>Ga0207669_10000030_pt1 | contig 88341 bp, 93 predicted proteins | sample KBSM33metaG_FD_184329 | JGI IMG/M metagenome (GOLD analysis project Ga0207669, IMG submission 184329) | Miscanthus rhizosphere microbial communities from Kellogg Biological Station, Michigan, USA - KBS M3-3 metaG (SPAdes) (version 2) | ecosystem: Host-associated > Plants > Roots > Rhizosphere >...
CGCGAAGGGGTCCGTTTCCACACTGCCGGCAGAGTTCGTCGGGACCTCGACCGCCGCCCATATAGCGCTCAATAGCGGCGGCACGCGGCTGTACGTCTCCAATCGCGGCCACGACAGCATCGCGGTGTTCGCGATCGACGCGGCCGGAGGATTGACCCTCATTCAGCATGTCGGCTCGGGCGGGCGCGGTCCGCGCTTGTTCCTGTTGGTCGAGGGGCGGGGAGAGATGCTGGTCGCCAACCAACGATCGGGAAATGTTTCCCGACTCCCGCTGGGCAAGGACGGACGCCTCGGCGCTGCTGCCAATGGTACGGCAATTCCCGGTGTGGTGTTTCTATCCGCATAAGCAGGACTTGCGACCAAGGTGGGCTGCTCGACTGTCCTGCCCGTGGGCATCCTTACGCGCGCTGATCCTGGCAGGCGAAAGAATCCGCGTCGCACGAGAAGAGGAGGGCTACAAAGTGCCTGTTGCCAGGGCCGCTCGATCTGGTTTCTCGAACCCAATTGACTTGCGAAGCTCAATAGCGGCCACGCCAAACTCTGCGCCGTTTGCGACTGCATCCGGCGAGGCGAATCACTCAAATGAACTGCTGATGTAGCCTGGGCGCAGCGGAGGGAAGCGCGCGCAATCGTCCTGCATCATCCGATTAAATCGGAAAAAAATAAACCGAACGAGAATTGGGGTTGTTGCGATCGGCACCTGATTTTCCCAGCTAAGCCATTGAAAAGCTGGTGACCCCTACGGGAATCGAACCCGTGTTTCAGCCGTGAAAGGGCCGCGTCCTAACCGCTAGACGAAGGGGCCGAGCGTATCGGCGCGGGGGAGCGGTTAGGGAAAGCGAGGCGTTCGGTCAAGCGTTGTGCGTGTTTGCCGGACTCAATCCGCCCAGGCGGCGTCGTCGAGATGCAGTTCGGCGGCTGGACGCGAGCCCCAGTCGTCGACCTTTGGGCGGCCGGCGAGCCATAATTTGCGGTCCCGCGGCGCCTGTAACAGCGTCTGGCCGAGCAACGTGTCGGCCGAGCGGAACGCCATCGCCTTGAGGCTGCGGCCATCGTCGCCGGCGACGATGGCGCGGACATGGCCATTGCCGACCACGTCAACACGGACGATTCGGAACGGTCCGGCGGCGACGCGCGGCGCCGGCCAGCCCATGCCATAGGGGCCGCCCGCCTCCATCGTCTCGCACAGACCGGGGGTCACGCCGCCCGGCGCGAGCAGGGCGTCGACCAGCAAGGCGCGGTCCTCGCGCGCCAGCGCCACCGCGGCGGCGAGACGTTCTTCGAGGAACGCGGCAAATTCGGGAATGCGATCGGCCTCGATCGTCAGCCCGGCCGCCATTGCGTGCCCGCCACCGGCGACGAGCAGACCCATCTCCTTCGCCGCCAGCACAATGGCGCCGAGGTCGACACCGGTAATCGATCGGCCGGATCCCTTGCCTGTGCCGGCGTCGTCTACCGCGATGACGATGGCGGGAATACCGAGCTTTTCCTTGAGCCGTCCCGCGACGATGCCGATCACGCCGGGGTGCCAGCCTCGGCTGGCGACCACGGCGACGGCGCTGCCATGGGGCAGCAGCTCGGCCTGTTCCTGCACGATCGACTCGATCGCGCGGCGCTCCTCGTTGAGGCGGTCGAGTTCGGCAGCGATGGTGCGCGCTTCGTTGACGTCCTCGGTGGTGAGCAACCGTACGCCGAGATCGGCGCGCCCAACGCGGCCGCCCGCATTGATCCGCGGGCCCAACGCGAAGCCGAGGTCGCTGCAAGTCGGTGCGCGGGTCAGCCGCGACGCCTCTACCAAGGCGGCGAGACCAACATTGCCACGCTGTGCCATCACCTTCAGGCCCTGGGCCACGAATGCGCGGTTGAGGCCCTTCAACTGCGCGACGTCGGCAACCGTGCCGAGCGCGACCAGATCGAGCAGGTCGAGCAATTTCGGCTCGGCCCTGTCGCTGAAGAAGCCGCGCCCGCGTAATTCGCGCAGCAACGCTGCGCCGAGCAGAAACGCCACCCCAACTGCCGCGAGGTGGCCGTGCGCGGCGCCCTCGACCTCATCGAGCCGATTGGGATTCACCAAAGCATGCGCATGGGGAAGGGCGGCTGCGCACTTGTGATGATCGACAACGATCACGTCGACTCCGGCCTCGCGCGCCATGTCGAGCGCCTCGAACGCCTGGGCGCCGCAATCGACCGTGACGATCAGCGTGGCGCCGCCGCCGGCGATCCGCACCAGTGCTTCACCCGATGGGCCGTACCCCTCCATCAACCGGTCCGGGATATAGGCAGCCGGCGCGAGGCCCAGGTCGCGCAGCAACCGGATCATCAGTGCCGCTGAAGTTGCGCCATCGACGTCGTAATCGCCGAATATCGTGACCTGTTCGTTCGTCTGGACGGCGTCGGCCAAGCGGCGCGCGGCTTTGTCCATGTCGTTGAAGATCGACGGGTCGGGCATGAACCCGCGAATGCTTGGCGACCGATTGGCCTCGATCGCCTCGCGTCCCACGCCGCGCGCGAGCAGTAATTGCGTCACCAGATCGTCGGGCTGGAATCCCGGATCGCGCGCGTCGGCGGCCAAGGCGCGCCAGCGCCAGGCCTGGCCAAGAAACGATCGGGAGATGCCGGCGACATGATCCATCGCCAGCGGCTTAGCCGCGTGGGGTCCGGTAGGCTAGGCGGCTTACGGCGAGCGGTCGCCAGACGTCAAAGTTGAGTGATGTGCGCGTCGGTCCGACTGCGGTCGAGTTTCCAGCCCGACAGCGTCCAAACCATCGGCCGGCCGCAACCGGCGCACTCGCCGATATATCGGCCCTCCTCAGGACGAGAACTGGCCGGGTCGCGGCGGTGCATCCCGATCGCGCACCCTAGTAATTGAAACGACATTACGCATGCACCTTGTCCCGCACGCTCCGCTAAACGAAGCCGATGCATGCCGAGTTCCGGCGCTGGGGTATTTCGCTCGCCATCGTACCCCATAAGGGGTGGCGCGCAGCATGCGGCCCCGCGCGGCAGTTTTAATAGACCGCCCAATCGTTCTCGCGGAACCACTTGGTGATGATGTATTTGACTCCCTTCACCACTGGCATGCCTTCGTGCAGCGTCAGCGTATTGGGGCTGCCGTCCGGGTTCATGTTGTTCCAGGCGAGCAGCAGACCGCGGCGTGGCGCGACGCGCAGGCCGGCTTGCGGGAACCAGGTCGCGCCACCTTCCTCGACATCGTTCAGATAGATCATCGCGGTCCAGGTGCGCTGGCCGCCGGTCCGCTTCATCTCGGCCCAATATTTCTGGTTTTCGTGGAAGAAATCGTGGTGTGCGCGGAAATGCTGGCCAGGCGCATAGCGCTGGCCCTGCATCGTCTCGCCTTTCGCCGGCGGGATGCCGAGCAGATTGGCGATCGAGGTGTCGATCGGCGCGACATCGGGCGAATAGCGATCCATGTCGCAGCTTTCGCTGGTCCGGAACCCGTAATCCTCGCGATCGGCCAGCAATGTCGACGGACGGCGGTTGCCGTCGATGATCTTGATGAGCATCTCGCACTGCGCGGGGGTGAGGAAGTTCATGTAATAATAGGCTTGCGCCGCGCCGACCATCGCCGCCTGGACGTTGGGATTGGCGTCCAATCGCGCCGCCACTTCACTCCCGACGCGGCCGCGCTCCTTCGAGGTGCCGCCTGAGGGGTTCTTCTTCCTGCCGAACATGGCGCGGTTTCTTCGCGTCTCGCGCAAAAAAGGCAAGGGCCCGGAGACGAATCTCCGAACCCTTGCCCAGCGTGACGACCGTCTTACCAGAAGATGTCGTAGACTGTGTCGACAACCTCGCCGGTGTAGATATCCACCAACAGGGCGTCATTGTAATAGCGCACCCAACGATACGGGCCGTATACTTCCGGCAGGCGGTAATCGTACGGGTCATCGATCCAATAGCTCTGGTTGAACAGGATCGAATTGAGGATCACGCCGGCCGAGAAACGGCGATAGCCATAGCTCCAGCCATAAGGCGCATAGTAACGCGGCAGCCGATAGGCGTTACGATTGTACGAGCGATAATTCTGCCAGTTGTAACGATTTTCGTTACGCCAGCCGCGATTCCAGTTGCCGCCGCGATCGTTCCCGCGCCAGCGATTGTCGCCGCGTGCATTGCCGTTCCAACCGCGATTGTCGCCGCGATTGCCCTGCCAGTTACGGTCCTGGCGATTGTCGCCACCGTTCCAGTTCCGACCGCCACGATTGTCGTTGCCGCCGCGATTGCGCCAGTCCCGATTGCCGTCGCGTTGGCCGTCCAGCCGCGGAGCCGGCGTCGGAATCACGGCCCCGTTATTGCCGTCGCGATTGCCGCGATAGCCACGCCAACCGCCATTGTCGCCGCCCCAACGACCGCCGCCGCGCGCCCGCGGATCGGCATTGGGCACGGCAGGCACGGTCGCTCCGCCATTGCCGCCGCGCCAGCCGCCATTACCGCCGCCGTTCCACCGGGGAGCCGGCGCGGGGGCAGGGGCCGGGGTCGGCGCCGGAGATGCGGTGCCGCCATTGTTGCGGCCGCCATTGCCGCCATTATTGCCGCGCCAGCCGCCATGGTCGCCGCGCGATTGATTCGAGTTCGCGCCGGCGTCCCCGCCGCGACCGCGCCAGCCGCGATCCTGCGCCGAGGCAATTGCGGGCGTCATTGCCGCCGCCGCCATCAGCGCGATAAGAATAGTCCTGCGCATTAGATTTCTCCACTCGCCGGCGCACATGCCGGCCCAACGATAGGCGGGTTCTAAGCGAGTCGCACTGATCCTTTCCTGAATTGGTCTGACAGCCAAATGAAAGAATCAGTCAGGGCGTCGGTGTCAGCGCAGGCACGACGCGGGCCGCGTCCTTTGGGTCGATTCCCGGTCGTGGACCCGTCGCGACGGTGTCGTCGCCGCGCTGGATGCGCCCCGCGCGCTGGATCGCCTCGACCAACCGGGGATAGACGCCGCAGCGACAGATATTGGCGATGCTTTGGCGGATCTGCTCTTCCGACGGACGCGGATTGTTCCTGAGCAAGACCGACGCGGCCAAGATCATTCCCGGGATGCAGAAGCCGCACTGACTGACATTCTCCGCCAGGAACGCCACCTGGATCGGATGGCTGCGGTCATGCGACAGGCCTTCGATCGTGGTGACGACACTGCCTTCGATCGATCCGATCGGCACCAGGCAGGATTTCTTCGCCGCGCCATCCACATCGACAATGCAGGCGCCGCAATGCCCCGTGCCGCAACCATATTTGGTCCCGGTCAAGTTGGACGCATCGCGCAACGCCCACAGCAAAGGCGTCGCCGGGTCCATGCGGTATTCGACCGGTTGATTGTTGACGGTGAACTTGGTCACGCACGAAATGTAGGCGGAAACGCGCCGTTTCCGCTAGCGGCATTGTTGCGCGGGCGGGCCGAGGCGATATTCCGTCCATGACTTTACCCACTTTGTTCATTCCGCACGGCGGCGGCCCCTGCTTCTTCATGGACCCCAATGGCGGACCGTCGGATCCGATGTGGCAGCCGATGGAGCGCTATCTCGCCGGACTGATCGACAGCCTGGCCGAGCGGCCGCGCGCGATCCTGCTGGTGTCGGGCCATTGGGAAGAGGCCGAGATCACCGTCCATACCGGGGCGCGACCCGACCTGTTGTTCGATTATTACGGCTTTCCCGAGCATACCTACCATCTGCGCTGGGACGCGCCGGGCGCACCCGACGTTGCCCGGCGCGCGGCATCTCTGTTGCGCGAGGCGGGGTTTGCCACGCGCGAGGAAAATGCGCGGGGCTGGGACCACGGCGTGTTCATTCCGATGAAGGTCGCGGTGCCGGAGGCGGACATTCCGCTCGCGCAGATGTCGCTGCGGGCCGATCTCGATCCCGCCGACCATATCGCGATCGGACGCGCGCTGGCGCCGCTGCGCGATGAAGGCGTGCTGATCGTCGGATCGGGAATGAGTTTCCACAATCTGCGCGCGCGCGGCTCTGCAGTGGTCGCGCCTTCCGCTGAATGGGACGCCGCGCTGACCGCCGCGGTGACCGATCCAGACCCGGTGCGTCGCGCCGAACGCGTCGCCAACTGGCGGACGCTGCCGCATGCGCAATTCGCCCATCCGCGCGAGGAGCATTTGCTGCCGCTGATGGTCGCGTTGGGAGCAAGCGGTGACGGGGAAGCGGTGCGCGACCATTCCAGCAACGTGCTCGGCTGGGCCGTTTCGGGCTACCGGTTCGGTTGAGAGCGTTCTCAATTCGATTCACTAGGCGATTGCGGTCGCCGCCCAGCTAGGCCATCAAGGCGCTCCAAACCGGTTCCAGACCGGACCCCCAGGGAGAGTGCTTTTCATGGTCATGGACACGAGCGCCGCGGCGTCGACCAATGCCGCCGCCACCGGCGACACGCATCAGGGGATCAATGCCCCCGATCTGCAGATTTTCGTCTTCGCGCTGTTCTTCATCTTTGGCGGCATCACCAGCCTGAACGATGTGATTATCCCGAAGCTGAAAGAGCTGTTCACGCTCAACTATACCCAGGCGATGCTGGTGCAGTTCTGCTTTTTCGGCGCATATTTTCTTGTCGGCATACCGGGCGCCATGCTGATCAAGCGGATCGGTTACATGCGCGGTGCGGTCGCTGGATTGCTAACCATGATGGTTGGCTGCCTGCTCTTCATTCCCGCCTCCAGCACCGCAACGTATGGCTTGTTCCTGTTCGCGTTGTTCGTGCTGGCGACCGGCGTCGTGCTCGTGCAGATCGTCGCCAATCCGTTGATCACGCTCCTCGGCAAGCCCGAAACGGCGTCAAGCCGGCTGACCTTTGCTCAGGCGTTCAATTCGCTCGGAACGACGGTCTTTCCGATCGTCGGCGCGATCATCATTCTCGGCAGCTTGGCCACAGTCGCGGCAAAGGACTTGTCGGGCCCGGCACTTGATGCCTATCGCACCGCCGAGAGCCAGGCGATCGTGCACGGCTATCTCGGTTTGGCGGTCGCACTCGCTATCGTGGCCGCGGTCGTCTGGATGTTCCGCAACCGCTTGAAGGGTGAGGCACATCAGGCCGGGAACGGCTTGGCTGGCTTCGATCTGCTTGCCCGACCGCGTTTCGCATTCGGCGCCCTGTGTATCTTTCTATATGTCGGCGCTGAGGTCTCGATCGGTTCGTTGATCGTCAATTATCTCAAGCAACCGAGCGTGATGGGGTTGGACGCGCAGTCGGCGGGTAAATTGATCGCGGCCTATTGGTTCTGCGCGATGGTCGGTCGTTTCATCGGCTCCGCGGTGCTGCGCGTGGTCAACCCAGGCAAGGTGCTGGCTTTCGTCGCAGTCGGCGCGATTGCGCTGCTGTTGGTGTCGACCCACACCACCGGGACGGTGTCAGGCTATAGCCTGCTGGCGATCGGCTTGATGAACTCGATCATGTTTCCGACGATCTTTACGCTCGCATGCGAAAAGCTGGGTGCCCGTGCCGCCGACGGTTCGGGCATTATCAACGTCGCGATTTTCGGCGGCGCGGTGATCCCGGTCGCGACCGGCTTTCTTGCCGATAAAACGGGCAGTCTTGCGCTGGCGCTGATCCTGCCCGCGGTTTGCTATGCGATCATTACGGCGTTCGGCATCTATGCGCGCAATCCGGCGCAGGATTACGCGGACGCTTGATCACGCCTACCGCGCTCCGCCGAGGCGGGGCGCGGGATGGCAAACTTGGGGGGGCGACGATGCGAACAGGACTGGCCATGGCGGTGGCGATTTCGCTGATCGCCCCTGCGGCCGTCGCCGCGCCGGCGGACCTGCCGTTGGCGGGTGCGAACAGCGGCAAGCCGATGGCGCTGCGTCGCGGGCAAGCCGCGAGCGTCGAGCTGCAGACCAATGCCAGCACAGGCTATAGCTGGAAGGTCGACGCCGATCGCGGGATCAGCGTTACGCTCGTCGCGACGGTCGCCACGCGGCCCGGTATGGTCGGCGCGCCGTCGGTCGCGACGTATCGCGTCGTCGGCACCAAGCGAGGCACATACCGGATCGTGTTCCGGTACATGCGACCCTGGGAAGGAAAAGCGGTCCGGACGCTGACTTACATCGTCCGGATCGCCTGAGCCTCCGCTCTGTGATGCTTAGGCCGGCTTGGCGCCGGGCGTTCCGCATTTCACGAAATGGCCCTTGGCATTGCGGCATTTGCCGGTTGCCGCGGGTTTGGGCTTCGGACAGGCGATGAAGTGACCCTTGGCGTCACGGCAACGGTTTGCCGCCATCGACGGCGTCGCAACCATCGCGACCGCAACAAGCGCGAAAGCTATCCGTAGCATAAGCAACTTCTCCTCCCCATGAGTGGGCCGTCGAGATTGCGCCTGTTGCCGACCGGCTGCAAGCTTGCCTTTAGCCGCTGTCGCCAAAGGCAGGCGATCGAGCGGATCAGGTCCTAGAACGCTGCGATCCCCGTGATCGCGCGGCCAAGGATCAGCGCATGGACATCGTGCGCACCCTCATAGGTGTTGACCGTCTCGAGGTTCATCAGGTGGCGCATGACCTGATATTCGCCCGAAATGCCATTGCCGCCGTGCATGTCGCGGCTCATCCGCGCGATATCGAGCGCCTTGCCGACATTGTTGCGCTTGACGATCGAGATCATCTCGGGCGCGAACCGGCCCTCGTCCATCAGCCGCCCGACACGCAGTGACGCCTGCAGGCCGAGCGCGATTTCGGTCTCCATGTCGGCAAGCTTCTTCTGGAACAACTGGTTGGCGGCGAGCGGCTTGTCGAACTGCTTGCGATCGAGCCCATATTGCCGCGCCGCGTGCATGCAGAATTCGGCGGCGCCCAACGATCCCCAGGAAATGCCGTAGCGTGCGCGGTTGAGGCAGCCGAACGGCCCCTTCAATCCCTGCACCTCAGGCAGCAGCGCGTCTTCGCCGACTTCGACGTCATCCATCATCACCATACCGGTGATCGATGCGCGCAAGGACAGCTTGCCCTCGATCTTGGGCGCACTGAGCCCCTTCATGCCCTTTTCGAGCACGAACCCGCGAATGCCGCCGCCATGGGCGTCGGACTTGGCCCAGATCACGAACACGTCCGCGATGGGGGCGTTGGAAATCCAGGTCTTGGCGCCTGATAGCGAATAACCATTGGCGGTCTTGGTCGCCCGCGTCGTCATTCCGCCGGGATCGGAGCCGGCATCGGGCTCGGTCAGGCCGAAGCAACCGATCCACTCGCCACTGGCGAGCTTGGGCAGATACTTTCGTTTCTGCTCCTCCGAGCCGTAAGCGTAGATCGGGTACATGACGAGGCTCGACTGGACGCTCATCATCGAGCGGTAACCAGAGTCGATCCGCTCGACCTCGCGCGCGACCAGGCCGTAGGACACGTAATTCGCGCCGACCCCGCCATATTCCTCCGGGATCGTCGGCCCGAGCAAGCCGAGTGCACCCATCTCGCGGAAAATCTCCGGGTCGGTCGTCTCGTTGGCGAAGGCATCGATGATGCGCGGCGCGAGCTTGTCCTCGGCATAAGCGCGCGCGGTATCGCGGATCATCCGCTCGTCCTCGCTCAATTGGTCGTCGAGCAGGAACGGATCCGCCCAATCGAAATGCGCCATGCCAGCCATGATAATCTCCTTGCCTCCGCCCGCATTGTCCCGCTCGGCGGCTTGAGGCAAGGGGGTGACATGAGCTTTCGTCCCCGCCGCAGCGCACTGTTCCTGCCCGCAAGCAATCCGCGCGCGATAGAAAAGGCGAGGGGACTCGCCGCCGACGTCGTGATCCTGGACCTGGAGGACGCGGTCGCGCCCGAGGCGAAAACCGGCGCGCGCGAGGCGGCTATGGCCGCGGCGAGCCAGGGGTTCGGGACGCGCGAAATGGTGATCCGGGTGAATGGCCTCGACACCGAATGGGGAGCGGCGGACCTGGCGGCGGTGCGGGGGACGGCGGCAACCGTGTTGGTGCCCAAGATACGCAATGCGGGTGACGTCCGAATATGCCGCGATCATCTCGGTTCTAGAACGCCGCTCTGGATAATGATCGAGACGTGTGAGGCGCTGGGTCGGTTGCAGGATATCGCCGAAGCGGACGTGCAGGGGTTCGTGCTCGGCGTGAATGACCTCGCGCTGGAAATGGGCGCGCGGCCAGGGTCGGATCGCGCCTGGCTGGCGCCGGTCCAGGCGATTGTGCTGGCTGCGGCACGGTCGCGCGGGCTGGTCGCGCTAGACGGCGTGTGCAACGACTTTTCGGACGATGTGCGGCTCGAGGCCGAATGCGCGGCGGCGGCGGCCATGGGCTATGACGGCAAATCGCTGATCCATCCCCGACAGATCGATATCTGCAACGCGGCGTTCGGTCCGGATGCCGCGGAGATCGAATGGGCGACGCGCGTGCGCGACGCGTTCGCCAGTAGCGATGGTGGGGTGATCCAGGTCGACGGCAAGATGGTGGAAGCGCTGCACCTCATTCAAGCGGAGCGGATTTTGGGGATGGTGTCGTGAGAATAGCAGGCGTCGAGCTCGGCGGAACCAAGTGCGTGTGCGTATTGTCGCAGGACGGCGCGACCATCGTCGAGGCGCGGCGGGTCGACACGACCGATCCCGACACGACGATGGCGGCGATAGAGGAAGCGCTCGACCAATGGCGTGGGTTCGATGCGATCGGCATTGCGAGCTTCGGGCCGATCGGAATCGATATCACTGCGGCCAGCTATGGCCATATCACCGCGACGACCAAGCCGGGCTGGGCCAACACCGACGTCGCGGGGCGATTGCAGCGCCGCTATAATGTGCCCACTGCCTTCCACACCGATGTGGTTGGCGCCGGCTTGGCCGAGGGCCAATGGGGCGCGGCCAAGGGGCTGCGCGATCATGCTTATATCACCATCGGCACTGGCGTCGGCGTCGGCTTGATCAGCCAGGATAAGCCGGTGGTCGGGCTGACTCACCAGGAATTGGGTCATGTCCGTCCGGTGCGGATGGCCGGCGACGATTGGTCGGGCATCTGCTCGTTTCACGGCGATTGCGTCGAGGGATTGGCGTCGGGGCCCGCGATCAAGGCACGCGCCGGCGTCGCCGCCAATGAGATTGCCGAGCATTCGCCGATCTGGCCCCAGGTCGCGCATCCGATCGCGCAACTCTGTCACACGCTGGTGCTGACCGGCATTCCGCGCCGGATCGTCTTTGGCGGCGGTGTGGCGCTGGGTGTGCCCTGGCTGCTGCCGATGGTGCGTCGGATGCTGGATGAAAGCCTGGGCAGTTATGGCGATCGCTCGCTGCTCGGCGATCTCGATGCCTATATCGTCCCGGCTGCGCTCGGCGCCGAGGCGGGACCGCTGGGCGCGATCCTGCTCGGACAACACGCGCTCGGCTAGGGGCGATTCAGCGCGTCTGAACCAGAACGCCGGCAACCCGCTAAAGATCGTTTACGGCGCCTTAACCCCGTCCGCTTACGTCTCCGCAATGACCTTGGGGCGTCGTGTACGTCCCGCCAAGCGAGGGACAGCGCGCGGTGCGAATTCTGATCGTCGACGACGAACCGGCAATGCATGACTCCTACCGGCACTGCTTCGAGCCGGTGGCGACCAATCATGACGCGCTGAGCGACATGGCCGTAGAGCTGTTCGGCAACGCGTCCGTGCCGGTTTCGGAGCCAGGCGGCACGGGGTTCGACACTGTTCATTGCAACCAGGGCATGGACGCGGTTGCCGCGGTCGAGGATGCGATCGCCGACGGCAATCCGTTCGCGGTTGCCTTTATCGACGTCCGCATGCCGCCGGGGATCGACGGCAAGGAAACCGCGACTCGCATCCGCGCGCTCGACCCCAACATCAATCTCGTCATTGTCACCGGCTTTTCCGACTTCTCGCCGATCGAGATCTCGAAGGCAGCGGGGCCAGTCGACAAGATCTTCTATATCGCCAAACCGTTCGAGATCGCCGAGGTCGTGCAAACCGCGACCGCGCTTTCGCACCGCTGGCAGGCCGATCGCGAACTCGCCGCGGCAATGGCGAAGCTCGAGGAACAAGCGGTCGAACTCGCCGCCAACGAATCGAAGGCGCTGCACATGGCGACGCACGATTCGCTGACCGAGGCGCCCAATCGGCTCGCCTTCCTGAAGGCGCTAACCGACAAGGCGCGCAGCGGCGGGATGTTCGCGGCGGCAATGATCGATCTCGATCGATTCAAGATCGTCAACGACACGCTGGGGCATCTCGCGGGCGACGAACTGATCCGTGCGATTTACGCCATCCTGCAGCAATCGGCCCCGCCAGGCGCGATCGTCGCGCGGCTGGGCGGCGACGAGTTCGGCATCTTGTTCGACACGCTCGGCGAACAGGCCGCGGTCATGGCATGCGATCACATCATCGCCGCCTGCACGTCCAGCTTCCGGATCATCGGCCATTCGGTCCAGGCATCGGCGTCGATCGGTCTCGCGATCGCCGAAGTCGACGGCAATCGCGATCCGACGGACGTGATGCGCAAAGCCGATCTCGCGCTCAACGACGCCAAGAAATCAGGGCGTGGCGTCGTTCGCGCCTATAATGAGGGCATGGACGAAAGCGTCCGTTTCCGCCGCCGCATCGAAGGCGGATTGGGTCAGGCGATCGAACGCGGCGAACTGAGCCTCGCTTATCAGCCGATCGTCGCGGGGCACGACATGGAAGTTGTCGGATTCGAGGCGCTGCTGCGCTGGAACACCGCCGAATTCGGACCGATCAGCCCGGCTTTGTTCATCCCGATCGCGGAAGAATCGAACCTGATCCACGAATTGGGCGACTGGGTGCTCGATGAGGCGCTGAAGGTGCTCGACCAATGGCCGGGGCAATATGTCTCGGTCAATTTCAGTCCGCGCCAATTCCGCCGCCTGAACTTCGTCGGCCATGTCGTCGAACGCGTGATGCGTGCGGGGATCGCGCCCGCGCGCGTCCAGATCGAGATCACCGAAACCGCGATCTTCGACAACGCCGAACGCGCCGCCGAGACACTCTACAAATTGCGCCAGATGGGATTCCGCATCGCGCTCGACGATTTCGGCACCGGCTATTCGTCGCTCTACAATATCCGCAAGTTCGCGCTCGATTGCCTGAAGATCGACAAGAGCTTCATCGACAGCATGGGGCGCGAGCGTGAATCCGCCGCAATCGTCCAGTCGATTGTCCATCTCGGCCGGGCGCTGGGGTTAGGCGTGGTGGCCGAAGGCGTCGAGACCGACGCGCAGGTCCAGGCGCTTCGCCTCGCCGGCGCCAGCCATTTGCAGGGCTATTATTTCTCGCGGCCGGTCCCGGCCGATATCGCACGCGAGATCGCGCACGAGCGCTATATCGGCGGCGAGGACGATCTCGACGGCGATGAATTCGCGATCCGGGCGGGCGACGGGACCAACGGCTGATGGCTCGGCTGCGCGCCGTGACCAGGCGCCGATTGTCGTCCGCGTCGCTCGGCGGCAAGCTGCTCCTGATCCTCGCATCGGTTGGGCTGATCGGCTCGATCGCGCTCACGGTGCTGCTCGCCGTGGTCATCACCCCCAGCTTCAACGCGCTCGAGCGCCAGGCGATCGACGGGCATGTCCAGCGGACGCGCGCCGCGCTCGGCGACTTCGCAACCAAGGTCGAAAGCTCGGTGCGCGATTATGGCGACTGGAATTCCAGCTACGACTATATCCTCAACCCGACGCGCGCGTTTGAGCAAGAGAGTTTCTCCCCGCTGGCGATGGCCAATCTCGATGTCGATGCCATGGCCTATTTGCGTCCTGATCGCAGCCTCGTCATCGCGCGCTGGATCGATCCTCGCACCGGTCAGGAGAACGACGCGCTGCGCGGCGCCATGGTCACGGCGATCCAACACGCCCCCCTCGACAGCGCGATGAAGAATAGTAATTCGGGCCATTTCTACGTTCGCTTGGGCAAGATCGTGGCAGCGGTCGGCGTCGCCAAGATCAGGAAAAGCGACGGTAGCGGTGCGCCACGCGGCTATGTCGTCATGGCGCGCCGGATCACGTCGGCGCAGCTGGCGAAATTGCTTCAAGTGCCCGCGCGCCTGGACCTCGACGCAGCGGGTGGCGACCTCGTCACCACCAGTCCGACCATGATGCAGATCGCGGTACCGGTGACGGGAGCGGAGGGTAGGCCAGTCGCCGTCGCCAGCTTCGTGGTGCCGCGCGACGTGTCGCAACTCGGGCGCCATATGCTCTGGCTCGCGGTGCTGGGATCGACCATTTTGCTCGCGCTCGTGCTCGCGGTGCTGAGCCGGATGTTCTCGCTCCTGGTGCTCAAACCGCTCGGCCGGGTCGAGGGGCATATGCAGCGCGTTCGCAACTCCGGTTCGTTGACCCTGTTGCCCCAGGATGCCGCGCGCCGCGACGAGATCGCCTCGCTCGGCCGCAGCTTCAACGCAATGCTGGTCCAGCTCAAGGAACTGCGTGAACAGGTCGAGGCGCAAGGGTTCGAGCTCGGTCGATCGGAAAGCGCGGTTGCGGTGATGCACAACGTGCGGAACGCCCTCAACCCGGTGTCGACCATCTTGTCGACCGGGATTGGCCAAGGCGCGCCGGTCGAGCGCGCTCTGATAGAACGTGCCTTGGCCGAACTGGTCGCCGTGGGCACCGCGTCCGAACGACGCGAAAAACTGGCGTCGTTCATCGCCGCGGCCTTCGAAGCCGAGGACAGGCAGCGTGAAGACCGGAGCGGTCAGTTGCAGGTCGGTCGCGACGCGATGCGCCAGGTGTTGGAGATCATCGGCGCGCAACAACAGCTTGCGCACGAGCGGCCCCCACTCGAAGAATGCGATGCGACACAGATCATCGCGCAGAACGCGACGATCGCGCGGCATTCCGGAAATGGCGCGTCGATCGCGTTCAATTTCCCGGCGAAGAAGCATTGGGTGATGGCCAATCGCGTGCTGCTGAGCCAGGTGATCGGGAACCTGTTTTCCAACGCTGCCGAAGCGATCTCCGCGGCGGGCGGATCGGGCAGCATCAACGTGACGATCTCCGAGACAAATGACGGCCGAGTCGAGATAACGATCCACGATACGGGCGAGGGGTTCGATCCGGGCGGTACGCCACAATTGTTCCAGCGCGGCTTTTCGACCCGCCAGCACAAATCGGGCGGATTTGGTCTGCATTGGTGCGCCAATTCGGTGACCGCGATGGAGGGCTCGTTGAGCCTCGAAAGCGATGGCGTCGGCCGCGGCGCGACCGCGCGATTGGTGCTGCGCGCGCCGGCGCGCGACGCAGCGAAGGCTGACCTCGCCGCCTGACGGCGCGCTTGCTGTCGGTTCAAGAAAGCGCGGCTCGCTTGCCGCCCTCATGCGTTTAGGGGCGTGAGAGGAGCAAAACGGTGACGGACGATCACAGGCGAGGAGGGCGACCGCCGTCCAGCACGGCCATTGATAGCGCGCCAATCGACGTGCAGCGCGGAAAAATCGGGAACGGCCCGGGCTATTCCGGTCAGGAATATGACGCGGAAGACTTCGCCGCCGATCGCGCTTTGAAAGAGAGCGCCGAAGGACCGAAACATTCCGCCAAATCCGCCGATGACCGCATCCCGCCGGAAAACGGCCGCCGCGCGTCGTTCGATGAGCGAACCGGAGAGGTACATGGAAGCGGCGTTGGCGCTGGCGGCGGCAATCCGGGAGAGGATTTCGCCAGCGATCCGGCGGCTGGCGACGGTTACCCGCAGACCGGCCGCGGATCAGCAGAGGCTAATAAACGGGGCGGGCACTGAAATCGACCGCGCCCGCCGACGGCATATGCACTGGCGCGACAATCAGTGTCGCGAAGATGAAGCCATGGCGATCAGCCTCATAGCGGCGACACATGGAAATATTTGAGCAAGCCGAGCACGAGCAACAGGAGAGCGATCGCCACGATCACATTGGCGACGTTGAAACTGCTGCGTTCGACCACCGTGCGATCGTCGGTACGAATATCTGTCATCTGAACCTCCTACTGGCGTAATAGAACGCGATCGTAACGCCCACGGTTCCGTTGCCGGTGGAGAGGTGCCTAGATCGCTAGCTGCACAGAGCGCGGATACGGTCAGACCAACGGGCGTTGCTGGCGCATATCGAAATGGCCGCGTACCAGATGGAGGGCCCGGGCCAGCCGAGGCATCTCGATCAGACCGCCGAGCGATATCCGCACCGCCTGATCCGCGCCGGGCGCGACACGAAAACGGTCGCCGGCAACGACCGACAGACCGCTCGGCCGCATTGCGTCGGCGAGTTCGGCGCCGTCGAGTCCGGCGGGCAACGGAAGCCAGAGGTGATAGCCCTGAGCATGCGCCCGATAGGGCAATCCTTCCAGTATATCGGCCGCGACAGCCTGGCGCCGCATCGCCTCGTTCCGCATCGCATCAACCAACCGATCGTAACGCCCATCGTCGAGCCAAGCCCCCACCACGGCCGCGTTGAGCGGCGGCGCCATGATCGCGGTTTCGTGAACGTCCGCGGCGAGCCGGAGCGCGCTGCCGATATCGGGAGCGCGAACATAAGCGACGCGCAATGCCGGAGAGATGGTCTTGGAAACACTCGCCACATACCATGTCCGCTCGGGCGCTAGTGCAGCGATTGGTGCCGCGCGGGTGGCGCACAGCGCGCCATACACATCATCCTCGATCACCGTCAGATCGTTCGCTCGCGCCGCGTGGGCGATCGATTGACGCGTTGTTGCATCGAGCGTCATCGCGGTCGGATTGTCGTTGGTCGGCACCACGTACAATGCTCGGATCTGTTCCGAGCGACACGCCGCGGCCAAGACATCGCCGTCGATCGTCGGCAAAGGGACCAGTCGTAGTCCCAAACGCGCGGCCAGCACCTTGAACCCTGAATAGACGAAGCGGCCACACGCCACGGCGTCGCCGGGGCGCAACGTCGTGTTCAAGATCGCATGAAGTGCGTTTTGCGCGCCGGCGGTAACGACCACTTGATCGTCCGATGCGTCGACGCCGGCGCGGGCGATCAGCCGCGCCCCAGTGGCGCGGTCCGCCGCGCTTCCACCGGCAGGCTGGTATTGCATCCGCACTCCGGATCCATCCGCGAGCAACGTCGCGACGGTATCGCGCATGGCGCGGCCCATCATGTCGCCCGGCAATTCCGGCGGCATGTTCATCCCTGTGTCAACTCGCGCAGCATCCTCGATCTGAGCGGGCGAAGCGCCGCGGACAAAGCTGCCGGCACGGCCATGTGCCTCGATCAAGCCGCGTTGCCGCGCGGTTTCATAGGCCCTGGTGACGGTGGTGAGGTCGACGCCAAGTCGTGCCGCGAGATCGCGCTGTGGCGGCAAGCGATCGCCGCTGCTGAGATTGCCGCGCTCGATCGCCGATCCGAGCGCATCGGCGATCGCCAGATATTTTGGCGCGCGCGCCTTGGTCAGGTCGGGGAGCCAGCCGTCAGTCATCGAAATTGCTGCCTTTGGTGCGGCCATGTAGCTGGTTCCAGAGGTGTTCGGTGCCCGCTTCTTGTGACCGGTTCACATATTGCGATGCGACCAGCCAGCCTTTGATCGGCCGCAACGGCAACAGGCAACCAGCGACCATAACCGGCACTGACGTGATCAGGTGGACCCATATCGGCGGGTTATATGCCACTTGGATCCATACAACGACAAAGATCAGCGGCAAGGCGATCAGGCATAAGGAGAAGAAGGCGGGGCCATCGTCAGGCGCCGCGAACCGGTAATCCAATCCACAACATTCGCAGGTGTCGGATACCTTCAACCAGGATTTGAACATATGCCCCTTGCCGCACCGCGGGCAGAGTCCCTTCCAACCCGTTTCGACGATCCAGCGAAACTTGTCGTTGCTATTTTGTACGGGCGACATTTTGGTGTGTTGGCCTTATGTATGGATACAGAAGCATACATAGTGCGACTTTGCTGACAATGCGAGAATTTTCGGGATGCAAAACGCCGGTACGCGGCTGCACACATTGCATCGCCCGGTCGCCGAGATGGGCTGCGGAGCCAACCTCACGGCTGGTCGCGTTTAGGTCGCGATATCGGATGAACCGCGTGCGGGCGTCTTGCCGCTGCAACAAGGCGAGCGTATCGCTTCGCCAGCGAACCGAAAAAGCGGCGCGATTGAAGGGGTGTGTAGAAGGAATCCCCTATGCGTTTCGCGTTTTCGCCCGCCGCCGTCTGGACCATTATCGACAGCGCAAGGAATTGGCGGGTCGCACGGGATGCAGGCGATCAGGTTCAGCCGAGTCTGTACCGACGACTCGAACGCTTTGGCGCTGGCCTGCTCGCGCCTGTTTTCGACAGTGTGATGACTCTGTTCGAGGCGGGCTTCCGACGGCGTTTCCGCGCGGGCAATCTGCTGGATATCGGATTGTCGTGCGACGAACGTCATTTGCTCGCCCTGCTGGAGGGAACTGATGCCAGTGCGATCGAGCGGTTCGACCCGAACCTCGCGAGCACGATGCGGATAGCGCTCAACTCCGCTCGGATCATGCTGCTGTCGGTCATCGGGGAAGTGATCGGGGTTCCATCCGCACCGGCATCGACCCCGCTCTTCTTTCCGGCAACGGCAACGCAGCGGGCGTCGCTACCCAACGCCGTTCACGTCTATTTCAAGCAATGATCAGACAGTCGCGGCCGGGCGTACCCGGCCGCGACCTTGTCTTGAACATTATTCCGCCGCGACCTCGGCCTCTTCGTCGGGCAGTGCGACGGGGCCGCTATCATTGGCTGCAGGCGTAGCGAGCATCGACATGCCTTTCTCCGACAATAGCATCCCGATCAGCGCCTGGAGCGCGCCGCCACCGGCACCCGCACCGGCATCGCTGCCGGTATTGATCTGCACCCTCGGCACGACGTCGACGCCAGACGTCTCCAGCGCCTGGGCCAGTCGCTCGATCACCTGACGCGTTAGCTGGAACTGCGCGCCACCCGACGCGGCCGCCTGCTTCTCGATTGTTTCGGCAGTGGCCAGGCCGGTCTTGGTGATGCGGTCGGCCTCGGCGCCCGCCAGCGCGACGACCTTCGCCGCCTCACCCTCGCCGACGATGCGGATGCGGTCGGATTCGGCCTTGGCGAGCGTGCGGGTCTGTTCGGCTTCCTGCGCCGCCCGCTTCACCGCCGCTTTGCCCTGGTTCTCCTGTACCGTGATCGACAACTCGGACTCGGTGATCGCGGTCTGCTGATGAGCCCGCGCCTGAGCTTCGCGCAGGTCCTTCTCGCCCTCGGCCGCGACCCGCTGTTTGGCGTAAGTCGTGACCTGCTCTTCGGCGACCTGGCGTTCGCGCAATTGTTGCAGGACTTTTTCGATCTGATCGTTGCCCGCAGCGGCGCGCGGCGTGCCAATCAGCACTTCCTGCAGCTCGAGATTATAGGCGGTGAACTTCGCCCGCATCTGGTCACCGGCCTGCTCCTGGATGTCCGAGCGTTCCTGGAGCAACTGGATCAGCGTCTTCTTCTGCGCGACGTTCTTGAAATAGGCCGAGACCATCGGATCGAGCGTCTGCTCGACCAGTTTCTTGATGTCGCCGAACCGCTGCACGACCAACGGCGCCTTCCGATAGTCGATATGCACGACGACCGAGAGTGGCAGAGTGGGCTCGAACGCGTCCTTGGTGATCAGCGACACTTCGGACAAATTCTCGTCGAACTTGTGCTGGCCGGTCATTTCCTGATCCCATTTCAGGATGAAGTTGGTCGTCGGTACGACCAGGATCTTCCCGGCATAGGTGTTGAACGCATATTTGCCCGGCAGGAGGGGCTCGCTCCACACGCCGCGCGTGCCGCGATCGACCAGCTCGCCATGGCGATAATCGTCGCCCGACGTGTCGGCACCGCTGTCACCGGTATAGCTGATGACGACGCCGACATGGCCGACCTCGATCACCGTCTTGGCGACCATCTCGACCGTCGCGAACAGGCGGTTGATGAAATAGCTGCCCTCGACCAGCACCTGGAGCTGGCGACCGCGCCGGCCACCCGCCGCGATGAACTTCTCAGGATCCTGGAAGCTGTTGTGGAAAGTCGCGTCGTCGTCCTGGTCGGTGCCGACTTCGGGTGCGATGATCTGGTCGGCGGTCAGCGCCGGGCCGTCGTGCACAGTGACGATGCCGATCATATCGGACGCGTCCTTGATCACGACCGACTCGAAACCCGACCGTTCCTCGATCACGCGCTGCATGTTGCTGAACAGGTCGAAGTCGTTTGCCTCGAGCATCAGGCCGTAGAGATGCTCACGGGTGATGATGACGAACTGGGCCAGGTTGATGGCGTACGTGCCTTCGCGAAGGATCGCGCGCTGCGGGCCCTTCTGCCCGCCATCTTCCAGGAAGCGGCGCACGTCGAGAAAGTCGGCGGTGCGCAAATTGCTCGCCAGCGTCTGGGTCGGACCCAGCGGCGCGCCGTCGCGCGCAAAGACATAGCCGATCTGGCCCTGGGGAATGGTAACCAGGGGCTGCGAATGGACGCGATACTGGAACGGCATGAAGAAGTGATAGCCGCCGCGCAGGACGATCGGCTGGTAGCCGGCCTCGCTGTTGAGCGCGATCAGGCCGGAGGTGACGGAGCCGTTGCGACTCCACAATTTCTCGACGATCGCGACGCGGTTGTTCCGTACGTAGCGAACGCAGCGAGAGAGGACGAACAGACAAGCGACGACGAGGGCCACGACGGCCGAAGCGCCGAGCACATACATATTTGTCATCTGTGGTGGGTGTCCTTGGGACCTAAAGAAGAGCGCACGATCACGCTCATCCTCTATTTAATGTGCTCCAAGTCTAGCTTCCAGCGAAATCGGAAGAGCCGTACCGATTTTCGACATAGCGCGCCACCGCGCGCGCGTCGCCATGGTCGAGCCGACTGCGGTCGGCGACCAGCTCGCCTAAAGCGTCATCGATCCGTCGCAACGATCCGGTCGCCAGGTCGATAATGTCGGAGCGCGACTTGGTCGAAGCGGTCGCGTTGGCGGCGGTCATCGCGCGGACAACTTGGTAAAGGTCTTCGGACAGCGTCTGGAAGCGGGAATCGTCATGATCCCATCTCTGTGTACCGATCGAGTCGATCACGCGAAGGAGTTCGCCGCCGGGAAGCGAGCGGGCAGCGGCGAGAGCGCGCGTGACGCGGAGGCGCGATTCCGCGGAGGCGAAGCCGGGATCGCGCGCTCGCCGCCGGTGGCGGCCGATCGCCAGCGCCGGCTCGATTGCCGCCATCCCGATCGTTCCAGCCAGGGCCAGTGCGGCATAACCGGCCAGAAACCAGCCGCTATAACCGATCGCTAGCCGCAAGAGATCGCCGGCCGAGGCGCCCGCCGGTGCGTTGAACAGCGTTACCACAGCGACCGTGACGAGATAGGCGGGCACCACGAAATGCAGGAACGCACCCCCAACGATCCGCCAGGCGCGGATCGGCGGTTTAGCGGCAGGGGCTGAGTGGACCGGCAGGCTGCTCATGGCGACGTTTTGGCGCTCCTTCACGCCCGCGATCAACGGCGCGGATGTGGGGAGGGATTGGGGCAGCGCAAGGGGTCGGTGCTAGTGATGGATCGTCAGGCCCAGCGAGACTGCACGGGGAGCGATGCCGTCAACATATCGGCCATAGACCAGGTCGAAATCGATCCGGCGGCGCTTCGGATTCCAGCGCAAGCCGGCTTGACTGCCCGCATGGCCGCGATCGCGGACGAAGCTTTCGGCCATCAGCGTCAGTGTCGACGTGGCCTGATATTCGACCTGGCCACCGGCGATCGCCGCATGCCCATCGGCGCGAGTCCATTGCCACCCTATGTTTAGGTTGAAGCGTAGCCGTCCCGCCGGGATTGTCACCGGCGCGATCAACGATGCACTCGCCAGCTGGCCCCGCGCGACATCGATCCCCGCCGATCCCGACAGGGCGAGACCCAGCCCGCGCTTCTCGTCGCGAAGATTCCATTTGGGCGCGATGCCGATCTGGGTCTCGCGCGTGTCGCCGTCCCAGGCGGTCGAGACGAACCCGCCGAGCTCGAGATTGGCCCATTGCCGGCGCGTACAGGCCGGTGCGACCGTCGCAATGCCGTCGTCGCGACGGACGATCGTCACCCAGCTTTCGACATGGCAGGTGCCGGGCGTCTCGACCGCCGAATCGTCGACGACATGCTCGACCCCGGACGCGCGCGCGGGCACGGCGGCGAGCATCGCGCTCACCGCCACGCCGGCGGCCGAAGCCGCCGCAAGGCGCCGGATCACGCCGGGTCTTCCAGGCTGAAGCTGTCCTGGTCCTCGTCGAACGCGAAGATCTCCGCATAGCGGCCCCATTGCGTCACCGTGCGCAGCGTAGCGGCGGCATAATCGGGCGACATATGGTCCTCGAGCTCGTCGCGGAACCGGCCGCCGGTCGCGCGGTGCGACGCACGTTCATCGAGAATGCGGCGGATATGCTGGGCGAGCGGAACATGCGCGATCAGCGCATGGCCGAACATCGCCTTGCGCTCGTCGACATCGCCCCCGGCATAGCGTCGCGCCTCGGGCGTTAGGATCAGGTCGGCACCACGCAGATCGGCGAAGCGCAGCAATTGCAGCGTTTCGGCGATCGGAAACAGTTCGTCGATCTCGAGGCCCAGGCTGTCGCTCAGCTCCGCCATCGCGGCGCGGCCGTCGAACGGCTGCGCGTCGACTTCCTCGATCAGGCCGGCGATGCTGTTGGTCGACACGTGCGGCAGCGCCATCGAGATGCCGGTGCCGGGGAACAGCCCGTCCCTGACCGGCGTCCCCGCGGGCCGCGCAGTCATCCGCGCATAGATCGCGTCGACCATCGCGCGGAACGCGGGGTCGAGCCGGTCGCGCGGTTGCGGCAGCTTGACCTCGATCTCAGCGGCGACGCGCCCGGGGTTGGACGAGAAGACCAGGATGCGGTCGCACATCAACACCGCTTCCTCGATATTGTGGGTGACGAGAAGCATCGACTTGATCGGCATCCGCCCTTCCGACCACAGATCGAGCAGCTCGGTCCGGAGCGTCTCCGCGGTCAGCACGTCGAGCGCGGAGAAGGGTTCGTCGAGCAGCAGCAGCGCAGGATCGACGACGATCGCGCGGGCCAGGCCGACGCGCTGGCGCATGCCGCCCGACAGCTCCTTGGGATAGGCATTCTCGAACCCGTCGAGGCCGATCAGGTCGATCGCCGCCAGCGCGCGGGCGCGGCGCTCGGCGGATGCGACGCGGCGCGCCTCGAGCCCCAATTCGACATTCTGTTGGACGGTCAGCCAGGGGAATAGGGCGAAGGTCTGGAACACCATCGCGACGTCGGGGCTGGCGTCGTCGCGCGCGGCGAAGTTCACCTCGCCGCTGTCGGGCTGGAGCAGGCCGGCGATCGAGCGCAGCAGGGTCGACTTGCCCGATCCCGAACGGCCGAGCAGCCCGACGATCTCTCCCTCGTGCAAGGTGATCGACACGTCGTCGATCACCGGCTGGGTGCGCTTGGGGCCGTAGTGATGAGTGAGATGCTCGACCGAGACGAGCGGGCGGAGCGTGAAATTGCTAGCCATGGTCCGATCCTTTCAGGCGAGGCGGAGGCGGCGCTCGGCGAACCGGTACATCGGCCGCCAGACGAGATGGTTGAAAGCGAGGACGAAGGCCGACATCGTGGCGATGCCGAGGGCAACGCGGGGATAGTCGCCCGCCGTGGTCGCTTTGGCGATCCAGGCGCCGAGGCCGGGTGCCTCGAGCCGCTCATGCCCCCAGATCACCACTTCCGCGACGATGCTGGCGTTCCACGACCCGCCCGACGCGGTCAGCGCACCGGTGACGAAATAGGGGAAGATCGCGGGCAGCGCGACCTGGCGCCACCATTGCCAGCCTCGCACGCCAAACATCCCCGCCGCTTCGCGCAAATCGGTCGGGATCGCGCTGGCGCCGGCGATGACGTTGAACAGGATGTACCATTGCGTCCCCAGGATCATCAGCGGCGACAGCCAGATGGCGGGACTGAGGTCGAAACGGACGATCAGGATGACCGCGAAGGGGAACAGGATATTGGCCGGGAATGCCGACAGGAATTGCGCGACCGGCTGCAGCCGCTCGGCCCAGACCGGGCGCAGGCCGATCCACACCCCGATAGGGACCCAGATCAGGCTGGCGAGTGCGATAAGCAGGACGACGCGCAACAGGGTCAGCAGCGCGAGGCCGAGGACCGATGCCGCATCGTGCCAGGTCAGGGTCGCGGCGACATAGTCGGTGAGCGTCCAGACGCCATAGCCGAGCGCCGCAAGCACCAATGCGCGCCACAGCCACTCGCTGCGAGGACCGCCGGATGCGCGGGCGGGACGGGACCGCCCGCCGGGATCGAGCGCGAGCAGCAATCGGCCGAGCGCGGTCACCGGGGCGAAGATCAGCGGCAGGATCTTGGTCGCGCGGAACAGGTCGTATGCCCAGCTCTTGGGCCGATCCGTCCCGGCAGTCTGTTCGAAGCGGAACCGGTCGGCCCAAGCGACGACGGGGCGGAAAACGAGCTGATCATAAAGCAGGATGACCACCGCCATCGCGCCAACCGCGAGCCAGATTGCGTGGAAATCCTGACGCTCGATCGCCAGCGCCAGCCATGATCCCAGGCCGGGCAGCGCGACGGTGGTATGGCCGACGGTGATCGCTTCAGAGGCGACGACGAAGAACCAGCCGCCCGACATCGACATCATCGCGTTCCACACCAGGGCCGGCGTCGCAAACGGCAGGTCGAGGCGCAGGAACCGCCGCAGCGGCGACAGCGCGAAACCGTGGCTGACCTCGTCGAGGTCGGACGGCACGGTACGCAGCGACTGATAGAAGCTGAACGCCATGTTCCAGGCCTGGCTGGTGAAGATCGCGAAGATCGAGGCAAGCTCGGCACCCATCACGTCGCCCGGGAACAGGCCCATGAAGAAGGTTACGGTGAAGGTGAGAAAGCCGAGGATCGGCACCGATTGCAGGATGTCGAGCGCGGGCACGATGATCTGCGCGGCGCGGCGGCTGCGGGCGGCGAACGTCGCGACGACGAAGGTGAAAGCGAGCGAGGCGAACAATGCCGCGAACATGCGCAGCGTGGTGCGCAGCGCGTACCAGGGCAGGTTGGCGGGATCGAGCGTGATCGGGTGCTGCGCCAGGTCGGCGATCGGCGCGACGGTGCCGCCGATCCCCTTGAGCGCCGCGGTCGCGATCGCCGCGAGCAGGATGAATGCGATCAGGTCGGCGCGATTGGGCGCGAGACCGATCCACAACCGGGGAGACGCGCGGAGAACGCGCGTCCGGATGGTGATTTCCGACATTGATGATTTCCTCGTCCGCGAGCGCGCCGTCGCGCGTCGGACGAGGCCGGTAATTCAGGCCCCGATCAACGCGCTTGACGCGCCCAACTTCGACTGTCGCCGTCTGGCATGGTGGGGTTGAAACCTTTTGTTGCGCCGCAGCACGAGTCGCGGCGGGCGCTGGGTGCGCCCCGACGGCGCGGCTGTCAATCCGCTTCGGCGGCTAACCGGCGAACGTGACAAAAACATAATGGAGAGATTGGAATGATGCGCCGGCCCGCCGCCTCGTGCTCCTCAGGCGGCGCGCTGGCCTTTGCCGACTTCGTCCTTCCGCCGCAGATACGGCGCGACCAGGTTGCGCGAGCGGAACCATTCCTGACGTTCCGGGCTGAGCGTCGCGAAATTACCGATTACGCGACGACAGTCGGGCGTTCTGCACTGGCAGATCATGTGCCAGTTCGATTCCGCCAGCGTGGTCGAATAATCCCAGCAGATCTCCTCGCCTTGCGCGATGTCGCGGACCGCAACCAGGAATACGCCCTGATCGGTGAAGCGCAGCCCGGCGTTGGGTGAACAGCTGTGATTGACCAAATCGTCGATCCGTCCAGAGGGCCCCATATAATGGTCGGGCGTGACCTGGACGAACCGGTCCGACTGGCCACGCATCAGGCTGGGGATGCGGTCGGCGCGAAAACGGCGTCCGGTAAAGGACATCAGGCGGTCGCCCTCGGCGAAAGGCGCGGCTGCGAACACGGCCTTGCCCAAATGGTTCTCGCTTACCGCGAACAAATTGGTCGGTGTGCGGATCGCATCAAGGACGTAGAAGCGCCCGTTGCGGAAGCCCAGCGAGCGCAATGGATTGATCGTCGCCAGCCCGACCATGAACCAGATGCTCGCGTGGCAGACCAACTCGATCAGGATATAAGCATATTCGCCGACCGGGCTCCCCGGCGTACGCGCTGCAACCATCAACGTCGCGAGGTCACCCAGCGTCCAAAGGCCCCAGGCAGGCGAACGTTCGCGTCCGCGATCGGCGGCGACGCTGGCCCAGGTCGGCCAGAAGCTGACGGGCACGGCGGCCACCACCAGCATGTGCGCCCAGAAAGCGTCGCGGAACATCGCCCAGATCGCCAAGGCGCCAAGGCTGGTGGCAATGCAGAAAGTTTCGGTGCGCGTCGGCACGGTCCAGGCGGACCTGCGCCACAAAGCAACCGTGATCGCGACACAGGCGACGGTTGCGAACAGGAACACCCAGCGTTGCAGCCCTTCGGGGTTCACCGCGGCATAGGTCGATGCCTCGACCGCGGTAGCCGCTGACCAGATCAGCCACGAGGCTCGGTTGGGCTCGACCAGATCCCGCTTCAGGCCTGCCAGGTACGTCGCATAGCCCGCGAAACTCGCGGCCAATGCCAGCAGGAACAGGACCTGGACCATTCACCCCCACTTGGCTCGTCCATATGCGCAACGTGATATTTACCATGTTGCCAGGAATCCGTCCATTCGAAACCCGAGGAGTCACCGCGAGTCGCCAAGTGCTTGATGTTCGATTCCTATTTTTGCGGGCGCGACAATAGGCGATCGGCAATCGGGCCGCGCCCTAGAGGAAGAGGCGGCTGGTCGCCTCGTCAGCGAGCCTCAGTTCGCCGCGGAGCGCGCGCGGGGACCGCCCAGTCTGGCGCATGATCGACCGCGTCATATGCGCCTGATCGGCAAACCCTTCGGCTGCCGCAACGGTCGAAAGCGCAACGGCCGTACCGAGCACGCGATCTATCGCGCGATGCGTCCGGGCGATCAGGCGGAATTCGGCGGGAGTGATCTCGAATTGCTGGCGGAATCCGCGCGAAAGGCTCGCGGCATGCAGGCCGTGCTGCGCCGCCCAGCACGCAAGAGAGAGATCGGGGGTATCGAGCAGATCGGCCGCGAGCAAATCAGGCCAATCGTGGCCGTTGGCCGGCCGCCTCGTCATCTCGCGATCCAGCAGCCGTTGCGCCGCGATCGGATCGCGTTCGGCCAGCCGGGCGACAGCGTCGGGATCGGCGATATGCCCACGGACAGACCCGTGCCATCGGGCGGACAACGGCAGCACCAGCACTTCGGCGCCACGCGGGTCGAAACGGTCGAGGTGGCGCTCGAACGGGCGGTGGACGATGACGTCTCCGGCCGTGACGCAATGTCGCCCGGTATCGCCCGCTTCGACATAGCCGCCGGAGAGCACGATCGCGGCGTAGGGCTGTTCATGGAGATGGCGATGGAGCGTTTCGCCACCGCGATGGCGCATACGGCCTGGCGGCGCATCCCGCGTAGTACAACACACGCAGGCGGGTGAATTCGGTTCAGGACCCATGATCGCGGATCCTATATCAGCCTGTCGCCCCACGGAAAACGCCGCGTAACTTCACTCCTGATGGAGCTTGGTTTCCTCCCGCGCCGCGTCGGCGACGACGTCGAACCGCTGTTGCGAGGCCTGGATCTCGGTCAGATGGTCGATCGCCCAGCGTGCGAGCTCGCCGACTGGCTGCTGCAGTGACTGGCCGAGTTTGGTCAATTCGTAGTCGACTCTCGGCGGAATGCTGGGCGTGACCGTCCGCGTCACCAGCCCGTCACGCTCCAGCCCGCGTAAGGTGAGTGTCAACATGCGTTGCGAGATGCCCTCGATCGAGCGCCGCAATTCGCTGAACCGCTTGGGTCCCCCGGCGAGCGCATTGATCGTCAGCATGCTCCATTTGTCGCCGACGCGCTGGAGCACGCCGGTCACGCCACGGCATTGCGGACCATGGGGATTCATCGCCGGCTCCCTTGGTAACATCGCTGATACCAGGGCACAAAGTTGATCGTCATCACCAAAATTGTGCCTTCTTGCGACGCGGATGATGGCGGTTATCTAGCGTGCCTCAGTAACTAATCAATACCAGCGAGGCACCATGATCATCCTTCATGTCGACAGCAGCATCACTGCGGAAAACAGCGTCACGCGCACGATCGGGGAGGCGGCGATCGCCAGATTGAGCGCGCTTCATCCCGATGCCGAAATCCGGCGCCGCGACCTCGCTTCGGATCCGCTTGGACATATGACCTTGGGCGATCTCGGCGACACGTCACTCGCCGAGGAGTTCCTTGCCGCCGACATCGTCGTGATCGGCGCGCCGATGTATAATTTCAGCATTCCCTCCAGCCTGAAAGCATGGATGGACCGCCTGGCGATTGCGGGCACGACCTTCCGCTATTCCGAAAAGGGCGCGGAAGGATTGGCCGGCGGTCGCAAGCTGATCATCGCGTCGGCGCGCGGCGGCTTTTACGGGTCCGACACCGAACGGGCCTGGCTCGACCACCAGGAAACCTATCTTCGCGGCTTTTTCGGGTTCCTGGGCGTAACCGACATCGCCTTCATTCGTGCGGAGGGAATCGCGATGGGTCCCGACGCGCGGGCCAAGGCGCTCGAGGATGCGAAAGTCGAGGCTACCGCGATCGCGGCGTAAGCTCCGTTCTCCCGGACAAAAAAAAGCCGCCTTCCCCGAAGGGAAGGCGGCTCGGCTGTTTCGCTGGCATCAAATCCGGTCGGGTGCGGACGTGCTCGACCGGCGCACCACGATCTCGATCATTTAAGGAGATCCAGTCCTACTCTCAGTCGGGCAGGTCGTCGGTACCTTGCCCGTCTCGAAGATCGCTTTGACGCATCGGTCATAAGCGTTGCGCGCGCCTTGCCGATTGTTGAGCCGTGCGATCGCGCCGATCGCTTCGGCCAGCAAGTCGAGTTGCTCGCCATATTCGCCTTTGTCGATCAGGATCAGCTCGCCCGATCTCTTGCCCGTCAGGGTCGGCAGGCGTTCGGTCCTGGTCGTCTCAGCGCTCGGCGTCGGCAGCGTCGGCCGATCGGTTCGCATCGACGACGAGAGCGTTGAGGTGGTCCCGCACGCTGCCAGCGTCGACAGGAGCAACGGAATGAGGATTGCCGGCAATCGTGCGCGGCGTCGCGTCGAGCGCATCGTGCATCTCCCTGATCTTGGTTTGGACGAGAATGGAGGTCTGCTCGTCTTCGGTCGCGACACGCTTGCCAATGGCATCGACCGTCGCCTGCGCGTGACGTTCGTCGGCGCGCGCGACGGCGACGGTCTTGGCGTGTGCCTGTTCGGCCTGTACTTCGGCTTTGGTCCGGCCGGTGCTTTCGCCCTTATGATAAATCAACGCGATCGTGGCGCCGACAGCCGCGAGCGCGACCAGGACCGGTACGACCCAGCCGAACAAGCGGGCGGCCCAGCCAGGCCATTTCCAGCCGAGCGCGAGTGAAATCAAAAAGCCCATCAGCCGTCTCCCTTGCCGCAGGATCTGCGATCGACGTTCTTGATCCGGTGACGGAGCCATCCCTTGAGAAAGGCGCGGAGCTTGGCGTTGGTCGCGGCAAGCCGACGATATTCCGCCGCTTGCCGGGCTTCGAGCGCGTCGAGCGTCGCGGTGCAAGCGGGGACGACGCCGAGCTTTGCCTGGAGCATCCGATATGCCGCGACGTCGACAGGGCCCAACGATGCCGCGCTGTCGGGCAGGCGCGCCCCGCCCAGCTCGTTCATCGTCAGCCGATACCAGCGATTGGGTCGCCGCGGCCCCATATTGACCGCTGTGTCGATCAACTCGCCCGCAACCGCGGGTTCGATCTCGACCAGCGGCATATAGCCAGGTGCCGCGATGTAGCTCCGTACATAGACGGCATCGGCGCAAATGGTTGCAGGGCCATCGCAATGCTGCGGGAACCGGCGCATGTCACCGCGATATCCATAGTCGCGAGCGACTTGCTCAGTGACGCCATAGCTCGTTGCGCCGCCCGGATCGCGGGCGTCGTTCACATAGCCGCCCTCGACGGCATAGACGCCGGCAAGGATGGCCGCGACCGCCCCGGCGATGGCGCCCTTGCGTGCCCAGCCGGCGCGCGGCGCAGCGTCGCTTTCCACGAAGCTATCGACGCCTTCAGCCATTGGGTGTCGCCTTCTTCTGCGCCACGATCCGCGCGATCATGACGGCGACGAACAGGATCACCGGGATCGAGTGGAGCAACGGCGCGGGAAGGAGTCCCCGCATGTCTGACGGCATGGCGTTCCACGCGGCCGAGAGGGCGTCGGGAAACCACTGTGCCAATGCCGTGACGACGGCCCCCAACGCCGCGAGGCGCATACTCCAGAAACGCCACCACAAGCGCGCGTCATCGATCAGGCGGGCGCGGACAGGCGCCCACCATTTGCGTAGCAGGGTCATGCTTTCCTCCGATTGCGGCCGGACGCCGCTGGGTCAGGCTTGGTCGTAGGCCTCGGCGATCGCGGCGGTCGCGCGGATCAGCGGGTCATTGGCGAGGGTATTGTCAGCCGCGCAGAGGAGGGCGTCGATGTCGGGGCGAGGTGGCGCGGGGTGGTGCGGTTCGAGCAATCCGCCCTCGACATAGGCGCCGCTGATGCGGTGACCGGCAATCGTGGCGTGAAGCGGAGGAACTAGCATCAGTGCGAACGCCAGCGTCGTCAGAAGCAGTCCAGCGCTTTCCATCATCTCGCCACCCCCTTGGCGGCGGGGGCGGTGGGCAGCACCACTTCCAGCTTCGCCTCTATGCGCGCTGTCCGTTCGTTGATCTTGTCCAGCTTATCCGCGTCAAAATCGCGACGGGTTTCCAGCGCGGTCAGACGGCGTTCGTGATCGGCTAGCTGGTTGATTTTGCCGCCGGTTGACAACAGAAAGCCCGCGATCAGCGCAAAGGTCGTGACGACGGGCAGCCATGCCAGCCAGGTTGGGGCGGACTTGGTCGTCATTGTCATTGGGGCAGTGTCTTTCTCGTGGGGGAGGGACAAGCGTCAGGCTCGTATCAGATCCTCCGAAGCAGCTCGGTTGAAGCGCGCGAGCTATCGCGATAAGCAATTTCATGCCCGCCAGCGTCGCGCCCACGCCCCACTTCGTTCGCGGGCTCGATAGCTTTCGCTTCATTGCAGCCGCAGTTGTGGCTGCGGGCCATGGTGCGTGGGTACCATTCTCCAGGTTCGCGGGTGAAACTCACGGCCCGTGGAAGCTGGTGGCCGGAGCATGGGACAGCCTTCCAAACGGCACGCTAGCCGTGTGCGTATTTTTCTTCATCTCAGGATTCTGCATTCACTTTCCGAATGTCGCGAAGGAGCGCATTCCGGTTGTGCCGTTTCTCATCAAGCGTGGTTTGCGTATCGGCATCCCACTGCTTGTAGTTTTGGCCGCGGCCCACGCGTCCGGTCGGGAATATGTAGCCGCGCTAGATAGCGTGCTGTGGAGCGTCTATTGCGAGCTGGCTTATTATGTACTTTACCCCGTTCTCTTCCCGCTCATACGGGGGCACTGGACGCGCGCAACGATTATAAGCGCTGCCGTAAGCATCGGGCTCTTGATCGCTTTTCCTGACACGGCTCGGCCCTGGAATTTTGGGGTGTCGACCTTCCTATTTTGCGCACCAATGTGGTTGCTCGGGGCAGTGCTCGCTGAACGGTATCGATCCGGCATCTTGTTCGACGATATCCTACCGCCGACGTGGATGTTGCGTGCGGCGCTGCCGATCAGTGCCATTCTCGCAACGTTTCTATTTTACCATGCGCCGATCAAGATTCCCCTCACTTGGGCGGTCGCTGCCTTCGTTCCGGTTGGTTATATGTGGTTAGCGAAGGAACTGCAGCGCCTGACCAGCCATGCAACGAACGACCGGTTGGAGGCTTTAGGACGTGCGGCGTATTCCATATATCTGGTCCATCAGTTCTCGCTCACCTTGTTCCGGAATAACTTTCAATTGTGGTCGCCGGCAGCTTTCTACCCTGCCCAGGCTATCGTGATTGGCCTGAGCGCGTGGGCGTTTTACGTTGCTATAGAGCATCCATCCCATCAGTTGAGCAAACTGATCGCGCGCAGATGACGGGCACCGTCCAACCGTCGCTCGCCACCATCTTTTGTCCAAAAGCCGGCTTTCGCCACACAATACAATATAATCAGGCTAAGGCACAAAGTCGTTTGAAGAGCGTTCGTATTTGGTTGGATTTGAACCGCTTGTTGGCCCGCCGCGACAGATGCGTGCTGTCGTTGTAAGCTGCATTCGGGTTTAGAATGTCCCACTGACATTTGGCCGCGTCGGAATTCTGATACGCGTAGAAGTCGTAGATCGGGACATTTGACGCGAAGCCGACCGCTCGACCCTGGCCCGTGATCTTATCAGACAGCGCGCGGCTGAAGCTTGCCGTGCTCGACTCGGGATCGGTAAAAAGCACTACGCTGCCACTAAGCTGTGCGTTTGTGATGATGGAGGTCGCGGCTGGGTTGTAGGTCGGCCAAGCTGTGCCACCACTAACCATGTCATTGGTATCGTCGCCGCAGCCAAACCAGAGCGAGCATCCGAGCACACGAACGGGATAAGCGTAGCTCGTTTCGACGTCGTCATCCCGCCCGAGATTGGTGACATTGTAGCCATCCGATCCGCCGTTGAAAAACACGAACGACTTTGCTGCCGGATTATAGGCATATCCCAGGCAAAATCGGACGGGATTGCCGACCGCCTTGATGCTCCACGCGTTGTTGCCCAAAGACGTGTCATAGGAGCGGATGAGCAGCGCTTTCGTCCACATGCTACGGTTCGCAGTATTAATAGTGTTCGATACGCTGTACGTCCCATCGCCGCCGGTCGTGCCGCTCAATTGAGCAAGGATTGCCGTGCCGCCGGCTACGCCGGTGGTGGTTGCCAGGCGATCGCCGACTCGAATCGTGCCTGTAGTCGCGGCCGTCGTGAGCACGCCATTCGTGATCGACCCTGTGAAGGACGCCGAAGTCGTGCCGTTGCTAGCCAGGCCGGTTTCGTTCGCCGCGATCGGCGTGACGCCGCCATCGATCGAAACCTCAACCGTTCCTCGCCCCGTGGCGTCGGTATAGGGATAAAGCACGAAGCGGCTATTGGCGCGGCCCGAATTGAAGGTCAGGATGGTGCCTGCCGGGAGGTTAAATACGAACCTGCCAAAGTCGATCCCAATCATGGTGGGAGCTGTGCCCGTGTAGCTAAGCCGGGCGTCGTGCTTCATCGTGCCGCCCGAGAACGTCTGCGACCCCGCGCTGCAAAAGGCTTCCGCGACACTGAAGCCATCGGCTTCGAGGTCTGCCACCATTTGCGACATCCAGCTATTTGATCGGATGTCGGTATCACCCGCTAAGCCCACGCCACCTTCATGGGACGGGCCAATGATCCCCACTTTGACATGGTCGATCACGCCGGCCCGAAGTTGGTGCACCGACGCAATGAACTTGGTAAACTGAGTCGCGCCAACATAATTCTTGAGCAAGGAGTCGAGCGTGGGCGCCGGTTGCGAGGTATAGGCGTTCCATAGCGCCTCGTCGCTCAGGCGGGCAGCAGCGTCATATTCCCACCACCCGATGCAGCCGTTTAGTGTCTGCTGGCCGCTGGCGTTACCGCTGCCTTTCGGGCAACCGATTGCCACCGATGTGACCGCGACGCCGTTGTTGTGCGCGAAAGGATGAGACGTCTCGAAGCGGCTCCCCGCACCAAAACTCGTCGTAGCGGTCGCGTCCCATGTGCGCCCGACAGTTGCTCCCTTCGAAAAGGTGTCGTTGCCAAGCGTGTTGAACGTGGTGTGGCCGCCGACGTCGGTTAGACTGACCGTCGTGTTGCTATTTACAAACCCTGCAGCGACATTGTTGAGCCCGAGGAAGCATGGCGGCGCGCCATAGTTTCGGACGTTCACATCCGAAACTCCCATTAACAGATATCCTTGCGGCGATTGCAGCGCTGACAGGAAGGCGGAGCCCGCCGGAATCTGATCGGCTTCTCGGGTCGATTGCGAGGCGATGTAAGGCACTGCCTCGGTGACTGACGGGGCCGATGGATTAATAACCACATTGGCCTTGGTAAGCCCACCGGACGGCGTCAGTGTTATCGTGCCGGCGGTCGTGATATTGATGTATTGCGGAATGCCCGCGTCACCGGCGAGCGTGCCGAATCCCGTTCCCACCGCGCCGCCGGTTGAACCAGGCGCGCTCGTATAACTGCTGCCTGCTGGACCCCAAGCAGTCACCGCGATCCAACCGACCGGGACCGCCACCGTTTCGATGACGGGTGCGCCTGGAGCGTTAAGCAACTGCTGCGCGCGCATGAATGCGAACAGGCCTTTGCCTGGCCTGATGACCGGAACATTATTGCCATAGGTGGTCGGGGAATAGGTGTACGGGTCGCTCGCCAACATGTCGGTAGATGAGCTGGCTCGCGTCACGGTCGCCTGACTCGTCGGCAACGTGGCGCCGACCGCGCGGAGATCAATTCGAACCCGAGTGGCCGATGGAAGCGTGCCACGCGCCGAAGGCGCTCCAGCCGGCCAACCGACCGCGGTCTTAGGCCCGTACAAGTAGCTGCTATCCAGATCGAAATAGAAAGCGCCAGGCGTGCCGATATTGTTGGCTGGTGGCCCGTGGCTTTCAATGTACGTAGCGGCTCCCGCTGGCACGCTTGCAGCGCTCGCAGCCGCCGCCGCCGCGGAAGACGCCGCCGCCGCCGCATTCGACAACGCTTGTCTGATCAGCGATGCGCCGCCCAAAGCCAGGTCAGCCGCGACTACCGCGATGTTGCTGGCGCCGCTCAGTAAGTCGGCGGCCACCGTCCCGATCTTGCTCGCCGCGCCGAGCGCCAGGTCGGCAACGACCGCAACGAACCCCGGAGCGGTCGTCGCAGTCGTGACAGCCGCAACCTGCGCATCCAACTGCGACAGATCATATAGCTGCAGGTCATGGACCTTAGGCGCGAGATACGATCCGTCCGCTGACGCTATCTGAACGTCATAGGCGCCATTGGCTGCCGCAAACCCTACCAGCCCGGACGTCGCCGCCGTTGTCGGATTAGCCAGACCGGCACCGGCACTATCATAGATAGACGCCAACGTAGCCGTGCCCGCCAGAAACACGGTGACCTTGGCGAGCGGCAGCACGGCCCCCGTGTCGCCACGGGAGGCAATGAACTCGTAATATTGCATATTGAGGCCAGTCCTTTGGAAAGACGTGGTGTGGTTACGCGGCGGATCCGGTCATCGTGCCGCTGTTGGTGACGGTGACGGCGTTGCCGTTCTTGCGGACGGCGAAGCCGGCGCCGCCGCCCGGCGTTCCTCCGCCCGATGCGCTACCTGCGCTGGCATAGTTGCCGCCGGCGCCGCCGCCCGGCGAGCCACTCGCGCCGCCCGCCGACCAATCCTGGCCATCGGTGCCGGTCGTCAGGTAGCCCTCGCTGCCAGCACCGCCCTGGCCGTTCGGCGCGCCGCCGCCGCCACCGCCGGTCCCGATCTTGTACGGGGACGCCATCGCGTTGGACCCGCCGCCGCCGCCGCCGCCGCGCACCGCGCCGCCGGCGTTGATCGTGATCCCGCCCGACATCGGTACCCGGACATAGATGGCGTCGCCGCCGGCCATGCCGGCACCCCCTCCGCTCCCACCATTACCCCCGCCGCCGCTGACCGACCCGCCGCTCTGGATGACCAGTGTCAGCGCGATCGTGTGGGACGTGGTCGGCCAGGTTCCGGTGTCGATGCCGATGCCGCCGCTCGCAAGCCCGGTGATGTTGACGCCGTTGGGGACGTTGAAGGTCACCGTCGCGTCCGAATTGCCGGTATAGCCGGCTGCATCGGCCAAAGACCGCAGGTTGACCGCGGACCCCGATGGCACGCTGATCGTCGCCGCAAAGGCGCCTGGCGGCACGGCCGGCGCCCCGGCGCTGCCAGGTGCTGCCAGCACGTCCCAATATGCGTTGGCCTGGCCGGTGCCGGTCGGCGCGTGACCGACGAAATTGTCCTGGGTCGCGACGTAGCTGCCGCCGCCATAGGCGACGCTGTTATTCAGGAAATAGGTCGCGCTGCCATCATAATCGCCGCGGGGCGTCAGGCCGGACAGCGATTGCGGCGCGGTCCAGATGCCCAACAGCGTGCCGTTCGCGGTCTTGAGTGCCGTGCTGGACCAGATCGTCGCCGTTCCGGCCGGTATGCCGTCATACCAACCCGGGGGATTATCGCCGATGGGCGTCGGCGGCTGCGCATAAGAACGCATGAATTTGATGTCGCGATATGCGGCGCGCGCCGGCGCCGAGCCGATCGCGATCGAATAAGCGGTGGCGCTCGCCAGATCCTCGAGCCCACGGCCGTAGATGTTGAACGAGGGAAGTTTGACGTAAATCGTGTCGCCGACATTGCTGGCGTCATAGCCGAACCTGAAGATCGCATCGTCGATCCGCGCGAAGCTCGTCCCACTGGCATGCGCGCCCGAGATTGTGCCGCGCTGGCCGCGGCGGAGCTGGGTCAGGTTATAGCGGTTGGCCGCGGTCAGGGTTGCCGTCCGATAAGACACCACCTCGTCCCCGACCATGCACAAGGTGACCCCGGCGTCGCGGTCGGATGTGCTGACGCTGTCGAGCTGCCCCAGGCTGTTCGACAGGTCGACCGCCAGTGTGTTCGTGGTGTCGGGATCGGCACCCGCCGCCAGAGCGGAGGTAAGCGTGCCATAGCGCGCTGGGCCATCGATCGTGCCGACCATCGAATAGTCGGCCCCGTCGGTGCTGACCCAGACCTGACAGCCGCCCCAGGTCGGTGAGGTCGACGCGGCGGCCACCCACATCTCGGGATCGAGTCCGGCAAGGTTCGGCGGCGCGATGAACAGCCAAGGCGCCGATACGGATCCCGGCGCGATATCGGTATTCGCCTTGTAGCCGTCCGAACCGGAGTGCGAGGCATAGAGAGCGGCGGAGGCAATTCCGATGGGAACGCCCTCCGCCGTGATCGCCAGCAACCCGTCTGCGTCCTCGCCAATCTCGGTGATCCGGACCAGCACGCGATCGAGCAGCAGTGAATCGGTGGTCGTCGTCAGCGTGACGAGGTCGGTGGGTTCGAGCAGCGCGAAGTTCCACGGCAGCTTGAACGTGTATTTCTCGCGCGTGTAGAGAACGCGTTGGGCATAGAGCTGCGCCGCCTTGCGCGCGATATCCGCGTCGCAGATGCAATGGACTGTCGTCGGATCCTGCTTGCGCCGCCCGAACGTGACAATGTTGTCCAGGTCCTGAGCGGTTGCGATGCCGACATTATATTGCTGGCTGCGGTCCAGGAATTCGAACTGAACGATGTTATAGGCGTCGGACTGATCGACGATCTCGATCGACACGGCATTGCCGCTGTCGTCGACGATCAGATCGTCCTCGGTCAGGTCATAAGCGGGTGTGAGGTTCGGATTCCAAGTGAAGCCGTTCCCTGATGCCGATGCGTCGCCATAGGGCCGGATCTTGAGCATGCCCTCCGACCAGAAGGCGGCCGAGTTCGTCGCGGTTAGCCATTCCTCCAGGACGGACGCCGCGCTCGACTGCGATTCGAGCACGGGTGACAAGAGCAGGTTGTTGGCGCGGCAATAGAGCGAATAGTCGGACAGGTCGCCGATCAAGCCCGATCCCCACATCGGTACGCCGTAAGCGGGGTTGATCAGGAAATCGGTGATGATGTCCCTCGGATCGGCATCGCCGTTCGCGACACCGCTCAGCTGCACGCCGAAGTCGATTTCGAAACTGTGGTTCGACAGCGTAGCGCTGTCGGCAAGATCATAATCCTGGGCATAGACGTAAGCGATGCCGCTATAGGGAATCGCCTGCGCCGGCACTTTGGAGGTCAGGTAGCTCCACACCGGTTGCGTTGGCGTGCCGGTTGCCAAGCTCAAACCGGCGGCTGACAGCGAGGTCAGGACGGCCGTGTCTTTGTAGATCGTGCGGATGCCCTGGATGCCGCTCGCGCCGCCTTCGCAGATGCCCATCATGATGGAGGCGGTGTAGGTATAGGTCGTGTTCTTCGACCCACCGCCCAGGCCCTTGCCGCCGCCGGTCCTGGTGGTGTGCGCGATCGCGGTGAAGGCGCCATACCACATCAAATTGCACTTCATTCGGCCTCGACCCCAGCCCAAGGATATGGGTAGGCCGAGGGTAGAGGACTGCACCTGCAGCCCGTTGAGTTTCGGCGATGTGGTCGAGGTAGACTTGCCGCCCATCATTGGTCCTCGAACAGGGTAAAAAACTTGACCGGCCGGGAGCGCAGCTCCTCATCGCGGTCGGCGTTGCCGCGCACCACGCCGCCGCCACGGATCACGGCGTGCAGCACTTCGGGCAGGTCGATGACGATCGCCGCGTGCGAATAGCAGCGGCCGTATTTCCAGATCGCGAGATCGCCAGGCCTGGCCGCGTCGCGCGGGATCTCGTGCGCAAAGCGGGTGACCCAGGCCAGGAACTGCTCCTCGCCGCGATGCAGCATCCATTGCGGCGAGTAATCGGGCTCGACCCGCGGGATCAGCCCCACCGCTTCATAGACCGCCGCCGGCAGCATCGCACAGTCGACCCCGACGCCGCGCAGCCGCGCCCGGTGATGATACGGCGTTCCTTCCCAGCGGAGTGCCTCGCGCACGACATCCTCGCGCGTCATCCGAACGCGGTTTCCGGCACCGGGACATACGGCGTCGCCTTGAACCGGCCGAGATTGTTGAACCGGACCGAACAGCGACTCTGTGTCAGATCGCACCCCGGATAGGCGGTGAACGTGTTGCCGGCGACCGGCAGCGCGGGGAGGGGCGAGACGAGCTGGAACAGACCCGCCACATCGTTCGACATGATTGTCGCCGAAATGCCGGTGTTCGGCCCAGACGTGAAAACGATGCGCCCTTGCGCGAAATCATTAGCCGGTGGCGTCAGGCTAGTGTCGAACACTCTGAGTGTCGGAACCGGGGAAGCGCCGATAATGCCCGTGACCGCGAAGGCCGACGGATCGAGTGCGCAGCCAGCGTCATAGACCGAATGGAGGCAGGCCGCTTGATAGAGATTGGCCGGCATATTGGCGTTGAGCAATACGGTCCAGGACGACACCGTGATCGTGGCGCTGTCGCCCGTGATCGCGCTGATCGCCGTGACGCGCCCCGAAAACCTCAACACCGTGCCGACCACCGGCAGGCTCCAATCGGTCAGGAAGGCACGGTCCAGCCTGACATTCGCGCCATCGAATCCATGCCCCCGGATGAACGGGATGGCCGGCACGCCGTTGATCAGATCGTCCGAGTTCGCGGTGATCGCCATATCGACGGTCGTGACGTCGAGCCCGATCTTCTCGCTGATGTCCTGCCGCTCGATCATCGGACCAAGTGCGTAGACGTGACCGCCCAACACGATCGGTACGTCGCCGCCCGACCATCTGATGACGGCGCCGCCGACCAGCGTGATCGTCCACAGGTCGACCATCTGGAAGTCCGCGCCGCTGTTGAGCAAGGTGATCAGCGCAGGTGATGCAGCTTTCATGGTCAGCCCTTGGTCGTGGTGAAGGAGAGCCCGTCCTGCGACCACAGGCTCTGCATCATCTGGTTGAGCTCGAGCGCGTCGTCGTCGAAACGGCACACGAACATGAAGCGCCCGGTCCAGGTCAGCACCTTTCCGGCCGCGGGCGCGCTGGCGAACGTGATCGATCCTCGCGGCCCAACCGTGAAGCTCGCGACTGGGGTGGCGCCCGCGAACACGGTTGGCGTTCCAAGCACGCCGCTCACCGGCTCCGTGAAGGTCGCGCTGCCGAACGCCAAGCTACGGGTAAGCTGGAACGTGGTGGTAGCCCCGTCGCCGACACCGAACCGCTGTCCGGCAACGGTGTTGTCGCCGGGGTCGAAGAAGAAGAACTCCTGATACTGTCCGGCGTGCAGCAGGAAGAATGCGGACAGGCGTTCGAGATCGGGCGCGGCGGGGAGATCGCGCAACACTTCGTACGATACCTTGAACTGCCACCGCGGATACGACCAGGTCTTGCGCCGGCGCTCGCGGCCGGATGATGCCGTCGCGATCTTCGTCGCCCAGGTCGGCGTCTTCGCGACCAGGAACGATTGCCCGATCAGGGTCGGGAACACGTCCGGGTCGTCGATCGACGGATCGGAGGTGACGAGCCAACGTGTCGGCAGATAGAGCGTGGGCAATCTCGTCTCCAATCCAATGGGTGCGTTGATCCTGGGAGCGGCCGGGCACAATGTCGTCGCGCCGCTGCGTCGGTGACGCGATGTGGCAAACGCGCTCGGGTTCACGATTCTCAGCACCGCGGACAGGTCGCGGGCGGCGTGGTTACGCAGTGGCGCGGGCGTCGCCTCCGTCACGCCAAGTGGGAAGCTTTTTGCTCCGTTTTCGATCTATCGATGCGCAGCCCCTCTTGCGATGCGCCGACCGGATGGTAGCGTCGCACTTCAACAACGGAACAGTCACTGCGGGGTGGTTATGGTCGGTAGGGTAAAGCGCAAGATCAGATGGTTACTGTGGCCCGCGGCTTGCCTGTTGGCCGGCGCGGCAAACGCACAAGCGCTCCCGTCCGTGTTCGGTGTCCAATTGGGCGCGCCGGTTACGCTGCCGGAATGCCGACGCATGGAAGGTATGCCCTTAAGCTCCAGCGGAATGCCGGCCTATGAGCTCGAGCAACCCAATATCTGCGCGCGCCTGCCGTACCAGTTGAGCACGGTGCCGTTGAGGGTTGTGGACGTTTATTTCCCGCAAGAGGCCAAGCCCGAGATCAGCTCGGTTAACATGATCGTCGCCTATCTCGCCAAGGATGACGACAAGGTCATCGGAATAGAGGCATCGACACCCGGAAATGCCGCCGCCGCTTACATCATCGCCCAGTTGACCGCCAAGTTCGGCAAGCCGACGCAGGTTATTGACGACCATCAGGTGGTCGGCAACGTTTCGATAGCGACCAAGCATGTCATCTGGAAGCATCCTGGCTTCACTGTCGATTATCAGTCTGCCGACCCATTCGGTCCCAGAGTCGGCAAACTCCTCGTTTCGACCGGTGACTATGACCGGCTGAAAAAAGAGGGTGCCGCGACCGAGGCCGCCAAACGGACCCCGCTCTAGGATGCGGACTGCGCCCTAGCTCGTTGGTAGCGCAAAGCCGAGCTTGCCGGCGCGGTGGGCTTTCTTGATCGTCCGGGCGAAGGCGTCCAAATTGGCCCTGATGTCGTCCGGCGTGCGAGTGCCGGCATGATCATGATAGTGGAAGGCGGTACCGCCATCGTTTGCCGCGCGCGGCGCGTTGTTGTTTGCGGCTCCGCCTGACAGCAGCATTTGCCGCAGCGGTACCGCGAGACTCGCCGGAAGCACCATCTCGCGAGCATGGGCGCTGATCAGCGTTCCGTCTGAGGGAACCTCGCCCAGACCACCCTCCGCACTCAGGACGGATTTGCCGAGCGCATAAACGCCATACAGCGCGGCCGCGGCCGCAGCAGGTGCCAGCACCGGTCCGACATAGGGGATACGGGCGATCGCGGCATAAGCCCCGGCGGCGGCGACCGCGGCCTGGTGGACGATCTGTTTCAACGCGGTGATGGCGCTCAGGGCGATCGACTTGACCGACGCCGCCTCCTCGATCCCGCTGCGCGTGGCGGCGCCGGCTGCGGTCGCGCTTGTCTTGGTCGCTTCCGCCACCAGGAATCGCGTAAGTACCTTTGTGATCCACTCGAATGCTTCTTGCTCGATCGCGCTGCCGATGTTCAGCAGGGCTTTGCGCAGATTAGTGGTTCCCTGGAGCATCCCCTGCATCGATTGCGACCACGCTTGGGCGATCGGTTGGAAGACGCTCTGCCACTTGGCGCGGACCGCGTCGGTGGCCGCGTTGGCATCCTTCGCCGTCGCCGTCGCGTTCTGCGCGTTCATGACGCGGATGCGGTTCTGATATTCCTGCTCGAGCTCGATTTTCTGACGGTTGATATCGGCTTGCGCTTCGACGCCTAGATACTCAATCTTGAGTTCCCGCTCCAACGCGTCGTGCTTCAGATTATACTCAGCCGTCGCGGCGTCGATATCCAGTTGCCGAAGCTGTTCATTGAGCTTGGCCCGCATGGCGACTGCCTGCACGGCGCTGATCTCGCCGGCACGCTCCTCTTCGTCGATGGCGTCGAGCTTGTCTTGCAGGCCGGCCTTGGTGAGCGCGGTCTTGGACTTTGCCAGGTCGGTGTCGATTGCCAAGGTCGATTTGATGTTGGCGAGTTGCTCCTGCTGCCCCTTCTTCATTGCTGCAAGGTCGGCTTTTTGAACCTCGGTATTGATGGCGCTCAGTTCCTTCGCGCCAGCCTTGGTTGCCGCCAGCTTGTCCTTCCAGAATTTGAGCTCGATCTGTGTGGCATCGGCACCCCAGTTCTTCTTGTCGAGCAACTCCTTTTGCAGTTCGGCGCGATCTTCATCGATCACGCTCTTCTTGCTGCTTGCGGCTGGGCTCGGCTTCGAGCTTCTGCCCTGGTTATCGCCGCCGCCGTCACCGCCTCTGGTTGTCGACTGGATACCCTTCGAAGCCGGCGCTCGCGGCTTCATGAAATTCATGAACCAGCTCGTATACTTCAGATCGACCTGGGCGGCCTCGAGTACGTTCTTTCGAGCGTCCGCCTTCGCCTTCGCTGCCTCAGCGGCGATCATTGCCCCACGACGCGCGACAACGTCCTGGATCTGCGCCATCCCCTTGTCCCACGTCGCCGCAATGTCGCCCCACTGAAAGTTGAGCGCTTCCTGCACGACCATGCCGAGAAGCTGGACCTTGGCGACGACCTCGTCGACGCCGAGCATGAAGTCATCATATGTCTGCTTGACGTCGGCCCACCACGTTTCGGTATGGTAGCGGGAAAGGTAATATTGCTCCTCGGTTTTCGCGACGAACCAGACGATCTGGACGATCATCTCCTTGAAGTCGGCCACCGCCTCGTCGATCGTATCCTTGATCGCCCTGCCCCAGTCGACACTATCGCCGCCAGTGACCTGGAACAGGCCTTGCAGCCCGCCGAGCAGGTCACTCGCCATCTGGATGAGGGCCGAGAAGGCCTCCGAGAGACCATCGAAGATGATCTTCGCCGCCCCGCCGGATTCATACGACTTGGTGATGGCCGCGACCATCGAATTGAAGTCGTCGACGACCTCCTTCAACACCGGAGCGAAAGCCTCGGTCAGCGTCTGACTGAGACCCGACCAGGCGAGCTTGGCTTCGTTGACGCTACCGGCAAGCGCCAACCCTTTTTGGACCGCGTCGTCGTTGACGGCACCATATTCCTGCGCCTTCTGCGTGAGCTCGGCCAGTCCCCCCGCGCCCTGGTTAAGAAACGGGATCATCTCGCCAGCGCAGCGGCCCATCAGCTGGAACGCCATCGCGGTCTTTTGCGGCCCGTCGGCGGTCTGGGCGAATTTGTCGGCGACCGCCGTCAAGATTGTCATCTGGTCTGAGCCGGCTTTGATGTCGATGCCGAGTTTCTTGAAGCTATCGGGGCTCTTGGCGAAGGTCTTGCTCAGCGTGGCGGTGCTCTCCGCCAGTTTGTCGAAATCGACACCAGTCGCCTTCGACATCGCCTGCAACAATTGCACCTGGCGCGCGGACATGCCGAGGCGCTGGGCGAACCGATTGGTCTCCTCGGCCGCCTTACCCATTTCAACGGCGATTTCGGCTACCTTCTGCCCCGCACCGAACAGTTGCTCTCCGATCGCGAACGCCGCACCGATCGCGCTGCCGAACGCCGCGATGGTGCTTGCTGCTGTGCGGGCTTCGGTAGCGGTTTGCTTGATCGCCTTGGCATGCGCCGTGGCAGCTTGGGTCGCCTTGCCGAGGGATGAGGCGAATTCCTCCGGCTTCGCGGCACGCAGGCTGGTATTGAAATCGTCGATCGCCTGCTCGCCCAGCGCCGCGGCATTGCGAATGCCGTCGAAGCCTTGGGCAAAGCCCTCGGCCATGCCTTGAACGACGCTCTTCAGGTCGTGCAGGCCCTCCTTGATCTCCTCCAACGCGGCGCCCACGCCGGATGTGTCGGCGACGATCCGGATGAACACCGCGTTGGTCATGTCATTTCCTTCAACTTCATTAGGATGGCACGCGATGCGGCTTGCGTGTCGCCACCAGCAATCGGCATCGCGACGTCGTTGGCGAGCCCGGCCAGGGTTGGGCGATCTGGAGCGAGGTCGTGGGGCTTGCTTTCCGGCGTGCTCTCCGATCGGACAAGGTCGACGCCTAACGATCGCGCGATGGCGACTGCGGCGATGTTGAGCAGGGCCGGTGCGACGCCAAACGCGATACTGCGCCTCGACATCGTCCAAACTCCAATCGTCCTCGATCGCCCGCTTCGACCCGCCTTCGATCCCGGCGGCGATCAGGTCGTGAACGAGGTCGGTAAGCCCTCGTTCGAGGCTCCCTCCGGCGCCGGCGCCGGGGGAGCCGTCGCTTCCCCCTTCCGCGTGAGCCCCGATTCTGCGCTTAATGCCACGAAAGCGGTCTGCAGGCCGGCGAACTCGTCCATCGACACGTTCGCTTCCAGATAGTCGGCGGTCAGCGTCGGATCGATCTTGACCAGCCCGATCGACAGTACATTTAGCAGGTCGACGGCGGAGTCCATCAGGTCGGATAGCAACCCGCTGCCGTCAGCCTTGCGCTGGATATTGTCGATGAACGGCGCGGCCCGGCGCAATTCGCCGAGCTTGTAGGGCGCGATCGCGAAATCGCGCCCCAGAATGTGGATGGTCGCCATCTTACTGCGCCGACCCCCATTTCAGCACGTTGCCCGACGGATCGGCGAATGCCGAGAAATCGAGTTCCGGGATCATGAAGTCATCGATCTTGGTCTGTAGCGCGAGTTTGCTCGAGACACAGGCGAACAAGGTCAATGCCAGGCCATTGCCGCCAAGCTGATTGAAGAAATCGGCGCGAAAGGTCGGCGCCTGACCCATCTGGATGTTCTGCACGACCGAGGTCTTCGCCACGGTCGAGGTCGCGGTATAACTGTAGCTGATAAAGACCAGCTTGCCGGTGTCGGCGGATGCGAACAGATACGCGCCAGCGGTGACGCTATACTGGCCGGCGGTGGGGGCCGAGGCAACGCGTGTCATCGGGTTGCCCGTGGCGTCGCGTACGCCGAGGTCACTCGCCCAAGTACCGCTGCCCGGCACGGTCGGCGTGATCGTGAAGGGCGTCGCCGGGATGGTCGCGCCTGTGACGTCGTTGACGATGCTGTACAGGCTCGACGTCACCGTCTGGCCGAAGAACAGACTGTTCATCACAGCACCGTTGAACTGGCCGTATTTGCACTTGCCGGTGATCTTCATCTTGCCGCGGCCGACCGCGACCGGGAACTGGTTGGAACCGTAAAGCTCCTTGATGTCACCGCTGATGTCGATCGAGACTTCCTGCGTCACCGCCAGCATCAGCGGCGTGGGGTTGGCGATCGCCGCGCCCGTCGCGTCAAAGGTCGGCGTGCCCCACAGCACCCCGGCACCGAAATTGTACATGGCCATGCCAATTCTCCAATAAAAAAGCCCGCAAGAAGCGGGCATTGGCGTTCGTGGTTGAAAGTGATCCGTAACTAGATGGCAGTGAACCCGGCGCGAGCGATCTGCCGCCGCTCGTCGTCACTCAGGTCGTCGGGCACTATAAGCACACCGTCCTCGACATGGATTTCGCGCTCGGTCGACAGCGTGATCGCGCTGACATGGGCTGGCGCCGCGAAGCGCAGTGGCGAGGGCGTCGGGACTGGATCGCCGACTGCCGTCAGGGGATCGGTATCGGCCGAGGCGAATTGCGATCGTGCCATTGGTTTCTCCGTTGTCGTCAAGGAAGGATGATGGTGATGGGGACGATCAGCGTGGCCTGACCGTCCAGGTCGCCATTGTCCTTGTGGATCGTGCCGTCGATAAATGCCCTATACGCTAGCCCGCCGAGCGTCTGCCGGGCGCCGGGAAGCGCCGGACGAAACGCCGCTTCGATTGCGTCGAGGATCGCGTTGCTGGTTTCCGCGGGGGTCGCCGCCTGGTCCTTGCCGCCGCGATGATAGATGATCCAACTCGCGCGCAGGCTGTGCTTGTCGAGCTGGCCGTCGAACGAGGCAACCGTCTCGGTACCTTCGATCTGATACAGGCCGGGGGCAGGAGCCTTGTCCCACATCTTGAGCCGCCGGGATCGCTCAACGAAAGCCTCGCCGTCGCCCCAACGCACGTCGCTTAGCGCCAGCAACGCGTCGAACACCTCGTTTCGAATGGTCATCCGATCGCCTCCTGCGCGGCCGCGATCGCCGCCGATTTCAACGCCACGGCGATCTCGTCAGCCTCATCACTCAAAGCACTCGCCAGATAGGGGCGTGCCGGAAAGCGCGATCCGGGATGGTGAACCACCCGTGCGAAAATGTGCTTGCCACCCACCACGAAGGCGAGCGCTTTTGCCTTGTCGGGCACGATGTCGTGCGGTGACGTACTGCCACCATGTTCCAGGATCGCTGCATAACGCACGCTATCGTTGACGAATACTTGGCCAACGATGTCGTCGCCTTTGGCCTCGACCGTGCGTTCGACCGCGCTGGCCAGCCGACCGGTACGCGTGCTCAACATCTGGCCGTGGAGTTTGTCGTCGATCACATGCCGCTGCAGTTCGGTGGTCGCCGCCGTTACCTTGGCCTCGACCGCCGCCGACACTTGCGACGACAGCCGGTCGAGCCCGGCACTCAACGCCTGCGCGTCCAGCGTCACGTTCATAACGGTGCCGCCAGCACGTAATTGTTGAGACGCGCAAGCACCGCCTGGTGCATCGCTTCGCGACTGAACGCGACGGTGGTCGCGCCCGAACTCGCATGGCTCGTCTCGCCAATGTGCGTGCGAGCCGAATAGGCTTCGCCGACCAGCTCGGTAACCGCCAGCATCAAATCGGTAGGGACCGCGTCGTATCCCGCCACGTAGGTAACCCGCACCGGACGATCATACGGCGTTCGTGACCCGACCAGGATTAAGCTACGCCCGTCAGTGGCAACGCCCGATGCGTTGCCGATTGCATCGACGGTGTTGTCGATCCGCGTCTCCCCCCATTCGACCGACGTCACGGACTGCACCGGCCAATTCCGTAACAGGAAACGAGAACCTCCGGTGCCGCGATAGGTTTCGATATGCGTCGCCGTCAGGACGGTGCGCTGGATCGTGTTCTCGACGAATGCAGATACCTGGGTGACCAGATCGGTCAGCAGGGCATCCTCATTGTCGCTCGAAATATTGAGCCAGCGTTTGACCGCCGACAGGTTGGTGAGATCGCTTGCCGCCATGACGTCATCGACCCACGAAGCTGAAGCCATGCACGAGCAGTTCGGCCGCCGCCGCGACCGGCACGGTTACGACACCCTTGGCATCGGCCGCGAACGATCGCCCGCGCCAGCTACACCCGGCGCCGTCTTCATGATGCATCGCGACGCTATCAACGGCAGCCGCTTTCGGCGCACGGCGCGGGGAAGGGTTGTCGGCCACGCGGCGTCTCCTGTCGAAAAATGAAAAGGCCCCGCCGATCATCGCGGCGGGGCCAGGAAAACCCGGGACAAGGGGTGGGCGCCCGGGAGGGAGAAGGTTCAGCCGTTGGCGATATTGGCGATCACGCCCATCGCGAACGGCGCGTAGACCGCCAGCGTCTCTTCGACATACACGCCCGACATTTCGGCGCGCGTCGTGATCGGCCAGTCGATTTGATAGTAATCGCGGCGCACCTTCATCTCCGCGACATTGGGCACCTCGCTCGATTGATACTGAACCGGCAGATCACCCGCCCAGCCCAGGATCGTCCCCGCCGACACATTGGGGTGCAGGCGGATCGGAATCTTCTTGTTGAGGTATGGGTTGTAATAATATTCGACCACGCCGCCGGCGGTCAGTGCGACTTCGCCCGCCTTCGGATCCTGGAAGTAATTGAGCAGCGATGCGGTGCCCGACGCCAGCACCTTCTTGGTGATGTTTCTTTGCTCCTGGCTGTTCACGTACAGCACGTCGACCGAGCATTGATAATTGTCCCACATCGACTGCATCATCACGTCGATCTCGCTCACCGATCCCTGGCCCGAAGAGGTGAGGGTGGTGCCAGCGCCCGGCGTGCCCGTGGCGAGATAATTGACGTACGCGCCCGATCCCGGCTTCAGCGCGGTGGTGAGCAGGCCGTCGAACGCTGTCGAATTGGTCGAGCAATCCGCGGAGACTGCGCTCGCCGCCTGGCCGGTGCCGGCGAGCGGCTTGGCGAACACCACGCTGTTGGTCGAGCTGATCGCCTCGAGCTTTTCGCTCCCCGCGATGCCGACGAACCAGGCATAGCCCGCCGCACCCTGGATCGCGGGAGCGCTGCACGACAGCGCCTGGCCCGCGGTCGTCGCCTGGCTCGCCGCCGCCGACTTCATCGACGAGCCGCCGTTGATCGAGAAGCTCTTGCCGTCGGCACCGGTCACCGATTTCGACGTCGCAACGCCGTTCGCCAGCGTGCTGTTGCGCATGCCTTCCATCGTCAGTGCGACGACGATCACCGAATAGGTCACCGATCCCGGCAAGGTCGATCCGGTGCCACCCGCACTCAGCGTCGGCGCGCTCGGCGTACCCAGCGCGAGCGAGGCATTGCCGAAGATCACGCCGGCTTCTTCCTTCAGCATCGTCTTCTGCAGCAGGCGTTGCGTCATCGACGCCTTGATGTCCTCGAACGTACGGCCGGCGGAGATCGCTTCGAACGTCGCCTGGTCTTCCTCGCCCAGCGTTCGATACGGCGCCGCGCGATCCGCGGTCGTATAGGCCATCTGCCCGGCGCGTTGGCCCTCGGGCACCCATGGCGTGTTGTCGAAGCCCGATCCCGTCAACGCCGTGACGGACTTCCAGTTGGTCGCGGTGCCGCCCCCGCCACCGACGCGGGGCAGTGATTTGATGATCGGCGTATTGACCGGATAGAGGTTCTTGGCCGGGGCCTGCAGGTCATAGGCGACCAGGCCGGTGCCGGTCGAAATCGCCTTTTCGACCATGTCGGGTCGTCCGCCCGCCATCAGCATGATGGCGCGCGAAATATTCTCGTCGGGGTTCGACAGGCTGGAGACGAGCGACTTCTTGATCTCGTCGGGAGTGAGGTTGGTCATTGCTATCCGTCCTTTGGATAGGCGCAGGAATGAGGCCCGGGCGCACTGGCGCGGGCGACAGGGTCAGGCGGCTGCGCGGGCCGCGTGAACCAGGGTGGGATTGGACAAGGCGATGCGCAGCAGGAATTGGCCGCGCTCCTGCTCGGGGAGGGTGTCGATCACTTTCTTCAGCTCGTCGGCACTGATCGCCGACGCGCCATCGGCGGTATTGGGAGAAGCATCCTCGGCCTTGCTCACCGCGCGTAGCGGCCCGGCCGCGGTCCGGGGGGCGGCGGGCTCGGCCTCGACCCGTTCCAGCCGTTTGGTCAGCTCGCCGATCGTCGCGTTCAGCATCGTAATCGTCTCGCCGAAGCGCTTGGCGAGGTCGGCCATCATGGCGTCGCCCAGCCCGCCGCCGCGCCTGAGCTTCTCGGTGTCCTCGTCGGGATCGGGAACGGGCGGCGCAGCGTGCGGGCGAGGACGGCCAGCGGCATCCGCCGACGGCTGGTCCGCGTCGCTGCAATTCTCCTTGCAGCACAGCGCGCCCAGCGCGACGAGGTGATCGTGTGCTGCCTGGACGCGATCGGCATCGGCTTGGGCTGCCCCGGCGTCATCCGCGTCGGCGTCATCAGCGTCGTTGCCGGCATCGCCGGTCGCGACACGCTTTACTCGATCCTTGCTATCCGGCGCCGGCTTGGTCTTGGACTTGGGCGGCGGTGCGTCGTCGTCGGCATCGGCCGGGGCATCGCCACTATGCTGCGCGTTGGAATCGTCCGTGTCGGCATCGGTATCGGCCTGCGGGTCGGCCGATTCCGGCTTTGGCTGCGGCTTGGCGGCGGGCCGCGCACCAGGCTTGGGACGGGCAGAGGCCTGCTCGCCGGCCGCCGGTCTGGCTCCGGGCTTGGCGGGCGGTTGCTTGTCCTGGTCGTCCGGCTCGCCGCCGTCCGGATCCGTGGCGGGAGGATCGGCGTCGGCCCCGGCATCCGGGTCGCGATCCTCGTCCTGGTCGTCTTCGTCGTCGCCCAGCTCGCTTGCCAGCGCCGCGGCGATCAGCCGTTCGCGCGCCTTGAACAAGAAATCCTTGTACCGCCGCGATCCCGCATCCTCGGCCAGTTCGCGGGCTTTCGCGACCACCTCGTCGCCACTCGGAACATAATCCATATCGGCCTTCCACATGTTGATGACGGCGTCGGGGTTGCAGGGGCTGTCGACCAGGCTGATCTCGACCAGCTTCAGCGCGGTGATCACGCTGCGGTCGGCGGTGTCGCGCTTCAGCACCTTCCCGCCGATTGAAAAACCGGCATAAACCCCGGCGCGCACCTTGGTGATCGCCAACGGATCGACGACATGCGCGCAGATCTGCGTGATGCCATGGTCGTCGACATCGGCCTCGACCACGCGCCCGGCCGCGCTCGGCTCGTGCATCTCGCGCAGCGCGGGGAAGCGGCCGTAGTCGGGCAAGGCCGCCTTCATCGCCGCGGCGGTGATCGTCTCGCCCTGCTGGTCGCGCGTCTCGGATGAGGCGACGCCCCAGACCTTGATCGTGCCGTCTTCCTGATCCTCGACCTTGGTGATCGCGCCGAACTGGCGAAACCGCGTCATGCGATGGCTGTCCTTTCAATGGGCGTGGTTGACCGCCCGCAGCAGAGCAGCGGAACGCGTCGGTTTCAGAGTGTCCGAATGAGGGAGCGCAGGCGCCGCCGTTTCAGTAGGTCGGCGGTACTACTTGTTGCCCACAACTATGTGTCTGATCAGCAACGGCACGCGGGCTGCGGCGATCAGGACGTTCATTCCGTACAACCAGCCCCATGCAATCGAGCCGACGATCAAACCTTGTCGCGGGGCGCCGAGCAACGCGACGACCAGAGCAACCAGCGACGCGGCGATCGTGCAGAACAGGAAGCCGTGCAGACTCCGCAGGTCGTACCGCACCCTGCCGCCCTCAACCCAGAATTGCCCGCGTTCATAATTGGCCAAGGCGCGCCAATTGCCGAAGAAATCTGGGCCTCGATGACCATCGAAGCGCAACTGATCGGGGCTGCGACCGGTGATCTGCTTACGCTGGCTCTTCAACAGCGTCCCCAGCCGATACATCGCTTCCCCCGGCGTCGTGTGGCGCAGCGGTACCGATCCACGCAGATGCCAGAGCATGTCAAACATACCGCCGGCCTAAGGCGTCGGCGGTACAGGTACAATCGGCGCCTCGCCGACAACATCGTCGATCAACACCGCCCCTTGGGTCGTGTAGATCATCGGCTTGGCGCCCAGCCCATCGATGAGCGGATCATCGCCACGGGCATGCCGAACTTCGTCGATCGTCTTCGACCCATTCCGCAGATCGCGATCGTCGATTTCCGACTGCACCTGCGGGTCGATGCTGGTCGCCTTGACGAAGGCGAATTCCAGGTCGGCATAGCCGAACTCGATCTGGATCACGTCGTCGATCCAGCGCTTCATCCATAGCTGCAGCGGCTCGAGGCCCTCCTCTAGCGACCGCTCCTGATCCTCCATCGCGGTAGACCGGTTCATCTGGCGCACGAACGGGGTAGGGGGCAGCGAGAAGGCGAAGGCGACGATCCGCGCCAGCCATTCGTCGAACTCGTCCTTGATCGGCGCCGCCTTGAACGCGGTGAATTGCGATCCGTGCGGCCCCCAGATCAGCTTGTTCTGCTCGGCGGCATTGCCGGCGATGCGATCATCGAACCATTGCTGCAATTCCTGGATTTTCGCCGCGTCCCATCCCTCCGGCGCGTTGAGCAAGCCGGCCGGCACATTCCCTTCCGTGAAATAGCTCAGCTGCGCCGCCTGGCGTCGCAGGATGGTGTTGATCGTCACGACGATCTGCTCGACCGGCCCGAAGCCATAGAGGTGGTGCGGCCGCACGTTGCGGGGCGCGTAGAGCAGGTCGGCATTGGTCAGGTTGGCCCACACCACGCCCTTGATCACCTGCTGATAGGCGGTGTCGTGCGCCCCACGCGGTCGCCGCCCGGTATCGTCGACCATTGGATGGATCGTGTCGCCTGGCACGATTTCCAGCGCGATCAGCTTGCCACCGCGGTTGCGCCGTTTCTCGAACGCCGGCGCGTCGAGCGTCAGCAGATCTTCCAGGCTCGACCGCATGAAGGTCGCGAACGGCGTGACTCCATCGGGCTTGCGCCAGAACCGCGTCAGCTCGGCAATACGCGGATCATCGGCGACCTTGGCCGCGCCATCGACCGGCTTGATCTGCCAGTCGAGCCGCTCGACCTGGTCCTTGCGCGTTTCGATCGCCAGCCGCACCAGTTCAACATTGGCGAACGCGCGCAGTGCGGGGAACCCGGTCTGCTCGTACGCGCGCGGCTGCAGCGTGGCGTTGATATTGGGCTTGAAATCGTAGCCGCGGACCGGTTGCTGAACGACCGGCGTGAGCGGAAAGCCCGGAGAAAATGGCCCCCAGGCATTCTCGTTGCTGCTGTTGCCCCAGCTATAGGTGACATTGGTCTGCACGCCGCCCTTGGGCATCGAATTCTCCTTTGCCAGTCGCAAAGCGCCGGTCATTGCCAGATCGAGGATGGAAAGCCGGGCCGAGCGAGCATAGACTTCGCGCACGATGACCGAGCGCAACCGTTGGATCCGTCACATCAAGGATGTGCGAGCCGAATACGAAGTCGGGCTCTTTGAGGCCCAACGCATTACACTGGCCGATCCGGCCTGGCGTCGTTGGGTCGAACATCAGGTCAACATCGATGGCCAGTGCCGCCGTATGGCGCTTCGCCATATCAGGGAATCGGCCGCCAACGCCCTGATCGAGATCGACGACGATCGTCTGCGCGTCGTCGGCGACGATCAAGCCTGACCTCAGCAATGCTGGTCACCGCGATCGAAACATTCCTTGCCCAGTCAGGCAAAAGTCGCGGACGCGTTTGTTACCGCGCCGACGGCCTGTGGGTATTCGTTACCGAATATCTGACCGAAGAAACCGAGGAGTTCCTACCTTACTGGATCAATGACTATCCACCGTCTGGGCTCTATAAAACCCGCGACGACGCTGCGACGGCGCTGCGAGCCGTACTCGGCGAGATGGAGGCGATCAAAGGTGCTCGGTCGGTTGAGATCAATACCGACGTCGGACCCTATCCCGACCCCTGATCGCTTCCGTTAGCCGTCACCGCATTCGCCGCGCGTACCAGGTCCAGGAATCCCGCCGACACCACCACGTCCTCCGCCGGCCAGAACGCCATCACCAGCGCGTCGGCCTTGTTGGGCGACCTGGTGCCCTCGGGCTTCTTGTCGACCACCAGCTTCAGTGCGCCGTTCACCGCCCGCGTCGGCTGGCTCAATTCCTTCCGCAGCGATGCCAGTCCAGGCATGTCGCGCGGCAAGCTGATCATATCGGCGGGGTCGTAGACTTCGCCCGCCGTCACCGCCTTGTGGGTACGTTCGAACCGCAGCCGCAATTGCCACCATGCTTGCGCCTTCAAGTTCGCGTAGAAATCAGCGTTGATCGGCGTCTCGCGATCCCCCGGCACGACATGGTCGCGCGGTCGCAGCGGCGATGCGCCGGCATTCCACGGCCGAAAGGTGATCCCCGCAGGCAGCAGCGCCTGCCCGTTCGCGTCAACCTCATCGCGTAGCCGGTTGGCTTCCGCCTTCACTCCAGCCCCAACACCAATGCTATCGTATTGCAGCGCCACCGTCCGCCCGCGCAGCCGGTCGACCGCCAATCGTGTCGCCTTACCCACATCGCCTTCGCCCCAGTCGTCGATCGCGTGCACCACCGATCCCTTGGCGATGGCCAGCGCATGCCGGTCGCCGCCTTCATCAGCCGGGTCGAGCGCGGCGCGCCACGCCCCTTCGTCGTTGAACCCTAGCACCAGATGCGCGTCGATCGCGCTCGCGACCCAGTCGCCGGGGATGATGATCCCCTCGACCGCGGCAGTGTAGTTACGGTCGACTTCCTGCGCGAAGACATGGAGCAGTCCGTCCGCCGCTGCCTTGGCGCGCCGTCCGGCATACCAGGCGGCGTCCTTGGCCGGATGGTCGCGCCAGTCCATCACGAACACATTGACCCGATCGGTGGCGAGAGGTGCCCCTAAGGACCATTCCACCCCGCTCTCGCGACGTCGATGGAACACATTGCCCGGCCCGTTGACGGAGCTCATGTCGATCTGGACATTGGTCGTGTCGGCCAATGCCGCTTCGATCTTTTCGGGCCGCTCGTAATGCGCGCTTTCGTCCTTGAAATAGATCAGCTTACGCCCGCCGCGTCCGATATTGTCGCCCGATTCCCCGGTGATCGTCGCACCGGTCGCGCGATTGACGATCTTCATGCTCGGCATATCGTCGCGCGGGTCGAAGCCCGCCGGCAGCATCAGTCGCGGCAGGTGGCGGACGATGATCCGCATCTTCTCGAAAATGCTGTCGGGATCGCCGATCTTGTCGACCAGTTGCTCCTTGCGGGAGCCCCATCCGATGGCGGCGCCCGGACGGTACAACCATAGCCACACCGAAAAGGCGCACGCCAGCCAAGTGGCGCCCATGTCGCGCGCTTTTTCGATCAACCCGCTTTGCTGCTGGTCGACAGAGGCGTGCAGGAATTCGATCATCTCGATCTGCCGGGGAAAGGGCACGAACGGCATCACCGTCGGCGCGTCGCTCGCCGCCTTGCGCGGATCGTATGTCACTGCCCAATGCGCGATCCACCCGGCAGGATCCTCGCGATACCGCTCGGCGAGCCCCGCGCGCAGCCCGGCATCCGTCTTCAGTCGCCGCAACCGATGCTGCCGTGCGATCAACTCGGCAACATAGTCCGGCGGCCAAGTCGGAGAGGCCGGCGCGGAAACCGCCGTCACCCCAGTTCTTCCCGATAGCGTTCCGCCGCCTCGCGCGCCGACATATCAGGCGTGATCGTCTCCGCGGCGCGCGTGCCGATGCCATGCGGATCGGGTACCGAACCCTCGCGCCGCCCGGCGCGCGTCTTTTCCCACCACAGCATCGCGGTGGTGTTCCCGTTCATCGCGGTCTCGAACAAGGTCAGCGCGATCCGTGCATTGGCTACTTCGACGCCCGCGTCCAGCTCGGCGCGGCACCGCCGTTTCAATGTCGTGGCGCTCATGCCCATGATCCGCGCGATGATCGCGTAGGGCGTCCCGATCTCGGCGAAACGCCGCACATCCGCGCGCATCGCGTCGGTGATCTCGATCGTCGCCCGCTGGCTCCTACGCGTAGCGTTGGGAGCGTCAGCCGGAACAGGAGAGGCCGGCGCGATGGAAACAGCCGCGCCCCTCGCCGATGTTCCCAACCTGGCACGCTTCCGTTCCGCCATCCGAACTCCACCGATCGCCATCCGTCCGACGCACCGCAGACAACCCGCTCGAGCAACGTACGGACGTTGCCGAAGAGTGTCCTGGGACCGGTGGATTTCTGCGAGAAAACTGCGCGACGCCGTTTCGGTCGAACGCAAATTTGGATGATTGCTACATACACGTTTTTTCGTGGCAGTCAAGAAGTTTTCACGGTTTGTTCTCATTTTCTGAAGTGGGCGGAGGAGCAGTCGACGCCGCCCCTCCGTCCGCTAGGTCAGGCTATCGCCGCCGGGCCGAACCAGCTCGCCAGCGCTTCGGCCAGCCCCTCGTCATTGCCGTCTCCCACCCAGGCGACATGCCCGTCGGGCCGCACCAGCACGGCGGTTGGGGCGGGAACCGCGCCGATCACCGGCAACTCCCAGATGCCTTCATAGCTGGCATCCAGTAGCTTCACCCGATCCGCCCATGGCGAGATGTCCATAGCGCCCGGCTCGCCCAGGTTGATCAGCACCGGTCGTGCATCGTGCAGCAATGCGAACACCCGCATCGGGCCCTCGGCGGTAGCCAGGTCGAGGTCGGGCATCCGCCGCCCCAGCAGCGCGTGCCTCTCGCCAAGATCGTACTGCACATCCAGCCCGGACATCATGGCCGCGACGCGCTGGCGCGGTTCGTCCATGCCCAGCAATTCGGCGACGATCTCGCGCAGCGCGCCAGAGCGCTCGTCCGCGCGCCGAAGGGCGACTTGCGCCATCGTATTACGAAGCACCCTCGCGGCGACCGGATGGCGCTCGGCATGATAGCTGTCGAGCAGGCTGTCGGGCGCCGTCCCCGCAGCGACCCGCGCCAGCTTCCATCCCAGGTTAACCGCATCGTGCAAGCCGATGTTGAGACCCTGGCCACCATCGGGCGAATGGACGTGCGCGGCGTCGCCGGCCAATAATATCCGGCCCTTGCGATATGTCGCCGCCTGTCGGGTCATGTCGCTGAAGCGCGAAATCCAGCTCGGATTATGTACCCCGTAATCGGTCCCATAAACCGCGATCAGCCCCTTGCTCAGGTCGCTGAGTCCCGGATCGCCGGCACGGCCGGCCAGCTGCTCGGTGATCATGACGCGCACCGTCTTGCCGTCGTCCATCCGGCTCAGTCCATGCAGCCCGATCTCGTCACGGCGGATGCCCCAATCGGGTTCTTCCTCCAGCTCGACCTCGGCGATCAGGTTACTGATGGTGGGATCCCAACCCGGAAAGTCTATCCCCGCCGCTTTGCGGACCAGGCTGCGGCCGCCGTCGCACCCGACCAGATAGCTGGTCCGCAGCGAACTCCCATCGGACAGCGCGATGTCGACACCCGTTTCATCCTCGACGAACCCGACCACATCGCGTGCGCGATAGGTCGGCACGCCAAGCTCCTCGACCCATTCGGCCAGGAGGCGCTCGATATGGTTCTGCCACAAAGCGAGCCCGTAATTGTGCCGGGTGGGAAAGTCGCTGATGTCGAGCCGGGTGAGCGCGAAGCCCGTGACCTGCATCGTTTCTCCAGCGGCCAGGAACCGGTCGGCGATGCCGCGTTGGTCGAGCAACTCGATCGATCGAGCGTGCAACCCGCCCGCGCGCGACCCGGCGAGTATCTGGTCGGGCCGCCGCTCGACGATCGCGACATCGGCGCCCGCCAGCGCCAGTTCGCCGGCCAGCATCAGCCCGGTTGGCCCGCCGCCGCAAATCACAATCGCGTGATCGGACGCCTTCGTATCGGCGTCCTCGCGGAAGTCATAAGTAGATGATACCGCCCGCATATCGCGTCTCCCTGCGAATCAAATGGGGCAGGGGCTTTACGGCAAAGGGCGGGTCTTGAAGCAAGGCCCTTGCGAACTATATCTCGAAAGTGCGGGGGGATATGCCTGGCGCGCATTCCCAAAAATCTCGGCGCAAAAAGTCAGGCGATCGCTCGTGGTGCTCCGGCCGTATCGGCCCAGTCACCGTTGCGATCCCAGAAGCTCCCCCGCGCCCAGCCGAGCGTACACCGTCTCGACATCCTCGCGATCCACATCCCGTCGCGCTGCCGCCGCCATCTCGGGCCATAGCCGCAATGCGGTGATCAGCCGTTTGCGCGCCGTCCGCCATTGCATCCCGTGCGCGCGCGCCAGGTGCACGAACGACTGGTCGCTCAGTATCATGTCGAGCACCATCGCCCTCGGTCGAGGGATCGCCTCGCACCACGCGCTATAGGCGACCTCCAGACGTACTCGTTTCAATGACTCGACCAACTGATCCCGCCCCGAATTGGCGAAGTCGACACGGGTTTCCAGCGACGCCGACCGTATCGATCCGGCGCGTCGGATGCGTTCCGCCACGCCGGCAATCTCTTCGGCCGCGGCGCGCTCGTCGGCACTGATCTTGCCCATCCGCTCCATCCGGTGGAGCGCTGATTGCCGCCGCCGCTCGGGCAGCGCGTTCGCCTTTTCATGCGTCTCGGGCGTGCCTTCGTTCTTGTGCCGCCATCGCGCGATCATTGCCTCGTGCCGCCGTTCCGACTCTTCGCGCCGGTGCAACGCGGCGGCCAGACGGTCGGCGGCGTCGGGCCGCTGCTCGCGTTGTGGGAGCGCAGCCAATCGTCGTGCGGCGCTGGCGCGGATCATCGCGAGTCGGTCTTCCGTGCCACTCTCGGCGCGTACGTTCGCCCGTCGGGTATTCGGATTGCTATCCGCCAACGTCTTTTCTCCTGATAAATTCGGTGTCTGATTTGACGGGCGCGATGGTTTATCCGGTTCGCGTTTCGGCCGTCGGCGTAGGCCGGAGGGATGCGGGCACAATGCCGCCGTAGATCGGATCGGGATGGTCGCAGAGCGGGCGTCCACATTCCGCGCACGTCGTTTGCGGCCCGTCCTTTGGCGATTGGCTGGAGCGGGCGGAGCGAGCAGGGCTGGTCATCGACAAGAAATTGGACATATTGTCCAACATATCAACCGTCAATTGGTGGTTTGATATGAGGCGATGTCATGGTACAATTTGTCCATGACCGATCCGATCACGCCCGAGGAGTTCGACGCTCTTTACATCGCTAGGGTGAAAGCGCTCCGCCAGCTCAGGGGGATGACGGCTGGACAGATGTCGACTCTGCTCGGCGTGCCGGCCGAACGCTATCGCAAATACGAATCGCGCACGCCGATGCCCCACGCGCTGATGGAGCAATTTGCCTTGATCACGGGCGTGTCGGTTGAGTTTCTTCTCACCGGACGGCGCGTGGCTGGGAAGGGACCTTATCCTGACGTACCCGGTCCGCACATGATCGAAAAATGGCGCGCCGACCAACGGAGTAAGGGTTGACGAAAACACAGCTGATTTGGCCATATTGTCCCACATATCGCCGTGCCTCGGATTCGGTAGTCGCCAATCCCTATGTTGAATAGTTGGACAATATGTCCCATATATGCCTCTCGCCGTCTTTCGTCGTGGGGAGCCATAATTGCCGCCTGCCGCGCTTCAGCTCTCGCCCGACCTCCATCCCGAAAGCGTGGCTCTGCTCGCGGTCGATTGCTGGGCTCGCGACCCGGCGGTCGCGGCGTTGATCGACGCCGCTCGCGCTCTGATTCCGATAGCGGAGAGGCTACGTGAGCTGTGTACCCGGCGCCCTTCGGTCGACCGGCTGATCGCCGACGAAATCGGCCTGCTGGTTTGGGAAACGATCGAAACGGGACGGGTCAATGTCTGGCAGCGAGAACCGCGCGCCAGCGGCGTGATCGGCGCGATCTGGACAGAGCTGGAAAGCCTGCGCACGCGCTGGATAGCCGCGCGGTTGCGGTTCGAAGGGTTTTCGCCGGCCGCGCAGGACATCGGGCCGTGGTACGATCGATTGCAAGCGCTCGAAGAGGAAGCGCCGACGGTGGCAATGTTATGGAGATCGCCTGAACGTGCGGCAGTCTAGCTACGCTGATGCTGAGCATCCGATCAGGCGTAGGCGGCTGGTGGAGCTGAGGGGAATCGAACCCCTGACCTCTGCAGTGCGATTGCAGCGCTCTCCCATCTGAGCTACAGCCCCGCACCAGCCGCAAAGGCGCTTGCGCCCTTGGGAGCGCGAGCCTCTAGCGACCATTTTCCGCCTTTGCAACACGCGGTTTGACGCGTTGGCCGAACGGGTCGCGCCGAGCCGCCGGACAACCTCGTTAACTTGCGTCAAGTGGCTGCTGAATCGCGGAACTGGCGGGCTTTGTGTCCCGTTTAAGAGGGCAGGCGGGCGCGGTCCCCCCTTTCCGCGCCCGCCGTCCAAACGCGATGAGAGGATCCGCCAGATGGCATATGAACGCTACCCCCGCGGCAATTCGCTGCAAGGCGATTATTACGCACCCGGCGACGACAATTACGGCCGCGATTATGGCTCCGGCCAGGATTACACTTATACCAGTGCGCGCGAATATGAGGTTGCCGGCATGATCGGCCCGCGCCGTGCTCCGGATAGTGACCGCGACGATTACGATCGCGGCTATTACAGCCGGGGCCGCAGTCCGAATGTCGCCAACCGCGGATACGATTATGGCTCCGCACAGCGCTATCGCGGCGGCTATGCGTCCGATGGCCACCGCTTCACCGATATCGGCGACCGCCGCGACGACGAGCGCGATTATGGCCGCCCCGATATGTACCGCGGCCGCCGCAGCTTTGGTCGAGGACATGATCGTGATCCACGCGATTATAGCTATGACGATCGCAATTTCTTCGCGCGCGCCGGTGATGAAGTGCGGTCGTGGTTCGGCGACGAGGAAGCCGAGCGCCGCCGAGAGGCAGATCAGCGCTACGATCAGCGCCATGGTGTTGGCGCGTCCGGCTATCGCGGAGACGACGACTATCACAGCTGGCGCGCCGGCCAGATTGCAGCGCTCGATCGCGACTATGACGAATATCGCCGCGAGAACCAGCAGCGGTTTTCCAACGAATTCGGCACTTGGCGCTCCGAACGCCAGACCCAACGATCGAGTCTGCAGCGTGTCGCCGAGCATATGGACGTGGTCGGGTCGGACGGCGAACATATCGGTACCGTCGACAAGGTGCGCGGCGACCGTATCCTTTTGACCAAGAGCGACCCCGATGCCGGCGGCCGCCATCATTCGATCCCGTCGCGCTGGATCGACCGGGTCGACGACAAGGTAGTCGTGCGCAAGACTGCCGAGGAGGCCAAGGCGCATTGGCGCGACGAAGAGCGAAGCGCCTTCTTCGGTGGCGACAGCGCCGGCCGGGATCAGGAGGAGGGCGGCGACGGTCGCATCCTCAATCGCAGCTTCTCGGGCACCTACTGAGCAAGCCGCAAAGGTGGGGGAGGGGCTCGGACGACGCGGTCCGAGCCCCATTCTTTATGGCTCGCTTAATGACCGTTTCCTTGAGCATCGGTCGCTAGTCCTTGATACAGCGCCCGCGGCCGGATGACCGCGCCGCTGGCCGATTGCTCGATGGCGTGCGCCGCCCATCCGACCCCGCGCGCGGTAGCGAACAGCCGGAACGGCGCGTCGGCGGGCAAGCCGGCGGCGACCGATATCGCAAGCAAGGCAAAGTCGATATTGGGCAGCGCGTCGGTCGCGTCCACGACGGCGTCGCGGAGGTCGACCAGCATGGGATCGAGCGTCACTAACGGCAGCAACGCGGCGGCGCGCGGATCGCCGTGCGGATAGAGGGGATGGCCGAACCCTGGCAGGCCGTGGCCGGCCGCCAGCCACCGTGCCACCGCCATGTCGACGCCGTTCGCCTTGGCTTCCGCAGCCAGGGCTGCGAGTGCCGCGCCGGCACCGCCATGTTTCGGGCCCGATAACGTCGACAGACCCGCCATTAGGCACGCCGCCATCGGCGCGCCCGTCGACGCCGCGACCCGCGCCGCGAAAGTCGATGGATTGAGTTCATGATCCGCGAGCAGCACCAGCGCACGTCGAATGAGGTCGGTGCCCGCTGCATCGAGTGACCAGCCACGCGCTAGCCGCTCGTGTATCGGTCCGTCGCCGCCCGCACCGAACGAGCCGGCGATTGCCGCGACCGCCGCTGCCGCTTCTTGCGCGAGCTTACCGGGTGCTCGCCCCAGTATCGGCTTCGCCCCCTCGATCAGCGCCGCTAACGCGCGGAAGGCGTCGCTATTGCCAGCCGCTGCCGGGAATGTCGCCACCGGCTGATCCCATAGCAATGCGGCAACCTCCTCCAACGTTGCGTGATCGGCTAGTTCGGCCGCGCGGCGACCGCGAAAAATCAGCTGCCCGTGCGCCACGGTCGAAATCCGTGTCGGGATCACCGGTTCGCCCCATGCCATCGCCGACGCCGCGATCGACGCCGTCCGCCGCCCGCGGGCGCGCCGCTTGGTCAGCATCAGAATGTCGTCGCCACGATATTCACTACGCCGGGGATCGGCTGCCTCGGCTCGCCGTTCGATCAGGCCGCGACTGACATAAGCGTAAAGCGTCTGTGGCCGCACCCCCAGGGTCGCCAGTGCCTCGTCGCGCGATAGCCATTCCTGCATGATTGATTCACTTGATCAAGATTGATTGCTGGCGCCGACCCGACCATCTGCATCGCATCACGTCAAGGGAGTTCGGTCGATGAACAACGGTCTGGAAGATGTCGTCGCGGCAGAGACGGTGCTGTCCGATGTCGATGGTGAGGCAGGGCGGCTGATCATCCGTGGCCATCCGCTGGAGGCACTGGCCGGCCGATGGACGTTCGAGCAGGTCATGCATCTGCTGTTCGGCGGTTTCTTCGACGACCTGCCCGATCCCGAGCGCTTGGCCGCGATGTTGGGGCAAGCGCGCGCCGATGCGTTCGAGCGCGCCAGTCCGTTGTTGCCGCTGTTGGCGGAGTTGCCCGTCTATGATGCAATGCGCGCCGCTCTCGCGCCGATGCCCGACGGCCTCGCGCTCGACGACGCTCTTCGCCTGGTCGCGGTGCCCGCGGTGCTTATCCCTGCATTACTCCGTCAGGCCGCGGGGCAGGACCTGATCGCGCCCGATCCGGCGCGCGGCCATGCCGACGATGTTGTGCGGATGCTTGGCCGCGACACTGGCGGTGCGGCGCTCGACGCTTATCTGGTGACGGTCAGCGACCATGGCCTCAACGCTTCGACTTTCGCCGCGCGCGTCGTCGCCTCGACCCAAGCCGGGCTTACCTCGGCAGTGCTGGCGGGGCTGGGCGCGCTCAAGGGTCCGCTCCACGGCGGTGCACCCGGCCCGGTGATCGAGATGCTCGACGCTATCGCGGCGGAGGGCGATGCGCGTGCCTGGATCGATCGTGCGCTCAATCGTGGCGAGCGGTTGATGGGCTTTGGTCACCGCATCTACCGCGTCCGCGACCCACGCGCCGACGCTTTGAAGGCGGCGCTTCACACGCTCGACCGGGTCGGCGGCCGGCTGCAATTCGCCGAGCAGGTCGAACGCGTCGCGCTCGTCGCCTTGCGTCAGCGTAAGCAGAGCCGCGTCATCGAAACCAATGTCGAGTTCTACACTGCGTTGCTGCTCGAGGCGGTCGGTTTCCCGAAGGAAAGCTTCACCGGAGTCTTCGCGATGGGCCGCGTCGTCGGCTGGATCGCGCATGCCCGCGAGCAAGCGCTCACCGGCCGTCTGATCCGGCCGAAGTCGATCTATATCGAGGAAGGGCGGGCGCGGGCGGCCTAGCTTCGGCCGAAATTTGTGGAGGCCGCCGCCGGTCTCTCAAGCTGCTCTGCGTCAGTAATGTCCGGGTCGGTCAGACCGCCCTCGGCCTGACCGAAACTATGCGCGGTTTACCTGACATTCTTGAAGGGGCCTTTTTTAGAGGCAGGGCAGTGCGCCAGGCTAGTCAAGTCTGCATGGTTGGTGCAAATCCGCAGCAATGAAAGCAGCTTATCTCACCATTGCCCTGGTCGCAGCGTCCGCATTCGGCACGGCCGCAGCCTCATCGGCAGGAGCCATGCGATCCTCCCCACCGCCGCCAGCGACAACGATTGACGGTGCTGCCGCCAAACTTGGCGCCGCCTTCCTGGCCAATCACTGCCGCGTCGGATTGTCGATCGCGACGAGCGTCCAAGGACGGGCCCGGTTCTACGACTACGGGATGGCTTCGCGGCGGACCGGGCGGAAGGCGACGCGGAACAGCATTTACGAAATCGCCTCGGTCACGAAGACCTTCACCGGGGCACTGGCGGCGCAGGCCGTGAGTGATGGAGTGATGAGCCTCGACCAGGATTTCCGCGCCTATCTTCCCAGCTCCTATCCGAACCTGGAGCGCGATGGCCAACCGATCACGCTACGCTCCTTGGCGACGCATCGATCGGGGCTACCGCGCGATTATCCCGATACCGACGCGATTTACGACCATCGTGACTATCGGACACTGCCCGACGCGCTTCTGGCGCTCGATCGCGGCTATGACCGCGATCGCTACCTCACCGCGTTGCACGGCATAGCGTTACGGAGCAGGCCGGGAACGACCGAAGCTTATTCCAACCTGGGCATGAAAGTGCTCGGATTCGGACTGGAGACCGTTCGCAAGCAGCCGTTCGAACGCCTGATGCGCTCGTCGATCCTGCGCCCCCTCGGCATGAAGGATACCGATTTTGTGCTCTCCCCGGCGCAGCGCAAAAGGTTGGTCACTCCGTATGACCGGCTCGGCCGAGCGACGCCTTATCACTCGCGCAATGCAGGCGCCGGATACGGCCTCTATTCCACGCCGGCCGACATGGTCAGCTATGTGCGATGGCAACTCGACGAAAACGTGCCCGCGATCAGATTGGCGCACCAACCACTGGTCGGTACCTTGGCCGATGGCGAGGGCTTGATCTGGAATATGGCGCTGGAAAATGGGCAGCGCATTCTGTGGCACGGTGGCGGCAGCTTCGGGATGACGAGCCAGGTTGTGCTCTATCCCCAGTCGCAGGAAGGCTATGTCCTCCTTGCCAACGATGCTTGTGAAGGCACCGAGGGAGCGCTCAAACAGATCGCCCAACAGCTCCACGCAGCGCTAAGCCAATAAGGGCTAAAGTCGCACTTCCGCGCGCGTGGCGGCGCTGCGCAGGCCCGCGTCGAGCACTTCCATCACCGCGATCGCCTCGACGGGCGGGACCGGGTTCGCCCCCTCGCCACGAATCGCGGCAGCCAATGCCTGCCAGAACAGCCGGTAATCGCCGCGCTCGTTGCTGACGGAGGTGACGGCGCCGTCATTGCCGGTCGTCAATGTCCCTTCGACCGGATCCACGCCCCAATGCTCGCCGCCCGGAGCATGGCCCGCGATCGTTGCCGCCTCTTGCGGATCGCTGCCTTGCTTGATCCAGCTCGCGCGCGTCCCATGGACCGCGAACCGCAGGCTATGCTGCGCCGCGAGCTTGGTGGCGTGCAGGATTACACGATGGCGATCATAGCGCAGCATGGCGTGGAAATAATCGGGAGACGGCGCGCCTTCGCGCAGAGTCGCCAGGTCGAGGCTGATACCTTCGGGCTGCCCGAACAGCACCACTGCCTGGTCGACCAGATGCGGCCCGAGATCGAGCCAAGCGCCGCCCTCGCGCGCCTCTTTCCATAGGCCCGTCGGGATCGGACGCCATCGGTCGAAATGGCTTTCGAACTGCACGATCTCGCCCAGCGCACCTTCCGCGATCAGCCGCTGCAGCGTGCGAAAGTCCGCGTCCCAACGACGGTTCTGGAATATCGTCACCAATTTACCGGCGTCCTCGCCCGCCTTCGCGATGCGTCGGGCATCCGCCAGGCTGGTGGCGAACGGCTTGTCGATCAGCACATGCTTGCCGGCCTCCAGCGCCGCGATGGCGTGCTCGGCATGAAGCGGATCGGGGCTGGCGACGACGACGAGGTCGATGCCGGGCTCGGCCAGCAACGCCGCGACATCGGGCACGACGCGCATATCGGGCAGATCGGCATGCACCTTCGCCGGATCGCGCGTGACGATCGCGCGCAACGCCATGCCAGGTGTGGCACGGACATAGGGAGCATGAAACGCCCGGCCAGCGAGGCCATAACCAATCACGCCGACACCGATTTCCCGCATCATCGCGTCCGCTCTTGCCTCAAGGGTCGCCAGCATATGCTCGGTCGACAACGCTGCGACAAGACGTCGGAGCGATCCTCTCTCTCGAGCGCCCGGACCAGGTTCGTACCTAACAACCGGTTACCAACGGAACGCGTCGGCACGCATGGGGTTGTCAACTGCATGAAGCGCGTCGGTTCCCGCTACGAGGTATTCCCTGCCCAGGCCGTCCTGGCCGGGGGACGCTTCCGTATAGCTTGGGCTTGGCAGCGCATCGCGCGGTCGGGCACGATCCGTCATGCCGCACTCTATGACACGCTCGAGGAGTGTCTGGCCTCGATCAATCGCCACACGCCTAAACGGGCATTGCCGACGATACGTGTCATCCTCGGCCCCGCGGAAGACTCGCCGATCCGAGTCTGACCAGTTCTAGATACATGACCCGGCAAAGTAACTATGCCGCAAGGACCGAAACTGGACGACCATCTCGGGTCGCGACCCTATTTCGGCCAGGTCGGCGCCGGTGCCGGCGTGGCCGTCGGGGCGGGCTGCGGCTGGATCGCCTTCTGCCATTCGGGCGACAAATCGGCGATGCCTGGCGAGGCGGGAAAGCGCGCGCGCGCCGTCGCGAACAGCGTCCGCGCGGTCGCTGCCCCCGGAACTGCCGCGTTTATTCCGACCCAGCGCCAGTGCCACGGCTCCCACGTCACGCCTTGCGCATTGCCCGGCGGAAACGACAATTCGAACCCGAATTCGGTCGCGTGCTGCAACAGCCATTTGCCCGGCGGCGTGTTGGCGATGCAGTCGCTGACGTCGCCGCAGCCCCGCGTCAGCGGCCGGATCGCGAAATCGAGCGCATAGCCCGTGGCGTGCTCGCTATAGCCCGGCGGACCCGAGCTTTTGGCACGCTCCGCGGCATCCTTGCACCGCTTGCCGGGCCCGATCTGTCCGCAGAAGATCTGGCGCTGGCGTTCGATCGTGCGGAAACAGGATATGCCGCGCAATTTGCCTTTCACCTCAGGCACCTGGTCCGCAGCGGCGAGCAAAGCGGTCATCGCCACTGCGGCGTCGCGATGGAGTTGGCACGGCCGTCCCGCCCCGAAATTGCCCGGCATCGCCACCATGTCGGCTGGGTTGCCTTCGGGATAGGGAATATGCCCCAGCATCCGCCCGTCGGGCAGCGGTTCGATATTCTGGCCGTTGCACAAGGTGACCGGGGTCAGCGCGAGGGCGGCGGCAGGAGCGAACAGGGACAGGGCAACCAGCAACCAGCGCAACGGCATCAACACGCTCCGTGGGGGGAAACAAAGCGCACAACCACTGGCACGCGGGCAGCTTGAGTGGCAAGGGGTGCGGCATGCTGGCGGATAAGGTGTTGTTCCTCGACGGTGAGGCGATGGTAATCGACAAGCCTGCTGGCTTGCCGGTCGATCCCCCGCGCCGCGGCGGGATCAGTCTGGAGAACCATCTCGACAGTCTGACTTTCGGGTTTCAGCGTTGGCCGATGGCGGTCCACCGATTGGACCAGGATACGTCGGGCTGCCTGCTCCTGTCGCGTAATCCCAAGGCGCATGCCCGGCTGCAACAGGCGTTCGAGGCAAACCGCGTCGAGAAGCGTTATCTCGCGGTGCTCGAGGGTGTGCCGGACGGGATGGAAGGTGTGATCGACCTGCCGCTAGCCAAGGTATCGACGCGCGAAGAGGGGTGGCGGATGACCGGGTCGCCCGAGGGCAAGTCCGCGCGTACCGCCTGGCGCGTGCTGCGCAGCGAAGGCGGGCGAGCGCTGGTCGAATTCCGTCCGGCGACCGGTCGAACCCATCAGATTCGCGTCCATGCGCTTGAGGGAGTGGGCATCCCGGTGGTGGGGGATCCGGTCTATGGTCGCGCCGACAAGGGCGGCATGCTGCTCCACGCCGCCGAACTGATCATCCCGCGCGACGGCAAATCGGCGATCGAGGCAGTCGCGCCGATCCCCGAACGCTTCGTCGCTGCGGGCTTCGGCCATGAGTGACGGAGACGGCTGGGTCGACCGCGTCGATACAGCCATCGTCGAAGAGCGCTTCCTCGCGGCGACCGGTCCAGGCGGGCAGAACGTCAACAAGGTGGCGACCGCGGTCCAGCTCCGCGTCAACGTCTTCGCGCTCGGCCTCCAGCCTTATGCCTATGAGCGGCTCAAGGAATTGGCGGGTAGCCGGATGACGGCAGGCGGCGAACTGCTGGTGACCGCGCGCCGATTCCGCACGCAGGAGGCGAACCGCCAGGATGCGCGCGAGCGGCTGGCCGAACTCGTCCGTGCCGCGCACGTTCGCCAGGCCAAACGCGTAAAGACCAAGCCGTCGCGCGCCGCCAAGGCGAGGCGTGTCGACGAGAAAAAGGGTCGCAGCACGGTCAAGGCCGGGCGCGGCAGGGTCCGCATCGACTGAGGGGATAAATATGGCGAGAAAGCCCACGCCAAGCCTGCGCCGTTACACCAGCTTGCCGGTGGTGATCGACATGTTGATGAACGAGCGGATCACGCTCGTCAGTCCGTCGGCCTGGGTCGATGCCAATGACCGCAAGGCGATGGCGGTCTACCAGGAGCATCTCGGCCATGGCTTCGTTGGCGCGGTCTGCCTGACCGAAGCACCCGAAACCTTCCATCATTGGCAGGTATTCGCCGGCGGGTCGGCGGGTGTCTGCGTCCATTTCGACAAGGCCCGGTTCTGCGCGATGTTCGATGGCCGCGCCAACTGCCTGATCGGACCGGTCGACTATGTCCGCATCGCCGATATCGCGACGATCGACGCCAGCGACATCCATCGATTGCCGTTCATGAAGCGCGCCGGTTTCCGCGACGAAGCCGAATTCCGCGCGATCGCGGTCGGCGGCGACGAGGACGATGTGATTCACATCCCGCTCGACCGGGCCGCGGTCAGCCGCATCACGTTCAGCCCGACGATCCCACCGGTCCTCGTCGACACCGCGCGACGTCTGCTCCATCAGCTCCCCGGCTGGGAAAAGCTCCGCATCGTGCAATCGCGCCTGACCGACAGCGTATCGTGGCAGCGCGCGCTGGAAAAATATCCGGCGCGGCATGCCGGCGAGACCGGGCGAGCCAAGAAGAAATCGGGCTAAAACCTGGTCGACTTGCGGGTATCGCGGACTGGCGATCATTCCACCCCTCCCGTTGGCCTCGCGCGATCGCTACATGGCGCACCATGTACGCCTTCGACATCGCCGCCGGCTCAAAGCCCGACCTCTATCGCGACCTGCTTGCCGCCTGTGACGCCGTCACCGCGGGCGAGCCCGACGCGATTGCCAACATGGCCAACGTCGCCTCTCTGCTGTGGCAATATCTGCCCGACCTCAATTGGGCGGGTTTCTACCGCAATGTCGGCGACGAGCTCGTGCTCGGCCCGTTCCAGGGTAAGGCTGCCTGCATCCGCATTCCGTTCGGCAAGGGTGTGTGCGGCGCTGCCGCAGCGACGCGCGAGACCCAACTCGTCGCGGATGTCCATGCTTTTCCCGGCCATATCGCGTGTGACTCCGCGAGCCGAGCCGAATTGGTCGTGCCGATCCTGTCGGGCGATCGCGTCGTCGCGGTAATCGATCTCGACAGTCCCGAACCGTCGCGCTTCGATGAAGAGGACGCGGCCGGAATCGAACAGATCGCGCGATTGTTGACGGACAGGGTTAACGACTGAATCCTGATCCAGATCGGGACAAACATAACGCCGGCGAAAAACTGGCGGAAAACCGGGGTTTTTGGTACCTATTCCCAAGATTGATCGCGCGCGCTTGGTTAATGGCCGCGCCGAGTAACAGGGAGTGTTAACCATGCGGACCCTAGTGATTGCTGCGGTTGCGGCCACCTTGGCCTTCGGCGGCGGCACCGCCGACGCCCAGCGACTCGGCAACGGCGGCGCGCCCGCCGGCGGCTGGAGAGGCGGTCAACCGCCGCAAGGGCAGCCGATGCCGCGCCCCAATCCCGGCCAATGGCAGGGTCCTCGTCCGGGCAACCCGGGCGGTTGGAACGGCAACGGTCCTCGCCCCGGCAACCCGGGGAATTGGAACAATGGCGGCCAATGGCGGGGCGGCTGGAACGGCAATCGCAGCCGTTGGGGCAATCGCGTCGGCGGCTATTGGTGGGCGGGCGTCCAGGCGCCCGGTGGCTGGAACGGCTATTCGCGCATCAAGCGTGGCAAGCGCATTCCGAATTATTGGCTGTCGTCCAATTTCATGATCGGCGACTGGCAACTCTACGGTCTGATGACGCCGCCCGCCGGCTATTATTGGACGCGCTATTACAACGATGCGCTGCTCGTCGATCGTTATGGCGTGGTCTATGACGGCGCTTACGACATCAATTGGGACCGTTATGACGACGGTTATGCCTATGACGACAGCAACGGCTATGTGTCCGGGCCGAATTTTGGCGGTCCGGCTCCGGCGTTTGGTGCTGACTATGCCGTGCCCGGCTATGCCGGCAACAGCAGCTATTACGAGGAACGCACGGACTATCGCGCCGTACCGCCGCCCGCACCGGCGCCGACCATTGCCTATCGCGGCGGCTATGCCGGCACCTATTATACCCCGCCGGGCGCCACGACGACGATCGTGATCCCGGGCGCGACGACCACGACCACCACCACCGAATATATCACCGAGACGTACCGGCCGGTCGCCCGCAAGGTCTATCGCGCGCCGGTGAAGAAGTGGCGGCCCAGGGTGCGGTGCACCTGCTATTGCGGCTGCCGCTGACCTGACCAGTTCGTTGGGGGGACGCTGCCCGTCGTCGCTATCGCGACGGCGGGCAGTTCCGTTTAGGCGCTGACGGCCATCCGCTCCGGACGATGCGCGCGGAGTTGCACCGCCAACGCGCTCATCAGCACGCCCGCGACCAGGATGCCGGCGGCAATCGAGCGCAACGCCATGTCGGGTGCCAATGGCAACGCCACGCCGGTGACGATCCCGACGAACAACAGCACGACGCCGCTGCCGATCAGCCAGCCGCGCCCATGATCGTCCTCCAGCCGCGCCGCGGCCAGCACGCTGGTCAGCCCGATCAGCAACGACCAGGCAGTCAGCAGGCGCAGGAACGTTGCGATCGGCATATCGGGATAGATCACCGCTACGGCGCCTGCGAGCAGCCCGATCACCGCGGCCACCGCCTGCCATGCCCAACGCGTGCCGCTCACCGCGTGATGGCTGGCGAGCACCGCCGAACCGACGCCATCGGCGAAACAATAGAGCGCGAAGGCCACGACCAGCGACCCCAAAGCGGGGATTGGGATGGCCAGCCCCGCCGCGCCCATCGCGATGGCGAGCAGCGCCTTGATTGCGACGATCGGCCAATGATTGGCTGCACGGTCGTTCAGTTGTTCGTCGAGTTGCGCATCGGGCGGCAACCAGTCGTCGGGCGCTAGCGTGGAAAACTGCGTAAAGGCGCGGCGCCCAGATCCCGTCCGTGTCGGCGTGTCGTTCGCTGAAAACCCATCCCTCGATGCTCGATCGACGGGATCGCGCTCGATCTCGATATCGCGTGTGCGATGCCGGTCCATATCCCTAACCTCCTCCTGCGCGCGATGCGCCACGCGCGGCGTCCAACGCGCGCATAGGGAGGGCGTGATGCGGCCATCTGCCGTGATCGGCGCCCCTCCCGCGGGAGCGCGCAGAACTCAACCTTCAGGAAGGTTCTTTGCTGTCGCTCGCCATCCGCTCAGTGGTGCGGTCGGCTGCCCTTCAAGGGTGTCGGCTCGATTCTGTTCAGGACGTCGACGCGGCCGCTTGGGAACCGACCTGCGTGATCGCGCCTAAAACGCGCAAAACCTCAAATGTTTCCGAGTTTTGCGATGAGTCGAAGGACTGTCGTCGCCCATTCTCGCCGACGCCAGCCGCAGGGCAGGAATGCCGACGGCCGTGTTTACCTCCGGGACCTGCTCGGGCGAGTCGCAAAAGCGTCATTTCATGAGTCTTTCCGGCTCGTCCAACGACAATTTCGTTCATGTTTGAGCTGTATAAAACCCTCAACAAGCATCCGTAACATTACGTATTGCAAGGCAAATTCGTCGTTGCCGGGTCTGTCTTGCAGTTATGATAGTTTATGCTACCGTTATGCATCCTCACTCGAAAAGGAGTGGTTATGCGTCGAGCAGTCGGGGTTGCAGTTTCGCTGGTGGCTCTTGCATGGGCCGGGTCGGCATCGGCGCAGGACACGCCAACGGGCAATCCTCCGGCAGCGGCAACCACGCCTTCAGACGATAACGCGCCGCGGGTCGACGACATCATCGTCACTGCCCAGAAACGCTCAGAAAACCTGCAGGATGTCCCCGTCGCGGTCAGCGCGGTGACCGGCAAGACGCTTGAGAACAAGCGCATCCTCGATCTGGTCGATTTGTCGAACGCGACACCGGGGCTGCAGATCAAGTCGGACGATAACGGCGCCAATCCACGCATTTTCATTCGCGGCGTCGGCGTCAACGACTTCAATCCGGCTACCGCCAGCGCGGTCGGCATCTACGCGGATGGCGTTTATGTCGGGTCGCCGCTGGCGCAGCGCTTCGCGTTCTTCGACTTGCAACAGGCCGAGGTCCTGCGCGGGCCCCAGGGTACGCTCTATGGCCGCAACACGACCGGCGGCGCGGTCAACGTCACCAGCCGCAAGCCGGGCAACGACGTCGAAGCCGATTTCCTGGCCGAATATGGACGTTTCAACTCGCTCAACCTGCAAGGCGGCGTGAGCCTGCCGCTGGTCAAGGACCTTCTCTCGGTGCGCGTCGCCGGCATCTACCAGCGCGACGACGGCTATTCGGTCAACCGGCTGACCGGCAATCGCGGCAACAACGCCGATCGCTGGGCCGTGCGCGGCAGCGTCCATTTCACGCCGTCGAGTGCGATCACCGACGATCTGGCCGTCACTGCTGGCAAGTCGCGCGGCGGATCGATCTGGGCCTATAATCGGACCCTGTTTCCGGTCAGCCCGGACATTGCTGGTCCCGACGGCCTCTGTGCGCCGGCATATTACGGCACCGCGAACTGTACGAACGTGCTCGGCTACGCCAATGCCAGCAAGAATCTCTACGAGGGCGATTACAGCTTCGAGGGGAAGGACAAGGTCAACCTCTTCACCGTCGCCAACACGCTGACGATCAATCTGGGTTCGGCCGACATCGTCTCCGTGACCGGCTATCAGCATGCCAAGCGTAATGATCAGGAAGAAACCGACGCCAATCCGCTGGCGGTGATCACCGCCAGCTATATTGCGCGCCAGAACACGTTCAGCCAGGAATTGCGCCTGCAATCGAGCGGCAAGCCGGCGCTGCGTTACGTGTTCGGCCTCTATTACGCCCATGACGATCTGACCAACAATTCCGCTTACGACGTGCTGGCGATCCTGCCCGCAGACCCTGCGGCGGGAATCGGGCGTTTCGTCTGGCCGCTGGCGCAGAAGACCGACAGTTATGCCGCATTCGGCCAGCTCGATTACGACCTGACGAGCCGGCTGACCGCGACCGTCGGACTGCGCTATTCCGCCGACCACAAGGATTTCCATTACTTCAGCGGAGAGACGAATACCGGCACGTCGTTCTTCACCTTCGACGGCTCGAAGACCTTCGATTCGGTGTCCGGCAAATTCGGGCTGCAATATCGCTTCACGCCAGATGTGAACGCTTATGCGAGTTACAGCCGTGGGACGAAGAGCGGCGGTTTCTTCAGCGGCCAGACCGGAAATATCGCCGATATCGGCCCGTATAAGGACGAGACCGTCAATGCCTATGAGGCCGGCCTGAAGACCGAATTGCTCCGCCACACGCTGCGCGCCAATCTGGCCGCCTTCTATTACGATTATCAGAACCTTCAGGTGTATACGACGGTGATCGACGGCTTCATCACGCGCCAGCTGTTCACCAACGCGTCCGCCGCGCGCATGTATGGCGGCGAACTCGAATTGGAGGCGACGCCGGCGCGCGGCCTGACCATCTCGATGAACGCGGCCTATCTCAACGCGACCTACCGAAACTTCGTGTCGGCCGGCGCCGACTATTCGGGCAACACGCTGCCATCGGCACCCAAGATCAGCGTTCAGACCGCGGTCGACTACACCCAGCCGGTATCGTTCGGCGCGATCGTCGCGAATGTCAGCGCGAGCTATCGCAGCAAGGTGTTCTTCGACACCGCCAACACGCCGCGCTTGAGCGACCAGGCCAGGGTCTATGTCGACGGGCGGCTGGGCGTGCAGCTTGTGCGCAACAAGCTCGAGATCGGCGTGTGGGGAAAGAACATCTTCGGAGAGACCAACATCTCCGACATCACCCCGATCGCGAGCCTGGGCTTCGATGTCGTCAGCGTAGGGCCACCGCGCACCTACGGCCTCTATCTCCGCGCGCATTACTGAGCGGCGGACCGGGATGACCGTCAGCGTTAGCGAGAGCGACCATGGTTGGATCGGACAGCGCCCCGGCGCGGCCCAGATCGGTGCGATCTTGTTCGCAGGTGTCGCCGGCATCCTGTTCGCCGGAGTGGGCCCGCTGCTGCTCGGCGGGCTTGAGGCGTCCGGGCGGATCAGCCCGGCGCAGCTCGGTCAGGCCGGGACCGCCGAACTGCTGGCGATGGGCGTCGCGGCGGGGCTGACGGGACCGCTCTACGGCATCAGGAATCTGCGGCTGCTGACGCTCCTGTGCGGGCTGGCCATGGCCGGGCTCAACGCGCTGTCGATCGTCGTCGATGGCGGGATGGTGGTGCTTGTCCGTGGCCTCAACGGCATTCCCAGCGGTGCGCTGATCTGGCTGATGACCGCGATGATCGTGCGCTCGGCGCGTCCCGATCGTTGGGCCGCGATCTACCTGACCGTGCAGACGCTGGCGCAAGCGGTGATCGTCGCTGCATTGGGCGCCTTGGTCGAAGGGCCGGCCGGAATAGGGGTGGGGTTCGCCGTGCTTGCCGCGATTGGCATCGCGACCGGGCTCGCCGGACTAGCGGTTCCCAACAGCCTGGCGGTGCTGCCGGTCGATCCAGACCAGCCGACCGGCCGACTGAGCACGCGCGGACTGGTCGCTCTTGCCGCCGCTTTCGCGTTTAATGCCGGCATCTTGGCCGTGTGGATCTATGTCGAGCCGCTGTCGCGCCAATCGGGGCATCCGACGGGCACTGCTGGGTTGGCGATGGCGCTGTCGCTTGGCGCGCAGGTCGCGGGCGGATTGATCGCTACCTTTGCCGCTGGGCGCCTGCCGACCGCTCCGACCTTGGCCGTCTCGCTATTTGGCATGGGCGCCGCGATGGTCGTGTTCGCCTATCTTCCCGGCGTTACGGTTTTCCTGGCCGTGTCGGCAATGTTCGGCTTTTTGTGGATGTTCGCCTCACCCTTTTTCACGCCCCTAGCGATCGATGCCGATCCGACGCGGCGCGCGGCGATGTTCGGGTCGGGCGCGGCGTTGCTCGGCTGCAGTGCGGGGCCGTTCCTGGCGTCGCTGGTCGTTGGTGAGGCTGATGTGCGGCAAAGCCTTATCCTCGGCATCGGTCTGCTCGCGACATCGCTCGTCATCGTCATGCTGCTGTACTTTGTCCGGGCCAAAAGCCACTCCTTCGCGGCATGACGACAGCCTCTTCGCCTTCCGATCCCGCCGCCAGGACTGCCGGCGGCAAGCGCCGCCGCCGGGCGATTCCGCTCGCAACCAAGCATCGCCCGATCCAGGCGCGCGGCCAGGACACGTTCGAACTGATTCTCGACATCGCCGGCGAATTGCTGCGCGAGATCGGCTTCGAACAACTCACCACCAACCTGATCTGCCAGCGAGCGGGCCTCACCCCGCCGGCGCTCTATCGCTATTTCCCGAACAAATATGCGGTGCTGAAAGAACTCGGCGACCGCCTGATGCGCGCGCAGGACGACGAGGTGCTCGTCTGGGTCGCCGAGGGTGGCCTGACCGGCGCGACGTTCGAGGAACGGCTGGCCAAGAGTATTGCGATTCAGGAACGGATGGTCGCGGTCCACCGCGAATTTCCCGGCGGCATCGCGATCGGCCGCGCGCTACGCGCCGTGCCGCTGCTCAACGATCTGCGTATCCGCTCGCGCGACATGGTGGCGGGCGCGTTCGCCGAGACGCTGCGCCGGCAATATCCCAATACCGATGAGCGGCGGGTGCAGGTCGCGTGCCGCCTCATCGTCGAGCTCGGCTACTCGGCGAGCGAGATGGTGGTCGAGGAACCCGACCGCGACGCCGATATCATCAACCGCGAAGTGTGCGTGATGTTCGCGCGCTATCTTGAGCATTTCGACTGACCGTTGCCGATGGAGAGGACAGGCATGGATTGGCACAATTGGTCGGGCAGCGTCGCCGCCCGTCCGCAGCATATCGAGCGTCCAAAGACCCGCGCCGAATTGGCAGGTTTGATCCAGGCCGCCGACAAGGTGCGCGTCACCGGTGCCGGCCATTCCTTCATGCCGCTGTGCGAAACCTCCGGCACGTTGCTCAGCATGGGCGATTACGAAGGCGGCATCGACATCGCCCCGGATCGCCGTACTGCCTGGGTGCCTGCCGGCTGGGGGCTCGATCGCTTGACCGAGGCCTTGTGGGACGAGGGGCTGTCGCTGATCAATCAGGGCGATATCAATCCGCAATCCCTGGCCGGCGCCACTGCCACCGGCACCCATGGCACCGGCGCCGAACTCGGTAGCCTGTCGACGCAAGCCTGCGGTTTCGAATTGATGTTGGCCGACGGCAGCCTGGTCGAATGCGGTCCCGACCAGAATCCGGATCTCTATCAGGCGCAGCGGCTGTCGCTCGGGCTGTTCGGGGTCGCCACCCGGATCCGCATCAACGTTTTGCCGGCTTACTATCTCGAGGAGCGGATCGAACGCCGCCCGCTCGCCGAAATGGCCGAGCGCTGGGAGGAACTCGGCGCCGCCACTCGCCATTTCGAGTTCTTCGTCTTCCCTTACGCCGATTACGTGATCTTCAAGACGCTCCACCCGGTGGAGGGCAGCGGCGATCTCAAGCACAGCACCGACATCGACGAATCGATCTTCCGCAACGTCTGCGAAATCGGGCGCCGCGTGCCCAAGCTGATTCCGACGCTGCAACGCTTCATGATGAAGATGAGCGCCAAGCCGACCCAGCGTGTCGGCCCCGCCTGGCGCGTCTTTCCGTCCGATCGCACGATCCGGTTCGAGGAAATGGAATATGAAGTACCGCGCGCCGCCGGGCTGCCGACGCTCATGGAAGCGATTGCCTATATCCGCCGCCGCAAGCTGCCCGTCGCTTTCCCGTTCGAGTTCCGCCTGACCGCGGGCGACGACATCTGGATGAGCCCGTTCCACGCCGGTCCGGCCGCGTCCATCTCGTTCCACCAATATGCCAGGATGCCCTGGCGCGACCTGTTCATCGAGATGGAAGCGGTGTTGCGTAGCTCGGGCGGCCGCCCGCATTGGGCCAAGCGCCACACCATGACCGCAGACGACGTCGCGCGCCTCTATCCGCGCACCGGTGATTTTCTTCGCGTCCGCGAAACCGTCGATCCGGGCCAGAAGTTCGTCAATGACGACCTTGCGCGCCTGTTCGGCCTGACCCCTCCAACTCGGAGCTGACCGACCGTGAACGACCAGGAACTGCACGCCCACTTGATCGGCCGCCAGGGGTCGCGCCGCGACCTCAACACGCCGGTCCTGGTGCTCGATCTTGACCGGCTGGACAGCAATATCGCCCGGATGGCCACGTTCGCCGCGGCGCATGGACTCAAGCTCCGCCCGCATGCCAAAACGCACAAGAGCGTCGACATCGCCAAGCGCCAGATAGCAGCGGGCGCGGTCGGGCTGTGCTGCGCCAAGATCGGCGAGGCCGAAGTGCTGGCCGATGGCGGCATCACCGGGCTGCATATCACCTCGCCGGTCGTACCCGCTGCCGCCGTCGAACGGCTCGCTCAGCTCAACCTGCGTTCCGCTGGGCTGATGGCCGTGGTCGACAATCCCGACAATGCCCGCGCTATCGCGCGCGCAGTCGAACTAGCGGGCGATACGCCCCTTTCGGTGATCATCGACGTCGATCCAGGCATCCACCGCACCGGCGTGGCCTCACCCGAAGCCGCCGTCGAATTGTTCGAGACGATCCGCTCGCAGCCCGCACTCGTCTATCGCGGCGTGCAATTCTATTGCGGCTCGCACCAGCACATCCACGCTTTCGCCGAGCGTGAAGCGGCGATGCGCGAGCGCGCCGACTATCTCCGGACGGTCATTGCCGCGCTGACCGGGGTCGGCGGCGCGCCCGAGATCGTGACCGGTGGCGGCACCGGCACGCATCGTATCGACGCGGAACTCGACCTCTTCACCGAACTTCAGGTCGGCTCCTACGTATTCATGGACGACGAATATCGCGCCTGCGATCTGACGGGAGAGGAGGGCGCGCCGATCCCGTTCGAGACCTCATTGATGATCGACACCAGCGTGATCAGCGCCAATACGCCGGGCCTGTTCACGCTCGACGCCGGGATCAAGTCGATGGCGACCGATGCGCCGCTGCCGTCCGTAGAGACGGGGGCTGCCGAAGGTGCGCGCTTCTTCCTGATGGGCGACGAACATGGTGCTCTGCTGACCCTGCCGGGCTCGCTCGCGCTCGGCGATCGCGTCTCGCTTCGCACGCCGCATTGCGACCCAACGGTCAATCTCTACGACAATTATCATGTCGTTCGCGGGCAGACGCTCGACGCGATTTGGCCAGTGTCGGGGCGAGGGCGGTCGCGGTAGACTGACGCGACTAGCCTATATAGCCTTCGGTTACACAAGGTGCGTTGGTTGAGGATCGACAGCGATGGGGATGACACCGCTGGGCATCGCTGATTTCCGGATTAATCCGTCGCGAGGCGGGGAGCCGGAAGCGCCCGATAGCTGGCGGCTCGAAGTGTTCCAGACTTGGGTCTACGGTTGTTTTGCGGCGCTGTTGGCGGTTGGCTTCATCTTTAGCTTCATCTGGCGCATGGACGGTAAATCCATCGCGACAATCGGCTTGAGCGCGATTCTATTCGCCGGCATCGCGATTGCTCGTCAGCGAATCCTCGCGCGCAAAAAGCTGGCGTTCCAGAAGGCGCTGCAGGAATATCGCGATGGCTTGAGACACGCGTTCGATCACTGGAATTAGAATCGGAGCGGGCGGCTATCGGCTAATCTTGAGTTCGCTCGGCCGTGGTGCTGGCCCAGCAAAAGTCACTAGGCTTTCCGATCCGTCTGCTGCGATGGCCGACACACCGACGAAATTGTCGTCGATCGGCACGTCCTTCAATATCAGTTCGTTGGCGCCGGCAACGTCGCGGCTCGTCGTCCAGTTCTGGGCGTCGGCGCGGCGCCAGTGCACGCGGTATTTCACCGCCCCCTCGACCGCCTGCCAGCGCACCGTGGTGTCGCGCGACAATGCACCCTGCACCGTAACGCCCTCCGGCGCAGCAGGCGCGGCGGCAAGCCGGCGGATCGTCGCGATGTTGATCGCCGCCACCTTGGCCAGATAGGCGAAGTCCATCTTGTCGATCGTGTCGCCATAAGCGACGCCATTTTCGGTCCGGACATATTGGTGTTGCCCGTCCCAGCGCTCGGCGGCGACGGTGAAGCGAACCGCTGGGTAACCGAGTTCGAGAAAGGGCAGGTGATCGCCGCCGCGCCCGAACCGATCGGGACGGCGCACGATGAACGCGTCGAGCCCGCTGGGAATACCCGCCGCGACCTGATCGATCGTCTTGGCCAGCGCGCGGCTGGGGCCGTCATCCTCGCCACCGTTCATCCGCCGCGCCAGATCGCCCTTCACATCCTCGCTCGCGCGAATGCCTTCGGAAAATACCCGCACGCTCTTGTTCGCGACCACGCCGCCCTGGCCGACCGAATTGCCGACGATGTCGTTGTTGAGCATCGCGGTAACCTTCCAGCCACGCTCTTTGGCGGTATCGGCAAGGAGCTTGCCGCCCCACAATCCCTGTTCTTCGCCGGAGAACACCGCATAGACGATCGTCGCGCGGAATTTTCGCTTCGACAGGATGCGCGCCGCCTCGAGAACGACGGCGACACCTGATGCGTCGTCATTGGCCCCTGGCGCGTCCGCCTTGGCATCCATGACGTCGCCGACGATCGAATCGATATGTCCGCCAATGATGACCACGCGATCGGGGTCGGAGCCCTTTTGCACCCCCAGCACATCGACGATGTTCACGCCGTCGGGTGCGCGCGGGCCGGTGAAGTTGCGTGCTATCGTCTCGCTGGTCAGGCATCCGCCGCAGGCCGTGCCGATCACATCGAACTGCGCTTTCGCCCAAGCGCGCGCAGCGCCGATCCCGCGCTTGGGATCATTGGGATCGGACAGCGAGTGTCGTGTGCCGAACCCGACTAGCGTGCTGACTGTGGCTTTCATCCTCAATGGGGAGGGCTGCTCGACCGCGGGAGCTGCGGAAACGAGCGCGAGCGGGGTGAGCATCAGGGCTTTGCGCATGCGGCAACGTGACTCGATGCCGCCGTCCGCGCAACGAAATTAGACGCTGAACACCGTAGCTACGCAGGTGTCATGCTGCCGAGGGCGGTCGTCGAGCTCGTGCGCAGATTTGGCGTAATTTGAATAATATTATGCAACGCCTGCGAAACGGTTGGCACTTACATAGTTAAGATACGTTCGCTTCAGTAACAGGAGGTACGCGTGATGGCCACGGAACGCGTAGTCGCGTTCGGGTTTCTGACGAGCAGAGACCTGGAATTGTTGGGCAGTGGCTTCAACCGCCATTTTCCGGTTACGAACGACGACTTGTTCGCCGAATTGATTGATCAGCTCGACCGGATCGAAATCGAGGCAGCGGATCGCGGTATTATTTTGCGGACCAGGGATAGCTGATTATGCCGTTCAGCTCAGACGATCGATCGCCTCGCGATCCAGGCTTCCCGGGATGACCATGATCGGGACCGGCAGGGTACCTGCCTCGCTTCCGGCGAAGTGGCTGACCAACGGCCCCGGCGACCCGCTCGGCGCCGCGCCGAGCACCAATGCAGCGATTTCCGGATTGCCCTCGATCGTCTCGCGGATGACCTTAGGCGCATCGCCTTGCTTCAGCGTGATCGCGGGCTTCAGCCCCGATTCCTCGAACAACGTGCCCGCCGCGCCGGCGATGATCGCCTCGGCATGCTGGCGGGCCTCGGCCTCGATCGTCGCCTGGACGCCGCCAAAGGCGATGAATTCCTGCGGCTCGATGATCGACAGGATCTCGACGCCGCCGCCGGTCTTGACCGCGCGCCGGGCGGCAAAGCGCAAGGCGACCTCGGCTTCGGGACTGTCGTCGACCACCACCAGATAGATGCGCATGTCGGCCGGGCTCCCCTCGTTTGCGCGATAGGTGACGCGGAACGCGCGTCCGCGCAAGCACCACGGTCTTGACCCGGAGCGTGCCGGGCGCGAAGGAGCCGCTTCCTAGTCCGCCTCCCCAGGACGCCCGAGAGGACGCAGAATGCCCATCGAGATCAAGATGCCCGCGCTTTCACCGACCATGGAGGAGGGCACGCTGGCGAAATGGCTGATCAAGGCCGGTGATACCGTCAAGTCGGGCGACCTGATGGCTGAGATCGAAACCGACAAGGCGACGATGGAGTTCGAAGCGGTCGACGAAGGCGTCATCGCCGAGATCGTCGTTCCCGAGGGTACCGACAATGTGAAAGTCGGCCAGGTCATCGCGATTCTCGCGGTCGAGGGTGAGGATGCCTCCGCCGCCAAGGCTGCGCCCAAGGCCGATGCGCCGAAAGCGGAAGCCCCGAAGGCTGATGCTGATGCTGCTCCGTCGCCGGCGCCCGCACCCGCGGCTCCTGCCGCGACACAGGCTCCGGCATCCAAGCCCGCAGCGTCGGGCGACCGCGTCAAGGCCAGCCCGCTCGCGCGCCGCGTCGCTGCCGAAAAGGGCGTCGACATCGCGTCGGTTACTGGCTCGGGCCCCAATGGCCGCATCGTTCGCGCCGATGTCGAGGGCGCCAAGCCCGGCACCGCGCCGGCAGCCACCGCCGCCGCGCCGGCCGAGGCGGCAGTGCCGGCACCGGCCAAGCCCGCTACGATCCCCGATATCCCGCACGAGGCGACCAAGCTGTCGAACGTGCGCAAGACGATCGCGCGCCGCCTGACCGAATCGAAGCAGCAGGTTCCGCACATCTATTTGACGGTCGACATCCGTCTCGACGCACTGCTCAAGCTGCGCGCCGATCTCAACAAGAGCCTCGAGCCGCGCGGCGTGAAGCTCTCGGTCAACGATCTGCTGATCAAGGCGCTCGCCGCGTCGCTGATCCAGGTGCCGAAGTGCAACGTGATGTTCACGCCGGACCAGCTGATCAGCTTCCAGCGAGCGGACATCTCGGTCGCGGTCTCGACCCCATCGGGCCTGATCACGCCGATCATCACGCACGCCGATACCAAGGGCGTTGCGGCGATCTCGACCGAAATGAAGGATCTCGCCACCAGGGCGCGCGACAACAAGCTCAAGCCCGAGGAATATCAGGGCGGCACCGCCTCGATCTCGAACATGGGCATGTTCGGGATCAAGCAGTTCGAAGCGGTGATCAATCCGCCCCAGGGCATGATCATGGCGATCGGCGCAGGCGAGAAACGTCCGTACGTGATCGACGATGCGCTCGGCGTCGCCACCGTGATGTCGGCCACCGGCAGCTTCGATCACCGCGCGATCGACGGCGCCGATGGTGCCGAGCTGATGCAGGCGTTCAAGGCGCTGATCGAAGCACCGCTCGGCATGCTCGCCTGAGGGCCGGGCGATGTCCGCGCGGACTCTTGCCGAGGCGTGTTACATGGTCGCCAGCGCGATCGTGACCTACCTCATCACCGCGACCGCGGCGTGGGGGTATCCGCAGGGCGCGGCGACGATCTGGCCGATCGGCCTGATCGCGATGGCATTCGTGATCGGTTTCGGCTTCAAGCCGTTCCTGATGTCGTGGCGAGCTGACCGCAGCGGGCGGCGCGACGCATGAGCGCCGCCGCCTCTTTCAATCCGCCGGCGCGTGACCCTGCGATCCGCGTCACGGCGATGCCCGCCGATGCCAATGCCTATGGCGACATTTTCGGTGGCTGGCTGATGAGCCTGATGGATTCGGCCGCCGGATTGGTTGCCGCGCGCCATTCGCATGGCCGCGCGGTCACCATCGCGATGGACGGCATGCAGTTCCACGCGCCGGTCCATATCGGCGACGAAGTGTCGGTCTATGCGCAACTGGCCAAGGTCGGGCGCACCTCGATGACGATCGATGTCGAATGCTGGGCGCGCGATCGCCACCGCGATGATCATCGCAAGGTAACCGAGGCGCGCTTTACCTTCGTCGCGATCGATCAGGACCGCAAGCCGCGGCCGGTGATCGTCGAATGAGCGACGAACCGCTCTCGCCGCCCGACCGCATGCCCGACATCCGCGTCACGGTGATGGCCGCCGACGCCAATCCCTATGGCACCGCCTTCGTCGGCTGGCTGTTCGGCCAGATGTCGCTCGCCGGCGGCAGCCTGGCGTCGCGCCGTACCGGCAAGCGTGCGCCGGTCGTGGCGGCGGACGGCTTCAAGTTCCTGGCGCCGGCCGATATCGGCGACGAATTGTCGGTCTGGGCCGAAGTGGTAGGTGAGGGCCGCACCTCGCTGACCATCGCCACCCAGGCCTGGAAACGTGACCGCCATGGTGAGGCGACGGCTAAGGTCGCGGAAGGGCGGTTCGTATTTGTCGGCGTTGGCGATGTTCGCCAGGACATGGTCTGACGCCTCAGCACTTCCCATATTCTCTTTGATACCAAGCAAGGACCTCCCCAGTGGCTGAAACCTACGACCTCATCGTTCTCGGCTCCGGACCCGGCGGCTATGTCGCAGCGATCCGCGCGGCGCAGCTCGGGCTCAAGACCGCTATCGTCGAGCGCGAATTGCTCGGTGGCATCTGCCTCAACTGGGGCTGCATCCCAACCAAGGCTCTGCTGCGCTCGGCCGAAATCTATCATTACATGCAGCACGCCAAGGATTACGGCCTGGTCGCCGACAAGATCAGCGCCGACCTCGACGCCGTGGTCAAGCGCTCGCGCGGCGTGGCCAAGCAGCTCAATCAGGGCGTCACGCACCTGATGAAGAAGAACAAGATCACTGTGCATATGGGCACGGGCAAGCTGACCGGGAAAGGGAAGCTCACTGTCACCGCAGAGGACGGCAAGACGACCGACCTGACGGCCAAGAACATCATCGTCGCGACCGGCGCCCGTGCCCGCGACCTGCCGTTCGCCAAGGCCGACGGCAAGCGCATCTGGACCTATCGCCACGCCATGACGCCAAGCGAGATGCCGACCAAATTGCTGGTCATCGGATCGGGCGCGATCGGTATTGAGTTCGCCAGTTTCTACAAGGACATGGGCGCCGATGTTACCGTGGTCGAGATGCTCGACCGTGTCGTGCCGGTCGAGGATGCCGACGTTTCCGCTTTCCTCGAGAAGGCGCTCAAGAAGCAGGGCATGACAATCATGACCAAGGCTGGCGTCGACAAGCTCGACGTGACCGCCAATGGCGTGAAGGCGTCGATCAAGGACAAGGACGGCAAGGTCACCACCGCAGACTTCAGCCACGTCATCGTCGCGATCGGCATTCTCCCCAACACCGAAAATATCGGCCTTGAAGAGCTCGGCGTGAAGACCGACCGCGGCCACATTGTCACCGATGGCATGTGCAAGACCAATGTCGACGGCCTCTACGCGATCGGCGACGTGACGCAGCCGCCCTGGCTCGCGCACAAGGCGAGCCATGAAGGCGTGATCGCGGTCGAAGCGATTGCCGGCAAGCATCCGCACGCAATGGACCCGAAGAACATCCCGGGCTGCACCTATTGCCATCCGCAGATCGCCAGCGTTGGCCTGACCGAGGCGAAGGCCAAGGAAGCAGGCTACGACGTCAAGGTCGGCAACTTCCCCTTCATCGGCAACGGCAAGGCGATCGCGCTCGGCGAGGCCGAGGGCTTCGTGAAGACGGTGTTCGATGCCAAGACCGGCGAGTTGCTCGGCGCGCACATGATCGGCGCCGAAGTGACCGAGCTGATCCAGGGCTATACGATCGGCAAGACCGGCGAACTGACCGAAGCCGAGTTCATGGAAGCGGTGTTCCCGCACCCGACCTTGAGCGAGATGATGCATGAGAGTGTGCTCGGTGCCTATGGTCGGGCGCTGCATATCTGACGTGACCCGTCCCGCGGACTAGCCCGTCACCGGGCGACTCTTCGCGGTCGCGGACCGGCTGCGGCGCGGACGCGCTCAAACCCTGTCGCTAGGGTGCGCGTTCGCGACCGTGTCGCTGGCTAAAGTTTTGCGAATTCGGCGAGCAACGGCTGATACTCTTCCATCGACGGAAATTGCTCGTAAGAATGCGGCGCATCGACCAGCGCCCAGGGCAAGGCCTCGCTGGTATAGCTCTGGACGAATGGCGTGACCCAATTCGGGTCGTCGAGCATCGTCGCACGCACGTTGACGAAACCCATATCCGGCTCGAAATCGGTATAGACCCAGCTCTTGCAGCGATCGCAATGCTGATGGTGCAGCCGTTCGCCGTGCAGGCCGCCGATGACCGTCTCGCCCGCGGTCAGCGCGAAGCCGCCGCGAGGCACCGCGACGCTGACCGAATAGGCGCCGCCGGTCATTTTCTGGCATCCGGTGCAATGGCAGATACCCGTGAACATTGGCGGCGCGCTGACTCGAAAGCGAACTTCGCCGCAGCGGCACCCTCCCTCCATCGGCAATGTCCACTTCGCCATTCCATTCCTCCGTGCCTTGGGGCAGCCTGATCCTAACAAATAAAGGGAGCAAAGAGGATGCAGGCTTTCGCGATCTTGTGGCCGGCGATCGCGCTCGCGGCGCTCAGCTTCGTGGTGATGGTGTGGGTGGCAGTCGCGCGCGCTGGTTACATGAAGAGAAACCCGCCGCGCCCCGACGACCTCGCGACGGGCGAGGCGGCGACGCGCTATTTCCAGCCGGTCGAGATGCCCGCCAACAACCTCCGCAACCTGTTCGAAGCGCCGGTGCTGTTCTTCGCCCTCATCCCACTATTGCTGATCACACATCAGGCCGGCCATGCGCAGGTCGCGCTCGCCTGGGTCTATGTCGCACTGCGCGTGGTCCACAGCATCGGGCACGTCGTGTTGCGCAAGATTTCGGTCCGCGCACCCGCTTTCTGGGTGTCGGTGATCGTTTTGATGGCGATGTGGATCGGCTTCGCGGTCGATATCGCCAACACCCAATCCGCTTACGACGCGGCGATCGACAATATGACGATCTGATCGCGACCTGGCGTCAGGCTGCTTCCTCTTCGCTCGGCGCGTCGATCATCTTGAATTCGCGCGGCGCGCCCAGCACCGGCGTGACCGTAGCGGCCGCCTGGGCGGAGAAATGCTTCAGGCGACCGTCGACATGCGCGCCGGTTTCGAGCGAGATCGTCTCATACTCGACATCGCCGGTGATCCGAGCACCCGCTTCGACCGTCAACTGGCGGATCGATACCGTGCCCTCGATCCGGCCGGCGATGCGGGCGTTCTCGGCACGGACCTGGCCCTGGATCAGCGCTTCGCTTCCGACGACCAAGCTGCCGCAATCGAGGTCGCCCTCGACCCGCCCTTCAATGTGCAGATCGGCCGAGGCACGGACGTTGCCGGTCACGACGACGTCGGGGCCGATCACCGAGAAGCCGGCGCCGGAGCTGCCGTTGGTCCGGCGCGCCGTGGCGGCCGCGGGCTGATAGGTCGACGCCGGCGCGTCGTCACGCTTGTTGAACATCCCATACCCCTTTGTGCGAATCCCGAGTCTCGCGCGCCAACCTAGCGAACTCCGCATCAGGCGGGATAGGCTCGAAACGGGGAGAGCGGCAGGCCGTTGTCATTGGCGGGCGAGACGAGGAACTGGCGGCCGAGTAGTAAAGTGGCGGCAATCATCGGGACCGCGCCTGCCATCGCCCACACCTCCATTCCGGTCAGATGGCTGGCGAGACCCAGCACTGTTCCGGTGACGACCAGGGCGGCGATCGTCCAGGATCGCCGGTCCTCGAGCAGAAGCGCGGTCAGCACGGCGAGCGCGGTGACCGGGAGGAAGCTGTTCCAATGCATGCCGGGCAGCAGCCCGACCAGGACCAGGCTCGTCGCCGTGCCGTTCGCCACCAGGTCGCGATCGCTCGGACGGCGCCACGCGAAACGCGCGGTCAGCCAGGCGGCTGTGCCGACGGCCGACGTCAGGGCGAGCCCGGCGAAGGGCAGGTGATTGATCCAGGGCAGCGCCTGAAGGATCGCCCATACCGACGGCGCATCGTTAGACAGCCGCGGCGACGAGCCGGCCATGCCAACATAGAGTGTCGACAGATCGGTCCAGGGCAGACCGGCGAATCGAAGCGCGGTCACAGCGAGCAGGAAGGTGAGGGGGGCGATCAACCAGAGCCGAAGCGCCCGCCGTGTGATGAGGAAACCGACCATGAGCGGCAGCAACGTCGCGTTGATCGGGCTGCTGGCCATGGCGAGGCCGGCGAGCGCCAGCATCATCGCATAAGGAGCCGGCCTACCTGTACCCGCCATAACGGGAATGTGGATGCCGTCGCGTTGCATGGGTGGCGTCTTACGGTGCGTCGGTTAGCGCTCGGTAAAGGCGAGCTGGGTAGAGGCGGCTGGCGCCCCTCGCCAAATCGAATTATCGCTCCGATATGGATCGGGGTGGCCAACTGATAGCTGTCGCGATTGCGGCATCGGGGCTCGGATTGCTCTTTCACCCCCGTTGACCGCTTCCGACTCCCCGTCTATAGGCGCGCCCGCTCACTCGGCAGTTTTGCCGCGCGGGTAAGAGCTGAACGTTGCCGGAAGACACGGACCCGGGAAGCCGAAAGGCGCTCCCTCGGTCCTTTTTCGTATTCGCTAACAATGGCTCCCGGCAAAGTAACCGCCAGACGTCTCTGGTAACATAAAGGTGAAGGGCTTCATGCCGACGATTAACCAGTTGGTCCGCAAGGGCCGTGATCCGCAGAAGGCCAAGTCGAAGGTCCCTGCGATGGAGCAGAATCCGCAAAAGCGCGGCGTCTGCACCCGCGTCTATACGACGACTCCGAAGAAGCCGAACTCGGCTTTGCGCAAGGTGGCCAAGGTTCGCCTGACCAACCAGCGCGAAGTCATCAGCTATATTCCCGGTGAAGGCCACAACCTTCAGGAGCACTCGGTGGTCCTGATCCGTGGCGGTCGTGTGCGCGACCTTCCCGGTGTGCGCTACCACGTGCTGCGCGGCGTGCTGGACACGCAGGGCGTGAAGGATCGCAAGCAGAGCCGTTCGAAGTACGGCGCGAAGCGTCCGAAGTAATCACACAGCCAGAGTAAGCCCCGGACGGGTTCCGGATCGGCTGAAGTTTGTAAAGGAAGTTCAAGATGGCTCGTCGTCGTCGTCCCGAAAAGCGGGAAATCCTGCCTGATCCCAAGTTCGGGGATGAGGTTCTGTCGAAGTTCATGAACAGCGTCATGCTGGACGGTAAGAAGTCGGTCGCCGAAGGCATCGTCTATTCCGCGATGGAAACCGTCGAAACCCGCGCCAAGAAGGACCCGCTCGCGGTGTTCCACGAGGCGCTCAACAACATCAAGCCGGGCATCGAGGTCCGCAGCCGCCGCGTCGGCGGTGCGACCTATCAGGTCCCCGTCGAGGTGCGTCCGGAGCGTGCTCAGGCGCTGGCGATCCGCTGGCTGATTTCGGCGGCGCGTTCGCGGTCGGAGAACACCATGTCGGCTCGCCTGTCGGGCGAATTGCTCGACGCGTCGAACAACCGCGGCAACGCGGTCAAGAAGCGCGAAGACACGCACCGCATGGCCGAAGCGAACCGCGCTTTCAGCCATTATCGCTGGTAATAAGGCTGGATCGGCCGGCTCCGCTGCGGCGGGGCCGGCGATCTGGTATTGGTAATTTAATTACCTACATAGCGGGCAGCCGGATCGGCCGGCTCCCCACATTCCAAGGAAGCTACGACCATGGCCCGCAGCCATCCGCTCGACCGCTATCGCAACATCGGCATCATGGCGCAC
>Ga0207669_10000033_pt1 | contig 82646 bp, 95 predicted proteins | sample KBSM33metaG_FD_184329 | JGI IMG/M metagenome (GOLD analysis project Ga0207669, IMG submission 184329) | Miscanthus rhizosphere microbial communities from Kellogg Biological Station, Michigan, USA - KBS M3-3 metaG (SPAdes) (version 2) | ecosystem: Host-associated > Plants > Roots > Rhizosphere >...
GCAGAGGAATTGGACTATTATGGGGAAAGGCTGAACCAAACCATGTATCCCCTTTGCTGTCACCAGTTCGGCGAGGGTGAGGTATGGGGTGACACAAGAAAATAAATAAACTAACTAAATAACTATATTATAATTTTTTTACTTATCGTATTTACTTCTTATACCGCCGCCATACAACTTCCTAAAGGCGTCAACGGTGTAGTAAATCCTATACAATTTCTCGGCCCACAACCCATCAGGGTTTTTTGTTATCACGTTTGTCTTAAGCAAATCCTTGGCATACAACTCACCCAACTTGTACCTTATCTCCTTTGAATTGGGCTTCTTTGCTATCTCTGTGGAGTTCATGTAGCCCACCGTCTTCAATTCCTCTATAACTGCCTTCATCAACTCTGGGTCATCATAGTCTATTTGGCTGTTGTTGCTATGGTTAAACGGCATTTTCTGTCCCTTCCTCCTTTTCTAACTCCTCTTCCTCTTGCTCTTCCTCCTGCATCCTTTTTAGCCTTCTCTTTTCTTCAAACTCACCCAACATCTTTTTCTTGAGCGCATCCAACTCCGGCTTTATCAGGTCGTTTATTTCCGATTCTGTTAATGGTTCATTGCTATCATCTGTAGTAGTAGCAGCAGAACCAGCGGCCCCCATTGTGGATTTTAGCAATCGCACATTATTTGGTGTCTGTGTTGATGATATTGATGACAGCAACTGGTTTTTCTGGTTCCACAAAGCCAACTTTATCACATCATCCGCCGCTATGATATCCTTCTGCGCCTGTATCCTTGACTGGAAAAATGGGGTAACAGTCCATGTCTTGTATGTAATCCCATCCGTTGGGTCAACCATATTGGCCGAAGTAACATAATCAAACTCCTCGAACTTGTCCAAAATTATCTCAACAACTGGCTGGATTTCCATTCCCTGAAACTTCCTTTTTGATATGGTGCTGTTTTCAACCAGGTCATTCATAACCTGCTTTTCCAGTGAGTCTGGATATGGGTAAAACAATATTTCTGTTGGTGTATCCCCTTCTGATGACATTTAACATAACCTATAAATGGAGATTAATAAATGGATATACTACTCATGGCTGGCAGACTTATGGTATACACCATGACGGATTGAGTCCCCTGAAATAGGTGTATAGCCAGCCATTTACTTTTATATTGCAAAGAAAAAAATACACAATAAATTTTATATAATCAGCATATCGTATACTAATTGCCGCCCATGAAATAACAATGACACCGTATCACTCCGGTTAGTTAACGAGGCGAGAGGCGCAAAGTCAAAATATCACATGGTTTTGTCCTCGATTTGTTGGGATGAATATAACCATCACATGCAGGCCCCAGTACAGGCAACCCAGAACATGTGTATGTCTATGCAATCTAATGCAAAAGCAACCAAAACAAAAAACAAAAACAAACAGATAGAAAAAACAACTCCTTCCAGAACAATGCAACATCAACTACAGCAAAAAAACAGCAGAGCAGTAATAAAACAGAAAGATAAGGAACTATGGATATTGTGTTCTTACATTACTCATTGCTGTTGGACAGGGAGATTAAGTCCCGTCCGACAGCAATGTGATTTTCAATTAATTAATCTTCTTATAATAAAAATAGATATTTATATTACCCTCGTTACTTAATTACCGTGGTAACTAATACCCAAGACAATGATGGTAATAAAACAACCCGTGAAAATAAATTTATCAAGAGGTTTAACCTGCCTAACTCACAGATGCACTACAAGCCAACCCACATCATATCAATGGATGATGGTGAAGTGATGATGGGTGGAATAGACGGCTTGACCAACATGAAGGTAAATGTAAAGGTCACACGTTCCTTGTTTGACTCCATGCTGGAAAACTATCCAGAATCAAAATTCCTGTTGGACAACTGGAACAATAAGGATATTATAAATAACAACGACAAAGGTGATAAAGGTAATGAATAGCAAAGAGTTGAGGAAAAAGGTAAGGGAACAGGAGGAGCGCCTTTCCAAAATTCCAAAGGTGACACCGGACAACCCGTTTCCTGACCATGAGGCTGCCAAGGACATTGAGAAATACACAACAAAACCCGATCCCAAATCACTAAGGACAAACCCCAAAGGCGGATGTGACTACTGAATTGAAAGACAGTATGATACCCAAAAAGCCGGAGGATTACGAAACCGCAATCCCCCAGGACAAGAAGGCATTAAAGAAGGAAGTGGAATATATGTTGGACTACAGCCCAGACAGTGCAACAAACCCATTCAGTGACCTAAAACAAAACAGTGAAGAAAATCCATCATGGATGACAAAGGCATTGTCCAAACCAAGGGAGCCTCCCACTATAGCAAAATGCACCTGCGCCAAACAGTTCTACACCAAGAAAAGAAACAAGAAGAAAGGGTTAATCGTTATGAGAAGGCAGTCAAACGGCTACACAAACCAGGGGTGCCCTGTGCATTATGCCCATTGAACAGGACAATAATAGCAAGGATAAGGTTAGCCTGAACCGATATCCCGGCTGCCAGGTTCAACCATACGATGGCAAAATGGAGTTCTATGTAAAAACAAAAGACGGCTGGGAACGCAAATAACCTTCTTCACAAACCAACAATATCTTTTATATCTGCTCAAGATAAACTCCCTTTCTATAATGCCAAGGCAGTGTTTACTATGCAACAGTAATAGGACTTATGTTAACAAGAGACTGAAGAAGGAAATCTGGCATCGGTATAATGCCGGCCACATATGCACCAAATGCTACACAAGAAACAGAAAGATGGAGTTGAATAACGGCGGCGCCGGCCCAAGAACAAGAAACCGGTATAGAAGGGACATGGACCAGCGCAAGTGTTTCAAGTGCGACTCCACCACTACTGGAAAGCACTTTATCAAGTCGGCCAACAAGTCATATGAATGCTGGTATACCTACAAGGATGGGTATGTCTGCTCCAAATGCTACTCCAAATCCAGGTACAAGCCCCCCAACCCAGACAGGGCAAACGGCCCCAAACACCAAAAAAAGGTATGCCACATATGCAAGTCTGAAACATCCCGGCCCAACAAGAACGGATACAACACCTGGTTTTTTATCAAGGGAACACGCAACCGAATCTGCTATTATTGCCAACTCAAACAGAACATCCTCAAAAGAAGGGCTGAAAACGGAAACGACAAGTGCAACTCCCTTGAATGCGCAAAGGCCCGACAGACTATCCTGGTGCGATACGACTACAGCAAATACTCCTATTGCACCTTTTGCCAGGCCAACCATGACAAGTCCAACACGTTTTGCCCATGCTGCGACCGCAAACTGAGAACAAAACCACAGAGGGCAAACCACAAAAGGCTTGTGAACGGCAAACCCCTGGTCTATTATTGACAAGTCTCTTCTTTTTTCTATCTTATTCTATTTTTTTACTTGACAGAGGGTTAACAAACCTAGTTACTTAATTAACAAAGTAGTTAAATATATATTTTAGCTGATTTATTTATTGATAAGGAGATTAAATAAAAAAAATGAGCAGTAGTAATAGTGAGCAAAGTAAAGAAACGACAAACAGCAATTTAAATCCACCGCCATATGTGATGGGTTTATGCAATTGCGGATGTAATGGTGAACTTAAACCGAGGTTCAACAAGGATGGAACCCTTCGGAGATATATCAAAAACCACCAGTTGAAATCAGCCACAAGAGTTCCAAGGGGGCCGGGCAAGCACAACAAATCATCAACAAAGTCACAGAACAAGAAGATAAACGAACTTACCAAAGCAGTCAAGGATTTAAAATCAAATATTGAAATACTAAAGTCCTTTATCATATCACAATCAAGACCACCAGCACCACTTGAGTCAAGACCTGTCCAACCCCAATCCCAACCACCGATATACCAGTTAACAAACAAGCAACTGGAGTTGCAAAACCTATTGGAGAAACTTGTAGAGGAAAACAAAACGTTAAGGGAACAGATACAGGGATTGGAATACCACCTGGATTTCAACAAGGCCGTATCAAAAGCATCAACTACTCAAACCAAGTTGGATGGCAGTGACAACAACAACAATAACAGGCAGACCCCACTTTTTTAGCGGGCGGCGAACTAGGCCGCATTTGTGACATGTGTGACTCCACCACGACAACTTTAGACATCAACAGGAAAAGGTGGGCATGGCGCTATTTCACACCACTTAACTCACCCAATCAAAAACTGATGCTGTGCAACAAGTGCTATTGCCGAGTCTCAAAAATCAAGGCAAAACACTTAAAGACACTTAACCAACAAAACAACAAGTAGTAAAAACATCATGGCAATCAAGATTAAGGGCTTTGGCCGCAAGCGTGACCTGAACGACATCAGGGATTATACACCTGAAACACCACAAGTTAAACAGTTATTACAACAGTCGATAGGTGAAGATTCAAACGGTGTCAGAACACAAATACGTAAATCAAAAATAATGCCAGATCCATTACCACCCTCAGTAGACAACAGAAAATGGTGTTCACCTGTGGAAGACCAGGGCAACCTAGGCTCATGCACAGCCCACGCCGGAACTTCTATGTATGAATACATGGAAAGGAAGGCCTATGGTTCAGGCGGTAAATCCATTGACGGGTCCAGATTGTTTCTTTACAAGACAACCCGCTTCCTCATGGGTCAGGAAGGCATTGGTGACTCCGGCGCATACATCAGAACCACACTGGGGGCCATCAGAATGTTTGGAATCCCGCCGGAGGAATACTGGCCATACACTGACAGGGACCCAGAGTTTGATTTGGAGCCGCCAACCCTTGTCACTTCAATGGCCAAGGAATGGCAATCCGTTAAGCAGTTCCGGCTGGACTTTTCAATAGATGGAAACGAAAACATCACGAGGATGAAAGAATATCTGGCGAAGGGATATGCAATGCAGATTGGATTTACCGTCTATTCCTCCTATAAACAGGGTGATAAGACAGGTGAGATACCATATCCATCTAAAAATGATGCAGTAGAAGGCGGCCATTCCGTCCTGATAGTCGGTTATGATGATAACAAGGAGATAGACAACAAACTAGGCCGTATAACAAAAGGTGCATTCCTTATCCAAAACTCGTGGGGAACAGGATGGGGAAACAGGGGATTTGGCTGGCTACCCTATGACTACTTCAAGTCCGGACCCAATGGTGACGTGCTGGCCGATGACGTGTGGACAATCACAAAACTGGAATGGCTTCAAACAGGTGAGTTCTTTTGGTAAAATCAATTAAAAAAACCGAATGGACTAAAGAGCAAACTGAAAGATTTTATAAATATTCAAAAGAGTTGCAGGAAAGGATAAGAAATGAAGAAATATTCAGGAAGTTTTTCGAATAGGTGAATTATTTTGGTAGACGAGGCGGATGGTATCAGACACAAGAAGATAAATGAGAGATTGGAAAAACTGGAAAACCAACAAACAGTAAAAGACTTTATTCCCGGCTCAACAACAAAACTAGATGAAATGGAAAAAAAATTAGGGGTGATACTTAAATTCCTAAAGGATAACTCAAAAAGCCCGCGATAACCAATATTACCCCTATCACTATCAGTATAATCCCTATAATTTTGAATATTATGTCGATTGGCCTGGGCAACTGGACGCTAAAATAATACAGCACTATACCCACAATAAGGGCAATAACCCCCTCTATAATTTCAGTTGTAAACATTTGTTGATAGTTATTAGTTAAAAAGGTAAATAATAAAAGTATTTAAAAAAAGTTATTTGGATTTGGTCTTGTTGTTGTTGTTGTTGTTGTTATTCACCTGAACCGCCTTCACTGCTACTACTGTCATCACCACTATCTGAACTGTCACTATCGCCACCGTCAGAACTTCCATCGCTGTCATCACCATCATCATCACCACTATTATCATCATCTTGACTGCCACCATCATTATCACTACTATCATCATCATCATTTCCAGGCTGTGGATTGTCCGATTGGTGGTCAATCGAGGCGTCATCATCACTTGGTGAGTGGGAAGTGTCATCGTCTGTTACTGTGCTGCTACCACCACCAACATCACCACTTTTTGGCTCAATAAATCCAAAACTCAATCCATCAGGTCCAGGCTCACTAAGGTGCATGTGGCCTTGATTGTCTGTATTAGTTGGAGTTGGTGTAGGTGCAGGTGTTGCAATTACTGGTGTTGCAGGGGTTGGTGTAGGTGTTACAGGAGTGGGAGTTACAGGTGTGGGAGTTATTGGGGTAGGTGTAACAGGTGTGGGTGTGGGTGTAGGTGTTGGGTTTTCCTTACTCCAGCATTTGCCTGTCTCGTCGTCGTCATGATTTTCGAATCCTGAAGGGCATTTTTTATCGGGGAAGCAATGCCCCTTGCCATTCAGGTTAAACCCATCAGGGCATTTACCGTCTTCACCAGGTGCGCATTTTGGCAAACTGGGTTCAAATAGACACTCATCATCAGGTGTTGGAGGTGTAGGTGTGGGAGTTGGAGTGGTCTGATTGTTGTTGCCATTTCCTCCACCTCCGGTTCCACCAGTGCCATTGCCGCTGTGTCCTCCACCGTTGCCGCCATTATTTCTATGTGAAGAAGAGGTGCTAACCTTGGTTGTTATCTTGATAACCTCAATAATCTGGGGATTGGTCCTGTCCACATTTGCCGTCAATATCTGGTTTAATGGCACAATCACATACTCATTTGCATTGATAAAGTAAACCAGTGTGTTTACTCCGTTGATTGTCAACACCTTAAAGTTTTGTGGGTTGGCCTGCTTCTGGAAGAAGTCGGCTGGCAGGCTGACAAAATCCCTGTTTGGCTGGTTGGGGATTATCTTTGTCTTAAAAACCTTGTATTGCACCTGGCCTACGATACTATTGGCGCCTGTATTTCCTTTGTTCAGGTCTATTAGCGCGCTTATGCTGCTGTTCAACATTGGCAATATTCCCATTGTTGTTATTAGGAGTCCAATGATCATGAAACTTAATATTCGATTCATATACCTATATTATACAACCAAGTATAATATAAACCTAAGTAATTAGGTAATTAGGTATAGGATAAGATAGTGAAATTTTTAAAAAGACAGAATAAGAAAAAGAAAAAGAAAAAGAAAAAAGGTTATTGGTTGAGTGCCCTTCTCACAAAATCGGGTGAGATTTCGCTGCCACCTATTTTCAGGTCTCGTATGATTCGCTCAGTGGCCTGTTCGTGTTGCATTCCACCCAAAATAAGGTTGGTCCACATTCTTACAAGCCTGGCATACTGTCTCTGTTCATATGATGATAGTTTTTGCGCTTTTTGCATACCTTAACTTATACCCCTCAATATATATACCTTATTACTTAAGTAATTAATTACTTAGTTAATTAAGTTTATATTGTAGTTAGGGTAAGAAAAGGTATGGAAAACAATAGTTCCAACCAATATGTAAGATACGAGTTTTATGCTGACATGGCACACGCAAATAAGATGTTTGAGGAATATGGGGATGTGACCGCTCCGATGGTTGCAAGAAACCTTGATGGCGGCTGGGCAAAGCAGCCAAACGTCAACGGCTGGTTTCACAACACAGAGTTCCAGAAGTTTTTGAACAACAAGTATGCGCTGCTGGCACATGGCAAGGTAAAGGACATGACACAGGAAATAATTGAAACCGAGTTGTCAGAAGAGGGAATAACCATGCTGAAAACCGAAGAGGCGCATGGCGGTCACACCAAATACTGGAAATACATGTCAGAGGAGGAGTTTAGGATTGATGATAAAGACAATGTTAGAGTGGGCTTCCTGGTTCGCAATGGAATCGGGACAGGTGTTTCATTGGGTGTTGACGTTTTCACCTTCCGCCTATTGTGCAAAAACGGGGCCATCGCAAAGGGCAAGAACCTGGCCACCGTTTCAATAAGACACCAGGGGGACATCAACCGCATAATGAAGATGTTCACTGACTCAGTTAAGGAGGTAATGATGGGAGCAAAGGACATCATTAGGTATTATAGAAGGTCAGCCGAGATAGAAATAGGGAATGAGGAGGCCAATGTAATGTATCAACGCCTTAGTGACTTGGGTGAAACCTATTTGCCCGCAAACTGGCAGGTAAAAACCCCCGATGAACTGGCCCAACTGAAGAAAGACGGCAAGTTCAAGAACAACATGGATTTGGTGAAGGTGAGAACCCCGTCAAACCTATGGGAAGTGTTCAATGACGTTACGGCGGCCCAACGAATAAGACTGGAACAGCGCAAGATTGGGTTTCCCTCCATTGCAGACCAGCAAAACAGGCTGCACCAGGCCATGTTCGCAGTAATAGGTATGAAAGGGGGCGTTTAATCCCCATGCCATTACCACAAATCATTGAAAACGAAAACACAGTAGATGTGGATATAAAAACCAACCTAAGAAACTGCAATCTCTGTATCCACCAGGGCATATGTTCAGCCTTCGCCAACTTCAAAATCCATGTGGAGCCGAGCCTACTGGACCAAAAAACAACATTAAAAGCAGAGAACCTAGCATGGATATGCAATCTATATGTCGAAAAAGAAACAAGACAAAAGCAAACCACCTAAACTCAAGGAAGACAAAAAAAGCAAAGACAAAAAATAATTTTTTATATCTTATTTTTTTATTTAAAAAAAGAAAATTAATCTTTTATGATTATAAAGTTGCTTCGCTTCAGGAAACCGAATAGAAATATATCCATAAAACTAAAATCCTTATCGTTGTTTTTGTGGCGGCCCATTACTGGTTCACTCCATTAGCCAAAAAGTAAAACTCAACCGCAAAAACATGTTTGCAGGCCACCTGTCTTCTCTGAAAGTCAGGGCACTCGCATTTTCCACCCTGCACCTCATAGATTGTGTCAGCATGGTTTTCTGACTGAACAAAGAAACTTCCCTCAGTCATGCAGACATTTCCGTTCTCAAACAGTCGTGCCCCTCTTGCTTCCCTTACTTGCTGTTGTGTCTCGAACTCCTCCCGTGTTAACTCCCTTTTCTTGCTTACTACAGATAAACTCATACCTATTCTACACCAAGGTATAATATAAACTTAATTACCTAGGTAATAAGGTAACTAGGTTATTGATATATATGCAAATAATAGTTTATTATATAAGAAAATTCTATTTGATTAGGATGACAATAAAAAAAATGAATGTGAAATTACGCATTGTTTTTCTTGGGTTCATGTTGATTTCAGGTGCGATGGTGGTTATGCCGGGGATGGTGTATTCACAGCAAACCACATTGCAGCAGCAACTTCAGCAAAAGCAGCAGGAACTTTTGCTGTTGCAGCAGGAACTACAGAAACAGAAGCAGCAGCAGATTGAGGATCAAAACACAATAAGGGTCAACGGCACGGGAGACCCATGTGCCCAGACAGGCAACTATCTCACAACCTTCAACTGCGGCAAGGTGGACAACGGCACAAGGCACTTTACCCTTGTGGCGCAGGAGAATGTGGCCGTCAACATAACGGATGAGGGGCAGCAGTTTTTGGCCTGGGCCTACAATGCCTCCATACCCGGCCCCACCTTGAGAATGGCGGAAGGGGACAATGTTGAAGTCACCGTAATAAACAACGGGACGAACCAACTGCCCCATTCTTTACATATGCACTCCATACACCAGGGGGAGATGGATGGTGTGACTGGCTTAGGCGGTGCGATACAGCCCGGCCAGAGTTTCACATACAAGTTTGTGGCGGAGCCGGCCGGCGTCTATCCCTACCACTGTCATGTCACACCCATCTCAGACCACATCAACAGGGGACTTTTTGGCGCCATGATAATTGACCCAAAGGAAGGCAGGGAGCCAATGCCTGAAATGGTCATGGTAATGAACGGCTATGACCTGGACTATGAGCAGGAAGGCATAACTGAGATTCCCAGCATCAACAAAAGCAACCCGTTCAAGTTCATCTCAAATGAGGGTGAAGAAAGGGGAAATGAAATCTACACCGTGAACGGTTACGCCTTCGGCTACATGAAACACCCAATCCATTTAGACCTGGATGAAACATACAGGATATACCTGGTGAACGTGCTTGAGTTTGACCTGGTTAACTCGTTCCATGTCCACGGTATGATGTTCAAGTATACTCCCTCTGGAACGGAAGGTTCAGCCCCCTTCGTGACAGACATCGTGACTTTGGGGCAGGGTGACAGGGGCATCCTGGAAATGACCGCAACACAGCCGGGCCATTTTATGTTCCATGCGCATCAGGACGAATTTACACAGTTGGGGTGGATGGCAATGTTTGCCGTTAAATGACATAACAAAACAACAATATATTTTATTTAATCATTCCAGATTAACTCACCCTTGTTGATGTTAAAGTCAACAAAGTCTGAGGCCGAGCATTTTGAGCACAGGTCATGGCTCCCGGCCACCTCAACACAATTGGCGCATACCTCAGATTTGCATGTAAAGCATTCGTAAACCCTTGTCTCAAATATCTCATTATCACAATCCGAGCATTTTATGTAGTTATTCATATAACTGATAATACACCATTCCATATTTATACTTAATTACCTAATTACCTAGTTAACAAAGTAAATAAGTATAAATAATTGCATGTTTAAGTTAGGATGTGATAGATGAGTATACTATTACCGTGACAAGGTTTGAGTATTGCCGGGATAAGGTTTTGGTTGAGGCCACCACAAACAAGGGCACAATTATAAGGCTAAAAATAAAGGTGGCTGACTTGAACTGGATCATGGGCAAGTTTGATGATTAGTCAGGTCTTGATGGGTATTCCGTGGGTTAACCTGTAATCCAGAACTGATTTCCAAATGTCCTGATTTAAAAGCGTCCACCCCCTACTCATGGCCAACTCTATCCTTCTTTTTATTTCACTGCTGTCCCTTTCATAGTTTCTTCTGCATCCCTTTCCATAGCGGGAGCGGCCATGTCTCAATAGGGTGTTGCAGCATGGACACCTTTTCAATATGTGTTTTGGGTACCACACGTCACATGTATTGCATTGGTCAGCAAGTGTATAGTATGGAACCCCCCGGATAAAGTTAACCATGCCATTCCATCCCTTACAATCCTCTTGACATACAGTTCCCATTCTACAGCAATTACCATTTAAATAAATATATAACAGTTTGGCGTTGCCTTCTTTACGACTTAAAATGAGTTTGGAAATTAACATAGAGGAGTTGCGAAAGACAAAAAACTATGAGGAGATTGCAGAGATAGCGGAAAAACTGATGGATGAGGTTGAAAGGTTCCAGGGACATACCAAGGCTGAGTTGATAAGGCTGATGGCTGACAAACTGGAGGAGGCTGGCTACCCAATTCTGGAGATAAGGGAAAAGATACAGGAAAGGCTGGGACTGCGTGTGACCCGACAGTATCTGTTGATGTGCCTGGATGACCGATTCAAGAATCCAAAGCGTGTTGCGGCCGGTAAGGCGATAAGGGAAGCAGAAAAACAAACCAATACGGGGGCATCCGGTTCATCAACTGTCATGGAAGAACCGGGATTTGAGAGTGATAATGATGATAATGATGATAACAAAACCGAGGCCGACATACCCGATTCAGAATATCTTGAAAAGAAAAACTGGGAATCACCCGACACGGAATCTGTGAAATATTCAGATGAATATATTGAAAAACTGGAACAACTGCAACAGCAGGTTAAGGCATTAAAGGGTGAACTAAACTACAACGATATGCTGTCCACTGTTAGAATCCTGAAACTGAATAAGGCTACTTTAAACCGACTGGACAACGCATCAGCCGCCTCAAAGGTATACACCTATCTTTTGGTGGACATCCGAACAAACGAGGCTAGGGAAATATATTCAGACGTAGAGTGGAAAAAGAAACTCAAACAACAGCAAAATACGGAATCATAAACGGGACCGCAACCCAATCCCACAATCCCCATATATTTTTTAACATAAAATTGGTGTTTTTTATGATGTTTTCACAATACTTGACAAAGTTATACAGGTTTTCTTCATAAAATTGCAGACATCCGTTGCAGACTATCATTCGGTCAACTGTAGTTTCCTGCAATAGTTGGGAAGTCATGTTGTTAGAAACCATTTCTAGTATCTTATTAAGCCACCATAATTAAACATATATCATATCACATGTCCTATCGAAACAACAACAACAATTTTGAATTCGACCCGGTTTCCAGTGAGTCTAGGCCCTGGTATTCCTCCACGTCATCCCCGGCCCGATACGATGAGGGGTTATACGACTACTGTTTGTATTGTATCCAAAACTTCAGGAAAATGTATAGTATGGTAAACAACGTCTGCTCATCCTGCGGCCGGGTTGCCGACCCTGTTTTCAAGAACAAGCAGGAAAACATAGCGGTGACATCTGTCAATGCCCCGTTGGACATGAGCGAATTGAAGGGTGTCTCAATGGAATTTGACTATTCACCGTTAAACACAGACCCAACAACCGGCTTGTTTACAGACAACCAGTCAAGAATGACCGCAAAATCAGCGGGTGAGGCAATGAAAAAGATAAGGACAGTTGAGGAGCAAAACACCATAGTGGCAAGGGCAGCCCAAATGAGGGGCGAGAAGTTTATCCAGAAGACTACAGCAACAAAGGATGACAACAAATTGTTATTCGATAATAATATATAGTTCCACTTGTAATATATTATGGGTTTACGAGTCCAATTGAGTAATCCCCTTCATGGGCCTATTATGTAATTCTGTCTCACTTCAAAGACAAACGAATAGAACATTTTTCTATACCTACGAACTATTGTCAACATAATTTTATTTATACTTCCCACGCCGAATTAATTATTATATATGTATAACGACAACAGGGATGAGACATTTGCCGTCCATAATCCACATTTTGAGATAATCCAGGACATCGGAAAAAAGGAAAGTAATGAGGCATACCTAAAACAGGGTTCAACATCAACATCCGGCCTGCCAAACTACATCTCCAACATCAACAACCTGAAAATGAAGCCTGAATACATCATTTTGACACCAATTTACTCTGATGACTACCTTGAAAGGCTTGCAAATGCTGCCCTGTTTGATGATGTAATCAACTCCGCACTGGAAAGGCTGTCCTATTTTACGCTGGGAACGTCTGATGAAATCCGGGCCGTCCTTTATCCAGAGTCACTAAAGCCAATAAAGTCGGAGTTGGAGGCAAAAAACGCATTAAAGGTGTTAAATGTCATAAAATCCGGGATAGACATAGCCGGTTCAGTGGTAAACAACCACCTGTCGGACCAGGAAATCGATGAATTCGAGACTTTTATCCACTACACAGACAAAATAACAAAACTTGGCAAATATTTAAAGAAAAACTACAGGGGAGCCCACGTTTTTTCACGTTCAGCGTCATATATTGAGTATACCGACAAGGAAATCCCAAGTTTACGATTACCGGCTGGCACTCCCATCGGTTTGAAGCCCCTGAAACCAATGCTTTTGGGAAATGTTGCGATTGACCCCGACTCATGGGACATTCAGGCGGTGGAATACAAAGACCCGAAGGTTTCTTTCAAGGAATATGTTGATGTTGGCATAAAATCACAGAAAAAGCAACAGGTTAACGACAATTTGGAGCCATCAAAGTATCTGGGGGCTGAAAACCTGCTTTATTTCGTGAGAAACAACAACAACATGATGAAGGAGAAGGATGACTTCTTTTTTGGCCACTCAACACTACAATCCATCCTTCCCCTCTCGGAGGAATCAAGAAGGCTGAAGCAGGTGGTTTTCCCTCAACTAAACCAGGCGCATTGGGCCGGTTCCATGCTTTGGTTTTTCCCACACTGGTCAAAACAGATGATGGACAACCTTTTCAAGTCGGTAAAGCCCGGCGGACACACGGGAATCCCGGAAAAGGACATCACAGTGCAGCAGATACAGTTCCAGCATGATTATGCCGGGCTAATCAACCTTCAAAACGAAATGAAGAAGGGGATTCTGACCGCTTTTGGCCTGCCGTCCTTTTTGATGAACTTTGAGGAGGTTACAAACAGGGCCACCGCTGAAACTGTTGTGATAGGCTTCAATGAGTCAACAATCCAGTCAGAACGTTCATGGCTTACCGACATCTTGGATGAGCAGTGGTATTCCCGACTTTTCAAGATATTCTATCCAAATGATGAGTTTATCCACATAAAGATGAAGATGATGGTGGAGTTTGAGAACATAACATTCGAATCCTTCCTCCAAAAGTCAATTGCCGCCGTTTCCCTATATGAAAAGAGGATGATGACGATAACAGAGGTCCGCAACATGCTGAAACTGCCGCCGTTGCAGGATTCCGATTACGCTGAGTTGGGAATCACCAAACCGGGGCAGTTGGTAGACCCTGCAACCCAGGGTATTCCACAGGCCCCCAACCTGGTAGGCCAGTTGATGGCAGAGAAGCAGAAACAGCAGCAGCAGCAACAAGGCTCAGTTTTGGACAAGACAGACCCACTATCCAAGGCAAGAACCGAACTTCTCAATGAACTGGAATAAGAAACATCTACTAGAACAATCGAATAGAAAAGATTAGTCAAATCATTTGACTAAGCAGTATATTTCCATTTGTTTGCATTACCCATATGAATCAAGATTTCAAACATACTTCTAATACTTCTAACTAGCAAATTTTACCCCCTTTTCCTTGTAATTAAAAATTGGTATTCCCGCGAATTCAAAATCCCAAAACAACAACGGCTGACACATATGCCGGTGATGCCCTGAACAAGATACAGGAATGGCTTGCAGGCATAAACATAGCGGCCACTGATTCCACAAACAAGCCAGGAATAAACACTGACACCAGGTTCCATTCAGGAAGGCTTAAACTGTTTGACCTGGACTTTTCCAACGAACTTAGTTTTGTCACCCCCGCACTTTCCACAAACGCAAACATATCATTTCCCGTTTTGCTGTCAGCGGTGGCTGACAACGAGATTTTGTTTGCCAGTGTTCCCCAGGCAATCGAGAACAAGACAATCAACGCAGCCGCCAACACCATAACCAACATAACCAACACAAGCCTGTCAGCGGGAGCGGCCATAGGCTGGTCCAAGATATCCAAGAACGGCTCATCATTGGCTGACCTTGGTGACATGAACCTAACCGGATTGGCAAACAACATGTCAATAAGATGGGACACGACAACAGGCAAATGGGTTGTCTATTCCGTCGGAACCGCCATAGGCGAATCAAACACCGCCTCCAATGTCGGTACAGAGGGTGTGGGCATCTACAAGACAAAGACACTTGTTGACTTGCAGTTCAAGAAAATCAACGGTGGCTCACCCTCCGTAACGGTGACGGATGACACGGTAAACAGTGAGGTTGACATAGACGTTGTTGATGCCACAACCTCTGTAAAGGGTAAGGTTTTGTTGGCCTCATCAGGTGGCACAACCTCCGGCACTGTTGTCCAGGTAACGGACGCAAGGCTGACAGATGCCAGGGCACCAACCGCACACGCAACATCACATAAGGCGGCCGGCTCAGACCCCATAAAAATAAACGAACTGGCTGCCCCCACCACCAACATCACCACCACAAACACAACCATATCCGCGAACGGAACGGCACCACAACTGCCCAATGACGCATCACTCTTTCTTAACGGTGTTGGTAACTGGACCGCACCGGTAGGTACAGCATCAGGCGCATCCGGCAACGGCTCCATAATAAGGGGGGTAGCAACAAAGACGGGCAACGGCTCTACCAAGGTTTTCACCATAGCGCATGGAATGTCAACAACACCCACCGCCTATTTTGTTGACCCCACATCAGTCGACGCACTCGGTTCATTTACCCGCTCAGTTGACGCAACCAACATAACAATAACATATTCAGTTGCCCCACCCTCCGGAACATCCAACCTGACATACACATGGGTTGTTATGGATTCCGGCACAGGCTCCACATTGGGAGAGGCAAACACATACTCATCCGTTGGTTCCGGTGTCTCAATACTCAAAACCAAGACGGGTGTTGACCTTCCTTTTAAGTCGCTGTTTGCCGGCTCATCCAAAATAACAATAACTGGAAACACCAACGATGTTTCGTTTGATGTGGCCCAGGCCAACCTTGCAATAGGCTGGTCACAGTTAACCTCTGTCCCTACCACCATTGTCAAGACAGACCAGGTTAACACGTTTGGAAACTTTGTCCAAACCCACTTGAGTTCCACAATGAAGGTTATGAATCCTGGAAACACATTTGGGTATCTGTTGGCCGGCTCGGCAATCACGGCGGACAGGACAATTACCTGGCCCCTGTTGACAGCCAATGACACTGTTGCGGTGCTGGCACTGGCACAGACTTTGACAAACAAGACACTGACAGCCCCAATAATAGACCTGATAAAATCAGGTAGTTTCAACTTCACAGTTCCTTCCCTGACTGCAAATGACCAGATGGTGGGAAGAAACACATCTGATACTTTGACAAACAAGACACTGACGGCCCCCACAATCTCAACAATAGCAAACGGCTCCGGTGTGGTCATAACACTGCCAACAACATCAACAACCGTCATGGGAACCAGTGACACCGCAACACTGACCAACAAGACAATCAACGCAACCAACAACACACTGACAGACACTGGGGCTGTTCTTGGTGGCCTTCTAATCCACAACGGAACCAAATATGCCAATGTTCCACAGGGACCACAGGGAACCTTCCTTGGTGTGTGTGGGGCCGGCACATTGGGATATTTCGTACCTGACACCGGTTCAGGTGGTTTATTGCCTGACGGAAACCCAATCCCCAGCACTGGAAGATGGGGTGCCCTCTGGGGTGGAACAAAAACCGGCAGGGGAATATATGACATAACAGCAACAGTTTCCGGCACAACAACTTATGGTGTCCCGTCCCCAACTGAGTCATCAACTATTATAGCGACGGCGGCTACAGATGACTCAATTGCTGAATTCAAGACATCCGAGATTTTCAGCAGGCAATCCAACCTTGTTTTTAAAGCCAAGTGGTCACTGTTGTCCTCAACAAACGCCACAGTAATGATAGGTTGCAGTGGACTGTCCACACTTCCAACCGGCGGCGGCCATGACAGTCCCCTCAACAACGCAAGCGGTGTGATGGTCACATGCAGTCTTGACACTGAATCAGTATACCAGATATCCAGAAACGATGCCGGAGCAACACAGGCAAAGGTTGCAACATCCATTTCCGCAAACAACACATCATCCCACACAGTTGAGATAAACGTAAACACAACAGACGTGACAGTGATTCTTGACAATGTGACCTATGGACCATACACAGTCGACATCCCATCACTGACGGTAAAAATGTCCTTTTTCATGCATATAGAGGCAATAGGGTCAACAGCCAAAAGCCTGCAAATATTCAGGATGCAAACAACATGCTTATAGTTATATTTTATTCCAAACGGGAAAGGGGTGTCATAGATAAAAAATGACAGTAGCACCAATCGGTAATGGAATGTATATTGGGGCATCAGGCGACACCAAACCAACCACAGGTGTCATAACCGGTGCCCTGTTCCTGGAGAACAACACTGGTGTAATATCATACTACAACGGCACAACATGGACCGCTGTTGCTGGTGGTGGAGGCAGTGGTGAGGCCAACACCGCCGCCAATGTTGGAACGGGAGCCGGAACCATATTCAGGGACAAGACATCCGTTACACTAAACCTAAAGACAATCAAGGCGGGAACAGGTGTCACCATAACAAACAACACTGACGACATCACACTGGACGCAACAGGCGCAGGTGGTGGGGAGACAAACACGGCATCAAACTTTGGTTCATCAGGTACGGGACTATGGAAGGACAAGAACGGCGTCGACCTGCGCTTTTACAAGATAGCGTCGGCAAACAATAGGTTGACAGTGGGACTAAACGGCACTGACCATATGGACCTGACTGTTAACGAGGCCAACCTTTCCATCGCCTACTCCCAACTCACATCGGTTCCAACAACAATAGTGAAGACAGACCAAACCAACTCATTTGGGGATTTTGCCCAGACCTTCAAGGACAACCAACTAAAGATAAACAACCCCGCCGACACATTCGCATACACACTTGTGGGTGCCGCCATAGCCGCAGCGCGAAACATTACCCTTCCATTACTGACAGGCAATGACACAATGGTTACTGAGGCGTTCGGTCAAACACTTACCACAAAAACAATCGAGACAAACAACAACACCATAAAACATTCCACAACAAACTCGGCCGGCGACCTTATGGTGAACAACGGCACGAAATTTGACAGGAAGGCAAAGGGAACAGCGTTGCAGGTGCTACGGGTCAATTCCGGCGCAACGGATGTTGAGTATGCATCCCTCAACTCTGAGAATGTGGGAACTGCCCTGGCATCAGGCAACGGCTCCACAACCACATTCAACATTGCGCATGGTCTTGGCTCCACACCCTACATGGCTTTTGTTCAGTGTTCCACCCATTCCAACACCTTCACCTTTTCATATGACGCCACCAACATCACAGTAGTTTTTGGCACGGCCCCACCATCCGGAACCAACAATGTTAAGTTCCAGTGGAAGGCAACTCTATAACAGAAGAAACAACATGCCCACCAGATGGAAACTAGACACCTGTGACTGTATCATGATAACACAGGAAGGCGCAACCGAAAACGACTTTCCCACCTTAGTACAGGCGGAAAGCATCTGCCCAATACACAATGTGTTGGCAGATGAAACATCAGTGTTCAACACGTTAAAGGATGAAAACCCCAGAAGAAACAAGGCGTTTCAGCACCTTTTGGACAACGGCCCCGCGGCCTTGGTCAACACAGACCCTGACACCGGAGTTAAGGTCCTAAAACCGGGGATAAGCATTGACTTTTCGTTTACCGGAACACCACCGGATAGGGTTGTAATATTGACACTTACTGGAATAACTCTCACAACAAACCAGAAGAACACAGCCCAGACCTTTCTTAACAACCGCTTTGGAGCGGGTAAGGTAACATTGGTGAACAGTTAGGAAAATGGCAAAGACAATAATGGCCGGCTCTTCCTCCTCCTCCTCCTCCTCCACAGCCAACACAACACAATGGCCTACCCTTTGCGGTGACAAGGCCTTTGCGTCATCCGAGACCAATGGCCAGATACCGGTAAGGGCCTCCGGTACACTCTCAGACTATGCTATAAGGATAAGTGCCAACTCAGTTTCAGCCTCAACTGTGATGACAGTTAGGAAGGAAGGTGCTGATACTACTATAACAGTGACAATCGGCTCTGGTGCAACAGGTATTTTTGAGGATATAACACACTCCTTCACAGTTAATGCGGGAGACCTGATAGCAGTAAGATCAGTTCCTGGTGCGGGCAGCACAGGCACATACACACTTTACAACCAGAAAATGGAGTTTGACACTGACACCTCCACCACAAAAACAGTTACAAGACTTGGTGCAACTGTTGGCTCAATAAACACAGGACACACCACAGCCTCCACAAACTACAGTTATGCAATAGGCTCCGCCCTTCCATCAGGAGGAACAACAAACACAACAGAGACAAATGCACAAACCACCGAACAATATTCGGCTATATACAAAAACCTGGGTGTGAGGGTAACAGCCAACTCCCGTACCACCACAACAACAGGCAGGTTCAGGAAAAACACCGCCAACGGCAACCAGTCTGTTTCAATAGGGTCGGGGGCCACAGGCTGGTTTGAGGATACCGTTAACACCGATTCCGTTGTTGCCGGCGACCTGACAAACTTCCAACTGACAACGGGAACTGGCACATCAGCATTGAGTTTAATGGGTTTTGTGATTGATTATGAGACAACAACCAACCCCGGCACTGGAAGGCTGGGATGCTCATACACAACACCCCAGGCCATTCCCTTTGATACGACCAACTATCTACCCATAATAGGAAAATTCAACGGGGTTTTTGCCTCGGAAACCAACTCCCAAATGAAACTCAATGACACATACACATTCAAGGGCCTGACCGTCACCGCCACACAAAACAATGTCAACGCAGCAAGCACGATATTGTTGAGGGTAAATGGTGCTGACACATCTCTAAGTGTGTCAATAGCATCCAACACAATAGGAGTCTTCTCAGACCTTGTACATACCGTCACAATAGCAGCCGGCGACCTGGTTAACTTTAAGATTGTGGTAGCAACGGGTGGATCAGGTGATACATTGACACTAACATCTATTGGAATATGGACTGAGATAGCCGGGGCATCCACATTTATAACTGCCACCCCCACATCAAAGACAGTTACCAACAAGTTCATAACGCACTATCCATAAACCAAACTATACAATGCCAATAACCCCTGAACTTGGAGTGCGCAAGTCATACGCCCCATCAACAGCCTACACCAGAACGATACAGAACACGGTACTTGAGTTGGACAACAACCCATTCCATGTTCTTAATGGCCAGGGCAAATGGTCATCACTCAACGCAGAAACCACCGGGACCGCATTGGGTTCCGGCAACGGCATAACCCAGGTCTACACAATAGCACATGGCCTGAATGCCACGGTTCCATACTGCTGTTTTGTCTCAGTTTCATCTGTTGACGGCAGTGACATACCCATATCATGGGAGTATGACGAGAGTTTCATTACCGTGTTGTTCAAGACGGCACCACCTGTTGGAACCAATAACCTTACATTTCAGTGGCGCGCCGTGGCTCCCTAACCAATCTGATACATTTTAATAATTATTATCATTCATTCCTATATGTAATAGTATATATGTCATCAACTTCAAATCAAGCGGCGGCAAAACCAGCAGCCCCAATAGGCGGCAATTTCAAGTGCCCCCTACATGGAATAGACACCAATGATGTTAACGAGTGGAACAACCACTGTTCAGACCCAAAAAACAACCACACAGAATCAGGCACCACATTATGCATAGGATGCAATGAAACACTGGTTTATGATAACATTCCCTTCCACAAAATAGACAAGGCGGGAAGCAAAAACATCCAGTTAAGGTGTGATGAATGTAACGAGTCAATCAATGAATCATACAAGAACAAGTCAATCAGGAAACTAAAGAACCCCCAAGCCCAAACTCAACAGCCTAACCAAAACCAGGAAGCAGCAACAACAACAACATGGACAGAAAGGAAGCCATCACAATGACAACCACCAATAACAACACCAATATCCAAACACTGGAATCATGCATGAAACTAAGGCAATCCAAGTATGAAGGGAAACCGATTGCCCACACCTACTGGAATGTCACTGTTTTCAAAAAGGATGGCTCTGTCAAAAAGGTTGCCGACTTTGAGCATAACGTCTTCACCTCAGCCTGTATCGACAAGATACACAAGATGGCGTTCATCGACACATCAGCGGCGGAAAGGGGATTTGGTGCAATCGCATTGACAGCAGACACAGGACAGACCATAAATGCAGCCCAAACCGCATTGACAGGTGAAATCACAACAAACGGTTTGGCAAGGGTGGAGGCCGGAACCAAAACCCACACAGCAGGAACCAACACATCTCTTGTGGAGCACACCTTCACACTGTCAGGCACACAATCCGACATTACCCGTGCAGCCCTATTTAATGTCACATCAGCCCCAGTCTCTGGAACAATGGGGCCGTTTGCGGCCTTCTCAACGGCAACGGGACAGATGGTTTCAGGGGAGACAGTAAAGGTTTCGATAACCATAACAACTAGTTAAGAGTAACCTGACAACCCAATTTCTTTTATTTCACTGTTATTTCTTTTTATCATTCTAGACCAGACTATACTATATAACATGGCGATTAAAACGACCAGATGGTCCCCTGACACATGCGGATGTGTAATCGAATACACATGGGATGACTCATTACCAAATGACCAGATATCAACAACACCATCAAACGTGATAACACGGTGCAGTGCACACACAACACTTGCCAACAATACTGCTGTGTTCAACACGCTTTTTGAGGAAAACCCAAGAAAGAACATATCATTTCAACATATATTGGATAATGCACCCACAACGCTTTTTGACGTGAATACTGATGGCAGCAGACAATTGAAGGCTGGCATGAGCATAAGTTGGGCATGGACAGGAACCGCACCCAATAGGGTGATAACGTTAACGGTTAAGGGGATAACACTGACCACAAACCAGAAGAACACAATACAGTCAGCGTTAAACAGCAGATTTGGAATAGGAAAGGTCGTGATAGCCTAATAGCAAAGACAATACTTTCTGGGGCATCACAATCAGACACGGCTTCAACTGTAAACACAACACAATGGCCTACCCTTTGCGGCGACAAGATATTTGCCTCTTCTGAGGCCAACGGTCAGGTGGTGATGAGAACTGCTGGCACTGTATATGGTCTTGCTGCAAGGCTTCAAACCAACTCTGTTAACAATAACACTGTGTTTATGCTGCGTAAGAATGGTGCGGATACTACCCTTACGTTTACAGTGGCAACAACAGCCACCGGATTATTCGAGGACACAACCCATACTGAAACAATAGCGGCGGGTGACCTGCTTGTTCTAAGATCAGTTCCGGCATCTGGGTCAACAGGCACCTTTTCACTTCTATACACAAAAACAGAGTTTGACACAACCGCGTCAACAACAAACACCACTACCAGAATAGGCACAACTGTTGGCTCACTAAACACCGGGCACACAACCGCGTCAACCACATGGTACTACCAGCCACAGTCTGCAATACCCACCGGAAGCACGGTAAACACAACAGAATCCACATCACAGATAAAACAACAATATTCCGCAACATTCAAAAACTTCGGTGTAAAATTTACCACAAACTCCAGAACAACAACCACAACTGCCAGATTGAGAAAAAACACAGCGAATGGGAACATGTCGGTTGCGGTCACGGCCGGAACCACTGGATGGGTTGAGGATACCGTTAACACCGATTCCGTTGTTGCCGGCGACCTGGTTAACTATTCATTAACAACAGGAACGGGAACACAGGCGTTATCGATACTTGGATTTGTGTGTGACTATGTTACAACAACAAATCCGGGCACAGGTCATGCCACATTGGGATACACAAGTGCCCAGTCCATATCAAAAGCAACAACCAACTATCTTGCTCTATTGGGTAAATACAACACGGCATTAACAACAGAGGCATTAGCACAGTTCAAACTCAATGACACATACACATTCAAGGGCCTGACCGTAAACATCACGGCAAATTCAATAGCCGCCACAAGCACAGTGACATTTAGGGTTAATGGCGTAAACTCTGCCATGGCTGTAACAATCACATCATCAGGAACAGGAGCATTTCAGGACACCACAAACACCGTAACCATAGCCTCTGGTGACCTTGTTAACAGCGTAATAGTAACAGGAACATCTAGTGGAACAGTAACATTATCAGTTAAGCAAGTAAGTGTGTGGACAGAGATAGCATCAAGCATTAGAAACCTGACGGTGACTTTGGGACCTTCACTTACACTGGCTGACACCTATGCAAGGGTAAGGAACAGGCAAACCTCACTGTCACCCTCACTCACAATATCCGACTCCAACACCAGATTGAGGTTCAGGCCAAAAACACTGAGTGACTCCCTTACCATATCAGACTCCAACACAAGGGTTAGGGGCAGGTGGAGAACTGTATCAGACTCGGTTTCCCTGACTGCGCCACTGACCAAACTCACAACAAGGCTGAGGACGCTTGCGCCTTCACTTACACTGGCTGACACCTATTCAAGACTAAGATACAGGTCAAAAACCCTATCCGGCTCTATCACCCTATCTGACAGTTACGCAAGGCTGAGGTTAAGGGTGACAACATTAAGTGACTCTTTCACTTTATCGTCAACACATGCTCAATTGAGAAACAAACTGAGAACCCTATCCGGCTCCATTACACTATCTGATTCACTTGCAAGGCTAAGAGACAAGTTGCGTTCACTGTCACCAAGTTTAACACTTTCAGATTCCCCATCACGACTCACAACAAGGTTAAGAGTCTTGTCCCACTCCCTGACACTATCAGATTCCCATTCCAGGTTAAGGCTAAGAATAAAAACAATAACCGATTCAATTGCATTGTCATCAACCCTTGCTGACCTGAGAGACAAGGTAAGAGCCATTACAGGTTCAGTTTCTTTGGTGGATTCACTGGTGAGGCTTCGCTACAGACCAAAAACCCTGTCGGATTCCGTTGAACTTTCTGATTCTAATTCCATGACAAGGGGTAAATTGGGTGAACTGTCCGAATCACTGGGTTTGACTGATTCATTGCAGCAAGTACGGGGGTTACTTAGTTCATTCTCTGATTCTGTTGATATATCATCAACCGCCTCCAAACTCACCACAAGACTAAGAACACTGTCACAATCCATATCATTAACTGACCAGTTGACCAAGGGAAGTGAAAAGGTAGCCAGTCTATCTCATTCATTAACCCTGTCCGATTCACTCGGCAGCCTAACCTCAAGACTAAGGGTCATATCAGATTCACTGGCAATTGCGACCACCTCCATAACCAGGTCTGTTTCCAAAATGAGGACACTAACTGACTCCATATCCTTTTCTGGAACCGCACAGCAAATCAAGGAGGGTTTTGGTCGATTCCTAAACCATTCCCTGTCACTGAATGACACATTATCAAAACAAACCACCAGAATCAGGGTTTTGGTAGCCACTCTGGGATTGTCAGACACTTTTATTCGCCTTAAAACTATTACCAGGGAATTGTCAACCGGTTTTGCATTGTCAGACAGCAGTATGGAAAGTGTTAGGGGTAAATACCGTTCAATGGAGGAATCCGGCCCGACATTTTCGCATTTTCTGGACAGGATGACTACCAGGGTTAGAAACATAACTGAAAACATTCAGATAGCAACGGCACACACCAGAATAACATCCAGAATCAGGGCATTGGCAGAATCCAAGACCTTCATTGCCATACCGTCATTTATCAAGGGTGGTGTGGGTATTGGTGTGCTTCCAACAACAGCGTTCATCAAGCATTTGACCAACAAGTTTATCTTTAAAAGATGAAAACTTTAATACCAATTTACCTAAACCCATATTGTTAAAATGTCCAAGTCAAAAGAAAACGAAAATATAGTGAACTCGGCCATAGACGCAGAACAACAAGTGGAACAACAACAACCGAATACAACAACAACAAAAGAAAAGACAGTGACAATACCAGTTGACCAGTATGACGCACTGATGCAATCCAACCTGAATTCCCACCTTTTCACATTGGACAACCTGGATGACTGGGACAAGATGATTGCAACCATGGCAAACTGCCAGATATTCGCCATGAACATCAAGGAAAAGATAAAAAAGAAACAGTTGCCTTCACTGAACAAGCCGGAAAACCAACAAACTGACAAAACAAATGCGTAACAAGTTTCTGTTTGTAATTCCATCTCCCAGGGACATAGCAGAGGTCAAGCAGCCCATAGTGGATTTGCTTTATGGAAAGCATGATGTCCTATGGATGAAATACTATCCAGAACTGGAGGCATACCAAAAGGCCCGCGCCTACTTTCTAAACTCACCCAAAAACTATGACTACATGTGTATCATACCTGATGACTTGGCAATCAATGATGACGGCCTAAGAAACCTGTTCAGGGAACTTGAAAACCCATCCCTTGACATGGTGCAATGGGGGGGCAACTATCCAGTTTTGGCGGGAATCTGCAACCTTTCATACATCAATGAGGAACAGATGGAAAAGGTGGCGGCATCCATATCGTCAACCCTATCCCAATACCTGCTGACTTTCAGGGCATTGGAGGGAATGAATGACAGTGTGATAAAATGCGCCTGGATTGGGTTCTCATGTGAGTTTATCCACCGCTCCGTATTGGAAAGGATAGACTTTAGACAGTTTCCGGAGTTGGGGATAGACAACACCTTTTCAGACTCACTAATCAAGAAAAAAATTCCACAGTATATTTTGAAAACTGCTCGATTTACTCATTATAAAGGCTTAAGTGTAAAGTTTAAGAACGCCTTGTCAACCAACCCAGACGTAATATTAACCGGTGTCAAGAAGCCCCATGTTATCTATGTGGATTCACAAGTTTCTGAATAAATAGTTAGTATATTGTAAAAAGGGTAAATACCCTTTATATTGAGCCAAGTTTTACAGCAGCAATACCCCCGTATCATTGACGTTTCCACTTCACCATGTGGAAAGGAAACCTATGTGAAAATGTTTATGATGGATGAGACAGTCAACAAAAACTTTTGGCATGTGCCCACCAACACAATGAAAAAATACGCCTCTTCCTTCATATCCAGACCCTGGATAGTTCATCCCTCCGGCGACCATCCCCAATACATCAAGGAGGGGGTTGTCCACAACTCACCCACCTTCATAGACGACATTTTGGACGTTCAGAACCGTTACAAGGCCGGGGACATTGTTGATGTGACCTACGAACCTAACAAGGACAGGCCAAACACCATGGGCTGGTATGCCACTGTCAGGGTAACCAACCAGGACATATACAACAAGATTAAATCGGGTGCCATATCTCCATATGTATCACCACAGGTTTATGACCTGTCAAAGGCGATGCCGGGGGAGCCAACCACAGAGTTCATACCCTTGCATATTGCTACTGTTAACGAGCCAGCGTACGGCAACATAGCAAGAATAAGGGCATCCTGTAATGGAACTGGCCCCACCTGCCTAACTGCCTTAAAGTCGGCGGCATTGCAGGTAATCAATGCCATCGATGACAGCAACAACAGCAACAATAGTAGAGGTGATAGTAATAGTTCCTTTCAGAAAAATTTCAGTAACAATACAGATAGATTGACTAACCCAAATTACATTGACCCCAATCAAACAGGACAGATTCTAGCCAACCAGGGCTATAATCCTTATAACAACAACAATGACCAAGGCGGACAGCAACAGTTCTTGTCACAAAAAACCCAGGTTCAAGAGGTAGATGCCAATGGCAATCTGATCACTCGAACCGAGGATAAAAAACCAAGACCTGTTCAACAACAACAATCACAACAACAAGTAAACAACAAACCAAACATTATCGCAACGCCTGAAACTTCACAAGGTCAACCATCACAACAAGCACAACAACAACAGCCAGTCCAAACAGCCCCAGCAGCAGCAGCCATTCCAGTCGCAGCCGCACCAGTCATAGACCCAAACAGCACTCCACAACTGCCAGCCGAGTTTTTGGAGCAACTAAAGGGATTGCAGGCCGGACTAACAGGAATCACAGAACGACTAAACAACGTTGAAAACTTCAAGAAATCAGCCGAGGATGAGAAAATCAAGGCAGCATCAGAAGAGCAAAGAAAGATAATAGAGTCAGTTTTCACACCCGAAGTCATCGCAGACGAAAACGCAAGACAGGATGTGGTAAACTACTTTGTTGGCTTGCCCCTGGCAGATGAAGACCTGAAAAGAATACTCGACATGATAGTTACCGGAACATTCAGTTCAGCAGGCGGAAACAACAACCAAACCCCAGCCGCAGCACCATCAAAGAAAGCAACAGCACAGGGTGGACTGAAACAGGCATCAATCAACCGACTGGTAATGAACCAAGTGCAGGACAACTACAGGGGCACGGCACCAATCTCAATGGCAAAAAGATTCTTCTCTGACATTGCAGTGGAGAACATCTAGGTTTCCTCCGCACTATAGTTATTGATAAGGAGAAAAGAGGTTAAAAAATCATGTCAGCAATACTAGGCGCAAACACAAACTATCCCGCAGGCCAAATAACATTCATGCCGGAAGGCGAGGGAGAGCGACAATATGACGCAATCTCTGGTGATGTTATTGCCAAGGGAAACCTTGTTTGGCTTGATGCGGAAAACGCAACAGCCGGATTAAGGGCATATAAACTTCCCGGAACAGCCGGAGCAGAAAGAGGTCCATACAAGGTAGTCACTTCAAACAAGGCAGCCGGAGTAGCCAAATTAACCGGTGTCGGCCGTGGTTTCGAAGTTTCAATGGTGGCAGGTGGAGCCATCCCTGGAGGATCAAGAGTCAAACCATCAACAACCACAGCAGGCAGAGTAGACGCAATGGTGGCAGCAGACAACGCAGGATTGGCAGTCGGTGAATACGTAAGAAAGGCAAAATACGCAAACTCAGGTGACGGTAACAACGCAGTGGGCGCAGCAGCCGCGGCAGACGTTATAGTTGTCAAATTGTATTAATGAGAAACAAAAGGATATAGAAGAAAAATGGCATTAACATTAATCAAAAAACTAACACCATCATACTCCAAAACATTACCGGGATACCAAGAAGTCTCAGACCCAGTTTACTATGACCCAGCAACAAAAGTATTCTCTGTTGGTGAATACGCAGAATTTGAGCCAATGTCCGACAACTGGTATTGGAACCTTTCTGAATGGGCACAAAGACAACTCGCAATCAAGTCAGCCGGTGTAGACACCGACCCAATCGGAACAGCCCTCACCGGTGTAAACCCTCAGTTATACGGAAAGGCACAGGAGGTTTTGGAAACAGTAGACGTAGCCCTACGCAACAACAGCAAGGACTACTCCAAATACATCAAATCCGGTGCAATCCTAAAAAGAGAGGATTTCAGCGCATTTAAGACCATAGTGGCCCAGACAAAAATCCTGGCCGTAAAACCAAGAAAACACATCCTCTTGGACCTCATCCAAATAGACAACGTGTCTGACTTCCAGACCAAACTCTATTCCTTTGACGGTCCTTGGGACATGGTGCAGGAAAACTTACCGGAGTTAAACGTTCCATTCATCACTGGCTATCCTTCATTCACACCACAGACAATCCCAATGGAAAGGTATGGTATGCACTATGCCTTCTCAGAGGAATTCATAGCGGAACAGTTTGACTTTGACATCAAAAAGTTCGTGATTGACAATGTTGCCGGGCAACTTGAACTGGTGTTCAGCAAAAAGGTTGCGGATGTCTTAAACAACTCATCCACCTTTACCGCATATGGTGACTGGACCGCAAAAACATCAAACATATCCAACAGAAACCCAGCAGAGGATATCAACGCAGAAGCCACAAAAATAGACAACACACTCAAAAACGAAGGACTTGTCCTGGGAAGCAACAGAAAGGTATACAACGCCTACCTGAACAACTACTTCTCATCTGGATACGGCACACCACAATACAAACAGCCTGGCTATTCCTTCGGTAACGCTGTTGTGACCAATATCCCACAGTTTGTTGGTCTTGATTGGGGTATCGATTCCTTCTTCAATGACAACAAGTTTGTGGCATTTGACCCGGCGGCAATCTATGCAGCCAGAATGCCCCAGAGGATAGTGGACTACAAATCCCAATACCAAACCCACATAGGAACAATAATCAGACAGAACTTTATCGTAAAGCCGATAGACACTACAAGATTATTGGGTGGGTCAGCAGTCACCGTATAACAACAGAAAATACGGATTCCCCTTTTATCAGGGGACAAAACCTGCCTGAATTTCCGTCCCCTCATGAAATCAGGGGACATTTTTTATTATTAACTTTTATTCACAAAATTAATACTTTTTTTTAACCAGTAAAATTCAGCCTTATTAGTGTCTTATAAACAGAAACCAGTAAAGGACCAGCCACTTCCACTATCAGAGAGAATCATGCTGTTGCAGGCCGCATATGACAAGGCCGGCCTAGAATATGTTAAAACATCACAGGACTACAAGGAAATGGAGTTTCTTGATGCAGTCGCAAGAAGACCTGACACTCACCAAAAGTTTATCACTTCCATTTATAGGCTAAAAACCCAGAAAAAGTTTGTTGTTGGCTCAGAGTCAGATGAGGCACTTGTATACCATATACAGGAAACAGTGCAGAACCACTCTGATGAGTATATCGTTCTAGACCAACATAAGGGATTCTGGTGGAACATTGATACTAGACTTAACAAGAACGCACAGGGCCAGACAGCCAAGGTTCAGGTTCTAGGTGAGTTCCCCGTTTTCCAAATCCCCTTCTCACCCCAAGCCGTTGATGATGTAATCAATGAGTCATTGTTGGAAGTCTCACAGTTTTATGTCGGAACAGCCTCACCTAGAGGCCCCAACATAACGACAGGAGACATCTACATCATAAAAAACAAGGATGACTTCAAGAATGGAACATTCGACGAATTGATGGACATGGGCCGCTACAACTACTCAACAAACGAGCCTCGCCTCATCAAATGGAGGGAAGAGGGAGACCTAATCAAGAAGCAAAGCCAAACCATCACATCCATGACAGACAATGTTACAAGAAACAGGGGTGGTGGTAGGCACTCCTAATAATTATTTCGAAAATTCATAGTTTGTTATAACCCTTGTTTGCCTATTAATTATATAAAAATGACCACCTTTGACTTCATCAATGACCCCTTTACATTTTATACAGGTTTAATCATAACAGCCGCCACAATCGCCGGTATCTTTTACAAGGGTCTCAGATGGTTAAGGGATGAAGTCAAGAAGGAAAACTTTAGGATTAGGGAAGAGGTGAAGGAGGAAAACGCCGAGATAAAAAAGGAGACGATAGAGCGTGTGGAGCAGAACAAGGTGGAGGTTAGAACGGTTGCCGAGGGTATCACGAAAGAACTGACATTCACAAAGGAAATCATAGCAACCAAGTTGGACACAATCGGAGAGGTTGCCAAGGAAAACAAGGTTTCCCTCGAAAACTATGCCAAGGATATTGGCAAGACCGTCACCCGAACCCATGACAAGGTAAATGAGCATGAGTCCCGCCTCTCAGTCATTGAAACACAACTAAGAAACATTTTTTCATCAAAGCAGCCCGACAACAACTATTATGCCAAATCTAATTCTGTTTCCCGACAGCAACAACAGCAAAGAAAAGACTATGATAATAGTGATAATAACGTCTGATACAATACTTAAATAGCGTATACATGAATCCAACAAATCCCAACAAGATAACAGCAATTATAATGATTGCGTTAGGGTTTGCATTGTTATTTATAATCGGGGCCACATATCAATCCTACCAAAACGGGTTGACAGGCTCTAAAACCCTAGAGATAGCGGGGCATAATATCAAGGCAACCGAAGATGCAATTATTTATTTAAAATCCGTTGCATTAAGAAACAACATAACAACCCAGAACCAAGTAATATTGAGTGGAATCCTAAACCAGTTAGATGAACTCAACAACAAGACAGATGTGTTGTTGAAGGATATATTGGGGAAAAAATAAATCCTTTTAACCTTTTTGTTTCTAGCATGTTTATGCTAGAAACATTTTTACAGATAGTAGCAGCAACAAACTCAACTCCGGTTGTGGTTCCAGTTGTTGACACGGCAACAGTTCCAGACCTGATATCACAGATAGTAAGCCAGTTTGGAACGATAATGGTGATACTTTCCGCACTGTTGGCCTCGCCTGGTGCAATCGCCTTCTTTAACCTGATAAGGAGAAACAAGGAAAGGCAGGCCGGCCAGGAACTGACGGGAATATATGGCCAAAAACTGCAAAGCATGGAACAGCAGATAAAGGTGCTGGCACAGTTCATGTACAACATCACCCCACAGGAACAGCGTGACAAGATGGACCAGGTTGGCAAGCCCATACTGGAAAACCTTGATGAGAAAATTGACGCCTTCCAAAAGGAACTTGACAGGCTAAAATCACAACTGCCAACCACCACCAAGGCGGCCTTAACCAAGGTGTAACATGACAACAACATTGTTGTATGTCCAGGTTCTGCGAAACATTTCAAAGGGTTTCTGGGAGATAGACCTTGACAAGAAAATGGCCCTGTTCAGGGATAACGACCATAAACTGGAGCCGAAGGAGCAGATTCATGACTGGCACGCAAAATACACGACAATTATGGACTTTCTCAAGGAAAACTTCAAGATGAAACATGTAAAGGAGGTTATACCGGACACAAAATATGTCTACTCCAATGACATACTGTGCTCCTGGTATACAGACGGTGTTGTGTCCCATGACCCCAACCGAAAACTGCACTGCAACAGGGAGGCCATAGTATACAGAAACGGTCTACCGTTCTGCTCAGAACACTCATTTATTTCCTAATCACCTAAATTTTTTAATACTTATTATCTTTATTGTAACAGCAGATAACATCATATGTCTCAAGACAACAGCAACAACACTGAAAATAACAATAACAACAGTAACAATAATGATGACAGTACGTTGGCAAAAGATAGTCAGGGCAACGTGAACATCTCTCGTGGCATCATTGGCCTGGTCTCAAACCCAAACCCACAACCAACAGTCACAGAAGGCACCATAGCAGACAAGGTAAACCCGCCATCACGATTCCTTGGTGATGACGGAAAGGTGAAACCCGTCACAGCCGAGGATTTGGACAACAGGATAAAACTTGAAAGGGCCAGGGCCGGATTTGACAGGGAAACCCAGGAGCAGATAGCGATAAAGGCAAGAACAGAGGCACAGGGATTCAAATACACGCCACCAGAACAGTTCAAGGACAACCCAGCATTGGCCGCCACCCCGGACAACCTACAGGAGGGAGAACCAGCAGTCAACGCAAACCAGGGCGAACAGGTCATAAACGTGGAAGGAAACAACAGCAACAATCCCGGCCAAAACAACAGCAACAACACAGAAGAGATAAAGGGATAGATAACCAACATACTTATTATTTCATTTTTAGGCATAGTGTGTATAAGATGACAGAACTCAGAGAAGGTCTAATTCTTACAGTAGACCAGGCAAAAAACGGCTCCTTCACCTTTAAGGGAAAGGAAGTAAAACTAGAGCAGGACAAGAACAATCCATTGGTGTTCACCGGCCAGACCAAACTGACAAAAGATGAGGTAAAGGCAGGCAACCTCAACACCGCTTTCACATACAACGCAGGCATAGCCACAGGTGTAGTAAACTCCTACCTCGTTATTCCAGACACAGAGGAATTCAAGAACCTGAATGACGCAGAGAAAATAACCAAACTAAACTCAATAGAATACCAGTTCGGGACAGAACCAACTGATGACGGAAAGCAGTTGGACCACGTCCTACAAAACAGTGTAGACACAACCCCAGCCCAGGACAAGCAACAACAGCAACAAACTATAAAGTTAAAAAAAGAAAAGGAAAAAGAGGCGGCAGAATCTGAAGAAACAAAAACAGCAACAGCAGCAGCCGGAACAACAACATCACTTCACACACAAAACAAGGACAACCTAAAATCAGGCGATAAAATACAGGTAAACAAACAATAACCTGTTTCTTTATTTTTATCTTTTTTATTTTATCCTTAGTAAAATGATTTTACTAAGCAGTGTATTTTCAAGATTCTACAATATCCATAATATACACAACCTCAACTGTGGCCTTTACCCTTGTTATGTTGGAGGCCTCAACATCATTGTCCAACCTTGACCCCCTAAACGTCACCTCATAAATCCCCTTCACCATCTTTCCCTGCCATATGATGAACAACTCCTCCAGCCACTTCTTGATTGCGATTGCGCGGGGGTCCCTACCTGTGTTAATCTCATTGTTCAAAACATAGATGTCCACTATCACATTCTCCTGGTATCTCCACCTGTGGCCGTCAATGTCCATCCTGCTTGCGTCCTCAAAAAAGGTGTAGGCCCTCAACGTTATGGGTTTCCCGGCCTGCAATATCTGCGTACCAAACACGCCAAACTCAACATCAGTGACGGGGACGGTGGTTTTGGCCTGGCTCCAGTTGTCCTCTATGAATTCCTCCATCATCTGTGTTATCTCTTTTGTCCGTGTCTGGTCGTCACCATATGGTGACTGAACTGTTATTGTCATTTTATATCAATAACTCGACATGAATGGCCTGTAGTCAGGGTTCAACTGGTAGATGGAGTATTCACTCTCGGCAACAACAATGTCCGGGTCTGTTTTTGACTCCGGCAAATGTATCTTGTGGAACTCCTCTATCTCAAACATGTAGGCTTTCCACATCTCTTTTGCCTTTTCCAGATACATTTTTGGGTCCCATCCCATCAAAATAGTCCAGGCTGCAAATGTGGCCCCCACTATCTGCAACTGCCCATAAGCGTTGTCAGACGGGCTCCATTCATCAATCTCCCTGTTGGTCAGGGCCACTATTTTCCTGTCCCCCGCTATAATGGCGTTTGCCAAATCCGTTGGGTTTATCGCCTGCTTCACCAATCGCTTAATGTCATTCTCATCTGTAAGAGTCATGTCCATAATAGTTCCTTTCTGATTTTTTAAGAGTATTATATTCATTATCAAACATGGCAATACCAACATCATCCAGTAAAGTTACAAAGCAGGTTCAGTATTATGCTGAAACCAACGGTTTTGGTGCACAAGTCACCAATCCAACTTTTGTTAATGCAGGTGTAATTTCATCAGCATCAATATCCATCTCGGTTGACCACGAGGAAATCAGGATTCAAGGGAGTCGAAAACAGTATGCAGACATCATGATGGGGATAGAGGGTGTCATAACACTTGAGTACCAGTTTTTGGACACCAAACTATTGAGGTATGCAATCACAGACCCCAACGGCGCCGGAACAATAGAGGAAAGCCTTGGATTCATCTTCACAAGAAAGATAGATGGTATTGAGGAGTTCTGTCTTGCTAGGGGCTGCATCTCAGAGGAGGCAACCATAACATTTGACAGGGTTCCAATGGTTTCCCAGCAGTTTTACACATCTTCTGTGTCCGAGTGGCTAACTCTGGCCCAACTAAAGACAGCATTGGGTATAGTGGGAACAGCATCAGTGAATTTTGCCAGTGCAATCACAGCCGAACCCTGGACCCATTTGACCGGCTCAACAGACCAAAACTCCACCTCTGTCACGGTAAACGGCTCAGCCTGTGACATCACAAAAATGACAGTGACGGTAAACAACAACCTCTTGAAGGAAAAACCATTGGGTTATAAAACGGTAAAGTTTGTTGAGGCCGGAAACAAGGTTGTAACAGTTTCAGTGGAACCCTACCTATATGACAACACCTTCTTTTTACTGGTAAACAACTTTACTTTGTTTAACATTGTCGGATGCTTGAAGGCCGCCACCCCCACCGTCAACCTAACAGTAACGGGAATCCACCTCACCTCCTACGATGACAAGTCTGATGCATCCGGCGGTGACTTTATAACGGTCCCCAGCAATGGTACAGCAATCGATTGCAGTGTGACCGCATTCCCATAATACATTATTTTTTTAAAAATAATTTCTGACACCTTTTTATATCTAAATATTTAAATCCTTATTATTATTGTCAGATAAAACCTCACCACAACCTAATAAAAAAAAAGAAGGTAATGTTATCAAGTTTACCGATGAGGAATTTGAGTTATACAACAAGACCAACAAGGAATTGAATATCGACCAGGAGAACTACACAGACCTGAAAAATATACCACCAACACCAAAGGGACCATCAGACAAGGAGTTGGATAAAATCATAAAGGACAGCCAAACAAAGACAACCCTTGTTGAACCAGGCAAAACCCCCTCATTGATGAACACATTGGGGCCAAACGACAGACTGGGCAAGGTTACTGATGAGGACGTGAAAAACATCAAGGACAGAAACGAGGCCGACCGCAAGAACCTCATAATTCTGTTGGCCAACAAGGAAGCAATAACACTTGACATCAAGATAGGTATGAAGGAAGGAAAATCCGTCTATGTCCAGAAAAAGTTCTACTTCAACTCCATCGACAAGAAGGAGGAGTTTGAACTGGGAATGAAAAAAGCCCGACTTGCACAAATCCCACAGAGATACACAAGGTTGGCATCAAAAGACCTGGCCACACTGAATGATGAGGAGCAGGAGTTTTTGGAACTGGCCCATATGCTTTTGGAGGTTGCGTCGTACCAGTTTTCCGAGTTTGAGGCCAAACTCAGGCTGGGGATGTCCGCTGAGGATTTTGCCCGTGTTGATGTCGTTCAATACGGCCTGGCATTGCAGGTGCTGGGATGGAGGACACTCAACCCTTCTTTCTCCAATCAAGAGCCGTAGTGTCATGGCTACAGGGACGGCCCTGGGAACAACTACTTCCATCCGACTTCCTGACTATTGTGCCCATCAAACACTTTAACGACCTTGATAAATCCCTTAAATCACCAATGGAGGATTATCCCTACATATACCAGAAGACATCTGAAATCATATCGATGTGGGTTGACTGCCAGAACCACGGATACAAGCCGTCTGACTTTAGGGAAGGGAACCGCATACTGTCAGAGGATTTGAGGGCATTTCAGATGCTTGACATAATGCACGCCGACGCACAGAAAAGAAAGGAGGCTGTTGCGCTGGGTGAACAGAAGAATAGAGAATATATTGAGAAGGAGCAGGCAAAGTTCAGGTCATCTCGTGGCAGGCGATAAAAACCTTTTTTTATTTTTTGTTGTTAGTTAAATCATATAATGTCAGCGTCAGCAAACTCAGGACAGAATTGGGAGTCCGCCATAATGGGACAGTTTAACGCAAGGTTTTCACCAGCCAAGACAAGGGCAGCAATGCAGGATGCCCTTAACTACGGCTTTTCAGTAATGCAGTCATCAACGCCAGTCCGCACCGGAAACCTGAAAAGTTCGGAGGGTCAGTCCGTAACATCCGACACAGAAGGGGAAATGCATGTTGGTGCTGACTATGGACCACATGTAAACTATGGGACTGTGCATATGCCCCCCAATCCGTTTTGGGATAGGGGTGTTGCGGCCGCCGAACAGCGATTAAGGCAAAACTGTTCCAAACTATAATAGTTAGTTAATACAAAATTTTGGTTTTAATATATCGTATATAACATATGTCTGCATCAGGTGGTGGAGGAGGTCAACCCCTCTCAATTTTATTCAAGATTTTGGGTATTAATGAAGCCAAGGCAGCCCTGTCAGCCCTGGTTCCCGAAGTTGGAAAGATAGGGTCAGCCGCAGATGCAGCCGGCAAAAAGGTGGGTGTAATAGCCGATTCTGTCAAAAAAACGGGTTCGGCGAGTTCAGGACTAAAACCCATCTCGGACAACCTAAACAAGATAGACACATCCGCCACCAAGGCAGCAGGCTCCACAACCAAGGTACAGGGTGCGATGGACAAGTCCAAGACAGCCGTGACCGGATTCACAGCAGCATCCAACCAGTCCTCAGCATCCGTAACCAAGTTGTCAACCGGGCATGAACAGTTGGCATCAACCGGCACAAAGGTGGCCGATTCCCAGGGAAAGGTCAGCAAGTCCACTGGTGATGTGAAGGTCTCGGCTGATGCCGCCTCCGGCTCAGTTATAAAGGTGGCAAAGTCACAGGATGATTTGTCAACCTCATCCGGCAAGACATCCGGCTCACTTGACAAGCAAAAAGGCTCACTAAAGGGAGTCACAGATGAATCCAAGGGTGCAGAAGGCGGCTTAACAAAGGTAAAGGGTGCAACTGACCAGGTAGGCGGCTCATCCGAACAGGCATCAACCAAACAGGGAACATTGAGGTCATCATTTGCGTCCACAATGGGGGCCGCTGCATCCTTGGGTGGTGGTATTACTTCTTTATGGCAGACCTACGATTCCCTTTCAGACGCACAGTTGAGGGTCGACAAGGCAACCAACACACTTCACACAACCCAGACAAAAATCCAGTCACTGCAAATCCAGTTGAACAAACTGACAGCAGATGGAAAGGAGGGCACTGACCAATACCGTTTAGTGCAGGAAAAACTCAACATTGCCAACGACAAACTTGTTGCCAGTGAGGGCACTTTGCAGAACGCACAAGAGGACTTAAACATCACACAGGCACAGTTCTATCAACGTATAATCCCAGAAACAATAACCGTTTTGGGTTCAATGTCAACCCTGTTATCCAATTCCGGTGGCTTGTTGGGCAAGTTCAAGGATGGATTGTCCAACCTCTCAATAGAGTCACTAAAAACATCAAAAGTTTTGTCCCTTATCTCCCTTTCAAATCCCTTCTTTATTGCGTTAACAGTGGGTGGTGGTATTGTAGCCGCCTTTGCTACAAACCTGTTTGGGTTCCGTGACGCAATCAATTCAGTGGGTGTTGCAATCGGAAACGCATTGGGACCACTAAAACCGTTCTTGACCATGATTGGTTCCCTTGGAGAGGGTTTGGTTAACGCCTTGGGAATGGGTGGTGACGCCACAAAACAATATGCGGCTGACACAACGGAATCAATGGATACCGCCACCGGTGCAGTTGAGGGGCATAAGACAGCGGTTGTTGATTGGGCTACCCAAAACAACCAAACACTTGTCAGGGCAGATGCAGCAGCAGCGGGATTCAGCACAGATTTCATATCCAACATGCAGTCAGCAGGTGGGGCAATGCCCGGCCTTTCAGACTCTGTTGGAACAGCAGTTGGGACATCAATCCAGCATATGGATAACCTAATCAAAAAATCAGAGGAAACATCCGCAAAAATGGGGATGGCCTTCAAGAAAAATGTTGACTTGGGTGGAGGGGCAACACTGTCAGGTGTGTCGGAAAAGGCCCCACCAACATCCCCTGTCTCCAGTCAGATAGCAGGCTCAATGGGTGTTGGAAAGGAGATGCTTTCCGGCCCCTGGGAAAGACTGACAAAGGTAATGACACAGTTTGACCCCGTTGCGCAAAAAACATTTTTCAGTCTACAGCAACTAAAAACAGAGGCAAAAAACGCTGGTTTATCTTCTGCTGACTATAACTCAGTTCTGACATACCTAACAAAGTCACTTGACTATGAGGCCGTTTCCGGCACAAAGGTTGTTAATGTGTCCAGCGCACTCGCGGACGCCGTAAAAAGACAGAGAGACATCCAGGCCGAAAGCAACAAGATAATACAGGAGGGTGGAAAATGGCATGCCTACACATCAAAGGAACTTGGAAACGAGTCAAAGGCGTCCAAACTCGCAACCGGGACAACACAGGCCCTATCTAATGCCCTTAGTGATGTCAGTGAGGGTTCCGAGGCAACAGTTGGCTCAACAAAGAAACTTGTTGGTGGTCAAAAGGTTCTACAGGACATGTTTGGTTCCCTGTCAGATGATTCCGTTGCCTATAATGAAATACTCCATAGTCAGTCAATGATGCATGACCTTGTTGCCGGTGGTGTAAAGAGACAGCAGGTGGCAATGCAAAAGGCTGTTATTGATGTTATTGCCAACACAGCGGCATCAGGGGAATACACAAAACAGTTGAGCACCCAAAGGGGACAGTCAGTTGAGGTTGCCCAAGGCATATTAAAACAAAATGACGCATTTAACCAGGCAAAGGCATCCATGCTGCAAAACGCTGGTGCGTTGGTTGTCTTGTCAGACTCAACAAAAATGGCGGACGCAAAAAACGTAGCGTTTGCGGACGGTATATTCAAGACAGTCATAGCCATAAAAAACCAGCAGATAGCCACTGAGGAAACACGTGGGGAAATAGCAGCCCTGATAGCGGAACAGATAAGGGGTGAGGCACAAACCACCGCCTATAACAAGGGATTTTATGACCAGGAAAAGCAGTTCCAGTTAAACAAGATAGCAATTTTTGAGACACAGGGCAAGTTGGAGGCAATGCACCTTGAGTATCAGAGTGGTGAGGCACAGATACTGGCCTACAACAAGGGAATACTCGCACAACAGGAGGCTTTCGAGCAGGACAAGTTAAAGGCCAATGAGTTGCAGGGCACAATCGCTGAACTCAATGCCGAGGGAAGGAGTGGCCAGGCCCAGATAGTGGCGTTTAACAACGCATTTTTCGAGCAGGAGTTGGCATTCACCAAATCAAAGACATCCGCTGACGCCTTACGGGGAACTGTGGCGGCAATGAGAAAGGAATACAACGTTGCATCCGTCATAGCCTTCACAGCCGCCTTCGAGGACCAAAACAAGAAGTTTGAGGATGACAAGTTGGCCGTTGATGCCCTCGGTGGCACCATATTGTCACTAAAAGCCCACATGGAAACTGGGGAAGCAACGGTTATGAACTTCAACAAGGGCATGAGGGAGCAGGAAATAGCCTTCTTAAACTCTATTTCAGCCATTGACCAGGAAGAGGGGGCCATTGCGTCACTCATTTCCCACCTTAATGACGGAACTGCACAAACCGTTGCCTTTAACAAGGGAATGTATGACCAAAGGAAGGCGGTTCTGGAATCCATAACAACAGTTGAGCAGTTGGCAGGCTCTGTTTCAGAATATGCAACCGCAGTTGACAGTGGATTGCCCTCCATCGTGTCATTTAACACAGGTGTATTAAACCAGAAAAAATCCATGCTGGATATGAGGGTAGCAACAGCCGGCACTTTGGGAACGATACGGGAACTAACCTCACAGTTGACCGACACAAATGCCATAATCACCAGATACAATTCCGGTTTTGCGGAAGGCAACAAATCAATATTGGAGTGGGCCAATGGTATAGCAAGCGCCAGGGGTGCGGCATCAGGGGCACAGTCAGCCTTTAACTCCCTTGCAGGTTCACTTGGTGAAACACTGCCGGAGGGATTTAACGCATCATTGGATGCCCAGAAAGATTTTGTTGAGGGAATGCAGGGCTTACCAAGCAAGGTTCAGGGTGTTATTGACAAGATGAGTCAAAGCGCTCAAGAAATAGGTTCATCACTGTCTGAGGGATTTTCCAAGGGAAGCAAGGAACTTGACAATGTGTTTGCCGGCATGGGTGAGAAACTTGGATTTGAGTTGGACAGTGAGATGCAGAGTGCTTTCAACGCTGCTGAGATAGCGTCCCAGTTGAAATCCAAACTTGAGGCCGGATTTAAGGCATTAAGTTCAGTTGACATTAACATGCCAGGTGCCTTTGCCAAGATAGCAAATGGTGTTATTAGTCAGATAGGTGACGCCATAGCACATGACCCGCGACTTGCCACCATGGGAAAGCCAATCATAGACACACTTGAAAAACTGAAACTTAGTCCAGCCAGCACACAACTTTGGACACAGTTGGAGGGATATATTAACAATTTCAAGTCCAATGCCACCACAGCCGCAGCAGTGCAAAAAAATCTTACTGCCGAAATGGGAAATCCGGAGGGTGCAAATAAAATGGTTGCCAACCTTGGAACCGGTATTCAGGCCCTTCAAAAATACCAGGGTGCAATAGCAGCAACACAAAAGGTTGTCCAAAACTACCAGCAGATATTAGGACATATGTGGGACAATGCAATAGGCCCAAGTGGTCAAACTGGTCTGGGTGAGTTGGGTGAAAAACTAAAGGGAACGTCAGCCGACAAGTCAACACCAGCCCCCAAAGGAGGAACAGACCCATTTGCCGCACAGATGGCGTCCGCAGAGGCATTCAAGGCAAAACTGACGGAAATCCAAACACTGGCACAAACCACCGCAACCAACATCACCACGGCCTTCACCACAATGGGGACAGCGTTTGGCACAACAGTCACAACAATGTCAGCAGCAGCGGGAGCAGGTGCAACCATAATAGGAGGCGCACTTGCCAAGGGATTCCAGGTGGCCGGAACCTACATAACAACACTGTCATCCAACTTTGGTTCACAAATAACCGCAATGGGTTCAGCCGCAGCCGCAGGAGCCATAATCATTGGAGTGTCATTTGGAAAGGGATTCCAGGAGGCACAAAAGTTTGCAACCACATCAATCCAGTCAATGACAAAAATGATTCAGGGATTTCCAATAACTGTAAGGCAGCCAATCCTTCAAACCGCCACACTGATAGCAACCGGTTTCCAGCAGGGGGAGAAGTTCGCAAACACCTCACTACAGGCAATATTGAGGATGGCAACCCTTTCTCTTGGAAAGATAGGTCCGGCCGCACAGACAGCAGGCAGGGCAATAGGGAATGGTATAGCAGCCGGGGCAAACCAGGCCTCATCAGCACTTTCAAGCATGGCGTCAAGGGCGTCATCGGCATTCAACTCCATAGTGTCATCGGCAAACAGGGCCAGGTCATCGGTGCAGTCACTGGCAAGCGCAATCAACTCTCTAAGAAGCAAGACAATAACAATCACCACAGTCTACAGGCAGGTCATCCAGCGTGTATATGCAGCCAAGGGATTTGGCCCGGCAATTGTGAACTCACCAATGAATCTGACAGTGGGTGAAAACGGCCCCGAAATGGTCAATGTCATTCCAATGTCCAGCAGCGCACCCAACAACACAAGGAGCACCATTAATATGCCGACCTCAACAATGACCACAAACAACAGAACAAACTCAACATCAACCCTGTCCCGCTCAATAGCGAACAACATTATTGGGGGTAACAACATCAACTCATCATCATCATCATCATCATCACAGCAAAACTCGGTGATAAACAGGTTCAATGAGTCAGTGTCCCGAATCTCAAACACGTTCGACAAGCAGGAGTCAAGAATGGTGTCATCAAACATCCAGAACATATCATCGGTGAGAAACTCCGGAGGCTATTCATCCAACACAGGCGCAACAAACTACAACACAACAAACGTTCCCAACATATCATCGGTGAGGAATAGTAACGTCTACAATTCCGGTGGTGGCACTGGAACAGGCGGTGGCCCTGTGGAGGGAATAGTGGCAATGGTAAAGGACATCATAACATCAGCGTTTGCCCAAACAACAATAAACGTGACAAGCCAATCCATAATGGATTCAGACTTGGTGTATGAAAAACAAAAGAAGCAGTTTGGCTTGAGAAATGGAGCGGTACTGAAATAGAATGCCACTTACAGACGATCAAACATACTCGATTTTCTACAACAAGCCATTCAAATACTATATTGAACTGCTGGACCCAACCGAAGCAACCCGCCTCTATGTTTCTGACGGCTTTAACCCATCGTCATCAAACCTTGTTGTTGAGCAGATAGACATAAACCAGGCACAGTGGGACACATGGACAGCCTCCATCCAGGTTGATGATTCTGTTTTCAACAACATTGACCCAGACATGTTTGACAATGGAATGGTCATGAAGATAAAGTTTGGCAAGTCATTTGGTGATTCGGTCAACGCCTTCTATGGCATTGTTGACTCGGTTGGCCCCACCCGAAGGGGTTTGGGCAAACTGTCATGGCAGGCAGAGGCCAAGGGTTTTGGTGTGGTGCCAAACTACACATATACCGACTTCCAGAAGGCCCCGCCACCCGAATCACTGTCAACCGGTGCCGTGATATCAAACCCATCATCAATTCCCTTCTTTGCAAACAACCTGATAAAGACGTTTTTCCAGGATGCCAATGTCATGCCCTTGTTGGACTATACCCTGGAGCAGAGGATGGGGCCAAACTTCAGCCTGGAGTTTGTATCTGACGCAGTTGTTGACTTCATACCCGGCATAAAGTCACCACTGGCAACCGCATCAGCGTTAATCAACATTGTGGCGAGGATGTCCGGGGCCATATGGTATGTTGACCAGAACAAGAAACTACAGTTTAGGTATCCGTATGGTGACAACCAGGGTGTCATCATAACCGACTCATGGAACATACTCGACTCTGGTGACTACACGGCATATGTCCACCCTTCATCATCATTTTCGTATAGGGACTCCACACGACCAGAGGACGGGTTTGCAAACCAGTTGTTTGCCGTGGCGGAGGAAACAAACCAGATAGGCATGAACACCACCGCCATTTCGTTTACTTCTTTGGCGGACAAGAATCTGGCGTTTGCCGTCATACCCGGCGTCACAAAGTTCAACAACATGACATTCATAATGTCCAAGGTTGGGGCCGGGACAGATGACGCCAATCCCGCCATAGCAAAGGTAAGGGGTATGATAGTGACAGACAAGGAAAAGTCCCCAACAGGAAACGTCATAGCCAACTTCTCCATTCCGGTTTCGTCAATCACCGACTCACCACAACCCATACTGAAGATAGACCGTCCCACATTCAGGGACATTCAAATTGACAAACTCCACTGGATTGTCTTTTTTGGGTCAGGCTCCGGTGATGACAACACGGTTCGCCTGTGGCATGATGATGACAGGACAACGGCATCAACCCCCGACAATCCACGGTACACAGCCATGCAGTTCCACAGAAACGGCATAGACAACAAGAGGTTTTTGAAAAGGGATTGGTTTGTGTCCGCACAGGGGCCACAATACTCAATTGCGTTTGCCACCACAAACAATATGCTGGTGGAGGCATCAGACCCAGCCTCCATAGAAAAATGGAGTCCAGGAAGGCCGGTGCAGGCCAGGGCAACAATCCCCTCCTTAAAGAACATACAGGCAACACAGCAATACCTCCAAATCCTGGTAACTCAAACATCACAGGCAATCCGAAACTACGGCAACCTAACCGTGTCCATCCCCAACATTCTCATAGAGCCGGGCACAGAGGTCCAGGTTGTTTCTGACAGGATTCGGGATTTGTATTTTGACAACAACAGGGTCGCCACCGTGAAATCAGTAAACTACTCCTTGGACGTGAGTGACTTTAGTGTTGGCAGCAAGCATTGTGAGGTGTCACTCCGTGGCTATAGAAGCCCATTTGAGTAAATACTTTATAAATTAATGCTGTCCATAATCTATTGTTAACAATAGATGGCTCAACTTCTGTCACAGTGCAAACTAATTTCTGTTCCTGAATCCGATATCAAGCAGGCTTCCACAACAACAAAGGGGCCGCCAATTCTGGGTGTCCAGCGCGGCATAACATGGTCTGTTGATGACCACCAAAAACTACAGGATTACATGTCCCTGATAAGGCTGTATGAATGGCATGGTGACCATGAATCCGCTTTTATGCTTACCGCTTATCTCAACATTTACATCCGTAAACAGTATAATGATCACAGGCCCACAACCCTTTACAAGACAAGAGTTGAGGCCATTGACGCTGAGATAGGGATGAATAAGATAACCTCCACCGGTATCATAGGGATAGTCAACATACTGGCAAACCAGTCAATCCGGTTTTACTTCTACATGAGCATGGGATTGGGCACAACACCGGAGGCAATCGGGCAGAAAAAACTGACTTCTGAGGTGGCCCGACTGTCTGTCCTAAAGGACGGCTCAATGGCTGCCCGTGGGAATGTCTGGAACCATGTCGGCAACTTTGGGTATGGGATACCAACCAACAAGTATTATGAGTTTGGGATACACGACTCTCCCCTGGAGCCGTCTAAAATGCTGTCAAGGTCTGTTCTTTCAACAGGGTTGCAGCAGACACAAAACGAGTCCTTCTTAACAGCGTCACACTCTGCCATATTCATCCCAAGATGAGTTCCTCATTAAAATTAATACCCTTAAAGTTAAATTACTCCAAGGGTATGTGTCAATTGCTAAAGTTGACAGATGAAGTTAAGGTTTTAAAAGTATTTGAAAGTTTCGTTCTAGGCTCATGTAAATGTGGCTGTGGTGAGCAAATTCAATTGTATGAACCAAGACATAAAGTATTAAGATATTTTATAAATCATCATCATTCAAGAGGAAAAAACAACAATCATTGGAATGGTGGAAGGTATAAAACCAGATTCAACTATATTTTATCATATCAACCTAATCATCCATTTTGTGAGATGAAAGGTTATATAATGGAACATAGATTAATTTATGAACAATTCCATAAATGTTGTATGTTAAAATGGGGTGTTGTCCATCATAAAAATGAAGTAAAGGACGACAACAGAATTGAAAATTTAGAAGGTATGACAAAATTCAACCATGTGAGACTACACCATAAAACAATACCTATTGACAGATTTTGTGTATTATGTAGAACTGGTAAAACAATAATAAATAAAAGAACAAAAAGGCCAGATTGGTATAAATTCAAAGACGATTTTATCTGTAGAAAATGTTATGATAAAAAAAGGAGTGGATATTACAAATGAGTAGTAGCTGGTCAGAAATAAGGTCAAGGGCCAACAACGACCCACTCCTTGACACTATTTCAGACCTACAGGCAAAGGCCAACCAGTCAGAGGCAATTGAGAACATCACAACAACAGACAAGATACCACCAATACGAATCATAAGGTCAAAGGTTGAAATCCATGACAAGGGCATGATGACAGGATACACCCGACCCCGCAACCCTAACCAGGCCTACTACATGGGTAATGAGCCTGATGGGAACCACCTTCGACTACAGGTCAGGTTTGACTCTGCATGTGACAGCCTGAACGACTACTCAATGCAGGGCAATACCATAAACATAGGATACCAGGATACTTTACCAGTTCTGCTAAAGGCAACCGAGGATGACGGTATTACGGCCGGCGACATGGTTTCAGTCGTGGATGGCGCAACACAGTATTACAGGATTCCAGTCACAGACACCGTATCAATAAAGAAGATGGTGATTGACGGCAAGCCGGGCATCACCATCATATATCGACATTTTCCCCTGTTTGTGAAAAACGAGTTGAATTCAGGTGGCATGAAAAGGGCCACGCCTGTCTACTTTATTGAGAATGACCAGGTGGAATACGCCGTGAAATGGGAAGTGGATGATGCGGGTTTTGTCTACTTCTTCTTTCGTCACCAGTTCATCAACTATTATGTAAGGACAGTAAACCCAATAATAACACCCCCACCAGTGCCGGACTACTATGCGCCTGACTTTTCACCACTTGACTTTGACTCCGCACAACAGTATTATGACATTCCATTTCCAACCCCCTACATCGACCTCGCAATGGAGTTCAACTTTGCGACAAAGGCCATTTCCGTATATGTCAACGCTGTTTTGGTTCCCACAACAACAACTGCGGTTACGCTTGTGCCACCACTGCCAGCCCCCATTTTCCCACCGGCGTTTGCAGACCCGCCACCACCACCGGAGCAGCCGGAACCGTTTTTTCAGCCCTATGAGGTTGTGTACAACCAACTGAACGAAACATCATCACTGAAGGTAAACGCAATCACAACAACACAGCAAAACGCATTCTACAATGTACAGGGAACCCCACCAACAACAGATCCAATTGAGGTTCTTGTTAAGGTTGACCCACCACCAAACTCCAAATATCCGGGTGGACCTGGTGACACCACCCCCACCGTTGACTGGTCCAACATAAACAACTATGTTTTGCTGTATGACACATCAACCACAAACAACGCAGGCATATCACTTTCCAACACAACCAACCTGTCAACAGCGGTAAAGGTTGACAGTTCAACTCTTGGTCAGGGTCCAAACCTGGTTGGCAAGATTGTTCACCGGATTTCATTCTACTATAAGAGAGTAAATTCAGTAATTGGAACAGTATTCGGTAGGATTTGGGATGCCAGTGGCAATATATTAGTTACCATTGGCGGCGTAGACGGATTGGCAATAACTCAAGCCTCTGGACAAAGCGCAGACCCCGTAACAGGATACTCACCTGCCCATGTCAATAACATAGACAACAATCATGTTATGGCCGTTGGTGACAGGATAGGATTGGAGTTTGTCCCGACTGGGACAGGTGAACTGCTGATACAAATGAGCGCTACAAACACCGAACCGTCCACATCCATATCAACAAGGGCTGTTGGTGCGGGAATTGGAACCTGGACAACTGATGTGACACATGACCTGGCAACTAAACTTTGGAGAAAGAAAACCGATATCGAACTTGGTGGCGGTGTTGATCCTGGCACTGGTGGCGGAACCGGAGGTGGAACAGGTGGCGGAACAACAACCACCCCCGTATTGATAGGTGAAATACCATCAACACAGAATTCCGGGGCGGTCTTAAGCAGCAGTGACAATGACGCAGTTGCCATGATGATTACAGACACAAGTTCAGGGTTTGGGCAAAAGGTAAACGGTAAGGTAATATATCAAGCCAGGTTTTCATTTTCACCAGCCGGCAACCCAACAGGGAGAATGTTCTGTAGGATTTGGGATGAGGATGACAACCCCATTGCACAAATCGGGAACTCTGCTGGTGCGGATGTTTCAAAGTTTGCGGCTGCGGATGTTGATGGCTCAGGTTGGATGGCACACATATTCAATGGCACCAACAACACCACTGTCACAATGAAGGAGGGATACAAGATAGGTGTTGAATGGAAAACCGATGATGATGACTCTGAAATTCGTGTGCGCAGAGTAAATGACATAGATGACAGTATTTGCCAGGCATCAAGGGATGTAGGCGAGGATGAGTTTAGCACAAACGAGGCGTTTGACATAAAAGTTACGTTATGGGAGGCTGGTGTCACAACACAACCATCCCCTCTCCCAGACCCAATACCCCAGCCGGCAGGTGATGGTGGTGCCGCTGACCAGTTCGGCGTGAAGGCAACATACTCATCAGCAACAGGTTCGGCAATTAACTATGACTGGATAGAAAACTTTCAGAGTGACAGTTACCGTTTTGACTGGGAAGATTTGGGCACCTCATTCCCGTCATGTGAGATGATAGGTTATTTCAAGTTTACCAGTAACCCCCCAGACGATGAGGTTGCGGGCAAGATGGGCGGAGGCCAGCACTCAGACGGCTCATCACCAAAATGTTATGTTCTTGGATGTGGTATCACAGACGGTAAGACAAGATACAGGTTGGAGGAAAACCATCCCACCACGAACGGCGGCTCCAGTGGTGGAACAGGCAAGACCCTTGGCAACAACTATGTTGGGTATAAATATGTCAAATGGAACAAGGGCAGTTCAGTCCTTCTGGAAATCTGGCAGGACCAGGGTAACAATGATGGGGCAACCCCCGCCAACAATTGGGTTCGCCTTGCATCATGGAATGTGACAAGTCCATTGTGGCTTACCCCACCATCCGACCACCAGGAAACTCTCAGGATTGATGGTGTAAATGATAATCTTGCATGGAAATGGCTTTCACTAAGACCAATAGGTGCATCCGATACCGGCACTGGCACCGGAGGCGGCACTGGTGGCGGAGGTGGTGGCACAACAGGCGGAAGTAACACAAACTATGACACATGGCCCTCATCCACACCACTATCCAACAATCTGTTATCCAATTACATATGTGCACAGACATTTGCCGACGGTGTGGACTTTATCGGCTCGATACCAACACAGATGGAGTTTGCGGTATGGAGAAACGATGCGGCCACAGCCGGAACCTACCACATAAGGCATTATGACAGCGTAGGAAACGTCAAAAAAACATATTTGAGTGCCGCAGTTGTTACCCTACCATCAATAATACCCAACTTTATGTCCCTGGCATGGCAGGATATCCTTAACGACACCCCAATTTTGGCAAATGACATGATAGGTATCGAGGTTGAGGGTGTGATAAACAGTGCCAGGGTCTATGTGATGAACAACAGGGTTGACCGGGGCAATGTGACAGGCCAGACAACCATTCCGGGCACGACAGGCCCAACACTGCCAAACGCACCACCAATCTTGGCAACCCCACCCTCCCATTTCATGAAACTGTACCATCCCACAGGATGCACACTTAGCGGTGCCATTGTCCATCTTATATTCTGGGGTAATGACTGGAAAACAAGAAAGTCACCCTGGTCAAAGGATGATGTTACAGCCGTACTTGACCAGGTTTTCCAGTCCAGGTTTTGGGACGGGCTTATCCAATATGGAATAAAAAGACCAAGAAGGGGTGTGTCGGTAATCAGCACGGCATATCCAGACTATGACAACTATTCAGGACATGATATAGCGGAAGCCATATTTCAGGCAATTTTAAAAGGTGTTGTTCCCAAACAGACAGCGGACAACAAGCAGGTTTACATACTGATACCAAACCCAACCCAGGATATAGGTAATGACCCGGCACTGCAAAGTGCCGGTGGATACCACACCGGAAGTTATTTCATAGCACAAGACCCACCATCATTTAAAATACAGTCCACACTCAGGCCAGGTGAAGAGGTTTTTGTACCATATGGCTGGACAAGGGCATGGGCAGGCAACTTTGACCAATTGCTTGTCACTATCACACATGAAATATGTGAGATAGTGACTGATCCATATCCACTTTACACAAGATTGGGTGTCTATAAGGATGCTGTAACCCAAGCCTCTTTTGAGAGTGGAGCCGGAGCCTTCGAAATCTGTGATGTCTGCCCTGCTGGTGTTATCTTTAACGGACATTTGGAGGCTTCATGGTGGAGCAACCAGGACAACGGCTGTATCGGCAACAACAACGCTCCGGCATGGATTTCCTGCTCAACAGGCAGGACATGGAATCCATCAATACAGGAATGTGTTGGCAACAAGGCCACCGCAACAAGCATAACCATTGGTGGCACCTATGACAATGATTTTGATGATGTCAGGTCATGTATGGCAACAAAAACAACAGGCTCAACTATATTCACATCAGGCAGCAGGACAGTTGACGTTTGTATGAGGTTAAGGAGGGGTGGCGGTGACTTTATCGGCTATATTGAACTGAACAACAAAAGAAAAAGGGTTGGAGCAAAGGCAAACCTGGATGGCTCCCTTCTTATAGGAAAGGTAATGTCCAAGGCAGACTTTATCATGAAAAGGGTTGGAACCACACCGCTCACAGGATTGGTATACTGCAACATCAGGAATTCACTGGGTACTTTAATGCAGGCGTTTGGCACGTTTGACGCAACCACAATAGCATTAACCGACACGCCGGTTACGTTCATCAACACCCAACAGACATATGAAATGGTTGAGGGAGATGTTGTCTCCATTGAATATGACACGGGTGGGTCATCAACCACCTCTCCCAACGCAACAATAACCGCACCAACAATCCCCGCACAGCCAGCAACACAGGGTATGGTATACAAGGGTGGTCCGGTCTATTCAGAACCCAATGTCTACATCATATTTGACGGTGCAGCCTGGAACACATTGACAACCCCATTCACAAAGACCAACTTCATGACTGCATGTGACACTGTTTTTGCCAGCACATATTTTGACGCACTGCTGCAATATGGAATAAAGAAACCAAAATCACACACCTATGTTGTCAACACCACACTGCCACTTCCGTCAACATACACACTGGCCAACGTCAGGGCAACAATTGAAAACTCCAAGTCCATAGGCCAGGTTCCATCACACCTGCCAACAACACAACACAACATATACATTGTGATTGCTGGACCCGGAAAGACATTTTCACCACCTGCGGGGTCTGGAACGCCTGTTGCGATGAACAGTTCACAATGGACAGACGGCACAAACAACACAACCAAAATGAACACCGCTACCGTGTATGCGATAAACACATTCCGCACAACTGAAACACTTGCCAGGATGACACGCTCCACGTTCCATGAAATGGTTGAGTTGATGGCCAGCCCCATCAACAACTACACTGACCTGAATGACACAATAAACGCATGGCATGTTAATCCAAGTGTAATCACAATACCAAACGGTGAGCATCAGATATGCGACCCAGGCGAGGGTCTAAACCCAATATTAGGCACAACCGGAGGAGGAGTCACACCACCTGATACCGGCGGCGGTACTGGTGGTGGAGGAACAGTAGTCACCAGCGGTTCAGTTGACACGTTTGGGGTAAAGGCCAGTTATGCCACAGGCACGATAAAGTATGACTGGTTCCAGAACTTTCAGGGTGACAGTTACCGTTTTGACTTTGAGGATAATATATATCCTAATTTCGTCAGTTGTGAGTTGATTGGATATTTCAAGGCAACAAGCACATGGGATGATGAAGTGTCAGGCAAGATGGGCGGAGGTGCCCACAATGACGGGTCAAGGCCACAGGTGTATGATATGGGTATTGACATCCGGACCGGGGCAACCCGTTACAGGACTGAGGATTTCCACCCTGAGTATACGGGTGGCCAGTCTGGACCATCCGGCACGGGACTGAAAAGCACATACACAGGCTACAAGTTCATCAAATGGAACAGGGGTAATTCAGTCAGGTTGGAAATCTGGCAGGATAGGGGCAACAATGAGGGCTCAGTCCCCGCCAACGAATGGGTAAGGGTAGCATCATGGAACGTCACTGACCCGTTATGGTTAATCCCCAAATCAGACCACCAGGAGACAATTAGGATTGACGGTGCAAGTAATAGTCTTTCCTGGAAATGGCTTTCACTTAGAGAAATCAAGCCAACAGACACAGAAGCGGCATCAACCCAAAACGCCGACATTGGTGTGACTGTTGCGGCATACTACTCCAACATTGACCACAGTGTGGTTCCACCACCCGCAGCACCAACATGGATAACATGCTCGACCGGTTCATACAACTCAACAATACAGTCATGTGTAAGTTCCACAATCGGCGGCGGCTCAAATCCAGCGTCTGGAAGTTACCTGATGGTCAGGACATCACAGGGCTTCTTTAACGCCGGTGACGCATCAAAGACAATGCTGTTTGAGGGTGTGCTGCCAAACATCGATTACCCATCAACCATGTTCAACAGGGATTTGGCTGGTGTAATGTATACTGGGGGTAGAACCGATTTGCAGGCAAGGCCAATACGTGGTGTTAAGGTGGCAACAACGGCATCAGTCCTTTATGACAAGGTGATTACGGAAGTTCGCCTGAAACTGAAGGGAACAGGTATCCTGGCGTTGGGCAACCTGTTAAGGGTAAAGATAGTCAGGGGAACAGACAAGGTGACGGTGGCCATAATAGGCTCACTGGACATAAACTCCATATCAACAACACAGTTCATAGAATACTATTTCCAGAACCCGGACAACAAATACAGGATGAAAGTTGGAGACTTGGTAGCGCTTGAGTTTAACCACGGAAACTCAGACTTCAACTATTTGGAGGTGAAAACATCCACAGCACAGGCAATTGACCCACACAATCCCCAACCCATAATAGAGACATATGACGGCATAAATACAATCATGTTTGAGTATACCGGAACCTCATGGATAGATGATGTGGGCAGGGACATATCAGGGTCAATGTCAATAGGCGGCTACACTGTTGAGCCGGACCCAGTGGTAATCCCACCCCCACCACCATTTCACTATGCCCATGAGTGGTTCATCTCCGCATCCGCACCAGATGACTCAAACGCGCTGACAGACCCGGCAGAACTGTTGCCGGTTCCAAACAGCCATTACAACAACATAGCCAAGGAATTCAGGATATACGACTTTCTTTTGACACCCCTCCAACTGGAAAACTACCATAAAACCAGGTTTACCATCACACCATTGCCAAAGGGAGCGATAGAGGTTGTTGGTCACGACAGTACGGGGTTTTCCACTTCTTAAATAAGGGAATGACAATAGGAATGGTATACTAAAATGTCTTCAATTTCCAATCTAGGTCTCCCATACCAGGAGGGGGACCAGGCATCCGCCGCCAGGAGAAACGCCACAATGGTCATGTCCGGCAAGGGTTCTGAGATAGCGGCCATCCCAGCCACACAGCAGACCCCCCTCTTCAGGTGTCTGGAGTCCACATCTGGATACCTGGCAAACGAACTCTACATGAGAAGGGCTGACAACTTGGGCAGCATCAACGTAAGGAGGAAACACCTGCACTCAGCAGATACCGATGAGGAAGGCGGCCTTCTCCACAACATGTTCATCTACAATCCACGAATCATCCAGTTTGGCCTTTCCCCATTCAACAACCTGTATGACTTTAACCAGACAAAGTTGGGGACAGCCACCTTTGACTACATCCCTGATGCCTTTTATGGCCGGACTTTATTGCTAACCTCAACATGGGACACCCCTGGGGCAACAGGAAACTATGTCAATGCGAGTGTGGCAGGACAGCAGATAGGGTTTACTGAAAAGATGCTGGCAATGGCTACCTTGTATATGGACTTTAACGCTAACCAGGTTGCCCGTGTCGGATTCGGCATGGAGATGGCCCACAACACAATTGACGTCACCCGTAAAATCGGAATGGAGATGTGCGGTGGAACAGGAACAAACTGGCAGGCCGTGTCAGCCAATGGTGTCACAAGAACCGTGTCGGCAACATCAATGAACTCGGCCCCCGTTCCCAACGCATTTGCCACATACAGATTCTTTTTCAACCCCAACAACGTTTCATACAAACTCACAAACACGGATGGAATCACAAAGGTAATCACATCAACAATTCCATCAGGAGGCGCAATAGACTATCCCCGCCTGTTCAGGTTTGGGTTAAACACAACCAACTCCACCACAAAACACATGTGGCTTTTAAGACTGTATTTCATAGCAAAGAATGTTGACTCATCCTGGTTCGACGGTCCGGAGTGACAAAAATGGTGATGACAAAAAGAGATGGAGATGTTAGGTGCTTTAAATGTAGTAGAGATGATAATGTGGTTTTGGCCCATATGAGGAAAAAAAATGGTAGTATGTCTGATGAATGGTATTGTCAAGACTGTGAGTTTGAGGAGGGAAATTAAAAATGGGTAAGGTTAACTCAGATTTTTATCGCAGTGTAAAGTTAAACATCACACTGGAGCAGGCAAAGTCATATGTGCCTTTCCACAAGGGACTGGATGTTAACTTTTATGAGCCTGTAAATGACAAGGGTGAAAACCTGCTGAAGTTGCCAGGCTACAACACCAAAAAGATAAGGGATTTGGATGTGACGATAACAGCCAAGTCAATCAACCCTGACCCCCTCCATGAAAGGGATATGCGTGACATTGACGAGGAGTTGGCAATGCTTGACTCGTCATACAGGGTTTTGCAGGACCACTTAAAGGTAACAGACAACAGAAGGCTAACACACTTTCACCAGCCGGTTAACACACTGATACGTCATGCAACAATATTGGACCATCCCTACCTTGACGGGCAGAATGACCATTTGAGGTCAACCGCTCAGGATGTCCACGACGTTGAGATTTCCGTTGAGGATTTGCGGGTCGAGGAGGAAAGGCTGTCAAAGAGAAAGGCGTTCTACAACAGGTCCAAGTTAAACTATGTCTCCAAGTTGGCAAAGGCCACATCATCACAACCCACACCCAAAAAGACAGCCACAATGCAGGTTGGCTATATAGGCAATTAATAATACAGACAGCAGATGGTAGACGTAGAATACAGTGAGATAAAGGCATTTTACTCAAACGCCACAGCCGGCGGATTCAACTACCTTGGAGGCTCCAGGTCCACAACAGAGATATCAGACAATGTTTTGTACAACCTGTTTGCCAAGACAACAGATGATGAGCAACTCACAGGCATTGTAAAGTACAGGTGCTTTTATTTCTATAATGACAACGTATCGGCATATGTAAAAAACCCCGCCGTGTTTGTTGTTTCAGACACGACATCATCCAGTGATTTTGTTGAGGTGGCATGGGGAACGGCTGAAATCGGTGATGGTGTTTTTGGGTCAACGGATGGCTCAATTGAGCAGTCCATAGCAAATGAAAACACACCACCGGTTGACTCAGAGGACATTCCACTCCAGTTTTTCCGGGGCAACACCAGGTCAAGCGGGGCCATACTCAACCAGGACATACCGCCAAAAAAGGGAAAGGCCGTGTGGGTAAAATACACGTCACTTTTCAACGCGCCTGACTTTCCATATGACATTTTTAAGTTGCGTTTTGTGGCGGACAACCTACAGTCAACCGCAATAATAAAGAGAAACCAGACACTTCCAGACCAGATTACATTCAACGTGATAGGCAACTGCTCATCAGACTCTGACTTCACAAAACTTGCCAGTTTTATGCTTCCAACCAACCCCCATTTTATTGTCACAACAGGCAACAACAACATGGACTCCAACCCCTCCTTTTTCATTTCATTGATGGGGGCTGCCAACATGTCCAAGATGCTGCTTGCGTTGGGGCCGGCCGACATAACAAACGCGACAGTGATGAACGCATACCTGAATGAGATGGCAAAATATCCATTTGTGTCCAACCCCCAGCGAACTTACTATGCCAAGACGTTTGGAAACGTCCATGTGCTTGTCATGAACACGTCAGGAAACGTCCCATACACAAACCCATCAGCGCAATACGACTTTGTTGTGTCTGACCTGCGGGCCGCAAACACCAACCCCAACATTGACTGGATTTTTGTTGTGACAAGCAGGCCCGTCTATGGCTCAATAGTAAAATTCCAAGAACAGCCAGTCGATAACCCAACCGCACCACAGACCCAAATAGCAAGGCCATACTACAACGACATAGCAAAAACATACCACAAGATTTTTGCCGACAATGGTGTTCTTATGGTTCTCCAGGGACAGATAAACTGGTATGAAGAGATGACTCCCCTCAAGTTCAATCCAGAAAATCCACTGGCCCCAATATCTGTTGAATTTGACGGCCCCGACAACTACACCATATCAGGAAGGAAAAACTTTGCTGACAGTGTGATGTGGTGGACGGTTGGGGCAGGTGGTTTTGTACACGACCTTACCAACGACGCCAACAGTGTCGCATACAGGACACACAGGAATACTGCGCATTTTGGGTATTTGCGGGTCATAATTGAAAACAGGCTGGACACACCAAAGGTTTTGTTAAGGCATTATGTCACCTCACTAAACACACAGTATTTCCTGTACCAGACAACCGTGACAAGGGTATCCTAGAATCATATAATACGACGGCAATAACAACAAACAACATATCTTTTTTAACACGTTTCACACCAGTTAGTTTATTACAATGAGCCAGCAACCGTTTGAGAAAAACAACAACCCCGAAGCCAGAAAAAGAATATTGAGATATGCCAATGACGTTATGCATGAAGAACTGTCCAAAAACAGCATTGTCGTGATTGCAACCCACAACAGGGATGACCCACGCAAGTTCACCATTGTCGCTGACTCGGAATATGACAGGCAACTTGAAAACGTTGAACTTGTATTTAGCAATCCGGAGGACTACAAGAGGATATTCCCGGAGTTCTCGGCCCCGCCTCCAGTTGTGCTGGCCCCTAACATGGAAATGGACCGTAAACTGGGTGTTGCCGTGCCCATACACAGGGACCCCTACAAGATTAGGTCTGTGATGTCACCCCAGATTCCGGCCAATCCGAACATAAACAACATCAACAATGTCCTGAACGACAACAACAATCAATACTGGTCAGTGAAAGCAACAGAGGAAAAGCCAGCCACCATCATAATAGACCTGGGCAAGGAGGTTGACATTGGCACGTTATGGGTCAAGTGGTTTGCGGCCAGGGAAAGGAGGGCAAGGTTCACCATTGCCACGGCAACAGAGGAGCAATACAACTCCAAGCCAGAGCGATTGTTTGTCTCTATTGACCGCCTGGAGAACAAATACTCGTCTGGAACAACAGATGACTTTGAGACATACAACCTGTCAGACAACCCAGAAGAGTTGGTTCATGCACGCTACATCATGATACAGATAATGGGCAATGACCAGGACAGTGATTGGGCTTCTGTTGTTCAAATCAAGGTCACAAAAGCCGTATCGATAAAGTCAATGGAAACCGAACTAAAAACTACCAACTAACTAACACCACCCCAAAAAACAACGACACAGATAAATAACACCCTACTTTTAGGAATTCTATTGTCAACAATAGAAATATCCGGCAATAAGATTATAGTCATCAATGGCAAGCAATATGAAATTGAGATAAAAGACATTGACATAATCCTAAAACCAGTAAACGGTCCGCCTGTTCCAGACCCAGACCCAAATCCACAACAACCACCAACAGAAACAGGAACTGTAAAACCCGGTGGGTGGGGTGGAAACCAAGACCCCAAAACATGGAAGGCAACAAACATGAAGAAACCAAAAGACCAGTTTAAGGTGGTTGACAACAAGGGCATAAACATAGCAACAAACTTCACAACAAAGGAAGCGGCCCAGGCATTCATTAACTGGTCAGTTGGCCATGCCCCACCACCTATAGACCCCCCACCAGTTGACCCAGGAAATCCACCACCAACACCAACCGGAACCAAGGATCAGTTTGGCATATTGAAGATAGCACCAGACAAACCCAACGGAAAGACTAACACCTCATTCGAACTGGAGGAAAAGGAGCGCAACTATGAATCCGGTAAACCCTCTGAATGGTCAGTTGAATACACAGCAGACCTGGGTGAAAAACTGTCTGACATAGAAGTAACCTACTACTGCAAGATTAACGGTTTCAAGACAAACGAGGCTGACAACATATCAACCAAGATATTGGGTCCATCACATTCCGATGGTGTAGGCCGCTCATGGTATATCGGTGAGTTGGCAACCGACGGCTCTTCCTCAAAAACACTGATGACGGAAACACCCCACCCCGTTTATTTTGACAACAACCAAAAGGCATTGTTTACAGTGGGTGAATCAATAGTCGGAAAGTGGGTAGGGATAAAAATGGTCACATACCTGATAAATGGCGGAAAGGACAGGCGTTTGGAGATGTGGCTTGACTGGCCTGTTTCCGACATAGCAAACCCACCCAACAACTGGAGGATGTATTGGGGAGTTGACGACACCGGCCAGTTGGACCACGCTCATTTCATCCAGCCAACAGGCTCACTGGTATGTTCCAGAATTGACGGTGTGGAGAAGGGAGACCCACCAGAATTCAAGTATGCATCAGTAAGGGAAGTTGTAGCACCAACCGGAGGACAAAACCCACCACCACCTATTAGTTGTCCCACAGGCCAACACTGGGATTCGGCCCAAAACAAGTGTGTTGATGACACTGTGATACCACCACCACCAGAACCAACTACAGGCGGCGGCGGTGTTGACAAGTTTGGTGTCAAGTCAATATACCCCCAAACAGGCAAAATTGCCTATGACTACATACTGAAACCAAATGCCGGACTGAGACACAACTTTGACGCCGTAAAGTTCCCAACACCAAACAACGAACTCACAGGCTACTTCTCCATTAACCAAGCACCCGATGATGAGGTTTCTGGAAAATGGTCGGTGACGACCCATTCCGGTTCAAATCATGTAAAGTGTCTTGATGTCGGTGTCGACAACAACTCAGGTGCATGCCGATACAGATATGAGGACCCGCATCCCTCCTACACCGGCTCACTTGGCTCTGGAATTAAGAACGGTCTGCCGTTGGAATCCAAGTACCACGGCTGGAAATTCATTAGGCTTACCCTACCGGACAACTCAGTTCAGTTGGAGGTGTGGCAGGACCAGGGTAACAATGAAGGCACAACACCAGCCAACCAATGGGTGCAACTTGCCAAATGGAAAGTGGATGAGAAATACGCTGTTAGGGACTATCCCAATGGTGTGTATGCCGTGCTCAGGTTGGACGGTAGTGGAATAGAGGCAAACCTAAAAAGCAAATGGCTCTCATATGTAGAGGTTAAACCCACCCTCTAACCAAATTGTCCTTATCAATACCCACAAACTACACCAGTTCCAAACCAAACACATCAAGACCAATAATACCAATCCAGATGCAGAAGCCGGATGGCAAATGGAGTGACCCAATAAAGTTTAATTTCGACACCGGCGCTTCATGGGCAACCGATGTTCCATTACAGTTATTAAAGTCATTTGGGGGTGATGTGGATTCTGATGACAGGAAGGAACAGCCTGGCAAGATAAAGATACCTGGATTCAACAACAATCAGGAGTTGGGCATCCCCGTTGTTGTCCAGGATGATGACCATTATGACCTGTTTAGGGAACAGTCTTCAAGGTATCCATTGTTGAGGGTGAGGGATTTGATGCCCTACATGTCAATAGTGTATGAGACAGCCAAAACAACACTGTATCCAAAGTCAATGGGACCACCACCAGAACTCTCCACACCTGGAACCATGGCAATGCCCAAGGCATCCAGAAGACCCGGCACCCCAACATCAGCATGGTACTGGACAAAGGGGACTATGATTGGATCAAAAACCTATTCCAACGTTTGGTTTAATGTCTGCACTGGTGACTACCGCTTTATCATTCCACGTTCCTATTGTGACAAGGCCGGCTTCAAGATAACAAGTGACGGCAAATCCGGCAACGGTGAGTCATTTGCCACAGGGACATTCAGGTGGGATGAGACAACACCAACCAAATTCACACTGACAAATATCAAGGTAACGGCAAGGGATGACGACGAGCGTTTTGCAAGGGGTGGTGACCCCCGCTGCCTGATGGGTGGCCCCAATTTTCTCAGCAAGTATAAAATAGTGATTTCAGATTTGAATATGTATTTTGTTCCAATAACAACAGCAACAACAGCAACATGAGTTATACCGTGCCTGTGAATTGGAATCCCAGCATTCCAAGAACATCAAGACCAATAATTCCAGTGCAGATGAAGAAACCCAATGGAACATGGTCATCATCAATCTCATTTAATTTTGACACAGGTGCTTCCAACCCAACAGATGTCCCACTTGACATAGTTGATGACTTTGGTGGCCCTGTTGCCACTGATGCCAGGGTTTCACAGCCAAATGACATACGCATTCCAGGTCTTGGTGCGGGCAGTGGTACAGTGATGAGCATTCCAGTTATGGTTCAGGACCAGGACCATTATGACCTGTTTGCTGATGAGCCTCCACCCATAAGATACCCCCTAATGAGGGTGCATGACCTGATGCCATACCTTTCCATAGTGTTTGAGAAACTACAGACAACATTTCGTCCGGTGTCACTTGGCAATCCCACCGAGATTTCCACACCCGGAACAATCCACATGCCAACAGCGTCACAAAGGACAGGCGCACCCACCTCATCCTGGTACTGGACACAGGGACAGGCATGGGGACCAAGTTGCAGAATGATAACAGACTGGTTGAACATCAACACTGGTGACTACCGCTTTATTGTCAAGAGGTCATTGGCCGATTCTGTCCGTCTTCCGTTGACACCCGACCCAACAGACAGTGACGAGTATCTTGCCAATGGCAACTTAATTTGGAGTGAGGCAACACCACCCCTTAAACTAACCGACATACCCATAACAGTAAGAAATGATGACGCCAGTTTCGCACGGGGTGGTGTTCCACGCCAGTTGTTAGGCGGCCCAAACTTTTTGGATTCCTACAAGATAGTGATATATGGACAGAACATGGCCTTTGTGCCAGTGTAGCAAACACTATTATCCCAGATTCTGTTCTTAGTGGTTAATGCAACAATCAGCAGCAACAGCAGCAGATATCAACAACTTACGTATAGTAAACAACACTATACTTTTTGAGCCAAACAAGCCAAACGCCTATACCAATAGCAAGGTAACATTCTCGGCAAAACTCAACTCAAGTTCAATAGTAACACACAACGAAATCAGTGTTAGGTGGTCAATAGGGCCGCATACAGGACAGGAGATTGTCAAGTGTTTTGATGTTGGGTTTGGAATCAAGACAGGAAAGACAAGGTTTAGGTATGAACTAAAGCATCCAGAATACACAGACGTAATTGCCAATGGCGATGTCATAGGCTACCCATTGAATACGGATGAGTATGTTGGATTGGAGTTTGTCAAACAAAATCTTCCCGATGAACATGCGACATTACTGGAGGTATACCAATCAACCCATGTTGAAAGAATGAAGTTATTCAGCCATAAGACATCTGAATACTTTGTTGATGACTATCAAAACGGATGCCAGATAGCGATAAAACCAAAGGAGAACTTTGACAAGATAGACATAAAGGATATTTCCATCACTGAGATTCAATAGCATCATCAGTAGAAGGGGTGGGGGGATACACATCACTTATCATTTTTTTCAGCCTGTGCTCCTCATGGATGTTAAACTTGAACTCGTCAAACAGGTCAGGCTTGCAGCCGCATTTACTATCCAGCCAATCCCTGACATGAATCAGTTCACTTGAGTCTATTATGAAGTTGCGGCAGCCGCAATCCCCCGCCTTTTGAACGGCAAACCTTATTTCCCTGTCACCATCCAAATTCAAAATCTCAAAGCAGTATTCACGTGACTCCATTGGGTATGGACTGTTCTTTCTTGGCAGTGAACTCAAGTCCCCGATTATAAACCCCTGGTCATCAAAATATTTCCAGTAGATGTTTTTCTCAACTTCCCTCATCTCTTGCAATTGTTTATATCAACTGGACGGATTAATCCTTATTGTTAACAATAGATGGTCAACGACTCATTTAATGTAAAAAAAATATATCCTGACAGCATCAGAAACCCCCAGGCCTGGTTTGTATCTTCCACCACAGATCCAAGGGGTGTGCTGTCTGGAACCTTGAGTGGTTGGACCAAGAATGGTGACGTCTACACCTTTCAGGGCAACAGCGCGGCCCGCTTCAACGTCTTCACCTCATCGGGATACCACCCCGAAATAATCAACTTCAACCATGGGCAGTTGGCAACAAGGGGTTATATGCAGGACACAAAGGACTGGCGTGACATTGAGATGACGGCATATGTAAAGTTGACAGCCTCCACCGATGACCAGTTTGTGATGTATTGTCGTGGCGGCCGGCACAATGACGCCAACGATGGATGTGAGGGTTTCGCATACAAGGCTGACTTGTATTTTTCAGGTGGTGTGCGTATAGCAAAAGAGCAGTGGCATGTATCCTATGTTTTTGGCAATGAGCAGCCAGCAATGGGCTCAATAGAAAACAAGTGGGTGGGCATGAAATCTATCTTTTACAACAACGTGGCCAACACCGAGGTAACCATGGAGATATGGCTGGACAAGAACGCAGACGGCAACTGGACAAAGGTTCTCACCTATGTTGACAAGGGGGGGTTTGGATCCGACGGTGGCCATTGTGGAGGCCGGCCAGACCAGGTGGGAACGTGGGGCGGTCCTGTTGCTACATTCAGGTGGGACAATGTGGACACCATAGACATGAAGTGGTTCTCTGTCAGGGAGATAGACCCACGTGGCTCCTTTACCGACGGTGGTACTGGTGGAACAACCGGTGGTGGTACTGGTGGTGGAACCGGAACTGGTGGCGGAGGTGAAACGGGAACCGGCACGGGAACTGGAACCGGCACGGGAACAGGTGGGGGTGGCGGCGGTCATATTGTCTGCACAGACAACCCCGTTGTGGTCATCCCTGGTGGTGACAACACGGCCGGTGACTGCACAAAGACACTCTACAAACTCACAGGCGTTACAAAGGCGTTCAGTGAGGGGTCTTTTGGGATCAGGCATTATGCCAGTGGAAAACCGGACACGGTGACAAAGGAGTGGAACGCAACCAGTGTGACATGGGAGAACATCTGTGTCATCATGTACATACAGATAGATGACCCCGACGATGAGGAGGACACAATAGCGGTCAAGTTCTATGGCAACGGGCATGATGATGGAGAGGGACATTGGTATATCTTCAACATACAGTTCAACAACGGAAAGTGTGGTTGGGGATATGAGGAGCCACACCCAACAACAACATCATATGCCAGTGTCGGTGATTCTGTTGGCTCCATAATAGGCAAGAAGATAGGTTTGCAGATTGTGATATGGAGAAAGGGGTCAGGCGCACATTGTGAGTCATGGGTTGACACGGGTGATGGCAAGTGGAAGAAAACAACAAGTGTTGACAATCCAGGCGGAAAGGCATATGGACCAGAAACTAGTAGGTCTCCCCGTGTCACAATAAGGATTGATGCGGCCCCCCACATCAATATGACATGCACTTCATTAAAACAGATAACACCAAACGGTGAGTTTACCGGTGTCACTGGAGGTGGCACAACAACAGGCGGAGGCCAAACCTGTGTGTTCATCCCTGATGAGGATACTCCCAGTGGTGGCGACCCCGACAATACGAACACCACCGGAACACCGTCAGGGTCAGGCGGCGGAAACCAAAACGAGCCAAGGCCGGTAATGACATTGACAAGGGACTGGACCTTTATCACAAACGTCGGTGTTGATGTGGATGACTCATGCACACAGGGCAACCCGCTTGAGACAAGGCAGTTTGTTTCACTGTACAACGTGTCAGGCGAGGATAATGTATACAGGGACCTGGGCTACACTGTCAACTTTGGTGAGGCGGCAACGGAGGTTGGTGTCTATGTCAACACTGTCCGCTCCGTTTTGTACAACCAAGTCATAAAGAAGGTGGTGGTCAACGGCATCAAGAGGACGGTTGACGCCTTCTCTGAATCATGCACCGGAACCCTATACTGCATCATAAGAAACTTTGCCACACAGGAAATCATGGTTCAGTTTGATGAAGGGATAAACGTTGCCGGAATAGACGTCAATGACCAGGAGTTGGAGTTCACAAAACTTGACAACCTCTACCAAATGAAGGCTGGAGACATGATCCTTTTGTATTACCAGTCTGATGACGCAAACGCCGACAAGTGCTTGAAGGTAAAGTCAACCACAAAGGACACCGCAGACAGTATAAACACCTACCTGATAGCGAGGGTTTATGATGGGTTTTATGGGTATTGGGACGCAGATGCAGGATTGAATATATTCACCCAATAACTGTAGTTAGTAACCCTTTAATTTGACCTGTAGAAAACAGGGTTACTTTGAGTGATACAGACAATGAGGTTCTATCTGATAATGCGATAATAGAGAAATTCCAAAACTTTTTTAATGATTTTACCATGTTCGGGGCCGGGACAATCTATCCCTACTTTGAGCAGATACAATCACTGCTTTACAAACAGGACAAGGTTGTAACAATAAGGCATATTGACCTTGATGCTGAACTGTTGAATTTCTTCTTTAACAATAAGGATGTGGAATACAACCTGAAACTTTTAACCCAGGCCGCCAAAAATGTCTACCATGAGTATTATCCTGATGACCCCGATTGGGAAAATGTGCAGGCCAAACTGTCCATAGATGACAAGGCGTTACTGACAAACATGCGGGACATAAACGTGTCCCACCGCAGCAAACTAATATCGTTTGACTCAACCATTGTTTCCAAGTCGGAGCGCAAATCCACTTTCTCACAAAAGGTTTTCAAGTGTTCTGTCTGCGGTGAGTTATACCCCAAGAAGCAAAACAGGTGTGTAAATGAGGATTGCGGCACAAAGACAATCAACGTTTCCATTTCCGATTCCAAACTAACTGACTGTGAGTATATCGAATGCCAGGAAAGGCAGGAGGATTTGCTGTCCAATGCCACCATTCCAACCTCCATTGACGTGAAGGTATATGGGAATTTGGTGGGCAAGTTCAAGCCCGGTGACAATGTTCGTGTTGTTGGCATCATAAAGATACAGAAGACAACGACAAGTGATGCTGTATTGAACAGGTCAGATGATGAGGAGTTTTCATCTGACTTGCTGTTTGACATTGTGATGGAGGCGCACAACATACAACTTCTGTCATCACAGCAAAACTCCATAATAACAAACCCGGCCAACTATTTATCGGATGAGGATGTGGCTGCCATCCACAAACTCAGAAAGAAATATTCTAACGACGAGGATTTGATGAATGTTCTAGTTAATTCATTTGCCTCCCACATCTACGGACATGAGAGGATTAAGGAGGCCATTCTACTGCAAAACATTGGCTCCGTTGACATACAATTGGATGAAGGGGTAAGGAACCGGGGCAAGATAAACATCTTTTTGGTGGGAGACCCAGGTGTTACAAAGACAAGGTTGTTGCAGGCAGCAGCCCGCATATCCATAAACGGACAGATGGCATCAGGTAAGGGGGCTTCGGGTGTTGGGCTTACCGCATCAGTGGAATCAGATGGAGGTAGTGGTAAGGGAGTAAAGAAACTGAGGATAGGCGCTGCTGTCCTGGCTCACAATGGTCATCTATCTTTGGATGAATACTCAAACATCCATGAGGATGATAGGGCATATCTGCTTGACTGCATGGAATCCGGGACTTTCAGGGTAAACAAGGGTGGTATTAATGCAGTGCTGAATGCCGACGCTTCCTTTTTGGTGGCAACCAATCCCGATTCAGGCAAATACAACAGGTTCAACACACTCTTTGAAAACGTCACAATCTCTGATCAGTTGTTTTCCCGTTTTCATATCACTTTCGTCATGCCCGATATTGTCAACAGGGAACTTGATGAAAAAATAGCCATGCATATAATGTCTTCCTATGACAACTCCATACTAAAAAGGCACGCTGACAAGTTAAGACAGCCATCTGACATTAAGGCCAAAATACCAAATGACCTGTTGGTAAAATATCTCTTATACGCAAAGATAAACAACACACAGGATATCCGCATAACAAACGAGGCAATGGAAATATTCATGGCGTTTTACCATGAGATTCGCACACCGGAAAAGGCGGCCGACATTACGGCAACCCCACGTCAGTTGGAGGGAATGCTAAAGTTTGGGATAGCAAGGTGCAGGGCAATGCTCCGTAACTCCGTAACGGGAGAGGACGCAATGAGAACAGTTTCAGCCCTTTCATACGGATACCACACATGCGGCATGATAACAACAACGGGGGGCATGAACCTAACAGCGGAGTATTCAAAGCCATTGGACAAGATAAAGCCGTTGCAGGCTTTCCGTCTGGTCATGCTCAACCTGACAAAAGACAACACCATCCCAGTGAAAAAGGAAACTGTTATTCTGGAACTGGTGGAAAAGGCAAAAATGGAAACATCAAAGGCCTATGAGTTGTTCAACAAGGAGTATGACAGCAACAGGCTGCTTCAAAACGAAAAGAGGGAATTTCTTTTGATGGATAAATATTCTTAGTAAAATGATTTGACTAATCAATCCCTATTTCTAATTACCATATATTTTTCATTCCACTTGTTTTGTTTGTAGAACTTTGCAATCTTGATGTGGCGGCATTCACCCTTGTAGTTCAACCCGATACAAAACCTTTCACAGTTGCATATCCATTCATCAGTCCGGCGGGACTGAAAGACTTCCCACTTGGGTATCTTTGATTTACGGGAACGGGATGGTATGTAATATTTGTCTAATTCAACATTGTATTCAACAGTCTGGATTTCCTTTTGTGTTATCATTCCATTTGCATATTATCCAACCAATATAAAATCCTATATATACCTAAGTAACAAAGTAACAAGGTAATAAGATATAAATATTAGTTAACCTTAACGAAAATTACAATATGTCTACACAAGTAGAAATTAATGAATTCAGGAAATTACAGGAGAATGTTCAGACGCCGGGGCCAAAATGCAACCGGTGTTTTTACGACTTAATATGGGATAAACCAACATCAGAACAACTATTTGGAGTTGGTAAGAACAGGCCGTTTGAGATGACCAAAGGCACAAGCCATACCTGCCCAATGGACCAGCAAAACAACTACATAACCAGAAGGGGATACACCAAGGACAATGGAACAGGTAAGGTTATCTGGATTGGCGGTCCTTCACAGCAGCAACCACAACCAGGACAAACATCATTACATCAACAACAGCCAGCAACAGATGGAGTAACCCTTACAACAGTCATGGCACAGATAGGCGGTCTGACAAACAGCATTGAGCAGTTAGCAGCCGCCTACAACACAATGGTCACAAAACAAAACCAGGATATCGCTGCCCTGAAAACAATGGTTGATGAATACATAAAGCACAACCCACTTGAAAAATCCTTTTTGGAGTTGACAAAACAGATGATGTCCTACTTGCCGGAGGCGGAATTCCAGCCAAGAACAGCAGACCAGTATAAGGTGGGGTTTGAGTCAACACAATGAACCGTCTTAGGTGTAACAACTGCAACAAGGAAATGATGTTTTATGAAAAACATGACTTGTGTTATTCCTGTGTAACAACACTTATGGAACAACACAATCAAAACGGAAACGGCAGATGATTTGTGATGGTTGTCTCAAAGACGTATTTGAAAATTCAATCACTTGGCGCACCGTCTTTACAGAAAAGGGCAAGAAAACTATCCTCCTGTGTAGGAGGTGCATAAAAAGAAGTGAAGACAGACCAAGACACCCAAACCGATAGGGACCAAAAAAAGAAAATAACCGAGACAATAGAGGAAATCATACCGGATGACACAACCTCCGACAAGAAGGATTTGGACGTGTTGGTGGAGCCGGAAAACCAATATGCCTGCTTCAACTGCGGGTATAGGATGATAGCAATAAAGGCATGCATGCTAAGGTGCATCAACTGCGGCGCAACAAAGGATTGCAGTGAAAAGGCGATATGGTAGTAAGAACAAAGGAACAGCAAATACAGCATGAAAAGCACTGGCAGACTCTGTATTACCTGAGAAACAACCCGGTCAACCACCACGCAAAATGCCAGTCTGAGGTATGCATAAACCAGCGCACGGCTGCCCGCATCTCACCAAGGGACAGGTATGTAAACGGCAGATACAAATACTGTGGAATGTGCCAGACACCATATCCATCATCAATCGGACTGAGGTGTCCCTGCTGCTCCCACGTTATGAGAATCAGGTCCAAGTATGCCAAGTCAAAGGAACAGCAAGTGGTAAGGTATTAGCAGAGATGAGAGAACACCTAATCAGGACCAGGAAAACCCGGCTCTATTCAGAGTTAAATGGTACTAATCATTATGTTGTCAAAGACCCCATAAACAGAAAACAAACCTCCTATGCAACCAAGATAGTAAAGGATGACATAACCAACTTTTTCAGGGAAAACAACCAACTGGACTACACCATTTCCGAAGTAGCCCGGACCCTGCACTACAGATACAACTCCCTGAAATACCACATACAGCAGATGGTTGTCAAGGGTGAACTTGTAATCATAAGGGACATGGGTAATGGCTGCACATACCAACTAAGTGAGTGGCGTGATTCCAAAGTTATAGAGGAGGTCAAGCGAATAAGTGTCGGTTTATAATTCATCTTATTCCGGGGCCAACGACTCAGACAGGACAACCAGGGCCAAATCCATACTACAGAAAATAATCCCACAGCAGATGAATGAAAGGGGATTCAAGACAACCATAAAGACCGAATGCCCGGCCATCTTTATAGACCCCAAACCTGTTGCGTATCACCTGGATTTGGGTGTCCTGTTCCGCTCCAAAACGGAATACGACTTTTACCATTTTTTTGCAGTGGAGATAGACGACTCAGCCCACGCCACAATAAGGCATGAAAGAAAGGATGAGCAGCGTGACGATTCCTTTTTCACCTCAAAGGGGATAGTAACCTGCCGCATACCAATCGACAAGATATTTGAGGAAAAAAAGGATGAATCAAGATTTTTCGACAAGTGGATTTACAACGACATTTTAACTGCCTATATCATAACCCCGGCCGACAACACCAAACAGGAGATATGGTCAGAACTCAACAGGAAATTCGCCATCGAACTAAAGGAAAACTCATCAACCCAATGCTCCAAGTGTGACCACAAGGCCCATCAGCATTCATTGACAGGCTGCGAGTTTAGGCTGACCAACAAATCAAAGATGAAATGCAACTGCAAGAATCCATATTTCAGGTCAGATGAGTAGTTTATCATTCACAGGTTTATAGGCATATGTCCTCATTTCTTTTATTTCTTTTAAACTTGTGAATATTCTTGTTATGAAATATGTTTTAGAATCATCAGTATTTAGGTAAAGTTCCAGTTTTCCCGCTCTTGTGAATTTCACTGAACGTATATTTTCAATATTGAGATAGTCATCAACCACCACATACCAGTATTGCAGTTTCTTTCCCTTTGTTTTTGGTTTTGCGAACTTGAACGCCAGCACGATATAACGCCAGGGATAGACATTGAACATATGTAATATGTCCCTGCACCTCATTAACTGGTCATTGGGGATATAGCAGGCATCAGATAAGGTGGACTTACACTCCATTGAGAAAAGCATCTGTCTACCACTGCTGGTTGCCACCACATCAGGCAGCCCGGTTGATGAACCTCCTAACCTACGGGCCGTCCATCCACTGTTATTGAAGTCATCCACTATATGTTTCTCAAAAGTGTAACCCCTCTCACGTCTTCGGTTAGTTGTTGACGGGGACAGTGGCAGTCACTTCTTCTTTTTTGTTCTGTGTCTTACTGTTGTCTTCCCTTGATTTTTTCTGGGCCGCTGTCTCCCTTTCCTCTTCCGCTTCCTCAATGTCCAAAGCCCTGTTCATCAGGTAATGCATTGCGTCTGATTTTGTCCTGAATCTTTTGGTTCGGACAACAAACAAATTAAGCCTATCCACCAATGCTATCTTTGCCGGGTCGTTGTTGATGTTCATCACAAGTTTGTCACGGTAAATCCCGCCGACATTCTCTTTGTTTTTTATTGTTGTTGTCATATATCTATACGGATAACAATAACACCTCGGTATTATTATACCTTATTATTTTGGTAACTAAGTAATAAAGTAATTAGGTAGCTAAATGATTAGGTAAATAAAAAAAATGGATGTTAGATTTCATGGCCACTGTCAAAATGCATAACTTTATTCCTTCTGTCCCTGTATGCAACAAAACTAACATAGCAGTTTTTACAGTAAATTATTTCAGGTATTTCGGTTATCTCTGCTAACGGTTTATTCAACTCATGTTTATCTTTGACATGGCAGTTCCACCAGTTTCTAAAGTATCCCATGGCGTATCAGTATCCTCTCACATTCCCTAAATGTGGTTTCCTCCAACGCCTCAACCCCAAACCACTTTTCTATCTTCTTTTCAGATTCCAGTCGATACATCAACTCCTGGTATTGCTCCTGCCCCTGCTTTATCATCTGCTGCGGGGTCAGCAACTGCACCTCATTGGCTATTCCCTCCTCCGTTTCCACCCACACAGCATTGTCATACACAGGAAACTCACGGATGAGCCTGTTCTTGTTTTCCTGTTCCGTTATCCTAAGCAGCAAAACCACGTCAGGCTTTAGGTAATGTGACTCTATCCATACCGGATTGATGGAAACACCATGCATGTATGCGTAAACATAATTAGAGGGGTAATACCTGTCCAGAAAATACACCTTGGATACATCATGTATGTCCCTTAGTGTGCAAAACTGGCGGAAATCAAGGTCAAACAACTGGTGTATTATCTCAAGGTAGTTCAGGATTTTATGGGGGTCCGACATCTTGGAAATCTCCCTATACAGGAAAACAATCTTTGCCACGATTTTCCTACTGTATGGAAACTTTATCACCTGTATCTGCTTGCCATATATTTCCTTGAACTGGTTAATCACTGTCGTCTTGCCGACCCTGTTGATTCCCTCCAACAACACAACCTTGGGCAATATGCGATGGTCTTTCATTTCGGCAAATCCTCAAACCTTATGTTGTCAATAATACTGTTCTTTCCAAATTTGGATAGACAGTCACCGCATATTACCATAGCCCTCATCAGGGGAATCAGTCTTGCATCGCTGATTGTTTTTCTTTCCTCATCTGAATATTCATAGAGCCGGGCCTTACAAACATCACATTCTATGAATGGTGAATCTATCATTTCTGTGTAAGTTTCTCCGGCCTTTTGTAGGTTATCAATGCTTCCCATTTCCTGTCGTTTGTTTTCCAGTATACAACCCTGTCAACCATACAGCCATCTGATATAATGGCCTCAACATGCCAAGCAAGTTGTTCACACATTTGGTCATAATCCACATACCGGTTCATCAAGTTATCCCTATACAAAACCATTCAACCGCAATTTATGCATACAACCTTGTCCTCATTAGCCGGCCCACCCAACATATATGCAACAACACATGTGTCAGCGGAACACACCTCAGTATTGCAGTTAAGGCATTTACGAGAGGCGTCAAACAGGCCACAGATGTCACACTTCTTTTTCACTGTCATTACTGCAATACCTTTTTCTTTCCTGTTATTCGCTGTTTTTCTGTCGGGTTGTTTAGTTTGTATATGGTTTCCATTTCAACATTGGTGTATTCCCTGTCCCTGATTTTAGATGTCCTTTGTCGTTTTGGCTCTGTTATTGTTTGTGGTGGATTGGCCGGGTCAATATACAATGCAGACGGGATTACCTTGACAAGCCCAAGCCGCGCAAAATCCTCATTCTCCGGATGGTTTTTCAGTTCACTTCTGTCTTCCCTAAACTCGTCAATATCCGGCGGGATTTCTGATGCCTGCTCCGCCGTTGTTACACTTCTGATATGGGTATAGTATCTGCTTAACTCATCCTCAAACTCGATGTCTATCTTTCTGGGTTTGTTTCCATTTATATTATAAAAGTTAAACCAACTCATCTAGGCATCAATACCCCTTCTTTTTTGCGCTTCCTTCATCTTGGCTGCCAACAGATTTTTTCTGTCCAATGCCTCTTGGTCTATTATCTCCAACATCAGGTTAAACTCACGGTTATTCAATTTCTGGAAATATTTCAGTATGTCCCCCTTTTCCTTCTGGCCATTGAGTTCCTCCAACTGTTTTTTCCATATCGGGTCCGGTGTCTTTTTCACCTTTTCCATAAACTTCAACGCAAACTCAAGAAGGTCATGCATGCAACTGCTTCGTGATGCATAATCATTCTCCCTTGCAAACTCATCCAACTTGTTAAGCAAAGACAGTTTAACATTGGTGTGAACCAGTGCCACCGCATCCAATTGACTATTTCTCATTTTCATTTCATAAATTAAGCCTCGTATATAGTATATTTATACTATATAATATATACTTTTACTAATTATTATATTGGGTTTTTTCCACTTACTGTCAGGAAACGGAGGGGTCTACTATATAAGATTAATCCATATCAGTTTATACCTTAGTAAAATCATTTTACTAAGCAGATAAAAATGATAGACAAGTTGAAGGATATGCACCTCAAGCAAAACAAACTCCAAAAGGTGGTGAGGGAAAACCATCATAAGTCATGGTTTTACCAGCAGGAAAGGTTTGTTGGGGCCAGGCTATACGACATCTGCTCCAACTTGATATCCGAGGTTTCCGAACTGCAAAACGAGACAAACTGGAAATATTGGAAAACCCCGAAGGAGATAGACAAGGCAAAGGTGGCGGATGAGATAGCCGACATAGACCACTTTGTGACCCAACTCTGTCTGGAAATGGGGATAGACGCAGACCAGCGATACAAAAACTATCTCGCCAAAAACAAAATAAACTTAAAGAGGCAGGCCGAACATTACTGATGACAGAATATTGTTGTGATTCATTAAAAAGATGTGTAGAGGATGAGCAATGTGTGAACACAAATTTAGAGAACATACCTTGGATAAAGTTTCATACCTATGTTGACTTTAGAAAACTGGGGAAGGATTTTAAGTTAGACAAACCATTTGTGTTCTTTTACTGTCCATTCTGCGGTAAAAAGTTATAATGGATAAAGAAGAAGCAGAACAGCAGACACTTTTATGCTGTAGGGAGATGGACCAGTATATCGAGCAGGGATATGTGCAAAGGTCACGCGGCTTTAAGTTTTATACTGCATGTTTATGGAACGGTGAGTTTAGAAAGGAGTTGAGTTTCCATAGGAATGCTGTGATAAAATTCTGTCCATTCTGCGGGACCAAACTGTAATCTTTTTTAATAGCAATAGTTAACAATAGAGTTATAGTGACCTATAACCCTAGTAACCAAAGTAACTCAGGTTCAACCAACAACTCATCAACAACACTGTCATCCACCTCAACAACCGAATCAAGTGAACTGGTAAACGGCTCCATCCTGGGCCGGCTCCTCACCTCACCATACATAAGAAACAAGGTGGACCAGATAAAGCAGGATGACGAGTATATCAATGAAAATAATTTAAAAATGTCTGACCGCCGCCGAAACAACATCATGGACATTGCCGAGTATTTGGAAAGCGAGATGAGCAATGCAGGTCAAAATTTTATGGTATCCGAGATATCAAGGATAATAACACGCATTTTCGAAAGAATGGGAATCGAGAAATACTCCTACCTTATTCTGGAAGTTTTACCGGACAAATATAAGGATAAGTCAAAAGACGCCTACAAGAACCTACAGTCAAGGCTGGCCGCAAACAAGATAAAAAGGCACATCAATGAAATCAAGTCAATAGACAAGAAACTGCTGGATGCCAACACACTAAGGGAACTGAAATCAATACTGTTTGAGATACCTGATGAGTATGACCGGGAGTTATTGGTCAGGGATGAGCCGCTTACAATCGAGACTGGCTCCTATTCCAACCACCACAACGAATTAGACACCTTGAAGGAAATGGAGGAAAACAGGTTCAAGAAGGCCTCCATCGGCGCACCATTGTCAACAGCAGAGGAGTTGTGTCAAAAGGACAAGGAGTATGCGGCCCTCTATCCAGAACTTGTGAAGACACTGGACCAGATGGTAAGGGGCATGGAAATAGTAAGGGACTGGTTCACCAAGCAATACCCACCCCTCAACGTCACAGACCTAAAAGATTTAACGAAGGGATTCAAGATGTGGAACGAGTGGTGGAGGCCCTACTATGACAAGAAATACAGAAGGGACCACACCCAATCCATACAGATAGCATGCACCAGGCAGCGACACACGTCAACAAAGGCCAGTCACGAGTCACAAATTCCCTGCGCTCACTACCTGGATAAGAACGGATTGCCAGTGATGCGGGGCATGACAAAGGAGCAGATAGATGCAATGTATGAGTGGGAAATCAACTATGTCCTTGAACTGATAAACACGTTTGTCAATTGGGGGCCTCTCATATCCAGGGTCAATGCCTCTCATGGTGGACGTTGCAAGGAAGACAGAGCAATCGCTCTATCAGACACCCTTTCCCACCACGCATAAATACCCCACCCCACCTCAATTTTTATTGTTAACAATAGATGATGCCAAAGAAAAACATAAAGGGCGAACTGAAAAAATACAAAAAAAAACCTACTGAAACAAAGCAGCAGCCAAGGGGCAGGCCCCCCGCCATACCAACCAAAGAGGTGGTTAATGGCAACCTTTTACCGATTGAGAAAAACAATAATAATAATAATGATGAAGAAATTATCATCGAGTCAACACCACCACCAATAATAACAAAAGAAACTAACACCATCCCAAAAATACCAAACAGGACGCATGAATTCCTGGATGCCGGTGGTTCGTGGGCCATGCTTGAACTTCAATACAAGAGGGAAAAGATGGATGGTGTAATAGCCCAGGAGGAGGAAAGGATAAGAAATGTAACCGACCCCAACACCTTGATATCCAACTACCAGCGAACTATATACCTAAACTGCGGCCACAAGGTTACATCATGCATCAACAACATTAAACTTGACTCCTTCTACTATTGTTTTGAATGCGTCCTCTTTAAGAAAATAAGCGAGGTTGTATACTAGAAATGCTTGACCTAAAACTTGAAAAGGTAAACATCAACACACTCATACCAAGAGAGGACAACCCTAATGAGATGACGGAGGAAAGGCTGGAATCACTAAAACACTCCCTTGACACCTTTCAATACATACAGCCCATCATAGTTGACCAGCACAACAACATAGTGGACGGCAACCATCGTTGGAAGGCAATGATGCAGATGGATGATATTGGTGTAACTGACGAAATCGATGTTGTCCGGGTCAACCTGGAAACGGAGGAGGACTTGAAACTGCTGTCCCAAACCATGAACAAGTTGCGTGGCTCCCACAACCTGAAAAAAGACATATCAGAGATGGAAATATTGATGGGCCACAACCCGGATGAACTGAAATCACTGTTGGGATTTGATGAAACCGGGCTGGACTTGATGAGACAGCAGGCCGCAGAGGAAGAACAACGAATATCCAATATTTTAACAAAAGATGAGAATAATGAAAACATCAATAATGATGATGAAAATGATGAAAATGATGATGAACAGAAGGAATTAGACGAGATTATAACAAATCATAAATGCCCAAAGTGCAATTATGAATGGTAGTAGATAAAAAACCAAATGTAATCTCTTTTTTCTGTGGTTGTGGTGGTTCATCACTTGGTTATAAAAGGGCTGAATGCAATATCCTGTTGGCATCTGACTGGGAGAAAAAGGCATTGGATATCTATAAACATAACTTTCCAGAAACACAGATATTTCAGGCTGATATTCGTGTTGTTAACTTGGATGTTATAACTAATCTAACGGGAATAAAAAAAGGTGAACTGGATATATTGGATGGTTCACCACCATGCACACCATTTTCTACATGTGGATTACGTGAACAGGGATGGGGTAAATCCTATATTCATTCAGCAGACACAAAACCACAAAAAGCTGATGACCTTTTCTTTGAGTTTATTCGTCTTATAGATGAATTAAAACCAAAAACCTTTGTGGCTGAAAATGTATCAGGATTGATAAAGGGAACAGCAAAGGGATATTATAAGCAGATTATACAGCAAATGAAAGATATTGGATATAATACACAGAGTTTTTTATTAAATGCCGCTGATTATGAAGTTCCACAAAGAAGAGAAAGAGTCATAATTATTGGGTTTCGGAATGACATTAAGCAAGATGAATCTATTGTCTTAAAAAAGTTTCCATATCGAATTAGTTTTAGAAAGGCTGTAGAAGGGTTAAAAAATTCTGATGATGAACTAGAACATGCAAGAAAATTATCAAGAAGTTTTCTGAAACAATACATTTCAATATTACCAATGGGAAAAAACCTTTCAAGATTTCATAAAAAAGGCCATCATTTTAACACAAAAAGAGAATCATTTGACAAACCAATTTCCACTATAATAGCATCAAGTTTGTCATTGGTTCATCCCAGTGAAAACAGGTATTTAACACTGGCAGAAGTAAAGCGGTGTGCCACGTTTTCTGATGACTTTTGGTTTCCATCAATTAAGGCTGGTTGTGAACGCATTGGCAATTCAGTACCACCAAACCTGATGAAGCATATTGCCAAGTATGTCATTAAACGTGCAAATTTGGACAAATAAATATTAATAGGCTAAAAAAAGAAAAAGAATGCCAAAACTTTCTTGTAAAGATTTATGCCTAAATGAGCAGTTCAAGCATTGTCATATAAAGAGATATGAGCAGGGATTCAGGCAATGCATAACCTGCAACATCTGCTACAAGCCGGGGCCAAACCAGCCCCGCCTAAACTGCTACTGCTGCGGAAACATGCTCCGCACCCGACCACAAAACAAGAGAAACTACCGACATCATATGGTGTATATAGAGTAATGCGTTTTACCAGAAAACACCACCAGCAAAACATAGTGAAGGATGACAAGTTCACCAACAGAAAGGAGGACAAGGAAATACTGGAGCCGGAAATATTCGAAAACGTCATGCAGTTCTGCATCAACACACCAACATTCCAACTTGTGGTCAGGGAAGGCGACAAATACGGTATAGAGGAAATAGTGGAAACCGCCAACTACTTCACCTTTGTCTCAAAGGGGGGCCGTGCCCACAACTGCATCAAGTATGATGAGGTTATTAACTTTGAATTTGAACTCTGACGACAATAACAACGCATATCCATCAGACCTACCCCGCACAAAACTTGAACTGGAATTAAGGTTCTATATCGAATATGATGCCGATGTGTCTACCATAGAGAGGTTTATGGAGAAAAACGGATACCATTCAATCTCTTCCCGATTTCCAAAGTTTTCTGAAACGGAACAACCCCCCATCGCATGCATAAACACATTCAAGATACTCAAGAATGACCAGACGGAGGACCACAACAGTATAGGCAAGGAAATCAACTCCATGATACGAAAACTGGACAAACTAAACATGAAATACAACCACCTTTTCGAGGAAGTCAACTTTTCCATAGGGTTATACTGATTCATGCATGTAAAACCTTAGTCAAATCATTTTACTAAGCAGTATATTCCCAATTTCCTGAATTACCCTCATATTATTATAAACTTATATACCTCGGTAACTAGTTAATTAAGTAAGTAATAGAAATGGTAATCGAATACAAGTTTTTCGGTGGATATATACAATCTGACCTGGAAGCCAAACTCTTCAAGTTCACAAATGACAATGACATACGCTCAGATGAAATCATAAAGATAACACACACATCTACTCATATAGTTGAACATGATAATGAAGGTGACACCATACCATCAATATATGAGTCAGTGATGCTGGTCTACCAGCGGGTTATGACAGAGGAAGAGAAGCATGCGTATTTTGTGAAAATCAGGGAAAAACACGAAAAAAACCGGGCCACTGCAACAAATACAGCCAAAATAACATTACCCAACCTAACATCAGGAGAGGACATAACATGGTCAATCAAAGACATAAAGGGCTGATTGTGGCAGGTATCAGGATATGGTGAGATACTAATGAAATATATAACTAAATCTAAATTTCAAATCCATAAGTGTGATGAACAACCAGAGGGGCATCTCATTCAACACACCATTCGTGAATATGATGATGATGAATATCACTGGTATGATTTTGATTACTATAATGACTTTGAGAAGGAAGTTAACTATTGCATGTGGTGTGGTTTAAAACTGAATAAGAAGTAAAAAATAATCAAGAAGTATTTTAATTAAAACCCCATACCGAGTTTCCGAGGGTAATAGGTAACAAAAATAACAGGTTACTTAATATATTATTTTATTGTAATAACCCCTGTTATATTTTTATCATGTCGGAAAATTCCAACTTAAATGAACCTACTACTCCTGTCAACATTCTAAACAAGTCAACAGACGCACCAAAACAGGGCCACTACAAGCCACCCCGCAAATATCCAAAGGAAGACCTGGTAATCCATCATATGTATCAGTTGACCACCCTGGAAAAGCAGAAGGTGAAAAACCTGTTTAGAGAGGCATATATCAAGGGTTTCAGGATGGACCAGATACCCGAATTCATCTATATCAAGTCCAAACTAAACGTCACCTATGGGTTGGTATGCTCACTAAAGGAGCAGCAGAAGATAGACGACGGCTACTGGTTCTATGAGTTGGCCCGCGATTCCACCGCCTATTTATCTTGCTATCGCCTGGCCATAGACAAACTGGACCAACTGGAGAAAGAAATGTGGCTCCTAATCATGAACCCCAAGGTTGAGACATCAGTAAGGGTAATGGCCACAAAGGAAATTCATTCCATAATAAAGACGGGTGTTCTATTGCTTAGAGACCTGCCCTTTATAACCAACCTGTCAAAGTTCTACGATTTATCGGAACTGGACCCCGACAAAAAAGGACTAAAAAAACTACAGTATGTGAAGGATAGGAATAACCCCAACAGTTATGACCCCCTAAAAAAGGAGTTTAACAAGTCGGATTTCGACGGGCTTAACTCTTCCCTGGTCCACAACATCATAGACAACATAACAGACAAGAAAAGAATAGACAACGTGGACGCAGACGTAATAGAGGAAATGCAGTCCCAAATCCAGACATTGGGATATGACACCGACCCCGACATACTGGAAAAGAAGGAAGCCCACCGCAAATCCATAGAGGACAAATACATAGAACAGAACCTGGCCACCCTGGACAAGGAGTTATCCAATGTCAAATCCGAAGACGAATCGAAGGTTATCAAAGCCGCCCAGGACTACAGAAAGACAATGGATTACTTAGACCAGATAGTTTCACCGGAGCATAGAGATGCAATCACCAGGATTAGGTCAATTACAGAAGATAAACAGTGAATATGGCCAGTATATGAAACAGAAGTATGCCCATATACTACAGCCCCCTATTACAAAATACGAGAAAGACCCTGAAATAAAAGAAACAATACATGAGAAGCGCAAGCGCCTTTTCAACAAGGACACCGGTTCCCTGCAACTAAACCTAAAGAAAGTCCCGTTTTGGATTTGGGATGAAAGCCTGCATGAAACCTTAAGAAAGCAAACAGGTGACATGTGTTGTTTCGTAGACATGATAGGTAGACCAGTAAACCCCAAGACAGGAGAGGAAAACCCGTTGTTCCCCTACGAATATGACATCATCAAGGCCTTGTTTATCCCATCATTTGCCAACCCCGGTAATGATGTAAGGAGGCACAAGCATATCTGGATTAAGAAGGCCAGGGGGGCAGGAATCACAGAGTTCTTTATCTACTTCATGCTTTATTTGCCCTGCGCCTTTCCGGAGGTTTTTTATGACACACAACAAGCGATCATAACCGGTATCAGGAAAACAACCGCCATCAAGGTAATGCAGAGGATGAAGCATAAACTATACCAAAAGTTGGGGATTGTCACAGACTTTAATGAATCCGTTCTCGACATCAACGGCTGCATGATTGAGGCCTATCCCGCAAACAATCCCGACACAATTAGGGGACTGCATAGGATGAAGGGCATCCTGTTCGACGAGGCCGATTCCATCTCCATAAACATGATAGATGAAATGCTGTCGGCCATTGAAGGATATATTGCCAAGAACAACCCCTACATCATCATAAACGGCACGGCAAAGAAGATAGGCGGCATGATGCAGCAGATAGAGGAGCAGCAACAGGAAACCTGCAACTACAAGCGTCTTTTCATATTGGCTGACAAACTGTTGGGATACATCTACACACAGGAGGATTTGGATTTGGCCTCCACATCACCCTATTACCGCCAGGAGTATTGGGGAGAATACAAAGGAGAAAAGGGCAACCTGTTCCCGCAGGAATTCTTGGATTATGCCGCTGGGCTTACTGATGAGTTAGTAATAAGGGATACAATGACTGGTGAGGTTCGCCGCACAATATCCAGGCCGCCAAAGGAACTGACAGTCCAGGATGTCATATCCGACTATAGATTTCTGGGCCCATCATACAGAACCAGCGTGGGGACGGACCCCGCCTTCAACTCATCCATGTTTGCGTCCGTAGTCTACAAGGAGATAGAGGGGCATATCTACGCGGTAAGGGAACAGGAAATCCTGGCCCCCTCTTCCGAACAGGGTATAGAAATGCAGAAAAGGCTGATATACCAGGACTATCCCTCCATTGCCCCTAAAATCTGGATAGACATGTCAGCCACGTTGTTTATCCGCTCACTAAAGAACGACATAAGTGAAGACCCCGACTACCACAACATGAGTCCCGACCTACTAAAAGAGTCAATGTATTCACCCATGGGGATGACTGTGTGCCCCATCCCCTTCAACAAATACGGCGATAGGATGAACTACCACTGGCGCCGGCTTATGGAGTTGGGAGTTTACCACATAGACAAGAAGGTTACTCCCTACCTTTGGATATCAATGAACTCAGCCAAGTTTGAGGAAAAGACAAGCAAGTTCAACAAGCACGACACCGCCAAGAACGACATATTTGATGCCGGCCGTTTGGCGACATGCTCTTATAAAATAGCAAACATAGGCGTATTGTAATGAAGTGCAGTCACCCAATATGCGTTGAGCAAAGAAGCAAGACACACCTGAAAACATGTGATTGGTACAAGAAACACATGAGATGCATGAAGTGCCAGGTGATGTGGCCCCGTCCACCACACATAGACGTGAAGCATCCTGCCCCCGGCCACCATCCACGCTGTCCACACTGCAACAGCCCGTTAAGGCTAAGGCCCCCACACCAAACAAGACGATACATACACATGGGCAAGAAAAAAATGCGAACTGAATGCATATACATGACAGACTCAAAGTTCATAGAAAAGATAAAGGCCACCTACCATTGTTGCGCAATTGCCAAATCCTGAAGTGGACAGCAGCATGTCAGTAACCCCACTGCCAAATCCAAAAGACAACATATCCGACAAAGAAAGGGAATCACTGTTCCCAAACCTAATCAGGCTACTAAAACAGGAGTATGACAAGTTACTTGATGAGCAGTATTACTCCCACTTTTCATTCCTTGAAACCCAGACGATAATAGACATACTTTCAGTGTTTAGTGCGGAGGTGATAAGGGAAGCCTCAATAATAGAGGGCAACCCCACCACTTCAAAAGCCAGGCTGCGATTATTGTCTGAAGCCGTTGCCAAACAGATAAGAAACACATGCAACAACTATGCCAACGATATGATAAACAATGAGGATATGAAATAACCTGGGTAGGTGGGAGTTGAACCCACGCTTTTATCTAGAAATATTTTGTAGAGGTTTACCTGACGGAAACGCTCTCTACTAGCACCCCGCAACCCATTCTTAATTTAATTATTAATAATATAAATTTTAGGAGGGGACGGGATTTGAACCCGTGACCTGGTGGCCAAACCTGCGCTACCCCTCGACTTGGCCCGAACAGGTTAATTACGTCTGTCCGGCCCCACCTATTATTCTACCCCTATCAATATAAACCTTTTTACTTAATTAACTAGTTAATTTGGTAGTTAAGTTTAAATAATAATCAGCTAAAAAGAAAGTGAGAAAATAACAATGGGTGACATAAAAATAACGGACTTGTATATGATACATGAACTGGATGACGTAAAGGATAAGTTTCAGGTATTCGACACTAAGGAGGGTAGGGTATTGCAGTCAATGGTATTGACCAGGGATGAACTTATGAAACTTGATGATGAAATAGACAAGATAATCATAAGGAAGGCAACAAAAGAATGATAAAGTTTCTGATAATGTATGAGGATGGGTTGGGCATGCTGGCCCACCGGATGACGAAAGAAATGAACGGGGTGCAGAGAAACGGCGGCACAGTCACCTCCACAAACATATTCAAGGACAACCCCAACCTTCTAACCGGTGTAATCTTTTACGATGAATCCAAAAAGGACAGGATAAACGGCCAGGTGTTAGAGAAGGAACAAAAGGAGATTATGGAGGCGCAACCACCAAAATGACAACTACAGTAATAGACACAAGGTTGGTGGACTATCTTATGGCGGCCATCATTGTTGTCGGCTCCATATTCGCTGTCATGCTGGGCTTTACTGTTATGAACATGGTATATGGGTATCTTATAATACCATATGACCCTGACTTTCTTCTCCTTTACAAAAACAACACCGCAGCCTGGGCAGAGGAATTGGACTATTATGGGGAAAGGCTGAACCAAACCATGTATCCCCTTTGCTGTCACCAGTTCGGCGAGGGTGAGGTATGGGGTGACACAAGAAAATAAATAAACTAACTAAATAACTATA
>Ga0207669_10000035_pt1 | contig 81855 bp, 73 predicted proteins | sample KBSM33metaG_FD_184329 | JGI IMG/M metagenome (GOLD analysis project Ga0207669, IMG submission 184329) | Miscanthus rhizosphere microbial communities from Kellogg Biological Station, Michigan, USA - KBS M3-3 metaG (SPAdes) (version 2) | ecosystem: Host-associated > Plants > Roots > Rhizosphere >...
GGCGGCCGGGGCATTGGCTGCCGAGTTCGCGCGCGATCTGGTTGGCCATGTAGACGAGGTGGTCGATGGTCGACATCGCCCGCGCCTCACTCGGCCGCTTCGGGAAGGACGCGACGCGAGCGCTCGGCTTGCGCCTGATAGCTCTGCTGCCAGTCGCTCGGCCCGTTCGATATCGCGACCTGAACCGCCGTGACCTTGTATTCCGGGCAATTGGTCGCCCAGTCCGAATAGTCGGTAGTGATGACGTTGGCCTGGGTCGCGGGATGGTGGAAGGTCGTATAGACCACGCCCGGCGCGACGCGTTCGGTGATCAAGGCGCGCAAGGTCGTCTCCCCCGCGCGGCTGCGCAGGCTGACCCAGTCGCCGTCCCGGATGCCACGATTCTCGGCATCGTGCGGATGAATCTCAAGCCGGTCCTCGGGATGCCAGGCGATATTGTCGGTGCGGCGCGTCTGGGCGCCGACATTGTATTGGCTGAGGATGCGGCCGGTCGTCAGCAGCAGCGGGAAGCGCGGCCCGGTCTTCTCGTCGGTCGGGATATAATCGGTGACGACGAAATGCCCCTTGCCGCGCACAAATTGGTCGATGTGCATGGTCGGCGTGCCTTCGGGCGCGGCCTCTGTCGCCGGCCATTGCAGCGATCCAAGCCGGTCGAGCGCGTCATAGCTCACCGTGGCGAAGGTCGGCGTCAAAGCGGCAACCTCATCCATAATCTCGGACGGATGGCTATAGCTCCAATCGAGCCCGATCGCATTCGCCACGAGCTGGACGATTTCCCAATCGCCATAGCCGTTGAGCGGTTCCATCACCTTGCGCACGCGCTGGATCCGGCGTTCGGCATTGGTGAAAGTGCCGTCCTTTTCGAGAAAGGTCGATCCGGGCAGGAAGACGTGCGCGTAATTGGCGGTTTCGTTGAGGAACAGGTCCTGCACCACGACGCATTCCATCGCGGCGAGCCCTGCCGCGACATGGTGCGTGTTCGGATCCGATTGCAGGATGTCCTCGCCCTGGATGAACAGTGCCTTGAACGTCCCATCGGTCGCGGCGTCGAGCATGTTGGGGATGCGCAGCCCCGGCTCGGCGTCGAGCGTGACACCCCAGGCGCGTTCGAACATCGCCCGTGTCGCGGGGTCGGACACATGGCGATAGCCCGAATATTCGTGCGGAAAGCTGCCCATGTCGCACGCGCCCTGGACATTGTTCTGGCCGCGCAGCGGGTTCACGCCGACGCCTTCGCGGCCGATATTGCCGGTCGCCATTGCCAGATTGGCGATCGCCATGACGGTCGACGACCCCTGGCTATGCTCGGTGACGCCCAAGCCATAATAGATCGCACCGTTGCCGCCGGTCGCGAAGAGTCGTGCGGCGGCGCGCAAGTCGGCGGCCGGTACGCCGGTCAGCGCCTCGGTCGCCTCGGGTGAGCGCTGGGGCTGCGCGACGAACGCCGCCCAATCCTCGAACTCGCTCCAGTCGCACCGCTCGCGGACAAAAGCCTCATCGGCAAGCCCCTCGGTCACGACGACATGAGCGATCGCGGTCAGCACCGCGACGTTGGTGCCAGGACGCAACGGCAAGTGATGCGCCGCGGCGATATGCGGCGTGCGGACGATGTCAGTACGCCGCGGGTCGATCACGATCAGCTTCGCGCCCTCGCGCAACCGCTGCTTCATCCGGCTGGCGAACACCGGATGGCCATCGGTCGGATTGGCCCCGATCACCATGATCACATCGGCATAAGCGACGCTGTCGAAATCCTGCGTCCCGGCCGACGTGCCGAACGTCGTCTTGAGGCCATAGCCGGTCGGAGAATGGCAAACCCGCGCGCAGGTATCGACATTGTTGTTGCCGAACCCCTGGCGAATCAGCTTCTGGACCAAGAACGTCTCTTCATTGGTGCAGCGGCTCGAGGTGATGCCGCCGACGCTGTCCTTGCCGTATTTGGCCTGGATGCGGCGGAATTCGCCGGCGGTATAGGCGATCGCTTCATCCCAGGACACTTCGCGCCACGGCTCCTCGACCGACGCGCGGATCATCGGCTTCAAAATCCGGTCGCGGTGATTGGCATAGCCCCAGGCGAACCGTCCCTTGACGCAGCTATGCCCGCGATTGGCCTTGCCGTCCTTCCACGGCGCCATGCGCACCAGTTGCTCGCCGCGCATTTCCGCCCGGAAAGTGCAGCCGACTCCACAATAGGCGCAGGTCGTGATGACCGCCTTGTCGGGCGTTCCCTTCTCGATCACCGATTTCTCGATCAGCGCCGAGGTGGGACAGGCCTGGACGCAGGCGCCGCACGACACGCAGTCCGAGTCCAGAAAGCTGTCGTTCTGGCTTGCCACGACCTTGGAGCCGAAGCCGCTGCCGTCGATCGTCAGCGCGAACGTCCCCTGGATCTCGTCGCAGGCGCGCACGCAGCGCGAGCAGACGATGCATTTGGCGGGGTCGAAGGTGAAATAGGGGTTGCTCTCATCCTTGTCGGCGACGAGGTGGTTGAGGCCCTCATAGCCATAGCGGACGTCGCGCAGGCCGACCGCGCCGGCCTGGTCCTGCAATTCGCAATCGCCATTGGCCGAGCAGGTAAGGCAATCGAGCGGATGGTCGGAGATGTAGAGCTCCATCACCCCACGCCGCAGCTTGGCCAGTCGATCGGTCTGCGTCCGCACGACCATGCCGTCCGCGACGGGCGTGGTGCACGACGCGGGATAGCCGTTTCGGCCATCGATCTCGACCAGACATAGCCGGCACGAGCCGAACGCTTCGAGCGTATCGGTCGCGCACAATTTGGGGATATCGGTGCCGACCAGCGCCGCGGCGCGCATGATCGACGTCCCTTCGGGCACCGTCATGTCCTGCCCGTCGATCCTGAGCGTCACCATTGCGGGCGCTGCCGCCGATACCGCCTTGGTGCCGAGATCACGTTCGCCGATCCATGCCATGATCGCTACTCCGCCGTCGCCGAGGATATAGGTGCGCGCGCACCGAAATCCTGCGGGAAATGATCGAGCGCGCTCAGCACCGGATAGGGCGTGAACCCGCCAAGCGCGCATAGGGATCCAAATTTCATCGTGTCGCACAAATCGCGCAGCAACTCGATCTCCTGCCCGGCCGGCCGCGCGCCGCCACTGGCATTGCGCATCTGGGGAAGACGCTGGACGGCGTCGGCGCCTCGGCGTTCGCCGGCGATGAGCCGATCGATCAGCTCGACCCCGCGCGTCGACCCTATCCGGCACGGCGTGCACTTGCCGCAGCTCTCATGCGCGCAGAATTCCATGGCGAAGCGCGCCATGTGCGCCATGTCGACGGTATCGTCGAACACCGTGATGCCGGCATGGCCGATCAGTCCGCCGGCCGCGGCGAACGCTTCATAATCGAACGGCAAATCGAACATCGACGGCGGGAAATAGGCGCCGAGCGGGCCGCCGACCTGCACCGCCTTGACTGGGCGGCCGCTGTCGGTGCCGCCACCAACATCCACGACCAGCTCGCCCAGCGTGATGCCGAAACCCACTTCGAACAGTCCGCCATTCCTGACATTGCCGGCAAGCTGCACCGGCATGGTGCCGCGCGACCGACCGAACCCGATCGCGGCATAGGCCTCGCCGCCTTCGCTCAGGATGAACGGCACGGCTGCCAGGCTCAGCACATTGTTGATCACCGTCGGGCGGCCGAACAGCCCGGCGATCGCCGGCAAGGGCGGCTTGGCCCGCACCTCGCCTCTCTTGCCCTCGATCGAGTCGAGCAAGGCGGTCTCCTCGCCGCAGACATAAGCGCCCGCCCCGACTCTCACTTCCAGCGCGAACGGCGCGACGATCGGCGCTGCCCGCGCGATCGCTTCGCGCATCGTGCGGATCGCGAGCGGATATTCGGAGCGGATATAGATGTAGCCGCGCTCGGCCCCGACCGCATGGCCTGCGATCGCCATCCCTTCGATCAGGCAGAACGGATCGCCCTCCATCAGCATGCGATCTGCGAAGGTGCCGCTATCGCCTTCATCCGCATTGCACACGATATATTTCAGCGGGTCCGGTGCGTCGTGGACGGTCTGCCATTTGATCCCGGTCGGAAAGCCGGCCCCGCCGCGCCCGCGCAGGCCACTCGCCTTGACCGCGTCGATCGCCGCTTGCGGCGGCAGCGCGCGCGCTGCCGTCAGTCCGCGCCAGCCGCCATGCGCTTCATAGGCGTCCAGGCTCAACGGATCGATCACGCCGCAGCGGGCGAAAGTGAACCGCTGTTGCCGGGCGAAGAACGGCATGGCGGACACGTCGCCGAGCCGCGCGGGATGGCTGCCGTCGAGCACCATGGCGGCATCGGCCGCCGCGACCGGTCCGAACCCGACCCTACCCTCCGGCGTCTCCACCTCGACCAGCGGCTCCAGCCGAAACAGCCCACGGCTACCCGTCCGCACGACATGAGCGCCGGCGTTCGACAGAGCCTCGGCCACGGCATCGGCGCCGAGCGCGACCGACGCCATGTCCTTGCTGACATAGACCCGCGTCATCGCGTCAATTCCCCGAGCAGGCGATCGAGCGTCGCCGGATCGATCCGCGACACCGGGACATCGTCGATCATCGCATTGGGTCCGGTGGCGCAAAGCCCCAGGCAATAGACGGCGTCGAGCGTCACCCGTCCATCCGCGCTGGTCTCGCCCATCCGCAGGCCCAATCGCTCGGCCGCGATCCGCTCGATCGCCGCCGCGCCACGCGCCTGACAACTCTCGGCGCGGCACAACCGCACCCGATGCCGGCCGGCAGGCTGGCGGCGGAAATCGTGGTAGAAAGTCACCACACCGTGCACATCGGCGCGGCTGATGTTAAGCGCCGACGCGATCGCCGGCACCATCAGGTCGTCGATATAGCCGAATTCGTCCTGAAGCGCATGAAGCATCGGCAATAGCGCGTCCTGCTCACCGCCGATATCCTCGACCAGGCGCGCAACAGTTGCGGCATAGTCATTCGCATGGGTCGCATCGCCGGCGATCGACCTGTCATTCCGTGTTGCACTCACCGGAGGATTAGGAGCCCGAGCCGGCGCCAAGTCAAATCGACAATCCTTGATTTCAATAGAAAGTATCTATCACAGCAAGGCCGCCAGCGATCGGGCGGTAGCGAGCGCGGCGCTCGCCAGCGGACCGATCGGCGCGCGGTCGAGCACGATCAGGCCGATGCGGCTCGGCGGGAGCGGATCGTCGAACGGAGCGATCCTCGCCCAGCCGCCACTGGGAATGATCTCGGCATAGGTATCCGGAACGATCGTCGCGAACGGCCCCGCCTCGACCATCGCCAGCAAGGCGACATAGCTGTCCGCGGTCGCCGACGGCCGCGCGGCCAGCCCTTTCCGCGAAAGATGGTCGTCGAGGATGCGCCGGTTCTGCATGCCCTCGTGAAGCAGGCAGAGCGGGAAGGAAAGCGCCGCGCTCCAGCTGATCGCGGCGCAATCGTCGAGCCTATCGCGGTGACAGAGGAACATCGCTTTTTCCGCATAAAGCGGCGCCGCGAGCACCGACGTCGGCGGCTCATGATCGAGATAGGTGATCCCCGCATCGAGTTCGAAGGCGGCGAGCCCCCGCTCTATCTCGCGCGACGTCAGCGAGCGCACGCTCAGCACTAGGTCCGCATGCGCTGTCGCGAGCGCGCGCGCGAATTGCCCGACCACCGGCATCGCCGCCGGGATGACGCCGAGCCGCAGCGTGCCGGTCAAGGGCCCGTGCGCCAGTTCGGCGGCATGCTCCAGTCCTTCGATCATCGCGATGGCCTGCTGCGCCCATGGCAGCGCCGCGCGCCCTTCGTCGGTCAAACCGGTAAAGCGCCGATCGCGCTGGATCAGCCGTCGCCCGAGTTGTTCCTCCAACGCGGCGATGCCGGCCGACAGGGTCGGTTGCGACACATTGCACGCCGCCGCTGCACGGGCGAAATGCCGTTCGCGCGCGACCGCCACGAAATATTCGAGTAATCTGAGATTCACGCCGCATCGATTTACCTCGCGACGGCGGGTGTCAACCGGTACGGGATTTCGCGCTCCGCTGCGTCACTCTCGCTCTCCTGCTGTGTCAGGGCTTTCCCCGCCTTGATCGGCCGCTATACCGACCGGCGATGAAGACGCTCGTCGATCCGTCCAATGCGCTTGCGCAGGGACTCGCCACGGTCCGCAGCCAGTTCAAGGTTCCCGCCGCTTTCCCACCGAACGTGCTCGCCGCCGCCGAAGCGGCCGCCAAACGTGTGCCGACCGAGCATGTCGATCGTACCGCCATGCCGTTCGTCACGCTCGACCCGGCGACCTCCACCGATCTCGATCAGGCATTTGCGATCGAAGCGGCCGGCAGCGATTTGCTGCTGCGCTATGCGATCGCCGATGTCGCCTGGTTCGTCGACGATGGCGATCCCATCGACCTCGAAGCGTGGACGCGTGGAACGACGCTCTATCTGCCCGACGGCAAGGCCGGGCTTTATCCGCCGGTGCTGGCCGAAGGCGCCGCGAGCCTGTTGCCCGATGGCCCCCGCCCCGCGATCATCTTTTCGGTCCGCGTCGCGCCCGATGGCGCGGTGAAGCTCGATGGCGCCGAGCGCGCGCTGATCCACAGCCGCGTCAAGCTGGCCTATGACAGCGTTCGCGACAGCGACCTGCCGCCCGATTTCGCCGAACTCGCGCGGCGCATCACCGCCGCCGAGGACGCCCGCGGCGCCTCGCGCGTCGATCCGCCCGAACAGGAAGTGTCCGAGCAAGCCGACGGCACCTTCGAACTCCATTTTCGACCGCGATTGGAAGCGGAGGATCGCAACGCCGCCATGTCGCTCGCGACCAATCTGGCGATCGCCGACGCGCTCCAGGCGCATCATACCGGCCTGTTCCGCGTGATGCCGGCGCCCGACGATCGCGCTGTCGCCCGCCTTCGCAACACGGCGCGCGCGCTCAAGCTGGACTGGCCCGCCGCGGTGGCGCTCAAGGATTACGAGAAAGGCCTCGACCCCAATGATCCGCGCCAGGCCGCCTTCATGCTGGCGATCCGGCGTGCAGGCGGCGGCGCCTCCTATCAACCTTATCGCGATGGTGTGGTGCCATGGCACGCGCCGATGGCGGCGACCTATGCCCAGGCGACCGCGCCGCTGCGCCGGCTCGCCGATCGCTATGTGGTCCGCGCCACACTGGCGATCGCCGACGGCCAACCCGTGCCCGATGTCGTCGTCCAGGCGTTCGAAAAGCTCCCCACCGTCATGGCGCATGCCGATGCGACGGGCGGCCAGATCGATCGTGCGGTGATCGATCTGGGCGAAGCGGTGATGCTGAAGGACCGCGTCGGCGAGATCTTCGGGGCGGTCGTGACCGATCTCGACGACCGCGGCGCGCGTATCCAATTGAGCGACCTGCCCGTCGTCGCGCGGGTCGATGCCCATGGCGTCGAACCCGGCGATACGATCCGCGTGCGGCTGGCCACCGCCGATCCGGATCACCGTGCAATCTCCTTCGCTCGGGTAAACTGATCCTAACGCTGGCTTTGCCGCGCTAAAGAAACCCCAGCGGTGACCCACGGCGCACTACCCCTATGTAGTCGCCCGACAGATAGTGCAATTCCGGCGCACGCGATTAACGTGCGCCCCCGAAAGGTGTTTCGACACATGGCGACCCGGCCGCTGGCCTCTACTGACGATCTTATCCAGCCCGCGACGCTGACGCACCTGCAGCGGCTGGAAGCGGAGAGTATCCATATCCTGCGCGAAGTGGTCGCCGAGGCAGAGCGGCCGGTGATGCTCTATTCGGTCGGCAAGGACAGCGCGGTGATGCTGCATCTGGCGCGCAAGGCCTTCTACCCCGCCCCGCCGCCCTTTCCGTTGCTCCATGTCGATACGACCTGGAAGTTCCGCGACATGTACGCGCTGCGCGATCGTGCCGCACGCGAGGCGGGGATGGAATTGCTCGTCCATCACAATCCCGACGCGATGGCGCGCGGGATCAACCCGTTCGATCACGGCGCGCTCCACACCGATCTGTGGAAGACCGAGGGGCTGAAGCAGGCGCTCGACCAATATGGCTTCGATGCTGCGTTCGGCGGCGCGCGGCGCGACGAGGAGAAGAGCCGGGCCAAGGAACGCGTCTTCTCGTTCCGCTCCGCCTCGCATCGCTGGGACCCCAAGAACCAACGTCCCGAGCTTTGGCACCTCTACAACGCGCACAAGGCCAAGGGCGAAAGCATCCGGGTATTCCCGCTGTCGAACTGGACCGAGCTCGACATCTGGCAGTACATCCATCTTGAGGGGATCGAGATCGTTCCGCTCTATTTCTCGGCGCCGCGTCCGACGGTCGAGCGCGACGGGTTGATCCTGATGGTCGACGACGACCGCTTTCGGCTCAATCCCGGCGAAGTGCCGGTCGAACGTTCGATCCGCTTCCGCACGCTCGGCTGCTACCCGCTGACCGGCGCGGTCGAAAGCGAAGCGGCGACCCTGCCGCAGATCATCCAGGAGATGCTGCTGACGACGACGTCCGAACGCCAGGGCCGCGCGATCGACAAGGATGCCGGCGGTGCGGGCATGGAGAAGAAGAAGCAGGAGGGGTACTTCTGATGGCGGGGATCGATCTTCTCCCCTCCCGCTTGCGCGCACCAGGTCGGCCATGCCCCCGGCATGGCCTGAACGATGCGGGGCATCGTTCACCTGGTGCGGGGCTGGGGGAGGGCCTGTTATTCCAGGCGCCCTCCCCCGCAACATGCCCTCCCCTAACCCCTCCCGTAAACGGGAGGGGAATTTGACCGTTACCTCCTACCGCCCCGACGCGCTCATCGCCGAGGACATCGATTCCTATCTCGCACAGCATCAGCGCAAGACGCTCCTGCGCTTCATTACCTGTGGCTCGGTCGATGACGGCAAGTCCACCTTGATCGGGCGCTTGCTCTACGACAGCCGAATGATCTTCGACGATCAACTCGCCCAGCTCGAGGCCGACAGCAAGCGCGTCGGCACTCAAGGGCAGGAGATCGATTTCGCCCTCCTCGTCGATGGCCTCGCGGCAGAACGCGAACAAGGCATCACGATCGACGTCGCCTATCGCTTCTTCGCGACCGAAAAGCGCAAGTTCATCGTCGCCGATACGCCCGGCCACGAGCAATATACCCGCAACATGGTCACCGGTGCGTCGACCGCCGACCTCGCGGTGATCCTGGTCGATGCCCGCAAGGGTGTGCTGACCCAGACGCGGCGTCATTCGTACCTCGCCCATTTGATCGGTATCCGTCACATCGTGCTGGCGGTGAACAAGATGGATCTGGTGGAGTACGACCAAGCCACCTACGACGCGATCGTCGCCGATTATGCCCATTTTGCGACCAGCATCGGCATCGAGCAATTCACCGCGATCCCGATCTCCGGGTTCAAGGGCGACAATATCACCGCGCTGTCGGGCAACACGCCCTGGTATGCCGGCCCGACGCTGATCGAGCATCTCGATACGGTCGAGCTTGATGGCGACGCCGACCGCGCGAAGCCGTTCCGTATGGCGGTACAATGGGTCAATCGCCCCAATCTCGATTTCCGCGGATTTGCCGGCCTGATCTCCGAAGGGACGATCGCGCCGGGCGACGCGGTACGCATCCTGCCCTCGGGCAAGACCACGCGGGTCGATCGTATCGTCACGCTGGACGGCGATCTCGACATCGCGGTCGCTGGCCAGTCGGTCACGCTGACCCTGGCGGACGAGGTCGATTGCTCCCGCGGCGACGTGATCGCTGCCGCCGATGCCCCGCCGCAATCGGCGGATCAGTTCGAAGCGACGATCGTGTGGATGGCCGACGAGGAATTGCTCCCCGGACGCGGCTACTGGCTCAAGCTCGGCACCCAGACGGTCAGCGCAAAAATCCACCAGCCGAAATACCAGATCAACGTCAACACGCTCGAGCAAATCGCGACCAAGACGCTCGATCTCAACGCGATCGGCGTCGCCAACCTGGTCACCGACAAGCCGTTGGTATTCGAACCCTATGACGATAGCCGCGAACTCGGCGGCTTCATCCTGATCGACAAGCTGAACAACGCGACGGTTGCGGCCGGCATGCTGCACTTCGCGCTGCGCCGGGCGCGCGATGTGCATTGGCAATCGGTCGACATCACGCGGGAAGCGCACGCCCAGCAGAAGAGCCAGGAGCCCAAGGTGCTGTGGTTCACCGGTCTGTCCGGATCGGGCAAGTCGACCATCGCCAATCTCGTCGAAAAGAAGCTCTACGCGCTCGGGCGGCACTCCTATCTGCTCGACGGCGACAATGTCCGCCACGGACTCAACAAGGATCTCGGCTTCACCGATGCCGACCGCATCGAGAATATCCGCCGGGTCGGCGAGGTCGCCAAGCTGATGACCGACGCCGGGCTGATAGTGCTGACCGCGTTCATCTCGCCGTTCCGCGCGGAGCGCGACATGATCCGCGCGATGCTGCCTGAGGGCGATTTCGTCGAGATCTTCGTCGACACCCCGCTCGAGGTCGCCGAGGCGCGCGACATCAAGGGCCTCTACAAGAAGGCCCGCGCCGGAGAGATCCGCAACTTCACCGGCATTTCGAGCCCGTACGAACGCCCCGAACGGCCCGACATCCGGGTCGATACGACGCGCGAAACGCCCGAAGCGGCCGCCGAGCGCATCGTCGAACACATTATGGGCGTATGGAGTCCCGACCTGTGAGCTGGACCCAGGCCGACGCCGATTTTGCTGCGGAGATTGCTGCGGCGGCAGGCAAATTGCTGCAGGAAGTTCGCGCGTCCCGTGACTGGGATCCGAAGGAACTCGGCAAAGCCGGCGACGCCGCCGCCAACGAGTTGCTGTGTCACGCGATCACCACCGAGCGCCCGGATGACGGGCTGCTGTCCGAAGAGCGCAAGTGCGACGGCAGCCGGCTTGCCAAGTCGCGCACCTGGATCATCGATCCGGTCGACGGCACGCGCGAATATGGCGAGGCGCGCGACGATTGGGCGGTCCATGTCGCCTTGTGCATCGACGGCCGCCCCGAACTCGGTGTGGTCGCCTTGCCCGATGCCGGTCTGGTGTTGCGTTCGGACGCGCCCCCTGCCCTGCGGCCGCTCAACGTCCCGCCGCGCATGGTGGTCAGCCGCACCCGACCGGCGGCCGAGGCGATTGCGGTCGCCGAGGCGATCGGCGCCGAATTGGTACCGATGGGATCGGCCGGCGCCAAGGCGATGGCGGTCGTCCGCGGCCTTGCCGACATCTATCTTCATTCCGGTGGGCAGCACGAATGGGATAATGCCGCGCCGGTCGCGGTCGCGCTTGCCGCAGGACTGCACGCGACACGGCTCGACGGCTCGCCCTTCGTCTATAATTGCGCCGAGACATGGGTCCCCGATTTGCTGATCTGCCGTAAGGAGTTGCTAGCGCAGGTGATCGAAGCGCTGCGTGCGACGGCAGTGGCTGGCTGATCGAAACGTCCTCACCACCAGCGAAGACCGCCCGTCAGCGACGATTTGTTTCGCCTGGGCTAGCCATTATAGTGACGGCATGACCGTCGATCCCGCCCGCCAGACGCCACGCTTCGCGCGGCGCCGCGGCGAGATTCTCGATGTCGCGTCGAACCTCATCAATGTACACGGCACGCGCGGCATGACGCTGACCGCGGTCGCCAAGGCGCTCGGGCTCGATACATCGAGCGTGACCTATTATTTCAAGCGCAAGGACGTGCTTGCAGCGGCGTGCCTGGAGCGCACGTTGCTTCGCCTGCGAGACAGCGCCGCGGCGGCCGCGCACGAGCCCGATCCCCGTTCGCGCGTCCGCGCTTTTCTCCACGACCAGTTCCAACTGCATCTTGGCCAGCGGATACCGGGGGCAACTAGGCTTGCGCTATTGTCCGACATGCGCGCGCTCGATCCCGAAACGCGCGCACCGCTCGACACGCTTTACACCGACATGGCGCGGCTGGTGCGCAGCTTCTTCGAGATCGGCGACGCGCCCGAGGCGGAATCACGCTTGCTCATCGCCAGCTCGATCCTGATCCACAACGTCCATTGGCTGCCGGCCTGGCTGCCGCATTATCTCGAACGCGATCTCGATCGGGCCGAAGCCCGGTTATTCGACATCCTCGATCGCGGGTTGGGTGCTGTGGGCGACTGGCCGATCGACACCGCTCCGCTCGACCCGCCGGGCAGCGGCGACGCGCAGACGCGCTTCCTCCATGCCGCCACCAACCTGATCAACCGCGAAGGCTATGTCGGGGCGAGTGTCGAAAAGATCGCCGCGGAGCTCGGCGTGTCGACCGGCAGCTTCTACCATCACCTCGAGAACAAGGACGATCTGGTCGTCGCCTGTTTCGACCGCAGCTATGCATTGATCGATGCCGCCCAGGCGCGGGCCGACACCGCCGGCAGCGACGAAGGCGGACGGCTGGCCATCATGGTGTCGAGCCTGGTCGCACTGCAATTCGCCGGCGAAAGCCCGTTACTGCGAACCAGCGCCTACCAAGCGCTGCCGATCGACCTGCGCGAACAGATGCTGCAGCGGACCGATCGCGTCACGCGGCACATTGCCGGGACCATTGCCGATGGCGTCGCCGATGGATCGTTGCGCGCGGTCGATCCGGAGATTGCCGGGCATTCGATCATGGCCGCGATCGACGCTGCCGCATCGCTGCGGCGTTGGGCGGGGCAGCGTCCGCTGGGCGACGCCGTGGCGCAATTCTCCGCGGCCTTGCGCTCCGGCATCTTCCAGCCTTAGCTGCCTCGCGAGGAGAAACCGGGTGCCCATCTACGAACTCGACGGGAAAGTCCCGGTTATCGGCAGCGGCGTGTGGATCGCTCCCGACGCGCATGTCATCGGCGAGGTCGTGCTGGGCGATAATGTCGGCGTGTGGTTCGGCACCGTGATCCGCGGCGACACGTCGTTGATCACGGTCGGCGGCGGTACCAACGTTCAGGACGGGACGATGCTGCACTCCGATCATGGTGTGCCGCTGACGATCGGTGAGGATTGCACGATCGGACATCACGCGATTCTGCACGGCTGCACGGTGGGGAACCGAGTCCTGGTCGGCATGGGAGCGACCGTCCTCAACCAGGCGGTGATCGGCGACGAATGCGTGATCGGCGCCAATGCCTTGGTCACCGAAGGCAAGACGTTTGAGGTCGGCAGCCTGATCGTCGGCTCACCGGCGCGTGCGATCAAGACGCTCGACCCCGACAAGCGGGCGTTCCTGAAGGCGTCGGCGGACCATTACATCGCCAATGCGCACCGCTTCGCCAAGGGGCTGAAGTGGATCGATTGATAGAGCCGTGGCGCCGCCACAAAACGCTCCGTCACCCGGCCTTGTGCCGGGTCCAACCCTCCACAGCGGAATCCGGCCGCTGTTGCACGTTGGATGCCGGGATTAGCCCGGCATGACGATTGTGGCTGGGTTTAAGCGCTCAACTCCCCTTCCCCACCCAAGCCGTCACGCCCGCGCGCAGCCGATCCGCGACAGCCTTTCGCACCGCGATCGTCGCAAGCGCTCGCTTGACGCCACCGCGCGAGCTCACGGGCAGGTTCTTCTCGGCATAAGCATTGATCTTGCCCGGCATCGCCGGATCGTTCGACCCGGCGCCCAAGCTCACGATGAATCCGGCCCGCGTGCTCGCTTCCAGCACGCCGTTGACCAGGGCGGCATTGGCGACCGCGTAGTCGAAGGCGAGGTCTGGATGCCCGCCCGCCACCGCGCGCAGGATGGTCGGCTTTTGCTGCGTGGTCAGCACATCGGTCTTGAGCAAATCGAGCGCCTTTTGCGCCAGCACCGGATCCTTGGCCTGACCGAGCAGGCGGACATATTCGTTCTTCACGACCGGATTGGTTTCCGCCTTGAACAGCGCCAGCAATTGATCCCAATCGGCCGGCGTCGCATTGGTCGCGAAAGTGCCGAGCATCGGCCCGCGGATCGCGGGGGGGATCGCGGCGCTGTCGGTCTTCAATTTGGCCACCCAATCGCGCGCACGCCTGAGCACCTCAGGATCGCCCGCCGCACCGAGTCGACCGACGAGATTCTCCCGCAAATTGGTGACAAGCGGCGATTCACCGGCCTTCTGCTCATAACCGATCCGGGCCAGCACCGGCCCGAGGCGGTTGATCGTCAGCGCCTTGATCTGCGGCTGGAGCGGCGTGTCGGCATAAAGACCCGAGAGCGAACCGAGTTCGCCAGAGGCCAGTTGCCACTCGAGCGGATTGGCATCGGCGGGGATCGCCGCAAACGTCGCCGCCCAGCCGGCGAAATCCTGATCGCCCGACCGCGCCAGCGCGAAATCGTCGCCGAGTGTGCCGAGCCGATCGGCGACCGCGAGCTTCGCGTAATTGGCGACGATCGCAGCATGCGCCTCGTCGGAATAGCGCGCGCGCAAATAGCTTCCCTTGCCGACATTGAGGACGACCGGGCCGCAGCCGGGGACGGTGATGTCGGTCTTGGCGCCAGTCGTGATGACGCTGACCGGGTCGCCGCCGATCGTGCCGACGCGTAGCGGCACGCGCCACGTCTGCGGCGCCTTGGACGCCTCATCGAGACCGAACCGGCCCTGCGCCAGCGACGCGACGGTCCGGCCGTTGACGCACTTGCCATCGGTCAAGGTGATCAGCGGCACGCCACCCTGCAGCGTGAAATCGTGCGCGCTGTCGGTGATCTTGACCCCGGACGCTCCCTCCAGCTCGGCCCACAGCATGTCGGTCTGCGTGTTGCCGTATTTGTACTTCGCCATGTAGCGGCGGATGCCGTCGCGGAACTTGTCGGGTCCCAGCGCCGACTCGATCATCGTGATGACCGCCTGGCCCTTTTGATAAGTGATCCCGTCGAACGCCTCGCCGATCTGGTCGACTGTCTCGACATGGCGGATGATCGGATGCGTCGCCGAAGTGGCGTCGATCGCCAGCGCGCCCTCGCGATCATCGCTGACTGCACTCTCGCGAGCGAACCAGCTGGGGTTGAGATCGTAAGAGGCCTTGTTCTCCATCCACGAGGCAAAGCCCTCATTGAGCCACAGATCGTCCCACCAGTTCATCGTAACCAGGTCGCCGAACCATTGGTGCGCCATTTCGTGCGCGACCACGACGAAGATGCGCTGCCTGTCGCTCTCGGTCGCGCGCTTTTCGTCAAACAGCAATTCGGGCTCGAAATAGAAGATAGCGCCCCAATTCTCCATCGCGCCGAAGAACTGGCTGGTGCCCGGTCCGGCGATCATGTCGAGCTTGGGCAGCGGATAAGGCTGGCCGAAATAGTCGTTATAATAGGTCAGCAGCCGCTTGGCCGAGGCGAGCGCGTAATCGCCCTGGTCCTTGACGCCCTTGCGCGTGATGACGCCGATCTCGGTCTTGCCGGCCATCACCGTCTTGCGCTCCATGTCCCCCATGCCGAGGAACAGGAGGTAGCTCGACATGATCGGTGTCTGCCGGAAGCTATAGAGCTGGGTGCCGTCGGGACGGTTGGTCGTGACGGCCGGCATGTTGGAGAAAGCGAGCTGTCCCTTCGGTGCCACCGCCGACAGCTTGAATTTCGCCTTGAAGCTCGGCTCGTCCCACATCGGCGCGAAGCGGCGTGCGTCGGGCGCCTCGAACTGCGTCGCGAGCATCCGCGCCTTCGACCCGTCGTCATTGGTATAGTCGATCGCGAAGAAGCCGGCGGCCGATTCGTTGATCTTGCCCGCCCAGGCGAAGGTGATGACATGGCCGCCGACCTTGGCCGGTGCCGGCAGTGTCAGGGTGAGTTGCTGTGCGTCATTGTCGAGCTTGAACGGTACCGCCTTGCCGTCGATCGTCGCGCGGCTGATCGTCATGTCGGCGGCATTGAGGATGATCGTGCTGGTCGCCTTCTTGACCGTGACGTTGACCGTCTCGGTTCCAGTGAAGGTCATCTTCTGCGCGTCCGGGTCGACCGTGATGTCGTAGGACACCGGCACGACGTCGGTCGGCAAGCGCGCCGCGGCTAGCGCCGGGGTGGAGACGGTGGCGAGCAGCAGCGCGGCCGCGACAGTGATCTTCATGCGATTTCTGGGACCCTGGTGATATGGTGTATTGTCGCGCCATAACGGCTTTACGATGAATGGCAAATGGATCGATCCGGCGCGATTCGAGGATTCCGTACCGTCACTTCGAAAAGTATTCGGGCGCTGCTGGACTGTGGTTTCGGTTGCGCTATGAAACCGGCATGAGGACGCCGATTTTCGATCGCCTGCGCCTACCCGTAATCGGGTCGCCGCTGTTCATCATCTCCGGACCCGATCTGGTGATCGCGCAATGCAAGGCGGGGATCGTCGGGTCGTTTCCAGCGCTGAACGCGCGGCCCCAGACGCTGCTGGACGAATGGCTGCATCGGATCACCGAGGAGCTTGCGGCCTGGAATCGCGACAATCCCGATCGACCCGCCGCTCCTTTCGCGGTCAATCAGATCGTTCACAAGTCGAACGACCGGCTGGAAGGCGACCTCGCCATCTGCGAAAAATGGCAAGTGCCGATCACCATCACGTCGCTCGGCGCGCGCGAGGAACTCAACCAGGCGGTGCACAATTGGGGCGGGATCACGCTCCATGACATCATCGACGACCGGTTCGCGCGCAAGGCGATCGAAAAGGGCGCAGACGGACTGATCGCGGTCGCGGCGGGCGCTGGCGGGCATGCCGGGCGGCTGTCGCCTTTCGCGATCACCCAGGAAATCCGGCAATGGTTCGATGGCCCCCTGATCCTGTCGGGCGCGATCGCGACTGGCGGCGCCGTGCTCGCCGCGCAGGCGATGGGCGCTGACCTGGCCTATATCGGCTCGCCCTTCATCGCGACCAACGAAGCCAATGCGGTCGATGCCTACAAACAGGGCATCGTCGAGAGCAAGGCTGCGGACATCGTCTATTCGAACCTGTTCACCGGCGTGCACGGCAATTATCTGCGCGGCTCGATCGTCGCGGCGGGAATGGATCCCGACAATCTGCCGGAGGGCGATCTCAGCACGATGAACTTCGGCGGCAATCGCGAAGCCAAGGCCTGGAAGGACATCTGGGGATCTGGCCAGGGCATCGGCGTGATCGACAAGATCGAGTCGGTTGCGGCTCGCGTCGACCGGCTCGAGGCGGAGTATAAGGCAGCGAAGGCGCGGATCGCGGCGCTCTAGCGCCGCGGCGATACTCGACGAGCCGAACTCAGCGAGAGCGAAAAACCCTAAAACGCCCCCTAGAACGCCATCGCCAGACGGGCCTGCATCCACTGCACCGGACTGTCGTTGGGCGGCGAGTCGGTCTGCGCGCCGTCAAGGCGCGCTACCCGGCGATGGAGATCGATGCTGGCATTGATCAGCGCCCGCGCGTCCGTGGGCATCTGCGCGATCACCACATCCTCGGTGACGGGTGCGTCGCCCAGGCGCCGTGTGGGATCGAGCGCGTCGCGCGGCGACAATTCCCCCGAATCGACCGCGCGCTGGGTCAGCAGCCAGGCGATCACGTGCATCAGCCGCGTCGTCACCTTGAGCGATTCGCACGAGAAAGTGACGCGGCCAAGCGGATCGAGCGCCTCGCGCTCGACGCGCGCGCCCTGATCGAAATAGCCGCGCGCCTCATCCGCCAGCACCATCGCCTCGACGTACAGCGAGTCGATCATTTTGCGGTGGATGCGCAGTTCGGTGACTTCCCCTGTCATGCGCAACACGATTGCCACAAACGACGGTTCCCGCAAGCGGCGAAAGGCCCTCAGCGTCCCAAATTCGATCAGGCCAACGGGATCAGGCAATGATATCGGGAATCAATTGGTTCTCCAGCGCGGTAACCTCGTCCTTCAGCAACAGCTTCCGCTTCTTCAGCCGGGCAATCTGGAGCTGATCGCTCGACCCCAATACCCGCAACGCCTCGATCGCCGAGTCGAGGTCGCGATGCTCGGTCCTGAGGGCGTCCAGCCGTTTGTGGATCTGCGCTTCGTCCATCGCTTTCCGCGTCCCCAGGCTCCTAGATGACCGATCTGTCGCCAAAACGATGCGCCGCGTCGAATCGAAAGTGAAATCGATGGCGACAAATCGCGCGACTCGTGTTCTATTGGTCCACCCACCTTGATGAAGGAGGTCGCTCCCATGCAGAACTCGCACCTTTCGGCTCTTGAGGCGAAGCATATGGTGTTGGACCGGCAAATCACTGCCGAAAGCCAGCGCCCTGCGCCGGACACCCGCATTCTCGCGAATCTCAAGAAGCAAAAATTGCGAGTGAAAGAAGCAATCGCGGCGATCTGACGCCGCGCGCGACGGCCCCGGGTGCGATGCGCCCGGGTCGTTCCGTCAGAATAGCGGCTTGATCGGCTTGTCCTTGACCGGGCTTGAGCTGGCTATGACCGGTTTGCGCGCTGCTTGAGGATCGATCGGGTGATCGAACGCCACGCCGGCACGGCCCGCCGCGACCCAGGCGATGCGGCCATTTACCCAGCCGACCCCGCGCACCTCTATTTCGACCATCGTTCCGATATCGATCGGTTTGGGCACATCGGCCATCAGCCCGCCGGATGAAAGGTTGCGGACCCGCACCTGCATAGTCTCGCTCGACCCCTCGATGCGGAACCGTGCCACCAGCAACAGGCTATCGCGCGTATCGTTACGCTGCGCCGCCGCGTCCTCGGCGCTGCCGTCAGTTAGGGGGTCGTGCGAAATGTGGTCCATATGCCTGCCAAAAACGGGTCCATGCCGCCCGCGAACGCATAGGCCGAAACACTGTCGAAAGCGTTAAACCGAAGGCCCTAAGAAAAATTCGATCCGGAATGGATCGAATCAATCCTCGCGCGATACTTTCTCGTTGCGCTCGTGGCGCTCCTGCGCCTCCACGGTCATCGTCGCGATCGGCCGCGCCTCGAGTCGGCCGAGCGAGATTGGTTCGCCGGTGACCTCGCAATAGCCATATTCGCCTTCATCGAGGCGGCGCAGCGCGGCATCGATCTTGGAGATCAGCTTGCGCTGGCGATCGCGCGTGCGCAGTTCGATCGACCAGTCAGTCTCGCTCGAGGCGCGATCGGTCAGATCCGCTTCGCGCAGCGGCTCGACCTGAAGCTGCGACAAGGTCACTTCCGCTTCCTTGAGGATCGCTTCCTTCCAGCGCAGCAGCTTGTCGCGGAAATATTCCTGCTGACGGGGATTCATAAAAGGTTCGTCAGGGCTCGGCCGATAACCATCGCCATCGTTGGCCGGTACGCTGAAACTGGAATCATCCATGCGATTCAAAGCCGTTGCCATCCCCACTCTCCGTTCGGCCCTTGGAACACTGTTCCCGTGTGCCTTGTCGGACCCCAATGACGAGCGGGCCTATAGCGGCGCGGAAGCGGCTCCACAAGCGATTGACGACAGACGAAAGATCGGTCGCGCTTCAGGCACGATAATGCGGGGTTGATGACGACGGCGTGAACCTCACCTTCATCCCCTGGTCATGGATCGAGACGCCGGATCGGGCGAAGAAGTTAACCCACGTCGTATCACAATGACACGTTAACCATAATCGCACCCCCATCGATCGATATAAAGATCAAATCGGGCGACTATAATTGGTTAACGGAATTGCGCTTAATTCTTTGTTTTGCACTATCGCATTAGCAGCGAAGTAACTGCGAGAATCACCACCGTCTCTGTTGGGGCAGCGACGGTTAGAGAGAGAGTAGACGCGATGTCTGTCCGGATGGCGATGGCTAAACTATGCGCCTGCGCATGCGGGGGCGCCATTATCGGCGGCGGTGCGGTCAAAGTGGCCGACGGTGCCAAGGCTCGTCCCGTCTATGCCAAGACGTACAAGCGGCATGTCGTGCGCGCCCGGGTGGCGAGCGCCGCCAGGTCGCGCGTACGCAAGGTTGTCACGACCACGACAACCTGCCCGCCCGCGATCGTGACGGTCGCCGGTGGCGCGCCGTTGCCGATGCCGCCTGCATTCACCGGATCGAGCGGCGGCGTGCCGATCGTCGGCGGCAGCGGTGGTGGCTGGGGCGGCGGCGGTGGCGGCTTCTTCGCCGGCGGTTTTGGCGGCGGCGGCGGTGGCAGCGGCGGGATCGCGATCTCGTCGACCTCGTCAAGCTCGGGCGGCTCGTCGTCGACTTCTTCCTCCACCGGAGGCTTTTCGTCGGGCAGCACCTCGTCCTCATCGTCGGGCAACGTATCGTCGTCGTCCAGCGGCAACGTATCCTCGTCGTCGTCGGGCGATGTGTCGTCCTCTACCTCATCGTCGGGTGACGTCTCTTCCTCGTCGTCGACTTCGAGTTCGTCGAACGGATCGTCGTCCTCGACCTCTTCGTCCTCGAACGGATCGAGCTCGTCCAACTCGTCGGCCAGCTCGGGCTCTTCCTCGACGTCGGGCTCCTCGTCGACATCGTCGTCGAGCTACGGCTCGTCGTCCAAGGGATGGAGCTCGAACGGCGGCTGGTCGTCGAACGGCGGATGGAGCTCGAGCGGCCACGGCTCCTCGACCGGGTCGACCGGCGGCACGCCCGCCCCGGTCCCCGCGCCGCCGATGATCCTGTTGTTCGGCGGTGCTGCCGCTGCGATGGTGGCGCGCAAGCGCCTGGTCAAAAAGAAAGCAGAGACGGTTGCGGCTTAAGCCGCGCTCAAGGCTTTCTCGATTTCCGGAATAGGATGGCCGGTGAGGTTCTTCGGGACTTCGCCGGCCAATCTGTTGGCGACCTCGACATGATAATGTTTGCGCAGCTCGCCCAGCGTGTGCGGCGGCGCGGCAATGATGAGCGATTCGAATTCGTTGGCGAGCGCGCGTTCCTTGAGCATCGCCCCGACATCGGCGGCGAAACGGTCCTCCTCCTGCTGGTGAAAATCAACTTCCTGCATCGAACTGCGCGCCGATCCGAACGAGTTAGCGGTGCTGCCCGGCGCGTCGGTTTTCTGGTCACGGTCGGCCGGATTGATTCGCTCTTCGGCATGCTCGACCACCAGATTGGGATGAACGCCATCCCCCTCGTTGCGCAGGAACAGCGCCTTGCGGCCGTCGGCGACGACGACGAGGGTGTTGTGACGAAGCTGCATGACGTTCTCTCCTCAAGATTGGGAGGTGAACGCCGCAGCACCGCGCCGGGTTGCGCGGCTCGTCCCGCCCCGCCATAGCCACGCCGCTATGCATGACATCCGCCTGATCCGCGACGACCCCGAAGCTTTCGATGCCGGCCTGGCTCGGCGCGGCCTGTCGCCGATGGCATCGGACCTGCTCGCGCTCGACGAGAAACGCCGTGCGGTGATCACCGAATTGCAAGCCGGCCAGACCCGACGCAACGAGGCGTCAAAGGCGATCGGCGCGGCCAAGGCGGCCAAAGACGAAGCGACCGCGAACACGCTGATGGCGGAGGTCGCCACCCTCAAGACGCGCCTTCCCGAGTTAGAGGAAGAGGAGCGCAACGCCGAAGCCGCGCTGAACGAGGCGCTGGCCGCGATTCCCAATTTGCCGCTTGGCGACGTCCCCATGGGTGCCGACGAGGACGACAACCAGTTGATGCACGAACGCGGCATCAAGCCCGATTTCGCGTTCGATATTCGCGAGCACGATGCGATCGGTCCGGCGCTCGGGCTGGACTTCGAAACCGGCGCGGCGCTCGCCGGCGCGCGCTTCACGTTAGTGCGCGGCGCTGCAGCGCGGCTCAACCGCGCGCTCGGCCAGTTCGGACTCGATATCCTCACCAGGCATCATGGCTATGAGGAAGTCGTGCCGCCGCTGCTGGTGCGGAGCGAGGCGATGTTCGGTACCGGGCAATTGCCCAAGTTCGCCGAGGATCTGTTCCAGACGACCGACGGTCGCTGGCTGATCCCCACCTCCGAAGTGTCGTTGACCAACATCGTGCGCGAAAAGATCCTGAGCGCCGACGACCTGCCGCTGCGCTTCACCGCGTTGACGCCCTGCTTCCGCTCCGAGGCCGGCGCCGCCGGACGCGACACGCGCGGGTTCATTCGTCAGCACCAATTCGAGAAGGCCGAGATGGTCTCGATCGTGCCGCCCGATCAGTCGGAAGTCGAGCATGAGCGGATGACCGCAGCCGCTGAAGACGTGCTGACCCGGCTCGGCCTGCCTTTCCGTCGGATGAAGCTCTGCACCGGCGATATGGGGTTTTCGGCAGCGCGCACGTACGATCTCGAAGTCTGGCTGCCGGGCCAGGGCCGCTATCGCGAAATTTCGAGCTGTTCGACCTGCACCGATTTCCAGGCGCGGCGGATGAATGCCCGCTTCCGGGGCGAGGACAGCAAGCCTGCGTTCGTCCACACGCTCAACGGCTCGGGCCTCGTCGTGGGCCGGATGATGGTCGCAATCCTGGAAAATTATCAGCAGGAAGACGGCGCGGTCGCGATCCCCGACGCGCTGCAGCCGTATCTAGGTGGACTGAACCGGCTTGAGCCCAAGGCGTGAGGATTCTTCTCACCAATGACGACGGCTATCATGCGCTCGGCCTTGCCGTACTCGAACGCCTGGCGCGGTGCTTTTCGGACGACATCACCATCGTGGCCCCAGCCGAGGAGCAATCGGGCAAGGGCCGCTCGCTGACGCTGACCGAGCCTCTGCGCGTCAAGCGTTTCGACGACAGGCGTTACGCTGTCGGCGGTACACCGACCGATGCGGTGATGTTCGCACTGGCCAATGTGATGCGCGACGCCAAGCCCGATCTGATCCTGTCGGGAGTCAATCGCGGGGCCAATCTAGGCGAGGACGTCTTTTATTCAGGCACGATCGGTGCGGCGATGGAAGGCGCGCTTGCCGGCATCCGGTCGATCGCGATCAGCCAGCGCTATGGCGCCGAAGCACCCGGCCACGACGTCACCTTCGATACCTCCGAAGCCTGGGGCGAACGCGTGCTGGCACCGTTGATCGCTGCGCCGGTCGATCCGCGCATCGTGGTCAACGTCAATTTTCCGCCGATTCCGCCCGATGAGGTCAAGGGCGTCCGTGTCGTCCATCAGGGGTTGCGCGACTATGGGCGCGTGAAGGTGATCGAGCGCACCGACCCGCGCGGTTTCGCTTATTATTGGATGGGCCTGGGCCGCGTCGAACACACGCCGGCCGCCGATACCGATCTGGAAGCGATCGAAATGGGTTACGTCACCGTCACGCCGTTGCAGATGGACCTGACGCATCGCGATTCATTGGCTATGCTGGAGAATGCGTATCGATGACGCAGGGGGGGCCCGCGATGCGAATGATCACACTTGTCTTGTTGATATTCGGACTCTCGGGATGCATTCCGCAGACCGATTATGCGCGGCCGTCGGACGCGGGTGCGCCGCCCATGGCGGATTATGACCCGCCGCCGCCGCAGGACGAGGCTCCAGCCCCACCCTCGGCGCCGCCAGCCTGGGAAGCGCGGCCGGTCACCCCCGACGCTCGTACGATCGCCGAATCGAGCTATATCGTGCGGCCCGGCGACACGTTGCGCGGCGTCGCCGACAAGACCGGATCGGGCTCCGAGATCATCGCCAGGGCGAATGGCCTCCAATCGCCCTTCACCATCCGCGCCGGGCAACAATTGCGCATTCCCGGCGGCCGCTACCACCTCGTCCGGCCGGGCGAATCGGGCATCGCGATCGCGCGGGCTTATGGTGTCCGCTGGGCCGACATCGTCGCCGCCAACGATCTGATCGAGCCCTATGTGCTGCGGTCGGGTCGTCGTATCCTGATTCCCAGCGCCACGCGACCGCCCCAGACGCTCGCCGAGCGCGCGGCAGCGTTCAAGATCGACCTCGGGGATATCGCCACCGGCGGTGGCGAGCCCGCCATTCCCGACAATGTCAGGCCGGTTCGCCCGGCCATATCGGTGACAAGAGCCCTGCCCTCGACCGCCGCGGTCGGCGCGCCCTCGCCGCTCAGCGGCCCGTTCCTCTGGCCGGTGGCGAGTGGCCGCGTCGTCAAGCGGTTCGGTGGCGGCGCGAGCGGGGAGCGCAATGACGGCATCAAGATCGCAGTGCCGCTGGGGACTCCAATCCGGGCCGCGGCCGATGGCGTGGTGATCTACACCACCGACAGCATCGCCGGGCTCGGCGGCTTGGTTATGGTCCGCCACGGCAATGGCTGGACGAGCGTCTATGGCCACGCCAGCCGCGTGATCGTGACGCGCGGACAGGCGGTGAAGCGCGGCCAGACGATCGCGCTGTCGGGCGACACCGGCTTCGCCGACCGGCCGGAAGTGCATTTCGAGCTCAGGCAAGGCCGTACGCCGGTCGACCCCTTGTCGAAGTTGCCGAGTCGCTAGTCGCGATGCTACCCGCGCCGCCATCATGACCGATTACAAATCCGACCTGCTCCGCCTGCTCAGTGAACGCGGCTATATCCATCAAGTAACCGACGCGTCTGCGCTCGACGCGCTCGCGACGAAGCAGGTCGTGCCCGGCTATATCGGTTTCGACGCCACCGCGCCGTCGCTGCACATCGGGTCGATGGTGCAGATCATGATGCTGCGCCGCCTGCAGCAAGCGGGACACAAGCCGATCGTGCTGATGGGCGGCGGGACGACCAAGGTCGGCGATCCGTCTGGCAAGGACGAAAGCCGACGGCTGCTCGACGACACCACCATCGATGCCAATATCGCTTCGATCCGCCGCGTATTCGAACGTTTCCTGACGTTCGGCGACGGCCCGACCGATGCGGTGATGGTCAACAATGCCGATTGGCTCGACGCACTCGAATATATTCCATTCCTGCGCGACGTCGGGCGGCACTTCACGATCAACCGGATGCTGGCGTTCGATTCGGTCAAGCTCCGGCTCGATCGCGAACAGCCGCTGACCTTCCTCGAATTCAACTACATGATCCTCCAGGCCTATGATTTCCTGGAATTGTCGCGCCGCTCGGCGTGCCGGCTGCAAATGGGCGGATCGGACCAATGGGGGAATATCGTCAACGGCATCGAGCTGTCGCGCCGCGTCGATGGCACCGAAGTGTTCGGGCTGACTACTCCGCTCATCACCAACGCCGATGGGTCGAAGATGGGCAAGACCGCAGCAGGCGCTGTGTGGCTCAACGACGATGCGCTGCCGGCATATGATTACTGGCAATATTGGCGCAACGTCGACGACCGCGACGTCGGCCGCTTCTTGCGCCTGTTCACCGATCTGCCGCTCGACGAGATCGCCCGCCTCGAATCGCTGGAGGGTGCGGAGATCAACCAGGCCAAGATCGTCCTCGCCAACGAGGCCACCGCTTTGTGCCGCGGCAAGGGGGCAGCGGATCTGGCCGCCGAGACCGCGCGCAAGACCTTCGAGGAAGGATCGGCGGGCGCCGATCTGCCGACCCTCGCGGTGTCCGGCTCGATAGGTCTGGTCGATGCGCTGATCGGCCTGGGCTTCTGCGCGTCGAAGGGTGAGTCGCGGCGGTTGATCGCCGGCGGCGGCGCGCGAGTCGACGGCGAGAAAGTGGCGGACGAAGCGTTCACCATCGCGATAGCGGGAAATCCGGTGCGCGTGTCCGCCGGCAAGAAGCATCACGGTTTGCTCACGCCAGCATGAATATGGCTAACACGCGTTAAACACGTTCCTTTTCAAGCTTTTCATGCGCTGGTCGTTACTCATTGTAGCGAACAGGAAAGGAATCGATGGGCGCGGCACTGGCCTATAGCGATCAACGCGATGCTCCACGGGATGAGGTTCATTACCGTGCGCGCGCTTTCGGCGGCGATGCCCGGCCGGTTTCGGTTCTGGTCGTCAACATGTCGGCCCAAGGTTTGATGGCGCGGGTCGATACCGACCGCCCGATCGGCGAACGGTTGCACATCACTTTACCGGTTGTCGGCGTGATCGTCGCCGAGGTGCGCTGGTCGCTCGGCGGCCGGATCGGCTGCGAGCTCGACCGGCCGATCGGCATGGCGGAATATTACGAACTCCTCGCGGCGCTGCTGAAGAACGTCCGCTGAGGACGGCTGCGCGGGTCGTCAACCGCGGCTCCACATCGATCGTCACCCCGCACTGTTCCGGGGTCCAAGCCTCCTCAATAGAGCCCGTCCGTTGTTGCACGTTGGATGCCGGAACGAGTTCGGCATGACGGTTTGGGATTGGACAACCGATCGTTCACCCCGACCGCAGCAACTGCACCCCAGCATCGCGTTCAAAAAGATAGAGCGCCGTCCGTGCCGCCTGACCGCGCGGACCGTCGAGGCCGCCGTCGCGGTCGATCATCAACCGGGCATCGTCATGCGCGGTCTGTTGGAGCGAGGCGAAATGCTCTGGGGTCGCCAGCCGATAGCCTTGCTCGCCCGATTGCCGCGTGCCGAGCATCTCGCCGGCGCCGCGCAATCGCAGATCTTCTTCGGCGATGCGAAAGCCGTCATTCGTCTCGCGCATCAGCGCCAAGCGCGCGCGCGAAGTCTCGCTCAAGCCATTGCCGCGGATCAGCAAACAGATCGATCGCCCCGTCCCGCGCCCCACGCGACCGCGCAACTGGTGCAACTGGGCGAGACCGAATCGGTCGGCATGTTCGATCACGATCAGCGTCGCATTGGGTACGTCCACGCCCACCTCGATCACCGTCGTCGCGACCAACACGCCGAGATCGCCGCTAGCGAAGCGTGCCATCACCGCATCCTTCTCGACGGGCTTCATGCGGCCGTGGATCAGCCCGACTCGATCGCCGAACCGCGCCTGTAGCGATCCCGCTCGCGCCTCGGCGGCGGCAAGGTCCGATTTCTCGCTCTCCTCGACCAACGGACACACCCAATAGGCCTGCCCGCTGCTGTCGAGATGTCGTCCCAACGCCTCGACGATCTCGCCCAACCGGTCCTCCGACATCACGCGCGTCTCGATCGGCTGGCGCCCCGGCGGCATCTCGTCGAGCCGGCTGACATCCATCTCGCCATATTGCGCCAGGGTCAGCGTGCGGGGAATCGGCGTCGCGGTCATCGCGAGCAGATGCGGCGCGGCGCCCTTCTCCTGCAGCAGCAGCCGTTGCGCCACGCCGAAGCGATGCTGCTCGTCGACCACGACCAGCGCGAGGTCGCGATAGGCGACCGCTTCCTGAAAGATGGCGTGCGTGCCGACCAGGATATGGATCGAGCCATCCGCCAATCCCATCAAGGTCGATTCGCGCACCCGGCCCTTGTCGCGTCCGGTCAGCACAGCGACATTGACCGGCAGCCCGGCAAGCATGCGCTGCAGCGTATCGTAATGCTGCCGCGCCAGAATCTCGGTCGGCGCCAGAAATGCCCCCTGCGCGCCGGCCTCGACCGCCATCAGCAGTGCCATCGTCGCGACCAGGGTCTTGCCCGAGCCGACATCGCCCTGAAGCAGCCGCAGCATCGGCGCCGATTGCGCCAGATCGCCCTCGATCTCGCGGATCGTCCGCGCCTGGGCATTGGTCGGTGCGTACGGCAGGTTGAGCATACCACGCAGCCGCCCGTCGGCGTTGAGCGGCCGGCCCTTACGCGACCGCGACGATTGCCGCACCAGCATGAAAGCGAGCTGATTGGCGAACAGCTCGTCATAGGCGAGCCGCTCACGCGCCTTGTGGTCGGCGGGATCGGCATGCGCTCGGGCAAGCGCGTCGCGCCAATCGGGCCATTGGTGCTGAGCCTTGACCCCCGGCTCGATCCATTCGGGCAGATCGGGCGCGCGCTCGATCGCCTGGTGCGCCATCTGCCCCAGCCGGCGCGAGGTCAGCCCTTCGGACAGCGGATAGATCGCCTCGCGCTCGCGGAAACCCTCGCCGGGCTCCGCGAGGTCGGGATGGACGATCTGCAATTCCTGGCCATACATTTCGAGCTTGCCCGAAATGCGCTTTGGCTCGCCGAGCGGCAGCAGCTTCTTCACCCAGCCCGACGACCCACCGAAATAGATCAGGCTGACATAATTGCCCTTGGCGTCGGTGGCGTGGACGCGCATCGGCCCGCGCGGACTGCTGCTGGTGCGATAGTCGACCGGCGTCACGGTGATCGCGATCGTCCGACCGGCATCGGCCATGTCGAGCTCATCGCGCGGCACGCGGTCGATGAACCCGGTCGGCAGATGGAACGCGACATCGACCACCCGATGCAGCCCCAGCCGGTCGAGCGGCTTGGCAAGGCCGGGCCCCACGCCCTTGAGCGCGGTCACTTCGGCAAAGAGCGGGTTGAGGATATCGGGGCGCATGATTATCTGCTCCTTCCTAACCCTAGCCGACTGCGCGTCAACGCGCCGCCGGCCAATTGCCGTTGGAGTGTCATGGACCGCGAGATCCGCCTCAAGCGCCTGCGCTTCCGCGCTTGGCACCGCGGCACCAAGGAAGCCGACCTGATGATCGGCGGATTCTTCGACGCGCACGGCGCGACGTGGAATGATGCCGAAATCGACTGGTTCGAAACCTTCTTGGAGGAACAGGACGTCGACATCATGGCCTGGGCGATCGGGACGCAAGACGTGCCGGCGCAATGGCAAGGGCCGATGATCGACACGATGAAGCAGCTGAATTTCGTACCGATACAGAAGTAACAACAATTCACCGTCACCTCGGACGTGTTCCGGGGCCCAATTCTCCCCAACGGACATCAGCCGTTGCTGCGCGTTGGATGCCGGGACGAGCCCGGCATGACGGCCTAGGAAACCAATGACCGACCCGCGCAAAATCCTCTCTGCGAAAACACCCCTGACTCTCGCCGGCGTTCCGGCGGGGTTCCTGCCCGTGTTGCTGGCCGACCTGGCCCGCGCGCATGCAACAGGGCGCGTCGTGCTGATCGCACCCGACGAAGCGGAAATGCGCGCGGTCGCCGCAACCGCCGGGTTCTTCGCACCTGAAATCGAGATCGTCGCCTACCCGGCGTGGGACTGCCTGCCCTATGACCGCGCCAGCCCGACCTTGCGCGTCATGGCGGAACGTTTGGCCGCGCTCCATCGCCTGCAACAGACGCCGACGAAGCCGCAGCTCGTCGTCACCACAGCCAATGCCGCGACTCAGCGCACGCTGACCCCGTTCCGCATCCGCCAGCTCGTCGCGCGTCTCGCCCCGGGCGAGCGGATCGGCCGCGACAAATTGGCCGTGTTGTTGTCGGCCAATGGCTATGTCCGCACCGACACCGTCCACGACCAGGGCGAGTTCGCGGTGCGCGGCGGGCTGGTCGATCTGTTCCCGAGCGGCGAGGAACAGGCACTGCGGCTCGATTTCTTCGGCGACGAGATCGAGAGCGTCCGCACTTTCGACGCCGCTGACCAGCGCACCACGGGCCGGGTCGACGGGTTCACCCTGCTGCCGGCATCCGAAGCCTTGCTCGACGAGGAATCGGTGAAGCGCTTCCGCACCCGCTATCGCGAGAAGTTCGGCGCCACCGCAACCGGCGACCCGCTCTACCAGGCGATCAGCGACGGCCGGCGGTTGGCGGGCATGGAACATTGGCTACCGATGTTCGAGGAGCGGCTGGAGACGCTGTTCGACCATCTCGGCGACGACGCGCTGGTGATCCGCGAATCGGGAGTCACCGCGGCGGCCGAACAGCGGTTCGAGGCGGTGTCGGACTATCACGCCAACCGCCTGAAAGCGCAGTCGAGCGATCCCGGCAGCTATCGTCCGCTCGCGCCAGGGGCGCTGTACCTGCTTCCCGACGAATGGGCGACGCGGCTCGATCAGGCCAAGGTGCACTTTGCCACGCCGTTCCACGAGCCGCCGAGCGACACCGTGCTCGACTTCGAGGTCGACGGCCCACGCGACTTCGCGCCGGAGCGGGCGAGCGGCGTCAACATCTACGAAGCGGTCGTAGAGCACCTCGACAAGTTACGGAAAGACGGCAGGAAATCCATCCTGGCCAGCTATTCCGCCGGGTCGCGCGAGCGGCTCGCCGGGTTGCTCAGGGACCACGAACTGACCGGGCTGACGCTCGTCGACACCTGGCAGGAAGCGCAGGGCGCCGCCGATCGCGGTGTCGCGCTGGTGATCCTGCCGCTCGATCACGGCTTCACCGCGCCCGACATTGCCTTGCTCACCGAGCAGGACATGCTCGGCGACCGCCTTGTCCGCCGCAATCGCCGCAAGAAGTCGGCCGATGCCTTCCTTGCCGAACTCGCCACGCTGACCCCGGGCGATCTCGTCGTCCATGCCGATCATGGCATCGGCCGATACGAGGGCCTGACTCAGATCCCGGTGCAGAAGGCCCCGCACGATTGCGTCGCGCTGACCTATGCCGGCGGAGACAAGCTCTACGTTCCGGTCGAGAATCTCGAAGTCCTGAGCCGCTATGGCGGCGACGAAGGCGGCACGCTCGATCGTCTCGGCGGCGAAGCCTGGCAGCGTCGCAAGTCGCGGATGAAGGAGCGCATCCGCGAGATCGCCGGCGAGCTGATCGCGACCGCCGCCCTGCGCGCGTTGCGCCAAGCCGATATCGCCCAACCCGATTCATCGGGCTACCCGGCGTTCGTCGACCGCTTCCCCTATCAGGAAACCGACGATCAGGACCGCGCGATCGCCGAATCGCTCGACGACCTCGCATCGGGCAAGCCGATGGACCGTCTGATCGTCGGCGATGTCGGCTTCGGCAAGACCGAGGTCGCGTTGCGCGCCGCCTTCGTTGCGGCGATGGGCGGGATGCAAGTCGCCGTCGTCTGTCCCACCACCCTGCTCGCCCGCCAGCATTACAACAATTTCGTGGCGCGGTTCGAAGGCTTTCCGATCAAGGTCGGGCGGCTGTCGCGTCTGGTCGGCAGCGCGGAGGCAAAAGCCGTCAAGGAAGGCCTGACCGACGGCACGATCGACGTCGTCATCGGCACCCATGCTATCCTGGCCAAAGGCATCGAATTCAAGCGGCTCGGTCTTGTCGTGGTCGATGAGGAACAGCGTTTCGGCGTCACCCACAAGGAACGGCTGAAGGCGCTCAAGACCGACGTTCACGTCCTGACGCTGACCGCGACGCCGATCCCGCGCACGCTCCAGATGGCAATGTCGGGCTTGCGCGAATTGTCGGTGATCCAGACCCCGCCGGTCGATCGCCTGGCGGTCCGCACCTATGTCATGCCCTGGGACCCCGTGGTGCTGCGCGAGGCCTTGCTCCGCGAACATTATCGTGGCGGGCAGAGCTTCTTCGTCACGCCGCGCGTCAAGGATGTGCCCGAAATCGAGGAATTCCTCCGCGAGCACGTCCCCGAAGTGCGCTATGTCGTCGCGCATGGCCAGATGGCGGCGGGCGAAGTCGAGGAGCGGATGTCCGCCTTCTACGACAAGAAATTCGAGGTCCTGGTGTCGACCACGATCGTCGAAAGCGGGCTCGATATCCCCAGCGCCAACACGATGATCGTTCACCGCGCCGACCGTTTCGGCCTCGCCCAACTCTATCAGCTGCGCGGTCGCGTCGGGCGGGGCAAGACACGCGCTTATGCCTATCTGACCACGCCGGCCAATCGCGTCATCACCGAAACCGCGGACAAGCGGCTCAAGGTGCTGTCGGATCTCGATACGCTCGGGGCCGGGTTCCAGCTCGCCAGTCACGATCTCGACATTCGCGGCGCGGGCAATCTGCTCGGCGACGAGCAATCGGGGCATATTCGCGAAGTCGGCTACGAACTCTACCAATCGATGCTCGAGGAAGCGATCCTCGACGCTCGCGCCGGTGGCCTCGCGCAGCGCCCGCGCGATTTCAGCCCGCAGATCACCGTCGACGCCGCGATCATGATCCCGGAGGAGTATGTCCCCGATCTCGACCTGCGCATGGGCCTCTATCGCCGCCTCAACGAGTTGGACGACCAGAACGGCATCGAGGCTTTCGCGGCGGAGATGATCGACCGTTTCGGTCCCCTACCAGAGCCGACCGCCAATCTGATCAAGCTCATCGAGATCAAGCTCAATGCCAAGAAAGCCTGCGTCGCCAAGATCGATGTCGGCGCCAAGGGCGCGCTGGTCAGCTTCCACGACGACAAGCCACCCAATGTCGACGGCCTGCTGGCTTATGTCGCGCGGCTCAACGGCGTGGCCAAGCTGCGTCCCGACAGCAAGCTGGTGATTGCCCGCGAATGGGGCGATCCCCAGGCGCGGCTCAACGGCGCGCTGCAATTGTCGAAGGGGCTGGCGAAGGCGGCGGGATAGGCCCATCGCTCTAAATCCCACGCTGACCATCGTCGCCAACGCGATGCGGATCGGCGCGCATTTGCGCGATCGATTGACCTGACAAGAAATTGGTCCAAAAAGAATTAATCTTTACTCCCTGAGCGTAACGCCAGGATTCGGGCGTGGGGTAGGAGCGATGGAGAAGACGGTCCGTTTCAGACGCTTGCGGCTCATGACCACCGCGACCGAGGCACTGACGAAAGCCCAGTCGCTCGCCGAGATACTGGAGATATTACGCGCGCGCGCGCGCGCCATCCTGGGCAGTGACGGAGTGACAGTGGCGATGCGCGAGCGCGATCAGGTCCATTATGTCGGAGAGGATTCGATCGCGCCTTTATGGGCCGGGCGGCGCTTTCCGATCGGTTCGTGCATCTCGGGCATTGCGATGACGCAGCGCCGGACGATCGTCATTCCCGACATCCGCGTCGATCTCCGCGTGCCGCTCGACGCCTATCTTTCGATCTACTTCGTCGGCCTGGCGATGGCCCCGATCGGTGTCGGCAAGCCAGTCGCGGCGATCGGCGCCTATTGGCGCAGCGGCCGCCCGATCGACGAGGACGCGTTGGTATTGCTCGACATGCTGGCCAAAGGCGCCAGCGCGCAATTCGAGCGGATCGTCGATCAGCGGATGAAGAGGGCGTCCTGAGGGCCGACAAGTTCGACCTCCTCTTCGCGTTCGAGGTCGATCTCGGCGAATTTCTCGCGGCGCATCGTGAAGATGCCGTGATGGCTCACGATTATCCAAGTGCCTGATATCTCGGTCGCGTCGCTATTGATCTGGCCCGAATAGCGAACCGCGTGTGCCAGTGCACCGCCGTCATATTGCTTTACGAACCGGAGCCCCGATGCGCTTCGAGTGCCGCTGACAAAGGCCCGCCTCACTCCAATTCCGCCGCTGGTATCGGGCTCGGTGATCGTTCCCGAGATCGCGCCGCCATCATCGTCAAGCCGTGCGACGAAGCTATTTGTATCGGCATAGCCCAACGCATCGTAGCGACCGTACCAGACCCCGCCGAGATTCTGCGGATCGTCACTCACCCCGCGACCAGATCGGCAAGCGCCGTGCTCGTCAACGGCTCGGCGCACAGGAAGCCCTGATAATATTGGCAGCCTTCCTTGGCGAGCAGGTCAAGCTGTTCGGCGGTTTCCACGCCTTCGGCGATTACCGACAGCCCGAGCGACAACGCCATTTCGATCACGCCGCGCACGACGATACGGTCGCGCGGCGACCCGCCAATGTCCTGCGCCAGCTTGCGATCGATCTTGAGATAGTCGAGCGGCAGCGCCTTGAGATAGGCGAGGCTCGAATAGCCGGTGCCGAAATCGTCGATCGCCACCCGGCACCCCGCCTGCCTCAGCACGGTGAGCAACGACGACGCGACGCCTAGGTCGTCGATCAGCCCGCTTTCGGTGATCTCGACGGTCAGGCGCGAACGCGCGAACCCTGAGGCATCGATACGGTCGAGCAGGATATCGGCGAAGCCGGCGCGCGCGATATCGGCGGCGGTCAGGTTGATCGACAGGCGCTGACTCGACAGCGCTTCGGGCCAAGCCGCCGCCCGGCTGAGCGCCAGCCGCTGGATATGATCGGACAAAGCAAGCCCCAGATCGGCGCGATCGGCGGCGGCGAACAATTGATCGGCGCCGATCGCGCCGAAGCGCGGATGCTCCCATCGCGCGAGCGCTTCCACCCCGACGATCTTCCCCGTCGCGATCGCGACCTGAGGCTGGAACAGCACCGCAATCTCGTTGCTTTCGATCGCCCGGCGCAAATCGACCGACAGCGCCTCGGCGATCGCGGGTTCGTCGGCGATGCGGATCGTCGCGCCGTCGGACGCGCGCGCATCGTCCAGCGCGTCATTGGCGCGCCGCAACAGCGCATCAACCGTTTCGTCCGCATGCGCTGCGGCTACCCCCAGTCGCGCGCCGACCGCCACCAGCGTGCCGTCGATCGCGAAGGGCCGCGCCAATGCTTCAGCGAGTGCCCCGGCCAGCGCTTCCGCGTCCGCCGCTTCCTCGAGCCCGACCAGGAATTCGGGGCCCTTTTGCCGCGCGACGATCTGGCGCTTGCCGAGGGTCGTACGGGCCACTCCGGCGATCCGCCTGACCGCTGCCCGGATCAGCGCGTCGCCGGCGGGGCGGCCGTAACCGCTATTGACCAGATCGAAGCGGCTGAGCGCGATCAGGATCGCGCTGGCGCGTTCGCCGCGCTGCAGCCGGCGATCGAGCCAGGCACGGGCCGCGCCGGCATCGAACGCGCCTTCGATTGCCTCCTCGGTTTCCGCCGCCGCGTTAGGCGCTGTGCCGAGCTCCTCGATCAACCCGTGGACCCAGGGATCACCCGTCGCCGCCTGAACGTGGTGAACCAATCGCCCGACTCCCGGATAGTCGTGCGCGAAGGCGGTTGCCCCGCCGCCTCCGACCCGCCGAACCGCCGCTACCGCTGCCGCGCGATCGTCGGGCGGCAGCGCGCGCAGCGCCATATCGAGCGAGACTTCTTCGCCCAGATCGAGCCGTTTGCTCAAAGCAGGCGTCAAGCGCACCCGGCGCGTACGGCGATTGTAGCGCCAGCCCAGCAGGTCGACCGCGCGGTCGCGATCCCAATCGCCGGCGATCCGTTCGACGAAGCGCCACGCGAACCGCAGTGCCTGGGCGAATTCGAGCTCGGTGAACGGACTTGCCAGGAAATGCGTCGCCCCGGCGGCATGGAAATCGCCCAGCGCCGCGACATCGTCACGCGACACCAGCACGAGTAAGGCACCGCCGCGAACCCGCGCAGCCTCGCCGAATGCCCTGGCGACGGCCAGCCCCTCGCCGAGCGCCCCGCGAGCATCGAGCACGGCCAAGGCCGCACCACTGCCGAGATACCGCCGCGCCGCGCCGTCGCCGCGCCGGGCAGCCACCACGCGCCAGCCTGCTTCCGCCGCGATCGCCGATAATTCGCCGCGCTGTCTAAACGACAGCAGGAACAGGGAGTTTCCGGTCTGGGGATCGCTGGGGACCATCGCGCCCGGTTCTACGCATGCCGGCGGGACTTCGCCAATCCGCAATCGGCCAATCTGCAATCAGCCAAGGCGCAATCGGACCGCGCGCAGCTAATCGGGGTTGCCGCAGGGGGGACGACGCCCTAGCTGTCGAAGCACGATGGCGACCGCCCCCGCCCTGATCGACCGACATGGCCGCACGATCAGCTATCTGCGCGTGTCGGTGACCGATCGCTGCGACCTGCGCTGCCGTTACTGCATGGCCGAGGATATGCGCTTCCTCCCGCGCGATGCATTGCTCGAGCTCGACGAGATCGCCGTCATCGCAGAACGGTTCATCGCGCGCGGCGTGACCAAGGTCCGGCTGACCGGCGGCGAGCCATTGGTGCGCCGTGGCGTGATCGATCTCGCTCGGCGGTTGGGTCGGCAGGTCGGCCAGGGCCTCGACGAACTGACGCTGACGACCAACGGTACGCGTCTGGCCGACTGTGCCAGCGACCTGCGGGCTGCCGGCATCCGCCGGATCAATGTCAGCCTCGACAGCCTCGATCCCGATCGCTTCCGCCACATCACGCGCCACGGCGATCTGTCACGCGTCCTGGACGGCATCGCCGTCGCCAAAGCGGCGGGACTCGCAATCAAGATCAACATGGTCGCGCTCAAGGACCTCAATCAGGACGAGATTCCTGCAATGCTCGCTTGGTGCATCGAGCAGGGCCATGATCTCAGCCTGATCGAAACCATGCCATTGGGGTCGATCGACGAGGATCGCGCCGACCGGTTCGTGCCGCTGACCGCGGTGTTCGACGACCTGTCGCGGCGGTTCGACCTCGTCCGCGACCCACGATCGACCGGCGGACCGGCGCGCTATTGGCGGGTCGGCGCGAGCCCCACCCGTTTGGGACTGATCTCCCCCCTCACCGCCAATTTCTGCGACGGCTGCAACCGCGTCCGGCTGACCACCGAGGGGCGGCTCTATGCCTGTCTCGGCCATGACGATCAGGTGGATTTGAAGGCAGCGTTGCGCACCGGCGGGACGGCCGGACTCGACGCCGCGATCGACGAAGCGCTGGCGATCAAGCCTGCGCGCCACGATTTCCGCATCGCCGCCGGCGCCGCGCCTGCGGTCGGGCGGCATATGAGCGTGACCGGCGGATGAAACGCGCGCTGGTCGCGTCGCCGACCCCACCCGCCCAGGCTGCTCAACGCGAGCTGCGCGATTCCTACGAATGGGTCCCGGTCGAGCAGGCGGACTTGATCGTCGCGCTGGGCGGCGACGGCTTCATGCTCCAGACGCTGCACGCGATGCTCGATCGCCGCGGCGACTCGGTGCCTGTGTTCGGCATGAACCTGGGCACGGTCGGTTTCCTGATGAACGACTGGCGGCGCGACGGACTCGACGCGCGGCTCGAGCGCACGCGCCCGTTCAAGGTTACGCCGCTCCAGATGACGGCCCGAACGATTGCGGGCGAGACGTTCGTTCACCCCGCGATCAACGAAGTGTCGCTGCTCCGCGAAACACGCCAGACCGCCAAGCTGGAAGTCACGGTCAACGATCGCGTCGTGATCCCGGAACTGGCCTGCGACGGCATCCTGGCCGCGACGCCGGCGGGGTCGACCGCGTATAACCTATCGGCCAACGGCCCGATCCTCCCGCTCGGCTCGGCGATGATCGCCTTGACCCCGATCTCGGCCTTCCGCCCGCGGCGCTGGCGTGGCGCAATCCTCCCCGAAAAGGCACGGATCACGCTCAAGGTGCTCGAAGCGGCGAAGCGGCCGGTGTCGGCCGTCGCCGACCAGCATGAGGTGCGCGACGTCGCGCAGGTCGATATCGCGATCGACCGGTCGCGCGAGCTGACTCTGCTGTTCGACCCCGAGCACGCACTCGACGACCGCATCACGATGGAGCAGTTCGTCGGCTGAGGTTTTAACGGGAAATCAGGGGTTGCATCGTTAATGTGCGACGGTATAGACGCGCGCTCCGGTGACGTTCCCTGATAGCTCAGCGGTAGAGCTCTCGACTGTTAATCGAGCGGCCGTAGGTTCGAATCCTACTCAGGGAGCCACCGCGCCGGATAACGCCTTGTAATCGAACGATTATTTGAAGGCGCCGCAGCCTCTCACAAAAAATTTCCCTCATTCAGCAATCCGGTGGGCTGGCATCACAGGAAGCGCCCCAAGGTATCGGGCGAGTTCATCGGCCAGGATGATCGTCGAGCGGCCGCGCTTGCGGAATTCGATCCGGCCGGCGGCCTGATCTTCGTAGAGTGTCGATCGACCGATGCCCGTCGAGGCCGCGGCTTCGTCGACCGTGTAAGACAGGGTCGGCTTGACGATGATCGGCGGCCGGTATTCGCTCATTTTGCACCAAAATAGTAGTCGAGAAACGCGGCTATATGGCGACGAACAATGAGCCGGACGGCATTCGGTTGCTCCCGGAGAGGCTGAGTGTAGGACATAACTGCCGCCACTTCCCAAAGAAATGCGGCCTCAGCTTCAACGCCCTGGCGGTCAGCGGACGCTAGGAGCAGGCCATCGGTCTTCTTCATTTCCGAGAAATTGGCGAGCGCATCACCGAATATGCAGTCACGCGCGCCCGGCGAACGATCGGATCCCTGTCGTGCTGGGCAGGGTTGTTTCTCCGCATTCTGATTCGACGCGTCACGAGCCATTGCATTCATTGCAAATCCCCCATCTGCAAATGAGTATTCGCCAGCGTACATTCAACCTAATACGAAAGCAATTTTCGTTGAAAGTTGCCCTTCAATCAATACGCTAATTTGATAATTATTGTATAGTCATACACCCCTTTTAAATACTGGTGTTACCATGTTTGATAAATACTCAATCTATATTGCAGCGCACGCCGCGCACCCCGTCAATAAGGTCTGGCTTGACGATCATTTCGACATTCGCTGATGGCCGATCGGCCGATGACGGTTTCAAAGATTGGGCCGCAGCAATCCGCTTGGCCACCGCGTCCAGCTCGGCTTCTTCCGCTTTGGCGCGATCGGCATCCGAGGGTTGGGCGCGCCGGCCTGGCTGCCGGGATTGAGCGCCGCCTCGAGCGGCCGCTTCGACTTGGGCGGCCAGTCCCGCTGCAGTCGGCGGGCCAGCCTTTCCCTGCTCCGGCGCAAGGGAGAGCGCCGGAGCAGGGGTTGTGGCGGTGCTGGGGAATTGCAGCCTCGCCTCCCTGTAAAGTCTACCCGCCTCGATATAGATCTTGGTCGAGTGGTAACACTGCGTGTTCGCGCCCGCGACGGCGATCCTGCCCCCGAGCGAGCGCGTGAGCGTTGGTGGCAGCTAACGTGGCTTCACCATCGATCTGCCTCGGCCCACAGTCTGCCGCAGGGAACGTTTGACGCCGCCGCCGGCGTGCACGCATCCCGGCAGCGGCACGGCCCGACTAATCCAGCCGGCCAAGTCGCCCGGATGGGCCGAGTTTAACGATCATTTCCGCCACTCCGATCGGCCCTCGACGTCCGCGGCAGCCACCGAGCAACACCAGCCACGACCTCTTCGACCGACCCCGCAACCCGAGCATCGTCAGGTTGCGCCGAAACCGTGCGCGCCGGCGGCAGCCAGCGAGTAACGCTGGAGACGGCCGCTTCTATTGACGCATCGGCGGAGACATCGGTGCGAGGCGTCGGCGCCGGTGCAACGGAAAGGTCTGGCACGGGACGCGAAGGCGTGGCGGCGACTTCGGCGCGCCGGGAGAATTCGCGCTCCACTTCCCGACGCAGTTCCGCCGCACGCGCAAAAAGCGGACGGGATCGGGGGCAGCCCAACAGGCTGTCCCGCGGATCGAGCGAACCATCCGCGTGCGCTTCGTCCGTCGACTTCTGACGCAACCGCTCGCCCTCAGCCCAAAGCCGGTCGGCCTCCGCCAACATTTCGCTCCTGGTCACGCGCGTATTGCCCTTTCTATGGCGAGACGGTCGTCGGCATCGCGCTCGGCGATCTCGTCGCGTTTGAGTTGAGTAGCTTCCCCGATCGACGGCGCGCCGACGCCGGCTTGCCAAAGGCGGCGGCTGATCGACGAAACAAGAAGAACCGATCGAGTCATGCTGCGCGGGCCAGCCGAGGCAGATCAGCCATGCGCTCCGCTACATAGCCCGGCCACGCGGCCGCCGCCGCAAGCGCAGCACCGAAGGCTTCTTCGTCCGATCGGAAATGTTCGGCGAGTTCTGCAACGCGCTCGCGCACCTCTGCCGACAGCGTATCGATTTTCGGCGCCGGCAGCAGCGTCCAGCCGAGAGCTCCTAGCGCGGCCTCCATCGTCGTCAGACCGGGCGTGTTATCCGTCCGCCAGGCCTTGAAGGTCGAGGTCAGCACATTCGATCGGTACTCGAGCTCGGCGTAGGTGACGCTCTGCCGATGCATCTCGGCGAACACGAATTTTGCGAATGGGTGCGCGCGCGCCGGCACGGTGATCTTCGACCGTTTGCGCGAGTTCTGCCAATCGAGGCGCGCGCGGGGAGGCTTGATTTCCATGGCCGGAGTTTGGCCGTTTGGGTGGCGCTTAAGAGCCGGTTTGGGTGGCGGTTAGACGCGGGAATTTAGCGAGCTAGCCGCACGCCCGAGCCGGCCGCCGCGGACGCCTCGCCGATCCCAATCAAGATGGCACCCTTAGCCTCGAGGGCCTTGGTGATGGCCGCGATATTGTTCGCAATCGGGATCGATCTTCCCGCTTCGTAATTTCGAATGGTCGATTCTCCCACGCCAGCCAGCGCGGCAAGCTCGACCTGCTGCAGGCCAAGAAGTGCGCGTGCGGCGCGACATGTCTCGGGGGTAATCACGCCCTTCTACTAGCAACGATCAGCGTTACTCACAACGCAAAATGTTTGACAGAAACTCAACGTTAACTATAACGGTGAGCGTTAGCTATCTAACGATCCGATCTCGGCGCGCCAACGCCGAGATCGGACCTAATCGCAACCCTTGTTGACGAAGGGCACGAATATGACCGTTCTTAACACAGCACTCCTTACACGCGCCATCGCGAACGCTAGGCGCCTCGTCCATCGCATCTGCACCGCACTCGAGCCCGATTACGACTGGGGTCCCTATGGCTGGGAGCGCCTCGACGGTGAAGGCGAAGGCGAAGCGCGGAGCCTGCAAGTTGAGTGGCTCGGCATCAAGATATCAATCGCGGTTGGGCGTCGGCCCAATAAGGGTGCGGCACGTTGGTGGGGGCAAGAGCGGCCGAAATGGTGATGATTCACATTGAAAGAGGCGCGTTGCACAAATAGCGCCGTGCCTGGTGCGAAAGTACCGCCCCGGCCGCAATCCCCCTCCGCGGCCGGGGCTACTAGTCTCGCCATTATGGGCCGTTCAACGCTTCTCGCCGGCGGCCTAAATTTGTAAGATCGGCAGCGTCGATCGGTGGGGGTAGAGCCGGCATGATTATCGCGTTACTAGTTGCGGCCCAGGCCGTTGTTCCGCAACCAATACACCTGATTTGCGTCGGGGCGGGTACCGCGGCACGGCTCACCTCGACCTACGGGTCGGTTTACGACAGCCAGGGCAATTCCGCTTGGGGGCAAGTCCTCAGTCGACGCGATACCCCGTTCGACGATCAGGTGAATATTGACATCGGTACCGACGGCCAGGGTCGGATAAGGATGCCCCGCGCGATGCTGCCCGTCGTCAGGGGCGGCAAGGACGGCTGGTTCGAGCTCGGCTCAATCAAGATGACTGACTCTGAAATCACCGGAACCGCGCAGGTCAATTTCATGAACAAGCCCCGTGTGCGGCTAGATCGTATCACCGGGGCGATCAGCATCGCTGGTAAGGCCGGCGACTACAGCGGTCAGTGTCAAGCCTACGATCCGGCGGCCACGCCTCGGAAGTTTTGATGCTGAACCAGATTTTCCCACGGTTGCGGGTCCAATCAATGAGGGGCAGGCCATGAAGCATCTGCTGTCGATTGCCGCCGCCGGATTGACGCTCGCCGCGTGCGTTCCGCCGAAGGGGGCCACTACGAATGTCACCGACGCAAATCTGACGAGTGACGCTACCGACCGGGCGACCAACGTTTCGGATATGGATATCGAACCGCCCCAGCCGGATTGGACGGTCCGAACGTCGGTTGACCCTATGACCGACGCTGTGTTGACGATCGCCTCGCGAACGGTGCTGGGTGACCAGGTCAAGTTGGATGTCGTCGTGACATGCGGCGCGAGCGGCATGAGCTATAAGTTCACTGGTTTCGACGCGGACGGCCAGCCGGCAAATTTCCGTCATCCATTCGGTCTGCCGGTGCAGTGGCGCTTTCGGGTCGATCGGCTGCCAGCAAGCTATGACATGGCCTACACCAATGACTTCACGAACGTCGTCGCAAGCATGAACTCTTATCGGATGTTCCCGGCGCGCACCGTGACACTAGCGATGCCATTCCAACACAGCGACGAAACGTTCGTCATCGATCAATCAGAGCCGGAATTTCAACGCGCAATGTCCAAGTGCATTATCGAGGCTCGGCGAGAGTTGAATCCGACGCCTGTCTACACCCCGCAGCCAGCCAACGCACCCGCACCCGCGGAGCCAGCAACGGTGGTTACGGGCGGCCACGACGCGGACGCCTCGGCGCCTGCAAATATGACCGACCCTGACGGTTAGGTCGCCTCGGAGCCTCAGTACCGATGTGACCGGTGTGACGTCGGCGCGTAAGGATTTTTGGTCCCCGCACGACCGGTATAGGGGTTCACGTTCGGCCGGCTCGACCAGTTGTCGGTGCGCGTGCGGTTCGGCGAAGTCCGCATCGACGGCATAACGTACGTGCCCCGTTTTGTGGTGTAGCCGCGCACGCGGACTCCCTTTGCGTCAGCGACTGACGAGCAAACGACGAGCGCGATTATGGCGCAGAATGCCAGCTTCATGATCTAATGCCCCTCCCAAGGCGAATTCGACGCCCGAGAGGATGCGCGGCAGCCGGCGAAGAGTCGACATAGTTCGCATCCAAAGTGGACATTCCGCCCGCGCCGAAACAAGGCATGCAGCCATGCCGGCTTTCCCCCCGCCCTTCACTTGCTCCGCCCCCTACGTCATCGACGGTGACACGCTCCAATGCAGCCACGGCCCGCGCGTGCGGCTGGCGAGGATCGACGCACCCGAGATGCCCGGCCATTGCCGCTCCGGCAGGAATTGTGCGCCGGGCGACCCATTTGAAGCCAAAGCGGCGCTGGTTGAGGTGATCGGCCGCCGCGACCTCGACTGCACGCCAGTGCCGGCATCGCCTCGCGGTGGATCGGCTATCGACCGCTACGGGCGCACCGTCGCGCGATGCTCCGTCAACGGCACGGACCTGGGCGAGTATATGATTGCGGGCGGATTCGCGGTGGAGTGGCCGCGTCGCTGAGCAAGATATGAATTGGTTCAATATGGCCCGAAATCAGGGTTGGTCGCGAGTTCGGTCGTTGACACTCGTGTACTGATACGCATGCTCACTGATCGATAGGGGGACTCGATGGGCGTCGGCAATCACGGACTTTGGTTTCTTATCGGGTTGGCGCTCTTTCCTCGTATAACGCTTCTACTATTCGCAACGACACCTTTCGGGTGGCTCGCCTGGTTAGGCTGGCTCATTGCGCCGCACTTCCTAGTTGCCGTCCTGAGCTTGGCATATTGGCACTCCCATCCGGTGCTGGTCGTGATCGCCTGGATTATGGCGTTCGCGGGGACGGGCGGTGAGGCAGAAACCGCAAGAAGGAAAACTCGATGAAACGTCGCTCAAGGCGCTTTGCCGGCGGGGGAGAAGGGCCGTGAGAATGCTGGCGACTTGCTTGGCGCTCGCGGCAGCAGTCACAACAATTGCGCGTCCCGCCGCGGCGCGGGATTGGCCAAAAACGGCCGGCTGGGACGTGTTCGAGTCTAGCGACGATTGCGCCATTCACATGGAGTACGAGGGTAAGGGCTCGACTGAAATTTGGCTTTACCTCGAGCCAAATGGTGACGCCCTGCTGATCGTTGGTAACGCCGGTTGGAGCATCGAGAAAGGCGAGAAGACTAACCTGGTTTTCGGCGTCAACGGCCGAGTTTACTCAGACGGGGTTGCGGTCGGCGTCAGCGACAAATTCGATGCCAAAAAGGCGTTCGCAACCAGTTTTGGAGCCGAATTCCTAGCCGACTTCTCGGCTTCGTCTAACCTGGTGATCTTGAAGGGCAATGTGGTCGTTGATCGTTTGTCGCTTAGCGGAAGTGGCGCGGCCTTGGCCGTGGCGAGGCGATGCCTGGCAAAAGTCCGTTCGGACATTGCTGCCGCGGCTGCCGAGAAGCGCAAATATGCCGACATCCCGGATGATCCGTTTGCCAAGCCAGTGCTTGCTGCCCCTGGTCCCACCACCCTAGCGGTGCCAGGCGGGCCTAAGGGTAATCCGGGGGGGTGGTTCACCGACGATGACTACCCGGCCGACGCCAAGCGGGCCGGTGCCCAGGGCAGCGTGTCGCTTCTTCTAAGTGTCGACACGTCGGGGAAGGTCGCGGGGTGCCGAGTGACGGCATCAAGCGGCAATGCCTCGCTCGACGATGCGACTTGCCGCCTCGCCGAGCGTCGGGGGCGCTTTACGGTCCAGAAAGACTCCGAAGGGATTGCCCAGCCCTACACTTACGCGTTGCCCGGCATTCACTGGTCGCTCCGCAAAGACTGAACCGGATCTGACGATTGTGCGCCAGGCTCAATTCAGGCAGCTTTCTGGCTTTCAAGGGGGAGAGGTATGATCGGTCTTGTGATAGCGATGGGTAGCCTGGTGTTTCTGAACGGCGGGGAACTAAAGGCTAAATGCCTCAGTAGGAGCGCCGCCGAACAAGGAATATGTGGGGGCTACATTATCGGCGCCTCAGACATATTCAACAAGCTGCAATCGATGAAGGTCATCAAGACCGTGATCTGCTTGCCGAGCAACACTACTCAGATTCAGGTCATTGACGCTACCGTCAAATATCTTCGCGAAAATGCGGACACTGTGGGGTCAGACGCGAGCGCGGTTGTGCCGGCAGCTTTGATCAAGGCGTTCCCCTGCCCGAAGACCGATCCGTAATTTAGATCGTGCCGCCATGGCTCCGGCCGCTGTCACGAGCGTTAATCGGGATTGCGCTGACGGGATCACGAAATGACCGACCAGGAAACCGAGGATTACACTGAGAAGGTGCGTGTCGCGCTCGGCCAGGCACTGTTCGGCTTGTCGGCAGATGGCAGGACCCTACCCCTAGACGATGAGATATTCGTTCCGACGCTCATTGGCGTCATGCGCGGCCTTTCATCACTCGCGGCGGCGCGCATGGTTGGCGGCGGGCCGGTCGAGCTCGACGGCTTGGGAGCGGCGCTAGGTCGGGAATTCGCGGAGACTGCTCGGTCGCTTGAGGCGGTGTTTCGACAGGTTCAAGAGCGGGAGGGGAAGTTGGCGAGTTAGATGGGACGTCTGCGCTGGATAAAAGGTGCGTTCGAAATGGAAGGAAAAAAGGTTGCTCGCTTATCGCAACCTGCCCTAGCCTTTCAGCATTAGCGGGGGGCGGCATTGACATTTAAGTCAATCATAACGATTTTGAGCGAGTTGGAGGCGGAGGGTCATTTGATGCGATTCAAGCCGCCTATGGACGCCGACGAGGCCGAAAAGCGCACACTGTTCGTTACCAAGAGGATTGGCTCATTCATTCACGGAACTCATACGAAAAGAGCTACCGCCGATTATTACTCGAGAATTCGCGCGGCACTCGGTGAGTTTGTGAAGGGTGAGCCATTGTATGACGACGAAGCGGTTTTGAAGAAGCTGGTGCCTCATTCTCATAACATCTGGGAATTCCGAATAACATTCCAACCACAGGCTAGAATCGTGGGCGCGGTAGCAAAGACGGACGTATTCGTAGCTATCGAGCCGGAATTTAGAGACATGTTGGAGAAAAAGGGCTTTGACGAGATTATCGGCAAATCGCTGGCTTGGTGGCAAGAGTGGCTCGATCCCAAGCCGAGAGATCCTTGCCATCCGCTGACATTCTGCTTTTGCAATGTGAAGGATTGAGCGATGGACCCCGACAATCGCATTCCGGACGACGTGCTGTCGGACCAATGGAATTCGTTTCGCCTTAAGATTTGGCGGAGGCTTCACGAGTCTGTCCGCGACGCTAAAGCGGGCGGCCTCACTCAAAAGGAAATTGCCGAGCGTATCGGTATGAACGAGGCCCAGTTAAGTAGGATTCTGTCTGGCAGAAGTAATGTTACCATCCGAACGATGCATAATATAGCGCGAGCGATCGGCTATCGCCCAGAGATAGAATTCGTAGAGCTGAAACACCTAACGGCCGCAAATACGCCGATGATCACGAATTTTCGGGATCAATGGTTGAGCGGCACCGCAACGGCGAGCAGGTCAATTGCCGCGCCCTCCCCGTCGTCTCAAAGCGCTGCAACCGCGACGCCTCGCGGCCAGATGGTGGCGTAGTGTCCCGATCAATCAAATTCCGCAATGCTCTTCTCTGTGAGCACGTGATCATGGGCGCTAACCGGAAGCCTACGTTAATCGGGGTGTATGCTGGCGATATATTGGTTCGCGAATTTCCCGCGCAGATTTGGGTAGGCTGTTACATTGAAGTAATTGTCGATCAGGCGCTTGCGAATCGTCATATCGAATTAGAGGTGAAGGTTGATCGCAAGGTGGTTGCTACCCTGGGTCTTGAAGCGCCAAAAGACGCCGAGGGGAGGATGGTTGCGCTACCCGTTCCTTCGGCGCTCATGAGAATTGCAAAGCCAGGTGACGTCTCATTCACTCTAAAGGCAGATGGGTATCGCCCTACGAAGGCGGTGTCCGCTCACTTCGACCTTGGATCGCCAGAGGATTTTGACTGACATAGGGCGCTCCGACAGACCGACTAACTCCGCAGTCGACTTAGAGCCCGCTTCCACTGCTGCTCACTTGGCATCGGCAGAGACACTGTCGGCTCGCGATCCTTTGACCAGGACACGAACGCGCCGGCACCGCAACGCTTGCAACGCAGCCGCCGCGCAACGCTCTGCATCCCGACATCCCACCCGCGACGCTCAAAGAGCGCCCAAAGAGCATGAGGATCGAACACCCCCCAAGCATGGCACCGCCGGCAAGTCGCAACGACCGCGAAGTGCCAGGCGGCTGCCTCGAGTAGATTGGTCGGCAGCAGGCTACCCTCGGGACCGTAGCGCGCCACATCAGCCCTCGCGCGGCTCACAGCCGGGCGGCCAGGGCTCATCGACGCCGAACACGCCCGGGCGTTGTTGGCCGTGGACGAAGTCGGCCCGCACTACGACGGTGCGATTCAGGACCTCCATCACAGAGTTCACGACCTCGGCAAGCGTCACTGGACTGACGATGCCTAGCTCGCGCTTCTTGTACGGCTTGAGCACCTGAAGCTTGATCGCGATGCGCATGCGGAGCTCGTCGTGGGGAACGACCTGCATCACGCCGCCTCGAAAAGCGGAAGCTGCTCCCCCTTCGCCGCGGTGAGCGCTCGCGACCTCTGCGCGGCCTCGACCGCCTGCCGATAGTGGATTGTGCCCAGCCGCTCCGCTTCCTCAAAACGGACAGGCGCCCAATCCTCCGTTGGGTAGCAGGCTTCATATGTCTCGCGCGCCATCGCGCGCAGCAGCGGGTCATGCTGCACGGCCGTTCTCCTTGAATGTCGAATCGCCGACTCCACGGCGGACATGAAGGCTAGAACAAAAACGGAACACGCGGCAACAGATTCATGCTAAACCTCGATCAAGCCGAGTCGAAATAGGAGTGCAGACGTGGCCCGTTTGTTCGTTGCCCAGGTCGGATCGCAACAGATCGCCGAGCAATTCGGGGTCGAGGATGCGCCGATCATTTCCATGCCGAGCGAGATGACCGAGGGGTTGGAAGGTCCGATCATCATCGAGAATGGTGGACGCCGGCTGCTCAAGATGGCGCAATGGGGGTTCCCGCGGCGCACACTCAAAGCGGCGATCCGCGGAGAAGAGCCCGGCATCATTGGGCTCGTAGCGGACCTCACCAACCCGATGTGGGATACGCTCGTAGTCGATCCCCGCTATCGGTGCCTCATCCCCCTCACCCACTTCGCGGCGCCCGCAGGGGAGCCGGGGAGTAAGACGCGGTCGTGGTTTTCGTGGAAGGGCGAGCCGTTGGTCGCCTGGGCTGGCTTTTGTCGGAAGCTGCCAGGGGTCGGGCCTGTATTCGCCGGCATGACGATGACGGCAAGCGACGCAGTCATGCCCTACAACGATCGAATGCCGGTGCTACTCGAGCAGAGCGAGTATTCGCGCTGGCTACATGGTTCGATCAGCGACGTGATCGAGTTTCAGTTCCGGCCGCCGATGGCCGCGGAGCGGGTTGAGGTGATGCACACCGACGATCGGTGGCGGAGTGGGAGTGTGCCGGACTTTTGGGCGCTGTCACAGATCGTTCTGATCTAGAACCCGATCAGATCGGCGGTGAAATGTCGAATGTGATGACGACATCATTATATTCTCCGGGATAAACTGGCGGGCGACTCACATCCTCTGTGCCGTCGATTCCCACCACAATCCGGCTCGGTGTCGCCGAGATCACTTTAGCATGAGCTACGTAATCCCAGCCCCGCTTGGTTATGCATGAAACTTGAAAATACAGTTCATGACCGTAACCGGGCCATACTGTATTGAATGTTCCGCTGGTACCGGCTTGACTATAAACCAGCCTCAGCATCTCATCGGGGGCGTGGCCGGGCGGTGGTACCGGAGCAGGTTCCTCCCCGTCGACTTTGCCGTATCCATTGATCGTCCATTTCTCGCTCAGGTGAGTGTTATTCGTCACCAAAGAGACCTTAATCGTGCGATTGGCGGGTACGACGAATTCCACTCCATTGGGGTCGCCTGCAAACCCTCCCCCCAAAGGCACTGCAACCGGGTTTGCCGAAGTCATGCCTGAGCAAAGTACCGTACCAGCTAGAGCGCATGCCAACTTGAAGCGCATCTTTTTTCCCCTTCCGTCTTACCCGGGAACTTGTCGTAAGCACCCTGATGAAGCAAGCGATTGTCAATTCATTTTGGGCCAAACCGATGAGAGCGTCGCATAGTCAACCACACTAGCCTCCGCCCGATCCTCCATCTAATATTCAACGATGTGCAACCTCACTTCGATGCGCAAAAGCATGGCCGAAGTCGCCGCACACTTCGGCGTTAAGGTGCCATCGTTCTCGAATGCGCCCGAGGAAGCTTATCCCGGCACGCCAGGAACCGTGATCCGCGAGGAAGGCGGCGAGCGCGTCATGCAATCGATGACGTGGGGCTTTCCGCTGCGCCTTAGGGGCATGTCGCCGACTGCCAAACCGAAGCCGATAAACAACATCGCCGATCTTCAGAAATCGTTCTGGCGAGGATTGGCGGCCAAGCCGCAATGGCGCTGCCTGATCCCACTGACGGCGTTCGCGGAGGCTGAGGGCCCCAAGGGAACCCGCACCAGGACGTGGTTCAATGTGAAGGGTCAGCCGATCTTCGCCGCTGCGGGCCTTTGGCGCGTCAGTGACGAATGGTCGAACGTTTACAGCATGGTCATGACCGATTGCAACGAAGCGATCCGGCCGGTCCACGATCGCATGCCGGTCCTGCTTATGCCCGATCAATATGATGCCTGGATCCATGGCGACTTCGACACTGCGGTCGCATTTCAGAAGCGGTGCTTTCCCGACGACCTTATCGAAATGACGCGGACGGACGAACTTTGGGTGAAGCGCTCCTAGCTGGTAACGGCGCCGAACGCGGCTGCGTCCCAGGTAAAATGGAAGCGCCAAGCATGTCGAATTCCACCTGCCCGTGCGGTTGGTGCTCGTCTTTGGCGGCGACTATCGCTCCTTGAAAATCGTGCAAATACAGGAGGTGCCCCGAAGGCTCACAGCGGATCACAATCGTTTGCGTTCCCATCCACTCCACCGTGTTATTGCACGGCGGATGACGGTCACCATCCTTCAACGCCAAGAGTTTGGTATCGCCGGAATATTGCAAGGCAAATGACATCAGCAGAAGCGGAAGTGACGCTGTAGCGGAATACAATAAAATACGACGCCTACTCAATGCATTAAATTCACGCCGCGCCAGTTGCCAGAACTCCCCTGCATCATGGTCTTCCATACCAGCGAACCATTGGCTCGCCACAAACACCGTTATAACCATCGGCAGCGACAACAATATCGCAGATATTAAGATTGACAGCCCCGAGAGAATTACATCCTCGACTGAAACTATCGAAAGGAAGCTTACTCCCCTCAGCCTGAGAGACAAAGCCGTGGCTAGGCCGGAAAGGACAAGGCCAGCGGCACTAGCGAGCGATGCCGCTTCGACCGCCACTTTCCACCAATCTTGATCTGCGTGGTCGGGCGAACTTGGGGCCTTACCAATCGACGCGCTCCGATAGCGCTGTCGCGAAATGGAAGCACGGCTTTTGAGTATCCCAGAACTCACCAAACCGCGCCCCCACTAAAGATGTGGACTAATCAAGCCGGCTTCGCGCCAGCCGTCCCGCACTTCACGAACTTGCCACCGGCACCGCGGCATTTCTTCGCCGGCGGGGCCTTAGGTGGCGGGCATTTAATGAATTTGCCATGCGCACCGCGGCAACGGTTCGCAGCCAGTGAGGGCGTCGCGACCATTGCGACGCTGGCCAAGGCAAGTGCAAAGCGAAACATGGGCAAATCCTCCCTTTTGAGCTAGGCAGACTGCGCGGCCCGCCTGCGGCACGCAAGAGCGGAAAATATCGCTCAACCGTCCTCAATGCGCATGCTGGCGGGCTTTAAGCCGGCGGGACCGGCTTCGCTTTAGGGCAGAAGATCGAACCTACGTTGCCAACCAAGTCCAAGGGCGTGCTGGTATCCTTCAGCTTGGACGTAAGCGTGCAGAGCAACTTGCCTATCGATGCTTTTTTTGCCGCGGGCGCGGAGGGTGGCGTTGGCACAGCCGAGGCACCCGCGCTGGCCGCGGCGACACTCGGCGCGGGATGTGAGGGCTTAGCGACCACGAGCTTGACGGCCGCCGCGGGTGCCGGCTGGAGTTCAACGCCCTCATCCACCACGAGCGAAAAGTACGTCTTCATCACGGTTTGAACCTGCGGCGGCGTATACGAGGACATATCGATACCGACATATCGCCCATCGCTTTGAACCAATAAAAGGACGGGTCCCTTCACATCATTCACGCCGTATTTCACGCGAGTCTCGAACGCCCGGTCATAGTCATAGGACGATATGAGGGTTTCACAGGAGCGCAAGTCGGCAGCAATGTATTTCAAAAGCCAAAATGTGGGGATGATATGATCGGGTTCGACATCAGTCAGCTGACCCATCTCTGGCAGCTGATTGAACGCGTCACAAAGGCTCTCGTTCTGTTTGTCACCGGCTCGCAAAAGGAGCACCCCCGCGGGCGCCATCTTCGCTTGAGGGACGAAATCCGCCCCTACTGTCATATACGCTCTCGCGATCGTCGCGCCTTCAATCGCCTTCACACTTTCCACCGGGGCTGCAACGAGGGCTGGAGGTGATCGCTCTGATTCAGCCCCGCCCGGCACAGCACCGGTTGGCTGATCTTCAGCGGCAGGCGGCAACACTGGTGGCCGCTTATGAGCAAGGCAGCCACTAACTGCCAAGAGTGTAGCGGTTAGAACAAAAAGGCGCAGACTACTATTCACGACGGCCCCCTCAGTCATCGTTGCAAGACAGCCAGCTTCGCCGATCTGCGCCACGCAATCAACGTGTATTGAAACCATAATGACCCAATGTTCTGGGTCCCGTATCAAGAATTAAGCTACGCCACGACTCGAGGGTGGCCAACATTGGATTTGAACAGGTTGCGATCGTACAACCGACCCGATACCAATAGTGAAATTACCGCGACAATTGGGAGGGCGATTGAGCGACCTAGCCGCGCGGCCTCTTGCCCATAAACCGCCACGCAAAGTGAACAGCCGCGCCTAGACCGCTAAGGACGATCATCCAGAATCCGAGCTCTGTAACGAATGCGCCGAGATGCATGGAATTCCTTACTGGACCTGCTCTTCGGACGGCAACTTGAAGATGTCGCGATTGCCGTCGAATTGCATGAAGCAAAGTGCGGCGAGGTGGCGATCCGCTGGCGCGATGTCCGCCCACATCCCGAAGATGCGTTCAACATCGCTCGAACTCGCGACCAGGCCAAATCCGGTCAGCAGGTCGACGCAATCGGAAAAAGCCTGCTCAAGAAGCGGCGTGGTTTGTCCGTCTGCCATTGTGATCTCCGTTGCTATGCCGCAGCCCAGATGCGCTTAAGCAGCATGCCCATCTGGTTGGCCTTAAGTCGTTTCTGCCCTCGCTTGGCGAGGTGGATGGTGTCGCTGCCGTATAGGCCGCTCGGGAAAATGACGGTGTATCCCGACGTCACGCCTTCAACGGTCTTCCAGCCGTAGAGGTCGTAATAGGGCACCCCATATTTCCCATAGATGGCCCGCGCCTGGTTCACGATTTTGTCCTGAATCGTGAGTGCGTAGACAGCCGGCGAAGTTGGCGGGTCGGTTAGGCCGATGGGGTCGGCGGTTGTCCTGATCGCGCTGATGATGGCATAACTCTTCGGGTCGTAGATCGACTGGAAGTCGGTGCCCGAACCCGCCATGTCGTTCGTTTGGTCGATGCCGCCGATCACCGCGGCAAAGCCGAGCGCACGGATGAGCAAGAGGTAGCTGCTTTCCGGTGCACTATCTTGCGCCAGGTTGGTGACGTTGAATCCGTTGCGGCCGCCACTAAAGAAGATCCGCTGCTTGATGAGCGGATTGCGGGCATAGCGATAAGCCACCTTCACCTGGCTTCCGGTTGCCTTGGTCGACCATCCGTTCATGCCGAGGGCGGCATCGAAGGTGCGCTGGCGAATAATCACCGTCATCGTCGCACTCGCGACGGTCTGCTTTCCGACGTGCACGCGATAGACGCCGGCCCCGCCGGCCGTGCCAGACACTTGGGCGGTGATGCGTGTTCCGTTGACCGCAGTTCCGCCGCTGAAGATGTCGCCTGGCGCAAGGGCTGGGCCGGTGACCGCGCCCGTCACGGTCATCAGATCGTCAGCGATCGACGCGGTGAAGGTTGAGACGGTGCTCGGAATGCTTGTCGCGCCGTTCTCATTGCAAGCGATCGGGGTCGTCCCGCCGTCGATCGACACCTCGGCGTTGCCATAGGAGGCGTTCGTGTAAACTGCGAGATGGAACCGGGCCGTCTGGCGGGTCGGCGGCGTAAAGGTGAGCACAGTGCCCGCCGGCACGACGATCGCCTCACCGCCGAATGTCACGCCAGACAGCGTCGGCGCCGCGCCGATGTAGGTTTCGCGGGCATCATACGGATTGGTGCCCGAGGCATAGGGCGCGCTATTCATGCTCACGACTGAATCGTCGCTGACCGCGTAACCCTGGCTTTCGAGGTCGGCTACCATCTGTGTCATCCACGCTACCGCGCGAATGTTGGTGCCAGTCGCGACGCCGCCCTCGTGCGAGGGGCCAGCCACTCCGTATGGAATGTGGTCGATTACGCCTGCCCGCAGCAAGCGCTCCTGGCTGGTCACATGCGGGAATTGGGACGATCCGGCATAGTTCTTCAGGAGATCGTCGAGTGCAGGGGACGGCATCGACGTGTACTTCTCGTAGAGTACCTCCGCCGATATTCGAGCCGCCGTGTCGATCTCATACCAGCCGATAATGCCGTTGAGTTGGTTCGCACCGCTCGTGTTCGTGGTCGACGGATGGCCGAGCGATGCGGCTGTGACCGCGGCGCCATTGTTGTATCGAAATGGGTGCGACGTCTCGAGGTAATTTCCTGCGCCAAAGTCCACGGTAGCGGTGGCGTCCCAGGTCCGGCCGACGGTGAGGCCACCGCTGAAGGTGCCGGCCCCCGTGTTAGTCAGCGTCGTCTGATTTGCCGGGTCGTAGATGGTCATCAAAACGTCGCTGGCTGCGTAGCCAGCCGTGACGTTGTTGAGACCCCACAGGCATGGCGAGCGGCCATAGCTGCGCCCGGTGACGTTTGAGACGCCCATGAGCATGTAGCCTTGCGTCGCGTTGAGCAGGGCGATCATGGTCGACGTGGCGACAGCCTTGTCAGGCTCGCGAATGCTCGTCGTCGCGATAAATGGAACCGCCTCTGTTGCGGTCGGCGCCGACGGGTTCTGCTGCAGGTTGAAATATGTCGGCGAGCCGGAGACGATCGCCACCGACACGGTTCCGGCCGTGGTAATCGTCAGTACGGCCTTGACCGCACTGTTCCCATTGCAGGTTACCGTCGTGAAGCCGCTGCCAACTGCCGTGCCGGCCGAGATCTGCACCTGTGCGCCGGCGGGTCCCCACACCAAGAAAATCGCGACGCCCACGGCGACGTTGCTGGCCGTGGTGTGATTTGCGGGGGCGGTCGGGTTCGAAAGAAGCTGCTGCGCACGCATGTACGAGTAACAGCCCTTGCCCGCGCGCATCACAGGCACGTCGTTGGAATAAGTGGTGTAGGTGTAGGTGTGGGGATCAGTTTCCAGCAAATCGGTCGAGGCGCTGGCGCGGGTAAACGTCCAATGAGCCGTCGGGAACGCTGCACCGGTTGCGCGCATGTCGATGCGGGTTTTCGTAGCCGGCGGCACCGATCCGCGCGGAACTAGCGCTCCTGCCGGCCAGCCTGCCGCCGTTTTCGGCCCGTACAGGTAGCTCGAGTCCAGGTCGTAATAGAACGCACCCGACGTGCCGATATTGGAGCCCGGCGGGCCGCGCCCCTCGATATATGTCGCCGCACCGGTCGGAACGCTTCCGGCACTCGTGGCCGCAGCACTCGCCGACGCCGCCGCCGCATTGGCGTATCCCTGCGCGGTCGTAATTAGGGCGTTGATCGCTGTCGTGGCGGTCGACTGCGCCGCCGATACCGCGTTGGTGGCTGTCGTTTGCGCGGCGGAGATTGCGTTGAGCGCGGAAGTCTTGGCGGTGGCAAGCTGCGCGGTCGCCCACGCGAGCAGGTTTACTCGCTTTGCGTTGCCGGTCCCGTCGACAACGATGCCATTTTCGGTCCCGTCGGGCGTGGTGACGAGTGGGAGAAGTGCGACCTTCATGCCAACTCGAGCCAAGGATTGCCGTCATCGTCCGTGAGCACCTCGCCGTTCTCATCTTCGAGGTAATCCGGCGCTACAACATCGATGAGCGGCTTTGCCGCCTCGAGCGGCTTCGGGTCGACTTCGTCCATGGCGGGAGCATGGAAGAGGTAGAAAAATCCCGTGGGCGGTTTGGGTGGCGGTTGGGCGCAAATTTGCTACCTCGCGCTCGGACGTACCGATGAGCGAAACAACTCTGTTTTTTGGTTTTTTGCTGCGGGATTCGCGATTTTTGGCGATCGACGAAAACAAGTTCAAAAATCGAATCTTATCTGCGGGATCACGGCGGTTCGCGCGATACCCGCGGCGGGGGCGGCCCCGGGAGGACCCACGCCGCTTTTGGGGGTTTTCCGGGGTGGTTGGTGATGGGTGGCGAGCCAATGGCAGCCGTCATGTGGCGCCGAAGCGATCTGCGGATGCGCCGCGCGCCGTCTCATCCCGGCTGTCGGGGATTCGCTGCCTTATCGCGGCATGCTCATCGCGCTTAGATGGCCGCCGCCCCATCGGCCGGTGCATCCAAGTCCTCGACCAATCGCCGGAACCTTGCGAAGCGGGGTGTGGTCATCCCGACGCCGCCTTGATAGCCCGGAGCGGAATCGATAATTTCGTTATACAGCCCTGTTCTCGAGATGCGGTTCATGAAGCTGGACGCTTCGGAGTGATCGACACCCAACTGGTTCCGGAGCTCGGCAACAAACTGCGACCAATTGAGGACCGCTCGCTGCATCGGAGTTAGGTTGCCCGTCGCTCGATCAAGGAAGCCCTGAAACAACAGAAGCGCCTGCCACTCTCGATAGGAAAGCTCGTCGAGCAGGCCGACCATCTCCTCGTAATCGTCGAGCGATGCGGCTTGCCCATCAATCGCGCCCCGTTTCAAGAGTCTTGCAAACATCCTGACCTTCTCTTCGCGCCGCGTGCGGAAGGCCGCGCGCATGGTCGCGTCGAGCGAATGCAAGAAGTCGTCAGATTGGACTAATTCCTCGGTCAATGCGACATCGCCCCGGCCGAGCTCGTCGAAGAAGGTGCGCACTCGCTCCTTCTTCATGCGCTCCGCCTTATCGACGATCAGGACGTCGAGCGCCGATCCGATGCCGGCCGGTATCAACTGCACCAAGCCGCGGATGATCGGGTTGCCGGCGTAGTCGGCCGGAAGGCTGATCTCTTGGCCGTGCGCGCCTTTGGTCATCGCGCCAGCAGAGCGAGCCCCACGAACCAGGCTACGGCGGCGAGTCCGATTATGCCCCGAATGGTAAGGACGCCGACAGCGTCGTTCAGGTCTCTCTTTGCGGCGGTTCCGATCATTTAGAGAACCCAGCCACTAGTCGGCCAGATCTTGGAGTGGCAGTAGGTCAATCCAGCGACCCGCCTCTTGGTAACCAACGGACCAGCGGCGAAAGCCGATAAATTGGTCACGGCTCCAATTCGGTTGCGCGATTACTCCGCCCTTGGTCGTTACATAGGTCAGAGTGTGATCAAGCATTCCTACGAAGCCGGCATCGTCGACGGTAATGATTGCGTCCCCCGCCTTTGGAGATGCCTCGAACGTGTTGTATCCGCTGTCTGGATCGACCCTAAGGGCCCAATCCTCGAGAATTAGCGCTGGCAGGTGTTGATTCGCGATATTGAAGGTGGCGAAGGCCCTTTCCTTCCTAGCATCGAGGGGAAGAGCCAGCTTTGTGCCGTCGATATCGAACCGCAGCGAAAGGCTTTCCAACGAACCGTAAGGGACGAGTAATGAGCCCGCCGGTGCTGAGGGCGTCGCGCCTGGTCGCAAACGTTCGATAGGCATCAGTCGCTCGAATGACACAGGCTTTTCCCTCCCTTGGACCCAGATTTCGCTTCACTGCTGGCCCCAGCCGTACCTCGGGCGAAATGAAGGTCTCAGTCAAGCGGGGGAAGATCCATTCTGGCGGAATTACTCATTCAGCCGCTCGGCCCACCACTAAGTCTTCTGCCGCCCTGCCGTGGCCCCAGGCGGCCGCTCGCCCAGTTGTCGTCACCTGTCGCTTGCGCGCGCGACGCGATTCCGCACTTCCATACAAAGAGGAGAAAGAATGATTATTTCTATCTCATGCGCGCAAGCGACAGGTGACGACAACCGCGAAATATAGTTGCGCGTGGCGCTCATTTTGCCCCGAGGGTTGAAGCGATGACCTCCCGCACCTTCGCTCGCCGCTCGGCTTCCGCCCGCCCGCGATCCGCGAAAATGTCATGGACCGCCGGCGCTACTCGCCACTTCGGTGACGCGCCCTTGGCCACCGCCACGGGTGACAGCCAGGCGAAGGCCTCGAGCTTTTCACAAAGACGCCTAACCTCATCAGCCGCAACCGACCGGAACCGCTGACCGGACCGTTGAACAATCCGAGCGTCGACTTCCTCCAGCCCTTCTGAAACAATTAAGTTGGCAATGGACATCAGGTCGTCGTGCCCCGCCGACATGCCCAGAACGCCCGCGTAGAATGCCACGGCCGATGGGCGAAGGAATTCCTTCATAAACCGCGCCACGCGGTCGGCTACTTCACCGCTAATCTCTGCCGGCGCGGTCGGCCCATCGGCCTCGATGCACGCCCACAACAGGCACAGGCGCGCAAAGATGCCGTCAGCCTTGCCAAGGTGGCCGGCGAGTTTCGGGGAGGCAATTTCTAGCGCCCGCACGAGCTCTACGTGCTCGGCCTCAAGCGCCTCACGGCAGACCCGCGCCTCGGCACTCATGACCACCGGTCTGCTATTCTCCAAGTTCCCAGCGCCGCAAGGTGGCCGGAAGCCGTGCAGCCGTTCCACAAGGCGCTCATAGGCGTTGGCACCGTCGCCCGCCGGCGCATCACGGCCGACGGTCGCGGGTCGAAGGATCACCGGCAGGAACCGCTGTAAGAGTCCATCATCATCCATATCGCCAGCGATAGCGCGAAGGGGTTCGGGCTGAATGCCGCCTAAAATACCGACCCCGAGGTTTGGGATGAGTAGAGTCCCGCGGGCGATCCGATTGACGGCGTAAGGCCCGCCGTTGAATGCCTGAAGCCAAAACCCCCGATCCGCCTTTGCACCTTTCCCTCCCGCGTACTTTTCCATGGCGCCAAACCAGCCCGTGAGCTCATCTTGAAACGACAGCACGCCGAGCGGTGAGTCTTTCAGAGTCTCCTGAAGCGCCTCGATCGTCGAGTCCTGCACAACAAGGCGCGGCTGCTTAGGCTGCGGTTCAGATTGGTCTTTCTTAGGCACCGCGCCCCACGTTTGGGCGGCAATTGCGTTGCGGATTGCCATTTCTTGATCGATCGCCCGGAGCGGACGCATGGCCGCGCGCATCACCGGCGATTTCTTGGTGCTCGGCATCCCGACAAGCCCGACCCACAGGCGAGCGTTTTCGCGCCAGGACGGGTCGTGCTGCTTCACCTGCAATTCAATCGAATCCGGGACAGCTGCCGCACAGACGGCGAGGGCCGACATCGCTATGCCTGCCGGGTCGGCGCCCATAAGTTCGCCCTGCTCAAACGCAAACCGCTCGATGGCGATAGGGAGGCAATCAAGCGGTAAGACGGGAGCCTCGTGCCGTTGCCATAAATCGACCGGTTGCGGCGCCTCGTCGGCGCGACAATTCAGACCTAGCCGCTCGCGGCGAAGCCTAGCCGCGAGACGTTGATCGCCCTGCTCGAGCGCGCGATGCTCGAGGGTCTGAATGTCGCTCGCGAGGCTCTGCTCGGCCGGCGCGGCCGCCTCGCCATTTGCAACGACAAGGCGGAGCCCCGCGGGGCTACCAGCTGTGCCGGTCTTTATAAGTGGTTCTTCCCGGTCGGCAGAAGCGCTCGCCTCCCGTTCGTGACGGCTATCGGCGACCTCGTCGCTCGCGTCCCGGCGGCAATCGTCATCGGGCGGAGGCGTCTGACAATCGTGACCGGGAAAATAGATCGAATGGATCCGCTCACCGTCGTCAACGAACGCCGCCAACGCCATGCCTTCGTCGGACTGATACAGCGATTCGAGCTCTGCCCTGTCGCCGAGACTGTGCGCGAGCCTGGCGCGTTTAATCGGGTAGAGCGGCGAGGCATTCGGCAGCGAAGGATAACCAACTTTGGCCAAGGCCTCCCGCACGGCGTCGACGATATCGTCGTCCGAGTACACTAGGAGGCAGGAGTGGAACGCCGTGATGTACAGCGCTGCATACGGCGATCCGGCGGTTGCCGCGACAGCGCGCCGCGCGTGCAGGCGTACGACTTCTCGCGATCCTTCGTAAAACGCTGCCCGAGCCCCGCGCAAGCAGATCTCCCACGCGCGGCGCTGCCATGGCGTATCGGCTGGGAGCGCCCCCGCGGCCCATATGCAATCTTCGGTGACGTCCAGCGCATCATGGTACGCCATTCCGCAGCGGCCCATCTCGCGCGCGAGCTCGATAACCTGGTGCAGACGGCGAGGACCGCCACCGAACGCGTCCTGACGAAGAGCGGCAAGGTCCTTAGACATAGTGCGTCCCTGAAAATTTGGTCATTCGGGGCTCCCTTGGTGCGGCGATGGTGCGCCGTGTTAATGTCAGCGGCGACCGGGCCTCGTCCCCCCGGTCGCCGTTTTCGATTCAGTCCAGTTTGAGCGGATTTCCCGCGGGGTCGACGAGCTTCAGAGCCTTGGCGAATCGGGCCGGCGTGCGCGGGGGAATGCGCTCTTCGGGAGACTCGAGCACCCTGACGATCGTGCGGCGATAACCCGCGTCGACCGGCACGAGCTCGCCACTCTTCTCAGTGCGAAACACGCAGGCCGGCTCGCCCCGGGCGTCGAGCCAGTTGACGTCTTCTCGCCATTTCTCAGGAATGGTGCGCCCCGGAATCTGGCGAGCCAGCGTTTCGGCGTCGACGATGATCGGCCGGTTGCCGCGGTTGCGGTTGGCCTCCTCCACGGCTTTGCGCTGTTCTTCGATCTTGAGAACGGCGGCGTTGAGTTTCTCCAAGAGGCGGCCGACCTCGTTGACCACAGGAATGGCGCCATCTCGAAGTTTGATGACCGACGCATGATTCGCGTCGGCATCGGCTTCGCGCTGTGCTGCCTCGGCTTTCGCGACCTCGGCTGTGGCTATTGTCAGGGCGCCTTCGGCGGATTCGAGATCAAGTTGAAGTGCCGATCGTCGCTCCTTCCATCGCTTATGCTCGGCAGGGTCTATCGATTTGGGCGGATCGCCTTCCCACCTCTCGAGTTCGGCCCGCAGCCGAACGACATCAGCAGTAAGGTCGCGCTTGCCGGCAAACCATCGTGCGGCGGCGGTCATGACGCTCATGCGCCCGCCCTTACGAAGGCGCGCACGGCGGTAGCTTGCGCCGGGGAGTAGGTCGCGCGGCGGGAGTTCGGATGGCTTGTCGACGGGATCAGGCCTGCCTGCTCCCACCGCCACAGCGTGACCCGGTCTTTTCCGACCTCTCGCGCTAACGCGGATCGCGTAATCATGGGCATCTCCATTTGTTGCACCGACCGGTGTCGGCGGGGTTGCAACAACAAGAATTGGCGCGGTGCCTGGAAAAGACCGGACGGTTTCGGTGGCTATGCGTTTTCAAACAGCACCACTTGGCCGGGTATGTCCCGACGAACGTCCCGCCTCCTTTTAGGCTCTGCACGCCCAACCGGCCGCGCGACAGCGACGCAGGGCGCAGACAGGGCGCCTAGGTAGCGTGCCCAATCGGCCATAAGGTTCGCGCGTTTCGATAGGGCAGTCCCCCGCCGATAGGCCTGCTCGGCCGCATTACCTACGGTGTGCGCGAGCGCCATTTCCGCAATCTCTCGCGGATAATCTGTCGCGTCTCCAGCCCAATCACGGAAGCTTGAGCGAGCAGTCCCGTGAACTGTCTCCGTTCGCCCCATGTCATCCTTGAGTAGTTTCAACATGGCCATATTCGAGAGCGGCCTTCCGGGCTTTTGACCGGGAAACAGAAAATCGCTCGGCTTCTTTCCAGAGGCGGCCTCCTTGGCGATCGCGACCGCCGCATCCGACAGGGCAACTTGGTGCTCGACACCGCCTTTCATCCGCTCGGCCGGTACGGTCCAGACGCGACGCGTAAAGTCGACCTCCCCCACCCGAGCCCCAATTACCTCGCCCGTCCGCGCCGCGGTGAGAATGGTGAATTTTAAGGCCTTCACCGCGGTAGTCGGCCGGCGCGCGACTAGTTCGGCCCAAAACGCCGGCATCGCCTTCCATGGCACCGCCCCATGGTGTTTCGTTTGCTGCGACTGAGACGGAAGTAAGTTGGCGAGGTGCCCATCCCACCGCGCCGGATTCTCGCCCGTTCGATACCCCTGCGACTTGGCCAGATCGAGAACGCCCTCAATGTAAGTTCGGACGCCTTTCGCTGTCTCTGCCTTTTCCAGCCAGATCGGGCGTATCACGGCGAGGATTTCGTCGCTGCCAATTGTGTTCACCCGTCGCCCGCGGATTGGCTCGGCATAGCCGCCATCACCAATGCACCGTTTCCACCGAGCAACTGACTTATCAGATTTCGCGGTCGCGCTGCGCAATGCGATGAATTCGTCGGCGACCGCGCCGAATGTGGGGATGGCTTTTTTTGCCCGACGCGCAGCGATCGGATCAATGTCGTCCGCCACCATGGCGCGGGCTTCGGCGGCCTTCTCGCGCGCTCGAGCAAGTGTGACAGAGTTAACGCCGCCCAAGCCCATTTCTCGGCGTCGGCCAGTCCACTGAAATATGAACACCCACGCGCGGGAGCCCCCGAAAGCCACTCTTAAATAGAGGCCACCACCATCGGCATACAGGCCAGGTTCGGTCGCGTACCTCACCGATTGCGCCGTCAGTCTGTATAGCGATCCCAAGGGCTGTTTCCTCAACTTGCGAGGAAACTCGTCCCTAACTTTTACCCTAAGTCAAATGCTCGCTTCGTCCTGATTTCTACGGACGACACCGGACGGCACAGTGCGTTAACGCGCGTTAATATGCTGTTTCTATGGTGTTTTTTTCGGCATCGGACGATCGCGATTCGCTTCGATTCGCGTAGGTTCGAATCCTACTCAGGGAGCCACCGTCGACTTTTCGGCATTTTTGCCCTTTTTCCGCCTTCAGCGACCTCTTCGCGTGGAAATTCTTTCACAACAATGTGAAAAGCGCGGTCTCGCTCTTGATCTCGGAAGGGCGACGGGTCGAATTGATCTCCTGAACACCCGGCAGGCGCGACAGACGCTCTAAGAAGAAGCGTTCATAGGCCTCGATATCGGCGGCGCGTTATTTGTAAGATAGACGGGGCAAAACGCGTCTTTCCGCCGATAAATGGCCTACCTTCCCCGGTCCGACAGCTTTCAGCCAGAAACCTGCAGAAGCGGACGATGCCGTGATCCGTCAACACATTGCTGCCCGCGTGGGATACATCTAACCGCAATGCAGACGGCGAGGACGACATGATCGATTTTTCCGGGCTGCAGGCCACCAGCGCAATCACGGACGAGTGGAAATATCCCGCAGCCGATCCGAACCGCAGCGGGCTGTTGCAGGTCGACACCGCACCCGATCACAAGCTCTATTGGGAGGAATATGGCAACCCCATGGGTGAGCCCGTCATGTTCCTGCACGGCGGACCTGGCGGCGCCTGCGCGCCGGTCATGGCGCGCTTTTTCGACCCCACCCGCTATCGCGTCATCCTGTTCGATCAGCGCGGCTGCGGCAAGAGCGACCCCACCGTTGCCAAGGCGGGTCCGGCCATAGCGCTCATCCGCAACACGACGGACTATCTGGTCGAGGATATCAACGCGCTGAGGGCGGCGCTCGACATCACCGGCAAGATGCACGTCTTCGGCGGAAGCTGGGGCAGCACGCTCGCGCTCGTCTATGCGATTCGGCATCCGCAGAACGTTGCCTCTCTGATCCTGCGAGGAATCTTCATCGGCGCGCGCGAGGACCTGCGCTACATGTACCAGGGCAATGCCGCGATCTTTGCCGAGACGCCGTTCGCGCTCACCGAGCCCGGTAGCTACATCGCTTATCCCGACGAGTGGAAAGCATTTGTCGAGGTCATCCCCGCCGACCGCCGCGGCGACATGATGAACGCCTACAAGGCGATATTCGACATGGTTCCTGCAAGCGACGCCGACCGCACGCTTCAACTGCGCGCCGCGCTCGCTTGGTCGGTCTGGGAAGGGACGATCTCCAATCTGATCCCCCAGGACGACGATCCGGGCAAGTTCGGTGATGCCGAGTTCGCGTTGTCGTTCGCGCAGATCGAAGCGCATTTCTTCGCCAACCAGCTGTTCCTGGAGCCTGACTACATCCTCGGCAATATCGGCCGGATCGCCGACATTCCGACGCATATCGTGCACGGCCGCTTCGACCAGGTGTGCCCCCTCACCCAGGCATCCCGTCTCATCGATGCGCTGGCGGCCGTCGGCGCGGCGCCAGTCAGCTATGTGCGAACCAATGCCGGTCATAGTGCGATGGAGCTTCAGACGGCGCTGGCATTGACCGCGATCATGGATGGGCTGGCACCGATCGGCTAGAGGGCATAGCGCGGATGCGGTTGAAGGAATAACGCAGCTAGGCTCCGCTGTTGGCCGGCAATGCTTGGAGGCCCTCGTGGCAAACGATTTTTCTCATGGCACTGTCCACGAAGCAGGTGACGACCTTCAAGCAGCAGTTCGATCGGATCCAAAGACCCACAAGCTATGGGAAAGCCTGACGCCGCTGGGTCGGAATGAATTCATCTGCTGGGTCGACGACGCGAGACAGCCAGCGACGCGCCAGCGCCGTATTGAGCGGACATGTGAGGAGTTGCTGGAGGGGAAAAAGCGGCCCTGCTGCTGGGTGGGCTGTATTCACCGTACCGACAAGGCACCAAGCCGCTGGCAACAGGCCGTCCTGATCGATCAGAATGGGAAGAAGCGTCGATAGCCTGCCGGCAAGCGAATGGCAGCTTTACGGGGCAGCGCGCGCACGAAACGAACAGCCGTCATTAGGGGACGCGAAGCGGACACTCACGGCTGCGGCTTTCCGGGGCTAGGTTCTCCTAACGACCGCTATGGGGCGCAAAACGGTTGCCTCTCCGTCAATCGATCAGTTCGAAGCGGAACGTCAATGCTTCACCTGGTTTGCTGACGTACCGCTACCCTCCCTTTTTCGCTCTCCGCTCTAGGATAAAACGCTCCCGAGCGCAGATAGCGATTATCTGGAGAAACCACCGAGCAAATGGACTCGTCGCGGGTTCTTAAAACTTGAACGTCAGGTTTGCCCGCGCGGTCTGATCGGAAAGGCGCTTTCCGAACTGGCCGCCGTAAGAGACACCAATGCTGGTACGCCCCGAAACCGCGATATCGAGACCGGCATCGACCAGGGCAGCATCGCTGATTAGCGGCAGGCCGGCGACGGGGAAGGCATTCCCGCCGGCTCGGTAGCGCATCGCCGTGAGCGGCGCGGCATCGCCGAATGCGTGGCGCCAGCCCGCGCCGACCCGCAGCGTCGTACGGGCGCCGCCAAGGTCGAAACCGGTAGAGGTCCGCAGACCGAGCGTCGTGAACGTCACATCGCTCGCTGCCCGGGCACCGGCGAGCCTGGCGTCGCCACCCGTCTCGCTGAACCCGTTGGTGCGGGCACGCGCATAGGCGACATTGGCATAAGGTTCGAATTTGGTGCGGCCGAGATCGAAGCCATAGCCGAGCTCACCGAACGCCTGGAAAGTGCCGCCATTATAGCCGGCGCGCGCCGTCTCGCCGAAGCCGGGGAAAGCGATGACCCGCGTCGTGTGGATGTCCTGCCAGCTATAGGCAATACCGGTCCGGATCGAGGCGGCGCCCCATTGGCCACCGGCATAGGCGCCGAGGTGATAGCTGTCGATCTTGCCCGATCCGCGCGCGTCGATGCTGGCCTGGGAATAGCCCCACACCGCACCGAGCCGGATATTCTTGTCCGCCGCCGCGTCGATGCCCATCAGCAGGCCGCCGGCCGAGCGGTCGAGCCGTGCGGCATTGCCGTTGCCGCCAATATGGCCCCAGGAGCCGATTGCCTGCCCCCAGACGCCACCGCGCCCGTCGTCGCCCGCACTTCCCCGCAACCGGTCCCAGACCGCATTGCGCACGAAGCGGCTGTCCTCCAGCATCACCGTGCGCATCGAGGGGTGGATGTCGCCTGAAAGCTGATCGAACGCATCGCGCGCCCGAGCAGCCGAGAGATTCACGACCGCATCGAACACCTGATTATCCCAGCCCAGATTCTCGGTCGGTCCGGCGACCGCGATCTGGTTCGGCGTCTGGCCGATCCCGGCAAAGCTGATGTCATTGCGGCGCATCCGCAGATAGACGTTGCCCGCATCGTATCTGAGCGACGGGTCGAGGAAGGCAAGGTTGCTGGTCACAGTGGTAAAGGTACCGCTGACTCCGCCGCCTGCCGACAGGATCGTGTAGTCGGTCTGCGGCCGGTAATCGCCCGTACCGGCCGACACATTGACCGTCCCGCCGTTGATAATGGCCAGGCCGGTCGCGTTAATACGGGAGGCTTGTCCGGCTGCATTCACGGCGACCTGATAGATCGAGCCGCTGTTGAAGGTGATGCCGCCGGCCACATTCATCGTGCCGATGCCGCCGCCAGTGCCCGGCGCGAGCATTGCGCCGCCAGCGATGTTCAATCCGCCAATCGACCCCGTGCCGGTAAAGAGCCCGCCCGCGATCGTGACAGTACCGGTGATCGCGCCGGTGTTGGTCGTCGTCCCGCCGCTCTGCGTCAGGCCGCCGTTGATCGTGCCGGCGTTGTTGACGATCCCCGCTGTGTTGAAATTGCCGTTCCAGGTCGCGCCGGTGTTGTTGTTGATGGTGCCGGTATTGGACGCGACATTGGCGTTGTAGGTGCCGTTGTTGGTGACCGTCCCGGCATTGTCGAGCGCGTCCGTCACGGTGCCGTTGTTGGTGATGACGCCGCCGGCATTGTTGTGGATGCCGGCAGGAGCGGTCAGCGAGCCGCCCTGCGCGACGGTGACGCTGCCGCTGTTGGTCAGCAGTCCCGCGATGACGTAGCCGCCGGTTGCTGCCACCGCGAGCGTTGCGCCATTGGCATTGTCGAAACCGCCATTGCCCGTCACGGTACCGCCGACGGTGAAGCTGCCGCCCGCATTGTTGGCGATGGCGCCGTTCAGCGCACCGCCATTGGCGTTCACCGTGCCGGCGTTGACCACGCCGTTCGAGACGCTGCCGCCCGTCTGACCGAAGGTCGCGCCGGCATTATTGGTCACGCCGCCCGCGACGGTGCCGGCGTTCTGGAAGGTGGCGCTGTTGGTCACGTCGGAGGTGATGCCGCCGGTCGCCGCGATCGCCAGCGTACCGCCGGAGATCGTCGTGCCACCGGTATAGGTGTTCACGGCGGTCAAGGTGGTCGCACCCGTGCCGATCTGCTCGAGCGCGCCGGATCTGGAGATCGCGCCGGCGAAGGTCAGCGCATTCGACCGGTCGAACACCAGACGACCGTTATTGGCAACATCGCCCGTGATCGAGCCGGTCGTGCCGCCATTGCCGAGTTGGAGCGTACCGGCCGCGATCGTCGTTCCGCCAGCGTAGCTATTGGTGCCGGTGAGGACCAAGGTGCCGAGATCGGTCTTGTCGAGGCCGCCGCTGCCGGAAAGCGCGGACGCGATCGTCGCGGTGACGTTACCGCCCGAGGCGATGCCATTGCCCACGCGGATAACGGTGCTCGCTCCGGTCAGGGCCAGACCGTCACCCTGTACGATGAAGCCGTCGTCCGCGAACTGAAGACCCGTCCCGATGTCGAGCGCGCCCGCCCCGGCTGCATCCACGGTCACCGTGCCCGGCGTGCCGACGAAGATCTGCATGGTTGCGGGACTATAGGCGCCATTGGCGGTGGCATTGGTGTTGGCCCAGTTGGTGCCAGCGGCGCTCCATATCCCGGAGCCGCCGTCGACCGTTCCATTCGCAATGGTATTGGCGCCGTCCCAGAAGATATACGGTCCAGACGAGGCAATTAGGTTGACCTGATGGGCCACCGACGTCTGCACGGTCAGGTCGCCAACGGCATAGCCCGCGGGCGTGGCGCCGATGGCGAGGCCAGATCCGCTCAGCGCGCCGCCATAATCGAACAGCCGGTAGAGGCCGTCTCCAAAGCCGCCTGCAGAACCGACGTTCAGCGTGCCGTTCAACGCCAGGTCGCCCGTGACGTTGAACAATCCGCTCGTCGACGGTGCGCCGAGCGAAACATCGACGAACGAGCCGCCGCTCAGCGCCAGCGATCCCATCGACAGGGTCTGGCCGGCCCGCCCCAGGAGGATACCGCCATCCGCCAAGGAAACATCGCCGGCGATTGTGCCGGCCCCGCCCAGGGTGGCACCCGACCCGACCGCAACCTTGGTATTGCCCAAAGCCCCATCGACGAGCAGCGTTCCGCCGGTCACATTGGTATCGCCGGTATAGGCGTTGCTGCCGCTCAGGGTAAGCGAGCCGGCGCCCGATTTGGTCAGCCCGACGACCGTTGGCACGATGATCGGCGGGAGGGTCGCGCTACCGGGGCTGAGAACCTGGATGCCATTTTTGATGGCGCCGCTGAAAATGGTGTCGGTGGCCTGATCGACGGTGAGAAGGCTGGGTGTCCCCGTCGCCACCGTGCTGGTGATATCGCCCGCGCCGGACAGCGAACCGACCGTCTGAGATGTACTGCCAAGATCGAGCGCCGCGCCGGCCGCGATCGTGAGCGCTCCGGTAGGCGCACCCAGCGTCCCCGCCCCGGCAAGCTGCAACGTGCCTGTGTCGATGATCGTGCCGCCGGCATAGCTGTTGTTGCCGGTCAGGGTCAGCGTCCCGGCGCCCAATTTGGTCAACGCGCCGACGCCGCCTAGCGGAGAGGCGATCTCCATGTGATAGCCATTGCTGTCGATGAAGGCGCCGCCCGCCTTGATCGTCACCGAGCCGGGGACGCCGCCGGTCAGCAACGTGTCGGCATCGGTGGCGCGCAAGATTCCGCCGTCGAAATTGACCGTCACCTCACCGCGATTTCCCCCCGCGAAGCCGGTTTCCAGCACACCGCGCGCTCCGGCCGTGCCGTTCAGATTCAACGTGCCGCTACCGGAGTTTGCGTGCGCCATATCCACCGTGTCGATGCTGACCCTGCCGCCATCCGCGACGGTCAGCGTGCCCGCGCCGGCGTAACCGAGGTACAGATAATCCGTACTCCACACAGACCCGCTGCCGGTGACGAGAACCGTGCCATTGCTGCCGGCCGCGTTACCCAAATTGCTGGTTTCGTTCGCAACCGTGCCGCCATTGGCGATCGCCAGCGTGCCGCCATCGACGGTGGTGAAGGAGAACGCGCTGTTACCGGACAGGGTCAGCGTGCCCGCACCATCCTTGATCAGCCACACGGCGCCGTCCCCAGCGCCCGTCATGTAGCCGTCTGTGATCGCACCGCTGAAGCTGGTGTTGGTCGCCTGCTTGACCGTGAGCGGGCTTTGCCGGCCGCCATATACCGAACTGGTAATGCTGCCGGCGCCGGACAGCGCGCCGACCGTCTGGCTGGTACCGGTAAGATCAAATGTGGCGCCGCCGGCGATCGCAAGCGCTCCAGTTGGTGCGCCAAGCGTGCCGCCCAGGTCGACGTCGAACTTCAGCGTACCCGCCGAGATCGTCGTGTCACCGGCGTACGTGTTGAACCCGGAAAGAACGAGCGTGCCGAGGTCGGTCTTGGCGAGACCGCCGGTCCCGGTGAGCGCGGAGGAAATGGTCGCGGTCATGCTTGCCCCGGCAGCAGTGCCGTCGCCCACGCGGATCGGGGTCGCCGCCGCAGTGAGGTTCAGCGCGTCACCCGCGACCTTGTAGCCATCGACGAAGAACTGCATCCCGCCGTTCACGTCGAGCGCGCCACCGCCTGCGCCCACCGTCACCGTGCCGGGCGTGCCCTGGAAGATCAGCATGGCCGCCGGATCGTAGACGCCGCTGGCGCTGCCGCCAGCGTTGGTCCAGTTGGTTCCGGCGGCGCTCCACGTGCCCGCGCCGCCATTGACCAGATTGTTGGGCGTGGTGTGCGCGCCGTTCCAGAAGGCAAAGGCGCCGGGGTTGGCCGACGTGCCCGCCAGCAGGTTGACCTGGTGGGCGGCGGTCTGAACCTCAAGGTTCCACGCGGGATTCGTCGCCGGGTCGACCGTTAGGCTGCCGCCGCCAGTCAGGTTCCCGTCAAAGCTGATCACCCGATAGAGGCCCGCGCCGAAGCCGGTGTCGGGAGAAACATCCAGCGTCGAGGTTCCGGTGAGCACCAGATCACCGTGGACCTTGAACAATTCAGTCGTGGACGGTGCCCCGAGAGCCGCGACAACTACCGACCCATCATTCAGAGTCAGGCTGTTCATGGTCAAGGTCTGGCCCGATTTCCCGGCCAGTAGGCCGTTGTGGTTCAGCGTCACCGCGTTGAAGATCGTACCGGCACCGGACAATGCGCCGCCGCTATTGACCGTAACGGCGCTGGCGATCGAACCATCGACCTGAATTTCGCCGCCGCCGAAAATTGTGGTCGGCCCGGTATAGCTATTCACCCCCGACAGCGTGAGAATGCCCCCGCCGCGCATGGACAATCCGACCTGGGCCGTGCCGCCCGCAATGGAATCGAAACCGTCGCCGATGATGCCGGAGAACGTGGTGTTGGTGGCCTGATCGACCGTCAGTAGGCTCTGATTGCCCAGGACAGTGCTGGTGATGTTGCCCGCGCCCGACAGCGCACCGACCGTCTGCGACGTGCCTCCGAGATCGAGCATGGCCCCGCCGGTTATGCTGAGCGCCCCGGTCGTGGCGCCCAATGTCCCAGTGCCGGTGACTTGCAGCGTACCGGATTCGATGATCGTGCCGCCGGCATAGGTGTTCGCGCCGGTCAGGGTCAGCGAGCCTGCGCCTTGCTTGGTCAACGCACCAACGCCGCCCAGCGGCGAGGTGATGCTGCCGCTCCCGCCATTGCTGTCGATGAACGCGCCACCCGCCCCGATCGTCACGTCTCCGGCGGCGAAACCGCTCAGTAGATCGGCGTTAAAACTCGCGGCCCGCAGGATGCCGCCGTCGAAATTGACGGCGCCGGTGCCCTGGCCTTTGATGATGCTCTGCGTCGCCAGCACGCCGCGCGTGCCCGCCGCGCCGTTCAGGTTGAGCGTGCCGGAACCGCCCTGGCCCAGCTTGAGGACGCCGTTGTTGGTCCACGAGCCCGCACTATCGACCGTGACCGTACCATTGGCGCCGGTGCCGTTGCCGACAACGGCCGTGGCGCTGGAAACGCTGCTGCCATTGGTGATGTTCAGCGTTGCGTTACCGTAAGCGCCGACGTTGAGGTTGCTGCTATTGGTCCATGCCGATCCTGCGCCATCGACCGTGACCGTGCCACTGCTACCGGCACCGGTACCCGAATAGCCGATCTGGCCGAACGTATCGGAAACGCTGCCGCCGTTGATGATGCTCAGCGTACCGTTGCCGCTGCCCCAACCGACCTGGATGGCGCCTGTGACGCTGCTATTGGTCCATTTCGAGCCCGCGCCATCGACTGTGGCGGTACCCGTGGCCCCATAGCCGACAATGCCGTCACCGCCGGTCTGGAGAATGTTGCCGCCATTGATGACGTTCAGCGTGCCGCTGCTGTTCGCGCCGATACCGACCAGGACGCCGCCGCTATTGGTCCACACCGACCCCGCGCCATCGACCGTGACCGTGCCCGTGGTGCCGGCGTCCTTGGCGATCTCGCCGGCGGCATTGGTAACGCTGCCGCCGTTGCGGATCGCGATCGTACCGCCGTTGACGGTGATTTCGCCATTGAAGTGGCTGGCGCCGGTCAGCGCCAGCGTGCCGAGGTCGGTCTTGTCGATACCGCCGCTTCCCGTGAGCGCGGAGGAAAGGGTCGCGGTCATGCCCACGCCGCCCGCCGTGCCGTCACCCACGCGGATTGGAACATCGGCCTGAGTGAGGTTCAGGGCATCACCGGACAGCTGATAGCCGCCGACGAAGAACTGCATCCCGCCGCTCACGTCGAGAGCGCCGCCGCCTGCGCTCACCGTCACCGTGCCGGGTGCGCCCTGGAAAATCAGCAGCGCGGCCGGGTCATAGACGCCGCTCGCGCTGCCGCCCGCGTTGGTCCAGTTGGTTCCGGCGGCGCTCCACGTGCCTGGGCCGCCGTTGACCGCGTTGTTGGGCGTGGTCTGTGCGCCGTTCCAGAAGCTGTACGAGCCGGGCGCGACCGTCCCGACCAATAGATTGACCTGATTGGCGGTCGTCTGAACGCTGAGATCGCCTGTGGTATAGCCGGCCGGCGTGGTGCCGATGGCAAGACCGTTGTCGGTGACGGCGCCCGCGTCGAACAGCCGATAGAGGCCATTGCCGAAGCCGCCGGCATTGGTCACGTTGAGCGTGCCGTCGAGCGTTAGGTTGCCGGTGACGTCGAACAGCCCGGCGGTGGACGGCGCACCCAGCGAGACATTGACCACCGATCCGCCGCTCAGCGCCAGCGATCCCATCGACAGGGTCTGACCCGCGCGGCCCAGCAGAATGCCGCCGTCCGCCACGGAAACGCCGCCGGCGATCGAGCCTGCACCGCCCAGGCTGGCACCCGACGCAACCGCGACGTGCGTCGTGCCCAATTGTATGGGCCCCCACATGACATTGCCCAGCGCCCCATCGACGAGCAGCGTGCCCCCCGTCACATCGGTCGCGCCGGTATAGGCGCTGTTGCCGCTCAAGGTCAGCGTGCCGGTGCCCGACTTGGTGAGCCCGGTCATGGTGGTGACGCCGTTGATCTCGTCGAAATAGTCGTTGATGGCGCCGCTGAAATTGGTGTCGGTCGCCTGATCGACGGTGAGCACGCCGGGATTGAAGTCCGACCGGGTGATGGTGCCCGCGCCGGAGAGCGAGCCGACCGACAGGGCCGCTGTGTCAAAAATGAGCGTGCCGCCGCTGCCGATGTTGAGCGACCCGGTGGCCGCGCCCAATGTTCCGTTGCCAGCGACTCGCAGCGTGCCCGACACGACTTGCGTGCCGCCGCTATAGTTATTGTTCCCGGTGAGGGTCAGCGTGCCAGCGCCACCCTTGCTCAGCCCTATCACGGCCCCGCCCACACCATCGCGCAGCAGACCGGCAAAGGTAGTATCGGCCGTCTGATTGACGATCGTGAGGATGTTCCCTCCCGAGACCGCCACGGAACTGGTGATCAACCCTGTTCCGGAAAGGCTGCCGATTCTGGGTGAGGCACCGCCCATGTCGAGGGTGCCGTCGGCGCCGACGAAAAGCGCGCCCGTCTGACTGCCCAGCGAACCGCCGCCGCTGAGGCGCAGCGTGCCGCCCTCGATCCTGGTTCCACCGGAATAGCCCGTCGAACCGGATAATGTGAGCGTACCCGTGCCGCTCTTCACCAAGGTCAGCGGACCGCCGCCATCGGTGATCACGCCCGAGAAAAAGGAATCGCCAAGCAAGGAACTGTCGACGGTCAACGTGACGGCGGTCGCCTCGCCATTGGCGATCCAGCCGCCGGTCGAGGGGCTGAAGGAAACACTATTGATCCGGCCGACGGTGGCGTCGAACCCGTTCAGCATCAAGAAGCCGCCCACCCCGCCACCAACCGTGTTATTGAACGTCAGGGCGTTGGTGTTGTTCAAGGCATTGGCAGCCCGCACGTTGAGGGTGCCGGATTGGAAGAATGTCTGGGTTCCGCCGCCGATAGCATTCGCGACATTGAGGTTAAGGCTGCTGGACCCCCGGAAATATTGCGTTCCGCCGCCGATCGCGCCCAAGACATTCACATTCAGAACGCTGCTGTCGTCGAAATCCTGTTGTCCGCCGCTGATAGTGTTGGTCGCTCGCGCGATCAGGACGCTGTTTTGCTTGAAATTTTGCAGCCCGTCACGGACTGCATTGGCCGCCGATGCATCCAACGTACTGGTAGCGTTGAAAATCTGGTGTCCGCCGGTGAGCGTATCGGCCGCGGCGGCGTTGAGCTTGCTGGAGTCGTTGAAGGTCTGCAAGTCGTAGCTGAACGGGCCATTGGTCGAATCCGTCCCGTTGAAGGTAGCCGCCTGCGCATGAGCGGACGAGGGAGCGAAGGCGACCGCGAGGAGTGCGAGCGTCGAGGTTGTGAGCGACAATCTCCTCAGGGAAATAGTCTCCGAACGATTGCTCTTGCCGGAATTCCTTGCGGTCATCGTTCCTGTCCCCTTGCGACGGCCAACCGCGCGGGCGCGCAAGGCGGCGCGCGCATGCGTCCACCCCACGCCATCGCCGGCGGGACCGTAATCGTTCGATTGCTCTCCAACCCCGCTGGAGAGATCCGAGCGCACTTTTGCTGCGCCGGCGGCAGCACATCAATCCCGCGTTCAGGGGGTATCAGCGCGATAATATTGGTAAATTCAGGGTTTTCGCCCCAACGCCACCGTGTTTGGAAGCTCGGGAATCGCGCACTCACGGCGCGTGACGCGAGCGGGAGTCAGCAACCGCCTCCGCCGCGCACGATGCCGCCCAGCATGCCGCCAAGCCCTTTTGGCTTGCACCGTTTCTGCTGCCCCTGACTCTGCTGCCCATCCTCACCTGACGCGCCACGTGCACCCATGGACCCCATCGACATGCCCTGCGCTTCCACCCAGCTCGTCGTCGAACGGTGCCGGATCCGGGCAGTCCATTCGAGACGCCAAGGCGTGGCGTTCGAAGCCGGGCGGGGAGGATAGGAGAAATCCTCCTCCGGCCCGAATGCGGTCAGCGTGCCGGCGGTGAAATCCGGCGCCGCCTGCCGCACCTCGGCCGGGATCAGGCAGCTGGTGGCGCTGGGCGGCAGGATGGTCCGGTCGCGCACCAGACCGGCCACCTGGGTCGGCGTAAGCCAGTCCGACAGCCCGCCCCCGAACTGCCGGGTAGCGCTGCTGGTCCAGATCACCATATCGCCCGTCTCGCCCTTCGGCCCCATCTTGCCGCCGCTGACGAACGCCAGATATCCGGTGGCGGCGGGGATGCCGTTCCAACTCAACAAGGTCGCGCCGCCAGCCTGCTGGCGGTTGGTGGCCCGCAAGGGCGACATGAAGTCCTTGGCGGCCGTGAAGGCTATTTCCGGAGCATAATTGCTTACGATACGGTGCGGACCGATCAGCGAACTGTCGGGCTTTGCGGACTTGCCGTCGTCATAGGGCCAATGACCGAACGTCCGGCTGTTCTGCAAGCTGGGGCCTCCGTCGCGCGGGATCGTGGTCGTCCAGATGCCTGCCGGCATCTGGCCATCGGCGGCCTTGGCGAAGTCGATAATCACGGGCTGTCCCTTGGGCGCGTTCGCCCCACATCCCCAGAAAATCAGCAGCCGACCCTTCGGCTTTTGCGGCAATTGATCTCCCTCCTGGCGTTCGATCTTGGGCGTGCTCAGGAGCACCGATTTGCCGAGCCTGGCGCCGGCGGGCATGAAATGTTCCGCCCTTGGCTCACCCTTGGTCGTGGCCTGCGACGACCCAAGCCGTAGCAGCAGTTCGTGCTGGACATTGCTGCCCCCACGCCCACCGAACATCATCCCCATCATCGAACCGGCGCCCATCGCGGACGTGCCGGAAACCGTTCCCGCCCTGATGTCGTAGCGCGCGATCGGCGCATTCGCGGGATCGGGTGCGGCGAGCAAGGGCAGGGAAGCGATCGTCGCGGCCCCCACCGCTGTGCCCAATGCAATGCGCCGAGATACCATTGTCCAACTCCCCTGCGTTTCGAGTTCGGAAAAAAAGCGTGCTTTCTTACTGAGGATCGATGAGGCGCATCGGCGCCGCACGCGAACTCATTGCCCGATCGCCGCGAGCGCCTGCGGCTCGGTGTTCAGGATCTTGCGGCTGAACTCGGCGGCCATTGCTTTGGCCTGTTCGACCTCCGCGGCATTGTTTTGCTGTTTGCCGTCGGCGTAGAACAGGAGCGGCAGGCCGCCGGCGGCGATCAGCGTGTTGTACAGCGCGGTCCGGTCCTTGTTCGACAGCTTGGCGATGTCGGGCGCCTGCACCAGCGTGGTGCCGAGCGCATCGAACACCCGATCCTGGGCAGCGCCATCAGGTTCCTGGTCGTTATAGACAGTGCTGATCGAGACGATGAAGAAGGCGAAGGCGCCCGCGAGGTCGTTCTTCCAGCCCTTTGCGCCATATTTTTGCTCGAACAGCGTGTTTCCGGCCTGCACGACCTGCCGCAGCTGCTGCCTTTCCTGCTCGGTCGAGCCGACGCTGTCGGCCAGCTTCCGCAACGAATCGTCGCCTGGGTTCGGGACGAATTTCCCCGAGCCGGCGACCCGGGACTTGGCGCTCGCCGGCGCCTGCGGCTGCGGGGTTTGCGTCGTCGGGTTGCTCGGCCGCGCCGCGCGCGAATATTTCGGATATTTGGCGCAGATACTCGGCAGTTTCTCGCCCTTTTTCAGGGCGGAATCGCAGATCGCCGTTTCCACGATCTGGTTATTGATCGCGTTGTTGACGAGCCATTGCTGTGCCTGCGCCGCGGGAGCGGTGGCCATCAGTGGGACGACGACGCAGATGCGGTTGCGGAGGCTCATGACCATCTCCCTGGTCGATCTCATTTGAGTGGCGTGCGCTTGAACGCCAGCGATCGACGCCGCGAGCGACAGTCCCGTCAGGGCCAGCGCTCCTTACGTCAGCGATGAAATTTCCCATCTTGGGGCCGCCGCAACAATCCCGCGTTCAGGGGATATCGGCATGATAATGTAGCCAGTTCAGCCTTTTCGTCTCGCGGCGACGACGGTCGGGATGGCCAGGATCAATTGCGTGCCCCGTCCAGGCGCGCTTTCGATCTCTATTCGCCCGCCCATCTGGTCAGCCCGGCGACGCATGTTCGCAAGGCCCCGCCCTTCGCCGGCCGCGCCGATGGCGCTCGTCGGCTCGAATCCCGTGCCATCGTCCGACAAAATGACCAGAATGACGCCATCGTCACCCAACTTCACCGCGAGGTCGATCCTGGTGGCGGACGCATGGCGCACGGCATTGGCGATACCTTCCTGCAACAGCCGATAGAGACTGAGCAGCCGGCGCACGTCGAGACTCGGCGCGGGGATCGGCAACATGCAGCGATAGTCCATGGCAATGCCCGATCGGGCAAGGCGACCCGCCATCCGTTCCCGGAACATCGCCAGTGCCTCGTCGATCGGTTCGTTGCCCGCGTCGATCGCGCTCGCCATATTGCGCAGGTCGTCGACCGCGAATTGCAGTCCCTGCTCGATTTCTGGCTCGGTCAGGCGATTCTCGCGGACATCGAGAAGAAGGTGCGTCAGCACACCGCCCACCCCGTCATGCATGTCGCGTAGCAAGCGCTGGCGCTCGGCGTCGATCGCGATCAACCGCTCCTGATGACGGAGCAATTGCGACGAGCGCAGCAGGCTGGCGTCCTGTTCGAGCACCTGACGCTCCAGATCGCTGCGTGCCTCCTCCGCCTCCTGATTGAGCCGGTGCCCCTGCAACGCGATCTCGAACAGGATGCCGAACATCGTCAGCGGCGGGGCGAGAACCGATGCCTGCAGCGCGAAGCCGGTGGGCGGTGGCAGGAGGAACAGGTCGAAGGCAATCGAGGCAAGTGCGACGAGCAATATCGCCAGTACCCGGATTGCCGGCCCCGGCGCCGTTCGCCCCATCCGCAGCAAGGCGACGACGCCATATCCGAGCAGCAGGGTTAGCGTCATTGCATCGAGCCAGGGCACGATTGTCGCGAAGTTGGCGCCCGCGATCATGGTCGCGAGCAATATGACGAAGACGGCGATGAAACAGCCACAGGCGGCCCAGGCCTCGCGCGGCCGCCAATCGACAAAGGCGTTCACGGAAAGCGCCGCCATCGCCAACATCAGATATTCGGTGCCGTAGCGCAGCAGCGGAAACCAGACATAGGGCAGGCTCTCTGCGCCGAAGGTGGTGAGCCAGGCGTCGATGCCGACCAGAATGAGCAGCAGGCCGGTGACGCCCTGGAGGCGCGAAAACCGATTGACCGGCAACAGCACAAGCAGCGCTGCCCCCATCATCAGCTCGGTCGCGACGACCAGCCACACCATGTCGAAACGCTGGAATTTCTCCCAGTCGGCCGCCTTGTTCATACGGTCAAAAGGCCCTGCATAGGCGGTCACCGCCTTTGGGCAGGAGCTTTCCAGGCAGGCGAGCGACCATCCAATCCCCGTCGCCGCTTCGTCCCGCATCAACAGGCTCGCCCGCGCCGGATACAGGATTACCGGCTGCCAGCCAGGGATGCGCAGCAGGGCCGGCCCTGAAAGCCCGGCAGCGAAGGCGCTCGACTTGCCCTGCTCGGACGCCAGCAGCACCCGCGCTGCGGGCAACCGGTAGCGCTCCAGCGTGCCTGCCGGCTGCAATCCGGCAACGATGAGCGCATAGGCTCCCCAGAACAGCAATTGCGCGCCGAGGATGATGGCCAGCGCACGGCGCCATCCCGTCAGCCGGGGCAACAGGCTCACAGACGCAGCAGCCCACTGCGAAAGGCACGTACCATCGCCTCGCCCCGATTGCTCACGCGAAGCTTCCTGTAGATCGATTTCACATGATCGCCGATCGTGTGCGGCGATATTTCGAGCTCGGCCGCCGCCTGCCGGTTACTGTATCCGCGTGCCAGCAGCTGCAGCAGTTCGATTTCGCGTGGCGATAGTGGCGGATCGGCATCATCCGGTTTCGCGTCGTCGCGTTGCCGGCGCAGGTGCCGCAGCACATAAGCCGCGATGCTAGGCGACAATGGCGCGCCGCCGGTCAACGCATCGGCAGCTTGCTGGCCGATGTCGAGGCTGTCGATATCTTTCAGGAGATAGCCATCCGCCCCCGCCAGTACGGCCGCCAGCACCGTATCCTGATCGCCCAGTACCGACAGGACGAGTATTTTCGGCTCCAGGCCACCTCGCGCACGGATTTCCTCGATCAGTTCGATCCCGCTTCCATCTGGAAGCCCGAGATCGAGGATGAACAGGTCCACGTTCCGATCGATCAGAGCCCGTGCTCCGGCCAGCGTGCCCGCCGTGGCCAACAGCGACAAGCCATCATGCGCCGCCACACCACGTTCGACGTGAGCGGCGACGAGAGGATCGTCCTCGACAATGACGACGTTCGCTTTCACGTCTCCCGTTCACTCGTGCTTCAATGGGTCTACCAGGCCGTTGCGGCAGCGGTCCATGCGATGGAACAGCCTCGCCGCCCGGCGGTCCGATTTCAATCCCCCGTTTACGGGGGGAGTCGCTGACCCGGGCGTCAAGACCAATCAGGAGGTCGGCAGGACCAGAACACAGCCGTCAGTCTTCGGGCCTACGCCTCTTCAGAGGCAAACGCCGTTTCGAGATGAGGCGCGGCCAGCACATCCCCTCGACCGACGATCAACCATGATTCGCTATGGGGCTGAGTGATTGCGCGGTCGCGCAGGCTCTGGAAGAGACCTTCGGCCAAACTATCGCGGACGACGACACGGACGTGCATTCCTTCGAACCTCTGGGTCATCTCCGGCATCGCCACGTATGCTATCCGCTATCCAGATCAAATTAGCGCATTCATGCGCGCCTGGGCGGTCCCAGCAGTGCAGGCTCGAAGATCAACGCGCAGATCAGCGTCCAGATCAACGAGATCATCAGGATTTCGCCCATGCTGGCCGTCCCGGGGTGATGCGACAGCCAGAGGCTGCCGAACGCGGTGCCGGTGGCGAGCGCGCTGAACATCACGGCGCGGGCCAGGCTGGACTGGAGCAGGCCGGTCGCCCCTGCCCGCCACGCCATCACGAAATAGATGTGGAAAGCCACACCCACCCCGAACAATAACGGGAAAGCGATGATGTTCGCGAAGTTGATCGGCTGGCCGATCAGCACGCAGCTGCCCAGGGTCAAGAAGATCGACAGCACGACCGGCGCAAGCGTGAACGCCACCTCGCGCACGTTGCGGAGCACCACGAACAGCAAAGCGCTCACCAACAGGAAAGCAAGGACGCCGGCCTGGACGAACGCACCAGCCACGGTATTGGCCGCCGCCTGGGTTGCGACCGGCAAGCCCGATATCGCGGGTGTCACGCCGGCAACAGCGGTCCGGAACCGGCGGATCACGCGATTGTCATTGCCGTCGCCGCTGGGAAAGACCTGCAGCCGCACGCGCCCGTCGGGCGTTACCCAGTCACGAGCAAGCTCGGCGGGCAGCTCGGCCTGGGTGACCGGGGTCGCCTGCAAGGCAAGCCGAACCTGGCCAAGCATCACGTCGAGCGGTCGGGACACCGCCGCGTTCATCTCGGCGCGTTTTTCGGGCGTGCTTCTGGCTAAGCGCTCGAACAGTATCGCAAGCCGCCGGACGTCGCGCGCGCCAGGTTGCTGCCCATCTCGGGCGACCGCGCGCAGCTTGGCGGCGCCCTGCGAGAGCGATGCGACCAGATCGGCATCAGTCGGCGGTGGTGCGATATCGAGCGGATTGATCGTCACATCGAGCAATAATGCCGCATCCTGGATGATCGGCAGCTTGGCCTGCTGATCTTCGGGCACGAAGCTGTCGAACGAGATCACCCGGGCGACCTCGGGCAACCGCGCAAGTTTGGCGGCGATCGCCTGCGCCTCCGCCGGATTGGCGGCGAGCACGTCGATCGTGTTGGGCGTGCGGTCGGGATCGCGCGTCAAATCGGCCAGCGCCCGCATTGCCGGCGCGTCGGGATTGCGCAGGTGCAGCGGATTGAAGTCGAACGTCACCCAGGGAAGGATGGCGACGCTGGCGACGAGCGCGATCGCGAATCCCCACAGCACCATGGCGCGTTTGCGTTCGAGCCATCGGTCCACTGGCGCGAGCGCGGCGAATCCGACGTCGCCACGCGGTTGTCCGGGGCGAAACAGCATCACCAATGCCGGCAGCAAGGTGACGCTCAGCGCCAGCGCGACGATCATGCCCAGCCCGGCGATCACGCCGAGCTCGGCAATGCCGACATAAGCGGTCGGCAGGAACGCGCCGAAACCCAGGAAGATCGCGCCCGCCGCCAGCGTGAGCGGAGCACCGAGCGCGATCGCAGCCTGGCGAAGCGCCGCATCGGACGGGGCGCCGGCCGCGCGCTCGGCATTGTAGCGGACACAGATCTGGATACCGAAATCCACCCCCAGCCCGACGAACAGCGGGATGAATGCGACCGAGATCAGATTGAAGCGACCGACCGCGAGCAACCCGGCCGCCATGGTGACAAGGAGGCCGAGCATGATCGTCGCCAGGATCGCGGCGACCAGGCGCACGGACCGTGTCGCGAACCATAAGGTGAGCAGCATCGCTGCGAGCATCACCAGGCCGACCAGGCCGATATTCTCCTGGAGCGTACCGAACTCCTCGTCGGCCAGGGGCACCTCGCCGGTGAGCTGCACTCGTACGCCATGCGCGGCATCGAGGCCGAGCGCGGCGGCGGCCGTCCGGACCGCGTCACTCGCCGCTTCGCCCGACATCAGCGCGCTATGGTCCAAGACCGGCTGGGCGAGGATCAGCCGCCGCGTCGGCGGGGCCATTGCCCCTTTTCCGCTCGCGAACAGCTTCTGCCATGAAAAAGGCTTCGGCTTGCCGGCGAGCACGCCGTCGGCGGCGTCACCGAGCGCGCGGACCGGCTTATCGATCCGGTCGAACGTGACCTGGCCCGCCTGCACTCCATCGGCAATGGTCGACAAGGCGCCGGCCACGCCGCGCAGGCTGGGGTCGGCGGCGAGTGGCCCGAGCATCGGCTGCGCTTCGACCAGCGCGGCGGTGGTGTCGCGCACATCCTGTTCCGAGCCGAACAACAGGCCTTCGCGCCCCAGGAAGTCGCCTCCATCGGGCCGGGTGACCAGTCGGAAATGCGCCTTGTCGGATGACAGCCGAGCGGCAAGCCGGGCGGCGCCGTCCTCGGCCAGTTCGGGCGTGTCGCCATCGACCATCACCAACATCACGTCGCGCAATTGCGGAAACGCCTGCTCCATCGCTCTTTCCCGCTGACGCCATTCGACATTGGGAGAGATCAGTTCGGCGGTGTCGGTGGTCATCGCGAAACGATCGAGGGTGACCGATAGCGCCAGCGCGGCGAGTACCAGCACCACGATGACCGTCAGCCAGGGGCGGCGGACGCTAACCGCGACGATTGGCGTGACGGGGGATCGCACGATCAGCGCGCAGACGGACCCTGCGCGCCCATGAAATAGCGCAGGTTCAACCGGATAGTACGGGCGTTGCCGTCGAAGGCGAACACCGCCTCGGCGAATTTGGGCGGGCCGAGGCGGATCTTGGCATCGTTCGAGAAGCCGACACCCTCTTTCGGGATGCCGAACAATGCCCGATCGACCTCACCATTGCCGTTCTCGTCGAGAAAGGCCTGCACCGCGTAGCGCCCCGCCGGCAGGTTTGCGACCGTCACACGCGTATCGCCCAGCCTGGCCCGCGCATTCCCCGTCCAGGGACAATTATCCTTGAGGAATTGCGCCTCGGGACAGACGTCGACATGGACATTGCCCTTGGCGATACGGACATTGCCGACATCGATCGTCAGGACACCTCGCGCATCCGTCCCTGCGGCCGCCAGAAGTGGCAACCCCAGCAGCGCCAACAACACTCGTCTCATATGCGCTGGCACTCCGCGATCACGCTCGCATCGTTATAGCGTAGGGCCTTGAGCACGGTGTCGACGATCGCATCGGCATCGAGCCCGGCCTGGGCATATTGGACTTCGGGCTTGTCCTGGTCCTGGAAGAGGTCGGGCAGCCGCATCGTGCGGAGTTTCAATCCGCCATCGATCAGCCCGATATCGCTCGCCATCGTCAGCACATGCGCGCCAAGGCCGCCGATCGATCCCTCCTCGATCGTCACCGCGACCTCGTGCGTGGTGAGGAGACGGCGGATCAGCTCCTCGTCGAGCGGCTTGGCGAACCGCAGATCGGCGACCGTGGTCGACAGCCCCTTGGCGTCAAGCGCGTCGGCGGCCTTCAAGGCTTCCTGCAATCGCGTGCCGAGCGACAATATCGCCACCTTCTTGCCCTCGCGCACGACGCGGCCCTTGCCGATCTCGAGCCGCTCGGGAATTTCGGGCAGCTTTACACCAACCCCGTTCCCGCGCGGATAGCGCACCGCGATCGGTCCACTGTCGTGGAGCGCGGCGGTGTGCGTCATGTGCACTAGCTCGGCCTCGTCGGCGGCGGCCATCACAATAAAATTGGGCAAGGTCGCGAGATAGGTGACGTCGAAGCTTCCGGCATGGGTCGCGCCATCGGCGCCGACCAGCCCGGCGCGATCGATCGCGAAGCGGACCGGCAGGTTCTGGATCGCAACGTCGTGGACGACCTGGTCATAAGCGCGCTGCAGGAACGTCGAATAGATCGCGCAGAACGGCCGCATGCCTTGCGCGGCGAGACCGGCCGCGAACGTCACCGCATGCTGCTCGGCAATCCCGACATCGAAGGTGCGATCGGGAAAGGCTTTCGCGAACCGGTCGATGCCGGTGCCCGAGGGCATCGCCGCAGTGATCGCGACGATGGTCGGATCGCGTTCCGCATCCTTGATCAGCTGATCGGCGAAGACGTTCTGATAGGCAGGCGGCCCCGGCGGCGCCTTGGCCTGGGCGCCAGTGATGACGTCGAACTTCTGAACGCCATGATATTTGTCCGCCGCCGCCTCGGCCGGGCCATAGCCCTTGCCCTTCTTGGTCACGACATGGACCAGGATCGGACCGTGCTCGCTGTCGCGGACATTCTCCAAGACCGGGATCAGATGGTCGAGATTGTGGCCGTCGATCGGGCCGACATAATAGAAGCCGAGTTCCTCGAAGAGCGTGCCGCCGGTCACCCAGCCGCGAGTCAGTTCCTCGGCCTTTTGCGCGGCATTGTGGACCCGGCGCGACACCTTGGCGGTGATCCGCTTGGCCAGGCTCCTCAGGCCCAGATACTCGCTCGAAC
>Ga0207669_10000038_pt1 | contig 74003 bp, 92 predicted proteins | sample KBSM33metaG_FD_184329 | JGI IMG/M metagenome (GOLD analysis project Ga0207669, IMG submission 184329) | Miscanthus rhizosphere microbial communities from Kellogg Biological Station, Michigan, USA - KBS M3-3 metaG (SPAdes) (version 2) | ecosystem: Host-associated > Plants > Roots > Rhizosphere >...
CGCGCCGCAGTCGCTTCCGCTTTTCTATAATTCGCTCGAGCCGCTGTCGAGCGAGCAGCACGGCAATTTCCGCATCCGCCCGTCCAACGGCGCGCCATTCCTGGCCACCCAGCATGCGATTCCGCTGACGGTCGACGAATTCCCGATGGCGCAGCGCAACCTGCCGATCGTCTTCTCGCAGGGCGATGACGGCGTGCCGCTAGCGCTGATGGGTCTCAATGAGGGGGTCAACGTCTTCATCGATGAGAAGGGGCAGCTGCGCGAGCCTTATACCTATGTCCCGGCCTATATCCGCCGCTATCCGTATCTGCTTGCGCGCCTGCGCCCGGAAGCCGAAGAGTTGACCTTGTGCTTCGATCCGAGCTCGGAAACGATCGGTGCGTTCGATGAAGGCGAGCCGCTGTTCGCCGATGGCGCGCCGACCGAGGTCACCAAGAACATCCTCGAATTCAACCAGCAGTTCGAGGAAGCGGGCGCACGCACCGCTGCGTTCATGAACGAACTTCGCGAACTCGATTTGCTGATGGACGGCGAAGTGACCATCCAGCCGGACGGTGCCGACAAGCCGTTCGTCTATTCGGGCTTCCGCATGGTCAACGAAGAGAAGCTCAACGAGCTGCGCGGCGACCAGCTGCGCAAGATGACCCAATCGGGCCTGCTGCCGCTGATCTATGCGCACCTCTTCTCGCTGTCGGTGATGCGCGAGATCTTCACGCGCCAAATGCAATTGGGGCTGATGCCGGCGCCGCAACTCGTCGCCTGACGGCGTCGAGCTGTTCTGAGTGGCGAGGACCGCATTGGTCCGCTCCGACCGGTATTCCTGGCGCGCGAACTGGCTCCACTGGTCGATCGCGGTGCTAGTCCTCGCCAACCTCGCGCTCGGGCTGTTCCACGAATCGCTGCTCGACGGCATCAAATGGGTGATCCCGATCCATAAATCGATGGGGATCACCGTCTTGGCGCTGACGCTATTGCGGCTGGGCTGGCGGCTGACGCATCGGTCGCCGCCGCTGCCCGTCGACATAACGGGCTGGGAGCGGGCAGTGGCAAAGGCGGTGCACGCGGTTTTCTACGCGCTGTTGCTGGCGCTGCCGCTGACTGGCTGGATGTTGTCGTCCAACCCGGCGCGGCTGCGGCCGATGACATGGTTCTGGCTGTTCCCGATCCCGCCGCTGCCGATATCGGACGTGACGGCGAAGCTGGGCCACAATCTCCACGGCGCAATCGCTTACTTCATGCTCACGCTGGTCCTGCTGCACATCGCCGCGGCGCTGCGCCACCATTTGCTGCTGCGCGACGCGGTGCTCGACCGGATGGCGCCGGGATTGATCCGGAATGGATGAAATTCTCCGGTGAGAACGTTCATGTCATAGTCTTGAAACGGTAATCTCATCGACCTATGTTGCTTGAGTACGGCTTCGTGTCCCCCCTTTCGCGAGGTCGTGCAGACGCGCTTTCGAGCGTGTCTCCTCCCTGAACCTTGGCCACCTCGGGCATTTGCCCGAGGTGGTTTTTTTATGGGGCGGGAGAGATCGGTCAGGCCGCCGGCGTGAGGCCGCTATTGGGTGGGAAGCAGTCCGTGTGCTTTCGGCCCCGCGAACTGCGAAGGCTGCCGTTGTTAGGCTGCCACGAAGCACACCTGCCAACCTAGACGTGAAGCGAGCATAGCGGAACCGTGTTGGGTGCTGGCTGCCCCGCGCTACCACCCCGGCCCTTAGAGTTTATGGATTATTGAGCATAACGAGCCCAAACCAGAGTGCAAAAATCATCGGGAATCCATAGAACAAAATAACAAGGTAGCGGTAAGCAGGACGATCCCGCAGGTCACTGTCAGGTCCGCTTCTGACGGGGGCCATCCCGGTAAATACGATCTTCCCGATGCACCATGCGCATAACGCGGACAGACCGAACATCATGAAAGGAGCCACGGGATATTCCTCTCTGCGTCAAGTGGCGACACAACCTCCGACCTAGGCCAACTTTCTTAACGGAGCATGTGAGGGTCGGGCCTTGATATAACTTGCTGCCCAAAGAAGAAGGGGCACTTGCTCCATCATTTCTCGTTTTGGCTGCCGAGATATCGTGCCTCATAACAGGATGCCGCACTGGATGCAGTGTGTCGTCAACGGCAAGGTCCGGCTCTAGGACGTGGCCCACGCTACGTCAGCTTCTATGTCGTTAGCTGCCAATCCAGGGCTGTCGTTTCCCCAGCCCCCTCACTCCGCCGCCAGCGCGAGCCCGCCGGTCAGCAATTCGTCGGTGGCGGCGTCGATCATTCGGTGCAGCAACGCGGCGGTGCCAGCCAAGCCCTTGCCGGGCGCGGTCAGGCCGGAGTCGAGATAGAGGCGCCGATCGATCTCGATCTGGATCGCATGGATATGCTGGTCGGGCCGGCCGTGGCGCGACAGGATATAGCCGCCGGGATAAGGCGCGCTGAGCGCCGCGCGATGGCCCGCGGCGATGACTTCGCCTTCCAGGCGATGAACCTATCGTCCGCCCGCGCTGCGGCCGAACTCCCTGTCGGTTGGCGGTGTGAGGTCGAACTGGAGCGTCGCAATTTCGCTCATGGCTTGGGCCTCACGGGGCGAATTCGGTAAGCGGCTTACCTTTTTCGAGCACGTAAGTGGCAAGTTCGCTCGCCGGCGTGGTGCCCACGTTCCGCGCCGAATGGAACACGCCTGCGGGGACGAACAGGACTTTGCCAGCTTCCAGCGTGACCGGCGGCTGGCCCTCGACGCCGTATTCGAGTGTCCCTTTGAGGACGTAGATGATCTCCTCCCCGGGATGGCGGTGTGAGGGGAAGCTTGCGCCCGGAGCGAAATCGACGCGCGCTTGGAACACCTCGCGGCCGGGCACGCTCAGGTCGTGGCGTTGCAGGTCGGTGCGCGTGCTGCCCGGCGGACGCAGGGACTGGGCCGAGAGTGAAACTACGCTGCCTGCAACCAAGGCGGTCGCCGCGAGAAATGTGTAGCGCATGATGGGTCTCCCCGCCGGTTTGCAAGGGTACAGGCGGCGCCCGGCGACGCCGCCCGCACGCTCCGTCGCGCTCAGCGGACCGAGCTAAACCCAGCTCGCATTTCGTCCACCAGAAAGCCCGGCTGCTCGAAGGCGGCGAAGTGCCCGCCCTTCGGGAGCCGATTGTAGTGGATGAGCTTAGGGTAAGCCCGTTCCGCCCAGCTTCGCGGCGCCTGGTTCAGCTCGTCAGGGAAGGCGCTCACAGCGATCGGTACCTTGACCCCGATCGGCTCGAAGAAGCGCGCGTTGGTGCGCTCGATGCCAAATCCCGGCGACGTACGCGGCAGCGCTTCCCAATAGAGCCGCGCGCCGGACAGGGCCGTATTGGTCAACCAAGTCACGGTGATGTTGTCGAGCACGTCGTCGCGCGTCACCCCTTCTGCCACGCCGTCGAACGCACGGGCGATCATCCGGTAGCTCAGGATGTCGTGATCGAGGAAAAAGGCGGCTAGGCCTACCGGCGAATCCGCGATCCCGTACAGCGTCTGCGGGCGCTGACCCATCTGCTGCGCATAGGCAATGCCGTGCCTAAAGAAGAGATCGAGCCGTTCGTAGGCCCAGCGTTCGTCGTCGCCGAGACCCACCGGCGGGCCCTGATCTGCGCGCAGCGCGTCGAACACTTCCGGCGGCACGGTCGACGCCATGTTGGTGTGGATCGCAATCAGCTCTGGCGGAGCGATCGCGCCCATGATCTCGGTGATCAGCGCGCCCCAGTCGCCACCTTGCGCGACGAACCGCGTGTAGCCGAGGCGCTTCATCAGCGTGACCCACGCATTGGCGATCCGCGGCGGATTCCAGCCGGTCTCAGTGGGCCGGGCGGAGAAACCGTAACCAGGTATCGACGGGATCACGACATCGAACGCGTCCGCTGCGGAGCCTCCATGGGCCGTCGGATCGGTGAGCGGCCCGATGATCTTGAGCTGCTCGACCACCGAGCCCGGCCAGCCGTGGGTGACGATGACCGGCAATGCATTGGGATGCTTCGACCGCACGTGGATGAAGTGGACGTCGAGTCCGTCGATCTCGGTGATGAAGTTCGGCAGGGCGTTCAGCTGCGCCTCGCATTTGCGCCAATCGTACTCGTTCGCCCAATACGCGGCGAGCTTCTGCATCGTCGCAAGTTGCACGCCCTGCGTGTCGTCGGCGACCGTCTCGCGATCGGGCCAGCGGGTCGCCTCGATGCGGCGCCAGAGGTCGGCAAGCTCCTCGTCCGAGGCGTGGAATTCGAACGGCCGGATGGCGGCGTCGTCCGCCGCCGTAAAGAAGGCAGATTTCTCGTCGTTGGTGGCCTTCGACTCGGCTGGCGGAACCGCAGTCGCGAGCTCGGGCTGCGGGGGGGCAGTTATTGGTTGGGTCATGATCGCCTCCTCATCCGAGACACGATCAACTTGGTTTCGGACGACAAGAGATGCCGGCCGTCAGGACCGGTGCTGCTGTCTCGTAAGAGGGCCGAAAGGCGGGCTGTATTCGGTCCGTCGAACACTTCGACTCGGTCGCGAAGACGATTAACCATGTCGCCTCGAGAGCCGCGTGTCATGCGGAGTGCGCCGAACCGGCATGTTTCAGCGGCGTAAGGGCGGGGATCTGTCAGGTGGCTTCAAGGCAGATCTCCCGCAACAGAATTCCCCAACCTGCCAATCCAGGACGGTCGACCTCCCAGCCCACCTCACTCCGCCGCCAGCGCGAGCCCGCCAGTCAGCAATTCGTCGGTGGCGGCGTCGATCATCCGGCGCAGCAACGCGGCGGTGCCAGCCAGGCCCTTGCCGGGCGCGGTCAGGCTGGAGTCGAGATAGAGGCGCCGGTCGATCTCGATCTGGATCGCATGGATATGCTGGTCGGGCCGGCCATGGCGCGACAGGATATAGCCGCCGGGATAGGGCGTGTTGAGCGCCGCGCGATGGCCTGCGGCGATGACTTCGCCTTCCAGCCGATGAACCAGCCGGCCGCCCGCGCTACGGCCGAAGCGGTCGCCGATCACCACGCGCGCCGAGGCGCCGCCCGGCAATGGCGGCATCGAATGCACGTCGAGCAACAGAGCGGCGCCGAACCGCTCGCGCGCGGCGGCCAGCGCGTCGGCAAGCGCCGAATGATAGGGACGGTGATCCTGGGTAATGCGCTGCCGCACTTCGTCGTCGCCCAGCCGCCGGTTCCAGATCGCGACGCCGGGTGCCGACCGCCGGGGTACCAAGCCCAGCCCGCTGCGCAATTTGGTCGCCGCGGCGCCGGCCGGGATCGGCCGCGCGCCGTCGTCGATCATCGGATCGCGCTCATCCTCGCCGCGGTTGAGGTCGATCCAGGCGCGCGCGCGGCGCTGGACGAACAGGGTTTCGTCGAGCCGGGCGGTCAGTGCGACATCGTCGGCATGGCGATCCTCCAGCGCCAGCATCGACGCTACCGGCACAGCCGCGGCGGCGCGCAGTTGGAGCGGATAATCGCGCCCGGCATGCGGCACCGACAGGATCACCGGGCTGTCCGGAGGGATTGGTCCGACGCGGTCGAACGAGGGAGCGGCCATGCGTGCAAATCTACTCGTCGTACCGTCTTGGGGCAATCGCCGCGCGACGCTGGAAAATCTTAAACCCTTGAGGCATAAAAAGCGCTGGCGGGACACAAGGCAACGGACGGGCATGATCAGGATTCTACTGGCCGAAGACGATTCGGTGATGCGCGAATATCTGACGCGCGCGCTGGAACGGTCGGGCTATGCCGTCACCGCCGTCGATCGCGGCACCGCCGCGCTGCCGCTGATCGAGACCGAGCATTTCGACCTGCTGCTGACCGACATCGTGATGCCCGAGATGGACGGAATCGAACTGGCGCAGAAAGTGTCGGAGATCGCGCCCGATATGCGGGTCATGTTCATCACCGGATTCGCCGCGGTGACCTTGCGCGCCGGCAAGCAGATGCCCAATGCCCGCGTGCTGTCCAAGCCATTCCATCTGCGCGATCTCGTGCTCGAGGTTGACCGCCTGTTCGAGGTCGAAAGCGCCAACGGCGGGTTGTAGAGTTTCCGCGCTTGCACAGCGGCGGAAGCGCCGCTACAGGGCCCGCTCCCCGTGGGCGTGTAGCTCAGTGGTAGAGCACTGTGTTGACATCGCAGGGGTCGCAAGTTCAATCCTTGCCACGCCCACCACCTAAGGGCCGGTCTATCCTGACATTTTCACCCTCCGGGGTTGAGTGATAGGGAGACCGGCCCCGGTGCCACTCCGGTGCAAAGCACCAGGCGCCAGGCCCTCAATCTCCTCCAAAATGCTCGCGAGCGCGGCTTCGACAGTCGCGTATTCGCCGATCGCGTAGACCTCGGTCTGGCCGCCGGCGTCGTGACCCATGAAGCCGTCCAGATCCCATTTCGTGGCGCCGCGGTTACGCACGAGCGTCGCCAAGCTGTGGCGGAGCAGGTAGGGCTTCCACTCGCGGCCGGTTGGCAGCTTCAGCTCCGTCAGCATCGTCGACCAGGCGCGATCGACGTCCAGGACAGGCCGGCCGTAGTAATTCACCAGCCAGCCTCGCCCTGAGCGCTCGGCGACGGGCAGGGCCTCGTATTCGACCAGGGCGGCCGACAACCACTCCGCCAACACCGGGAGCACCGGAACGACCGGACGAAACTTCTTCGTCTGCAGCCGGCCGTGCGGGTTGAGGTCGAGAGTCGGGGCGCCAGGCCACCATTGCTGGCGATCGGGTGCGATCGAGATATCGACGACCGAATCGGGACGCGCGATTGTGCAGATCGACGCGATGAGGAACGCGTGGAGCGAGCCGCGCCGCTTGAGCGGCTCGCTGGCATAGCGGACCATGTCGGCCAACACCGGGACGTCGATGCGTGTCCGACGCGGCCTTGAAACTTGCTTGCGGGCGATCGGCCGATAGGTCGGCCGCTTGTCCGACCGCGGCGGATCCGCGTTCACGGCATGGTTGAGCGCGGCTGCGACCTGGATGATCGACTCCTCCGTCGTCGCCGGCGAGCGCGGCCGCGAGGCAGTGACCTCACCGGCCTTATTGCGCCATTCGACCGGCTGCAGCCGCGACCACGCGCGGAACGCATTGGCGAACACCGTCGTGCATGCAGCTGCGCAGCTCGTGGCGATACCGAACCGCCCCTCAGCGCCGCGCGCTTCCTCTGCCTCGAGGAAGTCCAGGACATGCTTCAGACGCGCGTCGATCGTGTCGGCCGACACGCGGCTGTCGCCCCACTCAAGCTGATAGTCGGCGATCGCGTCCGTCAGCAGATAGGCCTGCGCCTGGGCGAGCGGCTGGCCGCACGCATGGCAAAACGCCGGCGCTTCGTCGGAATCGTTGAGATACCGGCGATCTAATGCGACGATCGCTGGTCCTTCTTCTGCCGTGCCCGTTGAAGCGCTTCGGACGCGTCGCGCGTCGGGGTCGTACCACCAGATGGCGAGATAGGGGGAACGGAGCGAACCGTCGGCCTTCCTGTCCCAGTCGAGCCAGTATTTCCCCCGACGATAGATTGGCGCTCCATGTGCCGGCATCGCCCCTGCTCCTTAAGATATTTGGCCTTGGCCTCGTGTAGGATGCCGAACACGCCCAGGCTGCTCAGCAGATCGATGTCGGCAGGCTCAAGCCGCACGCCCTTGCCGATATCGGCCGCGCGGCTGAGCTTCTGATCGAGCTTGACGATCGGCGCGGTCATTCCACGCCCTCCGTCTGGACGACCGAGATCCTGAAGAGGTTATCGGTACCGATAGTTCGGACGACCTGCGTTCCGGCGGCTGCATCTACGCTGACGAGCTCGTGATAACCCACTTTAGCGAGCGACCCGGCAACCATGCCGAGCAGTAGCTGCGCGTTGCCCGTGACGCCCATGTCTTCGGGATCCATCATTCCTCTCCGTCGGCTTGGGTTTCCGCGATGAATTCGCGTTTGAAGTCATCGAGCGCGAAGGCGTGATCGAGCCCGCGATTCTCTGCGAAGATGTCGTCGACGGCCTTCACGACGTCGTCGACCATGATTCCCTTCGCGATGCCGTGCGCCTTGTCGCGGGCGAACGCTCGGCGCTTCGACCGGCCGGGGATCGACGCCGCCATCGCTCCCGAAACTATATGCTCGAGCAGAAAGTGCTTCTCGGCGTGCTCGACCTTGGGCGCCTGGTCGCCGCCCAGCTTCAGCTGCACCCTCAAAGAGTGGGCGTAGAGAAGGATCTTATGAGGGTCGTACAGGCTCTCGACCGCGGCGAAGACGAGCTCCTCGAGCTTGGTATCTGCGGCGATCGGCGCGCCGTCGAAGTTCTTCCGAACGATCTCCTCGATGGCCCTGGCAGTGGGGCGGGCAACGGCGATCTTGAAGTCGCAGCGGCCGTCGCGCAGCACGGCCTGATCGATCACCTCGGGCCGATTGGTGGCGAGCAAGACGAACGCGCCGCTCGCCTGCATCCCGTCCATTTCGGCCAGGAAGGTCGCGACCTGGTTCTGCTCCCAGGGAAAGACCTGTCGGGACCGGCCCGAGCGGTCGGGCAGCAGCACTTCGGCCTCGTCCATGAAGACGAGCAGCGGGTGGCCGTGGAACGCCTGATATTCGCGCGCGAAGGCGAAGATCCTTTTGATCCGCTCCTCGGTTTCGCCGATAAACTTCGATTGCAGCTCGGCGCCGGCGATCGAGATCATCTCGGTCGATTTGCCGTAGAGCCGCTTCATCTCGGAAGCGGCGGCGCGGGCAAACATGGTCTTTCCGCACCCCGGCGGGCCCAAGAGCAGAGCCCCTTTGGGCATTTTCAGCCCATATGCTTCGTACAGCGCCTTGTGCAGCACTGGGGCCTGAACCGCGTCGCGCAGCACGCTCAGCGCTTCATCGTTGCCGATGATGTCGTCGAACGATTGCTCCGGAGCTGGTACGATCCATTTTTCGACAAGCTCCCGCGCCGCGCGGTACGACGCCGGCGGCGTAGTCGGCCGCGAGCCATCCGATGTTGAAGCGCTATGCCCGTCGCTTCCAGCACCGAAGGCGAAATCCTCGAAGGGGATGCGTAGCGTATTGGCCATGTCGCGCATGATCTGGTCGGAGAACCTCGGATAGATATCCAAGTCTTCGATCCGGATGGTTGAGCCGAAATCGGACACCCGCTCGATCCGCACACTGGCGGTCTGGTTTGGCTTCGTTACCTTGTGCCTGCCGCGATGCGATGGATCGTATGGCGATCCGAACCGGTCCCAAGTCATTGTTGCACCTCAAAAGCGGGGTGGAGTTGAAGACTGCCGTCCAGCTCGCGGGCGACATTGGAGCGCAGAAGATCGCGGCGGCCTTGGCGCCACCAACCCGAGGTCGGGCTCTTGCCCAGGCGCTCGCCGAGGACAGCATTGCTGCCTGGGCCGTTTGCGAAGATCTCGCGGAGGATTTCGCCGCCTGGGCCGCGCAACTTCGCAGCCCATAGTTCGACGAGCTCGTCGGCGCCGGGCCAGCGCCCGAAACCGATATCGGCGCGCTCGAGCAAGAGGGCGGTGGCGAAACACTCAGCCCCTCGCACCTCCATCAAGCCATTCTCGAGCAGCGCCTTTCGCGCGAGACGGGAGTCGCCGGAGTTCGGACGCCGGCCGGTCAGTAGCAGCGCGTCGTTCCAAACGATTCCGTCCGTCGCAATTGCGCGGAGCAAAGCAGCCATCTCGTGCGCTGTGCGGTTGAGCGGGGGCGCTCCATCCCCCCCTGAGGGAGCGCTACGTGTTCGCGGTTTGACGACCGCGGCCGTCTGCTCGGGCGCGTCGCCGGCAGGCGGCCTGACAACGGCCGGCTTCCGCGGCGCGCCCTCAGCCGTCGGCTCGCCTTTAGCATGGTGGCGCGTCTTGTCCCCGAAGCATTGGAGACGGACGCGTTGGACCATCTCCTCGATGGCAGCGAACTCTGCTGCCCATCGATCGCAGTCCGCGTCGAGTTCGTCGACGAGAGTCTTGATCTGGGTATTTTCGGCTTCGAGCTCCTCGATACGCGCGTGCGCGCGCGTCAGTTCGTGCTGGTCCTTGGCCGAAAGATCTGACGGCTTGACTTTGTCCCTGGTCGGCGGCGGCGGTGCCAATGCTTTACGCAGCTCGTCGACGAGCGCGCTTGAGATCGCGATGGGCGGCGGTGCCGTGTCGCCGTGGAGCGGCGTACGCGAACTATCGAAGGTCGCGTTTGCGGGGAACGCGACCCGCTCGAGGCCAGTGTCCGTCGGGCTCCACACAAACCCTGTCCCTGTCGGAAGCGTTGGGAGCTGCGTGCGGAAAGCCTTGGTGTCGATCGCGAGATGACCGGAGACGAGTTCGGCCGTACGTTTGCTATCGACGTCGCTGGTCTGGCGCATTGCCACCATGGCCGCGATCGCGCCGCGGACGTTGGCGTCGAGGCCGGAAAGGCGGGGCGCTGTCAGGACCAGATTGATGCCGTTGCCGCGGCCCTGTTCCGCGAGCAGCCGTACTGCCTCATAGGCCGGCCCACCTCCACCTTGCGGAGCCCAGCTTTGCGCTTCGTCGAGCAGCAGATGCAGCGCCGTTTCGTTTGTTTCGAATACTTCGGTCGCGAAGTCGGCGACCCAGCGCTCCCGATCGGGCGCCTTCCATTGGCTAAGGTCGAAGATTGCCGGGATGTTGCGCTCGACAAACAGCCGGCCGATCGTCGCGCCCTGGTCCGGCGTCATCGGTATCTGGGCGCGCTTTCCCCCGAAGATCACGAAATTCAGGCCCGGCGACTTGCCGTCGGCCGCCAGCGTCAGACCCCATAGCTTACCCATCTTGTCGATCGCACCGACGCGCCGATCGGCGCGTCGCAGCTGCTCGAACAGCCCGCGGGCCAGATAGGTCTTTCCGCTGCCGGTTGTGCCAACAACAAGCCAATGCGCCGCCTCGAGCTGCTCAACGGTAACCGGATAAGCCGCAGCCGTCATAGGGCGGCCTCAATCGCCTGCAGGTCAGCAATATACCGACGGAGCGCGTCGCGCGTAAGGAAAGCGGTGACGAGGTCGGTGCCAATCTGGTCGGCATGACCGCCCCAAAAAGCCAGCAGCAGGCCGCCCTGGAGTTCCATCGGTGCCCACTGAGTGCTGATGCCGTCATGGAGTAGGCTGGCCCGGAACACATCTTCCTGCTGGGGATGGGGCAATGCGATGATGCCATGCTCATCAATGACGAGCGGCCGATCGATCGCCGGCGGCGCCGACTTCGCGTTGACCTCGGCCGCGAACGCGGCGAGGCCAGCCAGCTTGGCAGGGTCAAAAGGCTGCGCGCCAGCGCCGGTCATCCGTTCGCCCTTCGAAACTCAGCCATGGCTTCGTCGACGCTGCCCTGGCCGAGCAGGTTGGCGACCGCGATTGCGATGGCCTTGTTGCCTGCGATCATCTCATCGAGGCTGCCCCTCGCCCGATCAAACAGCGCATCGGGCGACTCGCCCAGCGCTCCTGCCGCTTGAAGCACAGCCATAATCGCGGCCATCGAAACGCCGTTGGCGATCTTCATCATCATCATAAGCTGATGAGCGGTCGGCAGCCCGCTGGCGCGCGCGAGATCCATCTCGCGCTGCAGGTCGGCCTCCAGCTTAGCCGCGATCTTCTTGCCGAGATCGTCGGCGATACGATCAGCGAGATCCCTATTCATGGCCTGGCAGCCCCAGGTCCGGCTGAAACGTGCGGTCGCGCATCAGCAGGTCGAGATCGGCGGCGAACAAGCTCACGCGATCGCGCTCAGCGATGAAATGGATCTCCGCGACCTGGTGGTTAGGCCGGTCGACAAGCGGCGCCGCGATCGCTTCGGCCAGATAGGACGCGCTCACTCCGCAGCCTCCTCAATCGCGCGATCGGCGCCGACCTGGTCGTTGGCTGCTGCTGGCGTACGAAAGCGCAACAAGGGATGCACCCACCGCTCGGCATCGTCGCGACGCGCGGCGCGCACGGCGGCGCCGGTACCCGTCACGACCGCCAATAACTGGCGCGTGACTTCGGGCCCCTTCAACAACTGCCAGGGCCCGAAAACGGCCGCCTCAACGAACGGCTCGGCGATCGCCAACCGCTGCGACACGGGCAGCCGATCGAGCAGCTTGGACGTGGGCGTCCAGTATTCGCGGACATCCGCGTCGCTCACGATGCCCGCTAGGGCGGCCAACTCCTCGTGCGCCTCGACGTGATAATCGTCGCTGTTAAGCGAGCGCTCGAGCGTCAGACCCGCCAGCACCGCCGCGGCGAGATCCTTGATCGCCTGGCTCTCGCCTACGTACGACAGGAAAGCTGCGGCGATCGACGCCTCGCGCAACATTGGGCGGGTGCTGAGTTCTGATATTGCGGCGCCCCACAGCTTGGTCGCCGGCATGCCCTCGATATAGTCGCGGGCGAGCTCGGGGCCGCCCGCCAGTGGTGGCATTGTCGCACCGACGTCGATCGGCCGCGAGCTGGGGTCGACCAGCATTCGCAACTGGGCGAAGACGATCCAGTCGGTCGCAAGACCGCTGGCGCTGGTTTTCGCTTCCTGGATCAACGCGGCGCGAAGAACGGCGCGCCGGATCGAACGGAAGATCTCGATCGTGTCTTGGCCAAGCGCGTCGGCCGACGTCGCCGGCGTCGACGCCTCCATACCGGCTCCGATAAACGCTGGCGCGCTCGATACCGGCGGCGCCCGCCGCAGCGATCTCGGCCGCTCGGCGGTTGGCCGCTCGGTGTTCACCTTGGCCAACCGGTTCGACCACCACCAGGTCACGTCGGCCGTGCCGTCCTCGGCGATGGCGACACGGGCGACGATATCGCCTTCGGGCAAGACGATCGTCCCGTCAGCCAATTCTTCGGGCACGACCTGCAGATGCAAATCGTCGGTGTCGAAGTCGGTCTGCGGCGGCTTGACGATAAAGCGGAGCTCCCGACCGACGCGGGTCCGCAGATCGTCTTTCAGCGCGGCAAGCTTGGCGTCGACCAGCTGGCGCAGGATCGCGGGATGCATGAGGCGCCGGCGTTCGTTGTCGGCGCTCGAGAAAAGATCCAGCTGTAGCCCGCCGCCGGCGTTAACGTATTCCTCTTCACCGACGAACCTGAGGTCGCGCTCGCTGACGCTGTCGTTGAACTTCATCCAGGCGCGGATGTCCGACGGCTTCTTGTGCTGATCCGCCAGAGAGTGGAGCGCTTCGAAGGCCGCCTGCTGCAACGCGTGGTCGGGGGTGGCGCCGTACGCCTTGGCTTGGTCGAGGGACATCTCGCCGGCGCTGAAGGCGTCGAATACCGGTTTCGCCAGCTGCCCAAGGCGCAGCCAACGAATGATCTCGATCGTCTCATGGCCGAGACTGTGCGCAATCTCCTCGATCGTCTCGCCCAGGGCATGGGCCTTGGCGATGCCAGAATACTTTTCAAAGGCGTGGAGGTTAAAGCGGTTGTCGTTCTCAAGCAGGGAGTTGAGGACTAACTTGCCGTCGGACAGATCGTCATATTCGTTGGTTCTGACCGGAAAGTCGGCCGGGAGCTTGCCGAGCTCGATCATCAGCATGATTGCGCGATAGCGTCCGCCGCCGGCGAATACGCCGAACAGATCCGCGGCGCGTCCACTCGAACCGTTGCCGGCCATTGGATGGGTTTGGACCGGGAGCCGCAGACCCTCCGATACGATCGACTCGCCAAGAATCAGGAGTTCTTCGCGAGTATGGAGATTTTTGCGGACGTTGTGGCGCGACAGTCGCAGCTGCGAAACCGGCCTTTCGATGCTAAGCATGGGGTTCCTCCGAGGGCTGATCGGATGCGGGGAGGGGGACGGGTTCGCCGTCCCCCGAACTGACATCGGCTAGATCCCATTCGGCGATCGTCGCCGGCGTTCCGGTTCGGCCCCATTTGGTCGGCGGATCTGCCGGCCATACGCGCAGGCGCTTACCGTGCGGGTCGCCGACGGTGCGGACGACCACTTTCTTTCCCACGGCTTCAGCCGGGCAGAAGCCGGGGTTCGGTTTCAATTGAGCGTCCCCAGCGCCACGGTGGGCTGCGGACTGGCAAAAGTGAGCGCGGCACCGACGCGGATCTTGCGCCAGCCCATCGTCTGGAGGATCTTCGACAGGGTTACGCGCGACGGCAGCTGCTCATCGAAAAAGCCGGGCAGCTGCTGCTCGACGTAATCTAATGTGACGACCTGGTTGTCGCGAAGGGCGTCCTGCAGCGCGAGACGCAGCTGACCAAGGTAGGCAGCCTTGGCACGCCCGGTTTGCCCCGTCGACTCGGCGCCGGCCGTCATTGGAAGATGACTTCAACGCCAGGGACGTGCGCGATCGCGGCGTAGATCTCGATCACGACCAGAGCTGTCGCGAAGCCAGCGATCGCGATCAGCGATCCGGTCTGCAGCGCGCCTGGTTGACGATCAGCTGGCGACGTCGGCCGACAGGCGGGGCCGCCACACTTGCAGTCGACACCATGCCAGGGGCTGCCTTGTGGCAAACGATCGTGTTTCATCGACGGGTCTCCCTTCGCAGGATCCAGATGAGGGCAGAGATTGAGAGGACAGCGCCGAGCGCGCCTGTCAGCGCCGCCAAAATGGAGTGCTTCGTAACCGCCAAGGCGCCCGCGGCGCCGACGTTGAACAATCCGAGATAGGCCCAGCGCAGGGGTGCTCGGTTGCTCACGCGGCCGCCTCGACCGCATCAGCATCGGCGGTGCCGGCGTGCGCGGAGCAAACGTCCTCGGCTACCCATGCGCAGCCCTGGCCGCCGATAACGCAGGGGTCCCACTCGCTGCAGGAGCAGATCCGGCACAGCCGCGGCGGCTTTTCGCCAGAGCCTTGGGCTATGCGCACGAGCGAGATCAGAATGCGCATATCGAACGGGAAAATGCGTTTCAGCGCGACGACTAGGTCCAGATCGGCCGGCTGGGCATCGGCCTCGATCAACTCGATCCACTCAGCGCGTGCACGTTCGTCGAACCGGTAAGGCTCAACGTGAAGCCCGGCGGCGACGTCGGCCGGCGAAAGCCCGGCCGCGCAGCGGCGATGCTTGAGATAGGCACCAGGCGTAATGGTCACGTCGAAATCCTCAGGCATGCAAAGTGCCGGCCCGGCGGATGCGATGCCGCCGGGTCGGTCGATCTGGCGTTGCGCGCTGGCCGCGCCGCCTTGGGGGTTCACGGTGGCTTGTCGTTCCGCTCAATCGCCGCCTGGACGGCCGCGATCGCGATGTTGGTCTTGTTCGCTAGGTCGACGAGCTCGCGCAGGGCGCCCTGAAGCTTTGACTTGTGGGCGCTGCCGATCTGGCTGATGTCGAACATCGCCGCGAACGCTTCGCCGCCTTCGTGGACTAGGTCCCGGCCGATCTCGCTGAAGGTGACAGCGTCCGAAAACTGGCCAAGGCATTGGGCCTTGAGCATCCGACCTGCTGTCTGCCAGATCGTGGCATCACCGCCCTGGGCGATATGCGCTTTGTCGAGCGCCAGCATATCGGGAACCGTCAGCTGCTGCGCCTTGCCCGCGTCCGAGGCAGCGCGAAGGTAATGATCCTTGCGCCCGGTTGCCCTGGCAGCTTCGCGCATGCCAAGAGCACCGATCACGAGGTCTAGTGCGTCCTCGATGCTGCCGGGTTCGCGATGTTTGGTCACGCGAGGCGTCCCGGGAGTTGCACACCGCCGGCGGCCGCGGTTTGTTGGGGGTGGCCGCCGGCGGCGCTCGGCGTCCAGGTCTGAACGCGCGAGCCGTCAATCTCAAAAAACGGCGCCGATCGGGAGAGACGATCGGCGCCAAAGTGGTTAGCGGAAGCTTGCAAGCACGCTGCGCGCGCGCCGTCCGGGAGTTTGCTATTCACAGCGGCGCGCGCGCTCCGACCGGCTTGCCGACGGTCGAAGGGGGAAACAGGTGAAAAAGCGCAACGAGGCGCGCGTGGCGTTGCGGCCACGCGCGCCCGGCCGGCGGATAGGATCGCTGCGGGCGCGGCCACGCCCAGGCGCGATCCCGGGCGGAACGGCTTCGCCCGGACGAAAGGGGCAGGGAGCGGCATCACGCCTCGTCCTCAAAGTCGTGGACGCCGAGGCCGGTGCGCAGGACCCTGTTTTGGATCTCCGCAACCCTGATCTGAATGCGTTGTGTTCGCACGACGATGAGCAGCACCACGGACTGGCCCAGTGATGCGATCGACAGCGCGACAAGCACGAATGATTGCCCGACCGTCATGGCAGCAGGTTCACCGGGTCGGCCCCCAGCCGGTGCCCCTCCGCACGCTTGGCGATCGGCTGGTTGTCCGCCTCGCCGCCCGTTGGTGGATAGATGTCGGGGCGCAGTTCCTCCTTAGGCACGCCAGTAGCCGCTTCGACCTTCAGCACGCTTTCAGCCCAGAGAGGTCGCCCCTTCAGGAGAAGTTCCCGAATCGAGCTCTGCCGGCGACTGCAGATACGTCCCAACGCGGATTGACCGCCCGCTATGCGGACGGCCTTCGCGAGGGGCGTGTCGAGTCGATGTTCTAACGACATGACGTTAGCTAACGGCATTACGTTAGGCGAGTCAACGCCTAATATGTTATCGCCTCCTAACGGCGCTCCGTTAAGCTGGTCGGCTGTGACGTTAGGTGAGAGAATCAACGCCCGGTTGGCAGCCGTGGGCTTATCCCAAGCCGAGTTGGCGCGTCGCGTGGGCGTCCGGCAGAGCACAATTAATTCCCTGGTGAACAGTTCCTCGCGGACGAGCAGGTCGATCGTGAAGATCGCGCGCGAACTGCAAACAACACCCGCCTATCTCATGGGTGAAACCGACGATCCGCATACCGATGCTGTCGAAACGCAGACCCTATCGGCGGAGCAGCGTGAACTGCTCGACTTGTATCAAGCTATGGACGACGCCAGCCGTCGGTCTTTGATGCACGTCGCCCGATCGATGGGTGGCGAACCGCTGCCTCGATCTCCTGCTCATGCGCCGAAACTTGCCCTAGCCGTCGCGCCGGCGGGCAAAGCCGACGCCTGATGGAAATGGCAGTGAAAATGTCCAATCCTGTCGCTGTTGTTAGGACTTCGCCCACCTTTTCCGAAAGATATTCAATCCCCTGGCGGCGTGGAGCCAGGCGTCGTAACCGCTGGGGGACGGAACCGATATCGTTCGCGTTCGACTTCTCTGGCGACAGGCTTGCCATGCGCCTCGACGAGGACGAGGCGGCGTTGATCGACTTCTTTCGGACGATGACCGATGTCGATCGCCTGGCGATGGTACATATCGCGCGCAGCATGGCCGAGCGGGCGGAGGCTAGCGCGGCGGCCAATCCGAGAAGCTTCCAACCACCACGGCCGAGCGCTACCGAATGACAGACCCTCTCGATCAGCCTGGCGCAGCCCTTGCCCTGGCGCGCGACATCGCTGCCAAGCTTGAGAAGCAGCTCGATAGCGGTGCCCACGTGATCGCGCTCTCGCGTGAAGATGCCGTCGTCGCCTTTGGCCTGGTCAATGCCATCGTTGACGATTTGGCTCGGTCCGCCACCAGCCGACATTAAGCGATTGCAGGCCGTATCGGCTGGGCTGGCTGACAACACTCAAGTTATAGCGATGTTGGAACTTCACCCCTATGTTCGTCATCGGGGGATGGGGTCCAAAGCATGGGTGTACCGTTACGCCTCTCGCCTACCCGGGCGAGCCGGAAGCTTCTCGCACTCGAATTCATCAAGCGGCATTTCGCCGATCGGGGCGACGCGCCGAGTTATGGCGAGATCGCGATCGCGCTGAACACTAGTCGCGGACGGGTCAGCGAGATTGTTCACAAGCTGGCCGACGAGGGCAAGCTGATCCTTCAGCCCGGGCACCGCGGGATCCGACTTCCCGACCTGGCTGACCAGATCAGCGAGAGCGACGCACTGCGCCGGCTGCGCGAGCTCGGGTACGGCATCATCCTTCAATCGGCCTTTCAAGTCGGAACAAATACGGGACTGCCCGGGGTGGAGATCCTCGATCATATTCCCGACATCGAAACCGGGGGCGGGGGCGATGATGATGGGAATGCAAGGCGGCCTTGAGGGCCGCGCACCAGGCGCCGGCGTGAAGCCGGCGCCCATTCGCGACAGCCGGCCGTATGAGGTCCAGCGGTTCGAGCACTTGGTGCTCGGCTTGCCGCGGCCCCGGCCGATCAAGACCAGCCGGCGCGCCAAGCCGAAGGACCCTGTCCTCCTTGCGGAAGGGATCGAAGAGGTTGTCGAGATCCGCGAGCGCTGGTCGCACAAGCAAGGCACCCCCCAAACCCACGAACACCAGGAGCGGCCGGATAGCCGCGATGGCGCTATTCGGCGCCTCCATCAGACCGGCGCGATCACCGACGACCAGAAAGCGGCCGCAGACCATATCGGCGAGACGGCCGAACGCATCATGCGGGGCGTCAGCGTGCGGACCGCGAGCCTCGAGACACGCGTCGACGTCACGCGCGCCGGCGACGGCACGTTCTTCGAAGCCTTGGCGGCCGTCCAGCTCGAGGTGGCCTATGGGCGCTGGCGCGCCGCGGTGAGGGGACCGATCGCGCCGCTGCTCGAGATCCTCGTCGACGACATTTCGCTGACGATTGTCGCCCAGCGGCACCGCATTGGGTACAAGCGGCTCAAGCGCCTGCTGATCGACGCGCTGGACTTATGGCCGCGCATCATGATCCAGGCGCGCAAAGAGATCGATCCGGCGACCCTCGCCGCGGCGCAGGCCGCCATTCTGTAGCTCGACATGGCGACCGATCTGGATATCCAGGCCTATGCTCAGCAATCGCTCGCCGGCATAGGACAGTCTTTCGGAATCCCATATTCGTTGGTGGCAACCAACTACGCTGCCGCACGGCGCCGGGAGGATGTCGAGTATTATCTCGATTGGCTGCGCTACGATGCCTCGGTGCATCATAACCTTCACCACTGGCGCGCTGTCTTCGCTCGCCGATTTTCGCGTCCAGTCATCGACGAGTTGCTGCGCGACTATTACGCGCTGGGCCGTGGACAGTGGGGCTAGGCGCCGTTCACTTCGTCGGCTTTCGCGGCGAAGAATATTGGTCTGCCGTCGCGGTCTGGGGCCGCCCTTCGTTCATCCATATGGGCTGGGATATACGCGCAGCGCGCGAGATCGCCGCCGGTGACGTCGTTGTCTTCGCGCGCGGTGAACACGACCAGGCGCCGCGGCTGCAGTCGTTCAGCGACACAGTCGAATGCAGCCGGCTCGAGCAGCTAAGCGATCGGGCAACGGCCGTCCGCGCCCGTTAATTTCGTTCCGGAACATTTTCGAGACTTCAAAACGACCACGTAGGCGGCCAAATCGACCCCGCGACAACTGCGTCCAAAGCCCACCCGCCATGCCCCCGGCCGGTGGGTTTTGTCGTTTCTGGAGCTCCCTTCATGGCCCAGTCGCCCGTTGGTATTGCTGATCAGCTCGAGCGCGCCAGCGCCCAGCTCGACCGGCTGATAGCCGACGTGCGCCTGGGCCGCCCGGGCGCCCAGCATTTCCACGACCAAGAGGAACGCGCGCAGCGTATCGCCTCCGCGGTTGTCGCACCCTTTCGTGGCGCCGGCGCCAGGCCGGTCAATCCGCCCCTTTCAGTCGAAAAGCTGCCAAACGGCAGCACTCGCGCAGCCTGGTGAGTCTCTCGCTATGACAATCGATCGCGCCGCCCTTGCCAGAATGGCTGAGGGCGACGGCGCGGAGCTCGTGCCCGTCACGCGCCGCTGGCTGAAGCAGGTCCTCGCCGAAATACGTGACGCGGATCTCGCGGCCCGTGGCACCCAGATTGAGGCGGCGATCGCCGGCATCGGCAAAGGAGCGGCAACCGCATGACGCGCATCAAATCCGCCGCCCAGCGCGCGCCGCAGACAAAGGAGCAGGCAATCGCCCTGCTCGAAACGTTCGCGCAGGTCAGCGCCAACGTCCGGTTAACCGAGGCGGCTCGGACCGAGCAGCTCGCACTGATCAACGCCGCGGCCGACGCAGAACTGGTTCCACTGGCTGCGCAGCTAAAGGACATCGTCAAGCAGCTGAAGCCTTGGTGGGCAGCGAACATCGAGGAGCTCACCGCCGGCAAGCGGAAGTCGATCGAGCTCGCAAGCTGCGCCCTGGGCGACCGGCTCAATCCGCCAAAGGTGCATTTCGCCAACGGGAAGGACGCTGACGGCGTCGCGGCCCTTCAGAGCAACGGTTTCGGCGAGCGCCTGGTGCGCATGACCCCGACGCTCGACAAGCCCGCAATCCTCCGGCTGTTACAAACCGGCACAGATCCCGGATCCGATGCTGATGCGGCCGAGATTGAGCGCCTGGCGAAGATTGCAGCCGAGATCACGAAGCTTGCCGAGCTCGGCTTCTCGGTTCGGCAGACCGAGGAATTCTTCGTCGAGGTGATCACCCCGAATTCACCGGTCGACGAACTGAAGCAAACGATCGCGGCCGATACCGAGTGAAGATCGAGCGCGACATGACGGGCCTCGTCGCCGTCGCGGCGGCGGCCGCGGTGACCCAGCGCGCCGGCGCCACGCTTGTCCGGAGTCGGGACTGGGCTTCGTCATTGTTCAACGGTTTGCGGCTGACGATCGAGATCGTGGCCGAGGAGACGGAAGCCTTCGAGACCTGGCTCGCGGCGCTTCCCGAAGCCGAATTCGCCATTCGCGGCTATTTCGTCGCGAGCGCAGACCTGATCGAGCGGCGCGCCGGCGCCGCTGTCGTCGAATTCTTGCTGGTCGAGGAACAGTAGCGCGCCGACGCGTGCGACCAGCACGATCCACGATCGTCGAATAGGCGGCGATCGCCAATCCCGAAGGGGGCACCCAACATGATCGCCCGCATTTTGCTGGCCCTGGTGGCCCGCAGCGCCGATTCGATCGTCGCGTTCGTCCAACGCCTCGACCATACGCTCGAGGCGTTTCTTGCGCAGCACGACGAGGACGTCCTCTCGCTCGAGGCGGACATCGCGACGATCCGCGAGCACGCCGATCACGACATCGCCGAGATCCGCGCAGAGATCGCCGATCGCCAGGGCAAGGCCGCGATCGTCGCCGCGCTGAAGACCTCGCTCCCCACCGGGACGCCGCCGGCGCCGCCGCCCTTCGCGGTGATGACCGACGGCACGCTGGTCGTCGGCGAATGACCACGACCGTCAGCATCACCACGCACGATTGGCCTGCGCGGGTGACGATCACCGACGATGTCAGCGGCGAGCAGACAAGTGGTGGCGTTGAGCAGACGTGGCGATCGCAAACCATGTACGCTCAAGAGGTTCCGCCGAACACTTCGCGGGACTTCTTTATTACCAGCACCAGGTCGCTGCGGTTCGAAGAACTGCCGGCCGAGGCGCCGGCGCCGGCGCCGCCGGCCGACGATCCCGCGCCCTAGGCGTTAGCCTCGACTCGCGGCGGGACGCGCTGGATCTTCTCGCGATACGTCGCGCGCAGATCTTGCTCGCGCTCCAGGTCCCATTTCAGCTGCCACTCGATCAGCAGGTCTGCGACCTGGTCGTTGAGCAGCGCACCCAGCTTGTAGGCGAGATCACGACTGACGGCGCTCTTGCCGTCCAGGACATTGATCAGTCCGCGCCGCTCGATGCCCATGCTCTCTGCGGCGCCCTTCACCGTCAGGCCGTATTCGGGCAGCAGTGTCTCGCGAATGAACGCGCCGGGATGGCCGGTCATAGGCTGCTTGGTAACGACCATGTCGGCCGGGTTCCGGATTTTGTAATCGTCGCTCATTAGGGTTGGCCCTTCTGCTTAGTCGCCGGTTCAACCGGCTCGAGGCTGCTGGGGGGAACGAAGACCCGGTTGATCACTCCGTCGATCGCGATCTCGACGTCGCCCGCGTAATCCGGATCATCGCTCACGCACGGGTCGATGACGCGCGCCAGATCTTCGACCGGCTGCCAGCCGTTTGGCGTCCAGCGCTGGCTATACGCGCGGACCTCCTGTCCCACATGAAACGCGGTCTGCATATCCGTTCTCCTCTTGTTCGTCTGTGTACCGCCGCTGCACAAATAGGCAAGCGGAAAGTGTAGATGCACTACACAGGATGAGGGCGGGATTACTCCCGCCCGTCGCGCTGCCCCTAGTGGTAATCCTCGTAATCGAGCAGGTGGACCTCCTGTTCGTCGATATCCACGTGGAAGGTGAGACGGAAATTCGGCGTTACCCGCAACGCCCACTTGCCGGGCTGGCCAGGGATCAATTCGTGGGCCTTCCACGACGGCACCGCGATCAGCTGCAGCGGGTGGGTCATCACGGTGATCGCGCCGATCATCTCAGCGACCTTGCGAACCTCCAGCTGCGATAGGCCCTTGACCGAGGTCAGCGTCGGATCGTCGACCAGCTTCTTGATGCGGCGGTCGCGGACCGAGGTAATCTTCATTTCCGTACTCCTCTTGATGTGTAGTTACGATACACACAAAACGATCAGCGCGCAAGCGGAAAGTGTAGCAGCACTACACATTTAGGAGCGGCGCTTGCTCGTTGGTCTCTCGATCCAGGGCAACATCACGTCGGTGAAGCGGGGGCTCTCGGCTCTCCAGGCAAAGCAAATACCCTTCGCCACGTCGCTGGCGCTCAACGAGCTGGCAAAGGGCGTCCGCGACGTAGAGCGCGGGCTGATCGATGAGACGTTCGATAGCCCGACGCCGTTCACTCAGAACGCTTATCGGATCGAGGTCGCCACCAAGGCAAAGCCGGTTGCGATCGTGTGGGCGAAAGACATCCAGGCCCAATACCTCGAGCCGTATGTCACTGGCGGCGATCGTTTCCTCGGCACCAAACGCGGCATGCTGGCGCCGCGATCCGTCGGGCTCAACAAGTACGGGAACCTGACGCGCGGCAAGCTCGCCGCATTGAAGGGCAAAGCCAACGTCTTCATCGGCCCGGTGACCTTCCGCAACGGCCGCACCGTCAACGGTGTGTGGCAGCGCGGCGCAACGCCGCGCGGTGGCCGCACCAAGGGCGGCGGTGAATACGGTACCAAGGGAAAGAACAGCAATCTGGTCGGCGGCGCCCGCACCACGCTCAAGCTGCTCATTCAATTCGAGGACACGACGCCGGCGCCGAAGCGGCTGCCGTTCGAAGCGCGTGCCCGCCAATATCTCGATCGCAACGCGCGTGCCGTTTTTGAGGCCGCCCTGCAGCGCGCGATCGCCACCTCGAGGAGATGACGATGCACATGACCTTGCGCCGCCTGCAGCCGCTGATCTTCGCCGCCAACCGGCCGATGGCCAGCCAGGCCGACGTTGCTCGCGCGATCAACGCGATCGAGCGGCGTGCGAAGGAACGCGGCCCGTCGAAGTTGCGCCGGCGCACGGTGCGCAAGGTCGAGCTCGGCCAGAACGGCGCGTTCTGACAATGAGCTATCTCGGCAAGCGGCCGGCGATCGCGGCCGCCACCGTTGTCCGCGCCGGCCTGTTGATGGTCGAGACACGCACCGAGGACTTCCCCGACGCCGACGGCAAGGTGCGCTTTATCGTCCAGCGCGACGTGCTGTCCCCGTTCCGCGCCATCCGCAACGTGCCAAGCCAGGTCGTGCCTGTCAGCATGGATAAGCGGCTCGCGATGATCTTCGAGCAGATCGTCGAAGAGCAAAGGTGGAGGATCGATCGGCACCTCGACTACATCGAGGAGCACGGCTGGCTCGCCTACGATATGTCGATCGGCAGGGTCACTGGGTGACACGCGAGCCCACCATCCGCCGCGCGATCGCGCTGCTCATTCTCGCGCACGCCTGGCGCATCATGCACCCAGTTCGGAAGGTCGCACCATGATCCCCTGGTTTATCGTCAACGCGATCGATGCGGTCACCTCGCGCCTTGGCTACGACATGACGGTCGAGTGCCGCGCGGATCGCCGTTGGACGGTCGAAGGCTTCTGGCTTCGTCGCCGGCCCCCGGGCGAGCCCCGTGCCGCTCGGCTCGGTCCGTATCGTGGCGGCGTGCTCACGCCTGCCGATTCGATCGACCTCGCGTCGATCGGCATATCCGTCGTCGGCGACGGCTTCAGCCTCGTCGACTACTGGCCGACCGACCTCGACCGCGCCCGCGCCCGCTGCCTAGCGGTTTTGGGTCCTTCCTACCCCCTGTCGGCACGTGGGTAATTGCGCGCCGCGACGTGCGTCTGGCCACGAAAGTTTGAAAGTTGTCCGCACCTGAAACGTCCGCACGGCTGAGCGTTCGCGAATTCGCGAAGAGGGCAGGGTGCGACGAGAAGCAAGTGCGCCGCGCCATCGAAAAGGGCGTGCTTACGAAGGGGGATGACGGACTTCTCCCCGCTGACCAGGCCGAGGGGAGTTGGCGCAAGCCTAACCGCCGCGGCGTTGAAAAACTGTCCGCACAACCGGTGCGGACAACCGAAACTGTCCGCACCCGTGCGGACAAGCCGCGACACCGGACGAATGTCCGCACCGGCGAGACCGCCGAAGAAGCCGCCGAGCGCATCGTCGCCCAGGCCGGGTTGCTGCCGCTGAAGGACGCGCTCGAGCTCAAAGAGAACTACCTCGCCCGGCACCAGCAGCTTTCTTACGACCTGAAGGCGGGCACCGTCGTGCTGATCGACGAGGTCTCGAAGGCCATCGGCAAGGAATACGCCGGCGTCCGGAAGAAGCTGCTCGCGATCCCCGCCGAGCGCGCCCCGGCCGTGCACCGCCTCAAGACAGTCGCCGAAGTCGAAGACTTCCTCCGCAGCGTCATCGTCGAGGCGCTGGAGGAGCTGGTCAGCGATGGGGCACCTCCCGCCTGAAGCTGGCGTCTATGCCGGCGGCACAGAGCTGCTGGCAAAGGCCCTGCTTCAGACGCGGCGCGAGAACCTTCAGCCGCCGCCAAAACTGACGCTCAGCCAATGGGCGGCCGAGCACGCGCGCCTATCGGCCGAGACGTCGGCACAAACCGGCAGGTTCCGCGCCTACGCGTACCAGATCGGCATGATGGATGCCGTGACCGACCCGACGGTCACCCGCGTCACCATCATGAAGTCGGCCCGCGTCGGCTATACCAAGATCCTCGACCACGTCGTCGGGTACCACATCCACCAAGACCCGAGCCCCATGCTCGTGGTGCAGCCCCGCGTTGAGGACGCGGAGGATTACAGCTCGACCGAGATCGAGCCGATGCTGCGCGACACGCCGGTCCTGGCAGAGATCGCCGGCGACCTTCGATCGAAGGACGCTAAGCAAAAGCTGCTGAAGCGCGTTTTCCGCAACGGATCCTCGATCAGCTTCGTCGGCGCGAATAGCCCGGGCGGGTTCCGGCGCATCACGGCGCGCATCATCTGCTTCGACGAGGTCGACGGCTATCCCGTGCTCGGCGCCGGCGATGACGGCGACCAGATCAAGCTGGGCGAGCGACGCGCGCAGACGTTCTGGAATCGCAAGATCATCATGGGCTCCACGCCCCTGGTGAAGGGCGAGAGCAGGATCGAGAAATCGTACCTGCTGAGCGATCAGCGCAAATTCTATGTGCCGTGCCCGCATTGCGGGGAGCACCAGGTGCTCGAGTGGGGCGGCCCGGATGCCGCCTATGGCATGAAGTGGGACAAGGACGCCGACGGCAAGGGATTGCCCGAGACGGCCTATTATTTGTGCCGGGCCAACGGCTGCATCATTCACGACGTCGACAAGGCCGAGATGCTCGATGGCGGCGAGTGGCGCGCTACCGCGCTGTTCAATGGCCACGCCGGTTTCCATATCTGGACCGCTTATAGTCTGGATCCCAACGCGAGCTGGCCCAACCTGGTCGCAGAATGGCTCGAGGTCGCCCACGACCCGCTGCAGCGCAAGACCTTCTTCAACCTGGTCCTCGGCGAGCCGTACGAGGAACGTGGCGAGCGGGCGCTCGATGAAGACAAGCTGCTCGAGCGCTGCGAGGTCTGGCCGGCCGAGGTGCCCGACGGCGTAGCGGTCCTCACGTTCGGCGCCGACACCCACCCTGACCGTGTCGAGATCGAGGTGGTTGGCTGGGGCCGCAACGAGGAGAGCTGGTCGATCGCCTATAAGGTCTTCCCGGGCGATCCCAACGAACCCGATTTCTGGGACGTGATCGACAAGTACCTGAAGCGCGAATGGCACCGGGCCGACGGTCGGCCGTTCACCCTCACAGCAGGCTGCATCGATACCGGCGGTGCAAATACCCAGGCGGTTTACAATTTCACCAAGTCCCGCCTGCGCCGGCGGATCTACGGCATCAAGGGCGCCTCCGAGCAGGGCGGGATCCGCGCGCCGATCTGGCCGACCAAGACCCCAACCGCGCGCACGAAAGCGACCTATCGGCCCGTCAATATCGGCACGAACTCGGCGAAGGATAGCATCCGGTCCCGACTTCACCAGGAAACGCCTGGCTCCGGCTACATGCATTTTCCGGCTGATCGCGATCGGGGATATTTCTCGCAGCTCACTGCCGAGCGCCTGGTAAAGAAACAGGCCCGCGGCCGCACCTTCAGCGTTTGGGAGTGCCCGAAGAACCGGCACAACGAGGCATTGGACTGTCGTGTCTATGCTTTCGCTGCCCTGGTCGGGATCCAGCAGGCCGGATTCGCCCTGAACCGGACCGCCGACGAGGTCGGCGCCGCTTACACCTACGTCACGCTGCCGGCGGAGAAGCTGGCCGCGGCCGTCCCGATCGCCGGCGATACGCCGGCTGAGCCCATGGCGACCGTCGCCGAGCCTCGCGTCGTGAAAGTCGGCGAGGCGCCGGCGCGCGTAGCGCCGGGCACGCGCGCGAGCCGGCTCGCTAGCTGAGGAACCCATAATGGCGATCATCACCACCGGCATCTTTGCCGGCATGGACGATGCGGTCCTGCGCGCCCAGCTCACCGCGGCGCAGCTCGCGCTCATCAAGCTGCAGTCGGGCGAGAAGAACGTCCAGCTACAGTATGCCCAGGGCGACGGATCCAAGTCGGTCACCAAGAAATCCGCGACCGTCGCCGAATGCACTGCCCTAATCGTGCAGCTGCAGCAGGCCCTCGGCATTCGGTGCGCGCCGCGCCGGCCGATGCGGTTCCTGCGTCGATGACAGTGCAGATCCTCGACCATCGCGGTATGCCGATGGTCCCGAAGACGCGGCACGCGCAGGCGCTGGTCGGCGGGAATAACAGCACGCCGTATGACGCGGCGGACATGTTCAGCGACCACATGGCCGGGTGGTTGCCTTACCTGACGTCGGCCGACGGCGCGCTGAACAGCTACCGCGACACGATCGTCGCCCGCACCCGGGATATCGTCAAGAACGACGGCTGGGCCTCGGGGACGATCACGCGGATTCTCGACAACGCCGTTGGCGCGAATTTCCGGCCGATCTCGAAGCCCGACTTCAAGGCGCTTGCCAATTATTCCGGCCTGAAGACCTTCGACGAGCGCTGGGCGTACGACTTCGCCCAGTGGCTGGACGCCGCCTATCGCGCTTGGGCGCTCGGTCGCGGTCGATGGGCTGACGTCAGCCGCAATCTGACCGTGCCGCAGATGTTCCGCCTCGCCTTTCGCCACAAGCTGGTCGACGGCGACGCCCTAGGCCTGTTGCGGTGGATGCCCGAGCGTATCCGGCCCGGCCGTGCGCAATATGCCACTGCGCTGCAGCTGATCGATCCCGATCGGCTGTCGAATCCGCAGATCAGTTTCGACCAGCGCTATCTGCGCGGCGGCGTCGAGATCGACGACGATGGCGTCGCGATCGCCTATCATATCCGCCGCGGGCACCAGAATGACATCTGGGCTGCCGGCGACAGCATGCTTTGGGATAGGATCGAGCGCGAGACGGATTGGGGGCGCCCGATCATCGTGCACGATTACGAGCACGACCAGGCGTCGACGCACCGCGGTGGTGCCGGGATCTTGACCCCGGTTCTTCACCGCCTGCGCATGCTGTTCGATTACGACGTGGCCGAGCTGGATAGCTCGCTGCTCAATGCGATCTTCAGCGCCTACATCGAAAGCCCGTTCGACCAGGAGTTCGTCGACGGTGCATTCGGCGGCGACGAAAAGCTGAACGCCTACCAGGCCGAGCGCGCCGAATATCACCGGCTCAATCGTATCACGATCCCCGGGACCGGGGCGTCGATGACCAAGCTTTTCCCTGGGGAGAAGATGGGCCAGGTGCAGGCCGCCCGGCCTAATGCCAACTTCGCGGCATTCGAAGCCGCCGTGCTTCGAAACGTCGCATCGGCCTCCGGCGTCTCGACCCAGCAGGTGTCGAACAACTGGGCTGACGTGAACTATTCGTCGCACCAAGGCGCGCTGCAGGAGTTCTTCAAGACGCTCAGCCGCCGGCGCGACGAGTTCTCCGAGGGCTTCTGCCAGCCGGTCCGCGAGGCATTCGTCGAAGAGGCGATGGAAATGGACGAGCCGCCCCTTCCGGCCGGCGCGCCCGAGTTCATGGAATGCGCCGCAGCCTATGCTCGAGCAAAGTGGATTGGGCCCGCCCGCGGCTGGACCAACCCCGTCGACGAGGTCAAGGGCGCCGTGCTCGGCATGGACGCCGCCCTTATGGATTACGATGAGCTCTGCGCGGAGCAGGGCCTCGACGCCGACGATATGATCGCGGCCCGCAAGCACACGATCCGCCGCTTCCAGGAAGCCGGCATTCCGCTCCCGACCTGGTCGGGCATGAACCCGGCCGGCGAGCCCGCCAACCGCACGATCCAAGATCCGGAGGCCAAATAATGGAGTTCGCGCTCCTCGCCCAGCAGCTGTTCAATACTCCGCTGGCCATTCACCCGCGCAAGGCCGAGATCGCGATCGCCGCCTTGGCCGAGCAACTCGGCATCACGCAACTCGCCCGCATGGACGGATCCTTGGTGCCGGCAGCGATGGAAGACGACGAGGAATTCGTCAGCTCTCCGTCGCGATCTCGCCGCACGGATCCGGGCTACGATCTAATTGGCGGCCTCGGCCTTATCCCCGTCACCGGCACGCTCGCACAGAAGACCCGCTCACTGCGGCCGTATTCCGGCATGACCGGCTATGACGGCATCCGGCAGTCGTTCCTCACCGCCATGTGCGACGACGATGTAAAGATGCCGGTGTTCGACCTGTCCTCGGGGGGCGGCGCCATCGCCGGGCTCTTCGACTTGGTCGACACGATCTACGAGGCGCGCGGTACCAAGCCGATCGCTGCTATCCTGTCGGAAAGCGCCTATTCGGCTGCCTATGTTCTCGCTTCGGCCGTCGATCCGGGCCGGGTTTTCGTGCCCCGTACGGGAGGCACGGGCTCCAACGGGGTCATCTGTATGCACCTCGACATGGCTGAGGCGTACTCCAAGGCCGGCCTGAAGGTCACTTTCATCACCTCCGAGGGCGCCGATCGCAAGACCGACGGCCATTCCGAGATCCCGCTCAGCGACGCCGCATATGCCGCGATCAAGGCCGATGTCGATGCGATGGGAGATCTGCTCCACGAGACCGTGGGCAGGAACCGAGGCCTCGCGGCCTCTGCCGTGCGCGGTCAGAAGGCCGCCACGTTCATGGGGGCCGCCGGCGTTGCCGCCGGCCTCGCTGATGCCGTGATGGCGCCCGACGCCGCGCTCCGCGCGCTGCTCGCCGAAGTCGCCTGACGAAACCCAGAAGGACACCAACATGACCACCACCACCGGCCGGACGGCGACCTCGCCGTTCTCGCACCTGCTCGCCCTCGTCACGGGCAACTCGTTCAGCGGCAAGCGCGCCGATGACGAGGACAAGCCCGAAGAGGGCGCCGAAGACGATAAGCCCGAGGAGGGCGCCGACGACGACAAGCCTGAGGAAGGCGCCGAGGACGACAAGCCCGAGGAAGGCGCCGACGACGACAAGGACGACAAGGGCGGCAAGCGCGGTCGCCGCGCCAAGCGCGCCGAGTCGGACGACGACGAGGCCGAGGGCAAAGCCGAAGACGAGGACGACGATGAGGAAATGGCCCAGGCACGCCGCGAAGGCTATGCCGCGGCCCAAGCCCGCGGCCGTCGCATCTTCAGCGCCGCGTCGGCCGGCCTGCGTCCCGACATGGCGGCGCACCTGGCGTTTAACGACACCCGCTCGAGCGCCGACGCGATCGCCATGCTCGACATGGCCGCCGGCGGCGCCGCGCCGGCCGCGAACGGCAGCCGCCTCGGCCGTCGTATGGCGCGGGTCGTCATTCCCAACCCGGGCGCGAGCTCGGCGGCCAAGCCGGGCGCAAAGTCCGAGGTCGACCAGTTCGTCGAGGCGGCCGCTGCCGCTGCCAAGAAGGCCGGCATCTAAGCCGGCGCTGACTCCTATTTCCGAAAAGGACCCCCAACATGGTTTCCACCACGACCTACGGCGCCCCGCCGTTCCAGCCTGGCATGACCCAGGATGCCTTCGTGCCCGATCAGCTGATCGCCGGCGATCTGAAGATCGTCACCGACGACATCACGATCTTGAGCGGCCAGGTGCTCAAGCGCGGTTCGGTCCTCGGCAAGATCACCGCCAGTGGCAAGTATGTGCTCGCCCTGTCGGCGTCCGCCGACGGCTCGCAGACCCCCGCGCGCGTGCTGGTCGATGACGTCGACGCGACGGCCGGCGATCAGAATACCGGCTCGTTCCGTCAGGCGGAGCTCAACGGCAACGCCCTGATCCTCGGCACCGGCATTACGCTCTCGGCCGCGCAGGCCGCGCTCGAGAGCGCCGCGGGCACCAACGTCTTCATCAAGACGCCGGTCTCGGCGGCCGACCCGACCTAACCACCCCGACAACTTCGCACGACGCGAGCCCGCCTTCTGGCGGGCTTTTTTTTTGGAGCCCGCATAATGCCGGACGCAATCGCTTACACGACCGCCAAGCTGGTCGGCCTCGTACCCAACCTCAAGACGTCGCAGAATTTCCTGCTCGATCTCCTCTTCCGCGGCCTGGTCGAGGCCGACACCGAAGAGGTGTTGATCGACGTCGACGTCGGCCTTCGCCGCATGGCGCCGTTCTGCTCGCCCCTCGTCGAGGGCAAGCTGGTCGAGCAGCGCAAGTACCAGACGAACAAGTTCAAGCCGGCCTACATCAAGGACAAGCGTGCGCCGGATCTGCGCAAGCCGGTCCGCCGCATGATCGGTGAGCGTGTTGGCGGCGAGCTGACCGGCGCCGAGCGCGAGCTCGCCAATCTTCAGATGGAGATGGCCGACCAGGTCGACATGGTGAACCGCCGGCTCGAGTGGATGGCTGCCCAGGCGCTGACCACCGGTACCGTCACGATCGCTGGCCAGGGATTCCCGACCACGGTGATCGACTTCGGCCGCTCGGCCTCGCTGACAGTTGCGCTCTCGGGCACGAATCGTTGGGGCCAGACCGTCAACGCGAACGGTCGCGACACCAACATCGACGGTCAGCTCACCGATTGGGCGGCAGCGATCCTGAAGGCGAGCGGCGCCACTCCGACCGACCTGATCTTCACCAACGGCGCCTGGAAGAAGTTCAAAACCGCCGAGGGCGTCCAGGGCGCGATCTATTACCCGCAGCTCTCGGGCAGCGAGAACGCGATCGAGGCCGGCCCGAAGGTCCAGAAGGGTGGCGTCTTCATGGGCATCTGGGGCCAGTTCCGCCTCTGGCTCTATAACGACTGGTACATCGATTCGAACAATGTCGAGCAGCCGATGCTGCCCGACGGCACGGTCATCATGTCGGGCCCGGAGCTGATGGGCACGCGCGCCTTCGGCATGATCATGGACCCGAAGTTCAACTACAAGCCGATGGCCTATGCGCCGAAGACCTGGATCATGGAGGATCCGGCGCAGCGCATCATCATGATGCAGTCGGCGCCGTTGGTCATTCCCAGCCGCGTGAACGCCGCTCTCAGCGCTTCGGTCCTCTGACCGAAGCGCCTTTTAGTTCAATCCCAGCAGGATAAACCAACATGCCCGCAAACAATGCGAAGAACGTCGACGGCGCGGCCGCGACGACGGACGAGGATATTGCCGAATTCACGGTCGCCCCTGGGCGCACCGTCTCTGGCGACGACGGCGACGTCGGGCCCGGCGGCACGATCATCCTCCCGATCAAGGAAGGCGCAAAGCTGCAGAAGCTCGGCTTTCTCCTGGGCGAGGACGGCAGCATTCCGGTCAACGCCGATGGCCCGAAGGTGATCAGCGGCGAAGAGATCGAGGACTGATCGATGGCGATCGATTGGGACACCGAACTCCTTGGCCCCGTCATGGCTTGCTTTGGCGAGGACGAGACGACCGGTCTCCCAGTCTACACTCCGCAAGGGCTGCCGGCTTTTGAGCTCGCCGATGCGGTGTTTGATGCCCAGTACGAGCAGGTCGTGCTTGACGGCGAAGGCAGTCAGCAGACCACTCGCCGGCCAGTACTGGGCGTCCGTCGATCGCTATTCCCCCGCGACCCGGCCCAGAACGACACGGTCTATATCCCGTCAGTCGGGAAAACCTACGTCGTGAAGAACCCCGAGCCTGACGGTCACGGTCATGTGCTGCTGATGCTGATGGAGACGGCGGCGTGACCGTCACGACGTCGAATGATCTCTTAGCAGCCACCTATGTGGCGGTGCTCAACGCGACCGACGCCGGCAGCCGGGTTTACAAGCCGGGCGATTGGCCGTCGCAGATCGAGCAATACCCGCTGATCAAAATGCGTCTGATCCACGAGGCGCGCACTTCGCTCGGCCGCGGCGGCGCGATCGAGTTTCTGACCGTTGCGACGATCAGGATCACCGGCGAAGTCTCGGCGCCGGCGACGATCGACGACGCCGGCGCGACTGGCGCTGAGAGCGCCCTATGGCGCCTGAAGCGCCAGATCGAGGTCGCGATCGTCAACAGCTATCCGCTGACCAAGCTGATCCAGAACATGCCCACGATGGTCTCGCAGCTCGATTTCAGCAGCGAGGGCGCGACGCACCTGGCCGGTGTCCGCGTGGATCTGCAGCTCGAATTCTACGAGGGGCCCGAGAGCTTCGCGCCCGTCGTGAGCGACGACCTCGAACAGGTCACGATCGCCAACACTAGCCTCCCGCCCACCGGCCTTTCGGTCGACCTCCCAACCTAGGAGCTCCGCATGCGCGTCTACTCCGTACCGGGGCGCCTCGTGCGCGACCCGGCGACCCGTCGTGTCGTCGATACCGACGGCGTCGACGTCAATCCCCACGACACCCACTGGGTTCGCCTGCTGAACGATGGCGACGTCACCGACGTCGCGCCGGCGGCCGAGCCCTCCCCGAAGAAGAAGTCCGCCTCGAGCGGCGAGGAGGCTTAAGCCGTGACGATCCCCTTCAGGAATATTCCCGGCAACCTTCGGGTGCCGCTGTTTTATGCCGAGCTCGACAACTCGCGCGCGAACACCAACCAGGCGCCACAGCGCGCGCTGCTGATCGGCCAGAAGACCGCGGCCGGCACCCTCACCGCCAATATCCCGGTCGTCTCGCAATCACAGGTCGATAGCCGCGCGTCCGCGGGCCCCGGATCGATCCTCGCCGGCATGATCGATGCGTATCGCGCCGTCGACAAGAACGGCGAAATGTGGGTGCTGCCGGTCGCCGACGATGGTGGCGCGGTCGCTGCCACCGGTTCGTTGACTTTCACCGGCCCGACCACGCGCGTCGGCACATTGTCATTGTATATCGGCGGCCGCCTCGTCGCGGTACCGATCGCGAGCGGGCAGACCGCCAACCAGATTGCCACGGCAGTGGCGGCTGCGATCCAGACGGCGAACGTTGCAGTTACCGCCGTGGTGGACGCGGTGACGCTCAACAAGGTCAACCTGACGGCGCGTAACGCCGGCGAGTGCGGCAACGACATTGACCTCACCGTCAATTACAAGGGCTATGCCGGGGGCGAGGTCACGCCGGCCGGCACCTCGGTCACCTTTGTGGCGATGACTGGCGGCACGACCAACCCGTCGCTGACGACTGCACTCGCCAACCTCAACGACATGGCATTCGATTTTATCGCGTGCTCCCTTACCGATGCCACGTCGATGGCGGCGATCGCGGCGTTGCTCGCGGATGATATCGGCCGCTGGTCGTGGACCAAGCAGCTCTACGGGCATTGCTGGGTGGCCAAGCGCGGTACCGCCGGCGCCAATGCCACTTTCGCAACCGGCCTTAACAACCAGCACATCACCAACGTGCCGGTGAATGGCTCGCCGAGCCCGCCTTGGAAGTGGGCGGCAGCGTTCATGGCGGCCGCGGCCGTCTCGCTCCGCCAGGATGCCGCGCTCCCGCTGCAATTTGTGGCCGTACCGGGCCTCTTGCCCCCGTTGCCGCAGGGCCTGTTCCCGATCGACGTCCGCAACAATACGCTGCTCTATGGCGGCTGCGCGACCTGGTTCGTCGACTCCGGCACCGTCGTGATGGAAAACATCACCACGACTTACGTCACCAACGTCCAGGGCAATGCGGACGACAGCTATCTCGAAGTCGAGACGCTGTTCAACTCGGTCTACCTGCTGCGCCAGCTGCGCGCGGTGGTCCAGGGGACCTATGGCCGCAAGAAGCTCGCCGCCAACGGCACGCGCCTGCTGCCCAACTCCAATGTCGTCACGCCCGACGTGATCCGAGCCGACCTAGTCGCGAAATACCGCGAGCTCGAGGCCTCTGGCTTCGTCCAGCAGTCCGAAGAATTCGCCGCCAACCTGGTCGTCGAGCAAAACGCGAGCAACCCCAACCGCGTCGACGTCCTCTATCCTGCCGTGCTGATCGATCAGCTCCGCGTCTTCGCGGTGCTGTTCCAGTTCCGGCTCGTTTAACCGGAGCGCCCAATGGCAACCGATCCCAACCGCCTCGCCGGTACCGCCTTCATCACGATCAACGGCGTTTCCTTCTCGATCTCCGGCGAGGCGAACTATCGCCCGTCGGGCTCGACCAGGGAAACGCTCACCGGTCAGGATGGCGTGCACGGTTATTCCGAAAAGCCGACCGCCGGACGCATCTCTTTCAAGGGCCGCGACGCCAACGCCGTGCAGATCGGCCTGCTCAATGAGGCGACCAACCAGACGGTCGTCCTCTCCCTTGCGAACGGCAAGACCGTCATTGGCCGCAATATGTGGCGCGTCGGCGACCCGATCGAGGTCAATACGGAGGACGGCACCTTTCCCTGCGATTGGGAAGGTGCGGACGTGAAGGATTCCTGACGTGGCCGAACCCTTGCCGTTCCCCGATCGCAATGCGACCGAGGCCGAAGTCGAAGCATATCTCGAGAGCGTCGACTATCAGCTCACGGTGCCGCTGCGCACGCCGATCCCGCTCGGCGAGATCACCTATTCCGAACTCAAGCTGCGCGAGCCGACAGCTGCCGAATGGACCCGCTGGGACAAGCTCAGCGGTCTCGAGGCCGACATTATGGCCGTCTCGACCGTCGCTGCCGTTCCTGACCAGGTCATCCGTCAGATCGGCGCGCGCGAGCTGATGAAAGCATCGAGGTTCATCCTGCTTTTTTTGGGATGAGACCCACACGCGCGGAAGAAGGCGAGATCCTTACCCGCTTGGGAATGCGCTTCGCCAAGTTCCCGGACGAAGTCGCGACGCGGCCTTGGTCGCTGCTGAGAAAATGGTGGGACTGGTCGGGAGGGATCTAGCATGACCCAGCCGACCTACGGCATCGCGATCACTGCCGACGACAAGACGGCAAAGGGTGTCGCCTCGGCAGAACGTCGGATCGGCGGGATCCCGAAACGAGTCGACTCCGCCAATCGATCCTCGATCGGGAAGTCGTCAAAGGCGATCCTGCGCACGTTCGCCGAGACCGAGAAGGCTGGCGCAAAGGCCTTTGGCGGCCGTTCGGTCATGGCCGGTGTCGCGTCCAGAATGGGTGCGATCGGGGAAGCCGCCGGCGCGATGGGCGAGGGCATGGGCGCCGCGGCCGCGGAGGGCGGCCTCCTCACGACGGTGCTCGGAGGTGTAGGCGCCGCGGTTGCGGGCACTGTCGGTGCGCTCGTGGCTGCCGGCGTTGCGGCCTTCAACGTCGCCAACGGCTGGAGCAAGACGGCCGCGACAATTGGCAGAACATCGGAGATTATCGGCGTCGGGACCAAGGCGTTGCAGGAATTCAGCGCCGCGGCCGAGCGCATGGGCGTTGACAAGGACAAGGCACTGGGCGGCCTGGGCGGCCTTTCGCAGTCGCTAAATGACGCTCGATACGGCCGGAACACTCAGGTGATCGGCCTGCTCAACAAGCTGGGCGTCAAGATGGCGATCGGCGCCGACGGCGACGTCGACGTGGAGAAGATGCTGCCGGCGATCGCCGACGCCTTCTCGCGCCAGGGCAGCTCAGGCAAGCGCACGATGGCGCGGATCCTCGGGATCCCGCTCGATACGATCCCGGTCTTCTCGCAGGGTGGCAAGGCGCTGTCCGGCGACATGGCCGATACCGAAAAGACGGGCATCGTCCTCACGCCCGACGACATCGCACTCGGCAAGCGCCAGGTGCGTCGGAACACGATCGGATCGCAGGAACTGCAGGGCAAGATCCTCACGCCGCTGAAACGGGGCCTTACGGGCGGGATCGATGGCGCCGAAACCTGGGCAATGAACAAGCTCGGCATCGGGGCCGACACTATCGACCGCGCCGGCGGCAAGATGGACCGCGCGGCGGACAAGATGGACCGCGCAGCCAGAAACTTCAGCACGGCTGGCGGGGGCGGCGGCGTTCGAAATGGCGTGCTCGGCATGTCGCCTAAGGACATCGTCGACCTGAAGAAGCTAGTTCAGACCGAGTGGGATGGACGGGACGCCAATCAGCTGAAAGGCATTGTCGACGTCGTCTTGAACCGGGTCGCGACAGGGCGGTGGGGCCGTACCGTGGCCGACGTTGCCAACGCCCATAATCAGTTCTCGGATATCAATGGCCCGATCGGACGGAAAAAGGGGCGGCACTCGGTCGACGATGTGCCTCTGTCCCTGGTCACGGGAAAAACGAGCGCCGCGGTCGATGCATACCTTCAGGATCGGGCAAGCGGTCAGCCCTCGATCGTCGGCGGCGCGCTCAATTATGCGAACCCGTATTATTCCGACGAAAAGAACAAGCCGTGGATCCGCAAACTAGACGGGCCGACGTTCGGTTCGGGCAAGTCGATCCACAAATACGGCACCGTCCCAGGCATGAAAGACTCCGAACCCGGTGACTTCAGCATCGGTTTGCCTGGCACCGCGCCCCAGGAAGTGCCCGTGAAGGTTACCGTCGAGCTCAAGAATGCTCCGCCTGGCACTCGCGCCACGGTGACCGCGGGCAAATCATCCAAGCCTGCCGTCAGCTGGGCGCTTGCCCCGGTGCATGGCGGCTGACGCCGCCGGCGGCGATCGCCGATTCAAATTTCGCTCAGCACGATAGGAGGCTGTGAATGCCGCTCTTCGGGGGCAATCTCCTCCCGGCGTCGTTTCGCGGCGCCCCTTTCGCTGTCTTGCGCAACGACACACAGGGCGGGCGCCGTATCGCCCTTCACCAATATCCGGGTCGGGACGTACCCTGGGCCGAAGACATGGGGCGGGCGCCGCGTCGATTCCGCTTCAATGGATTCATCGTCGACAACGACGTCGTTTTCTCTGGCGGCCCTATTCAACTCCAGCGCGCGCTCCTGGTCTCCGCGCTCGAGGCGAAAGGGCCGGGTCTGCTGACCCATCCGACGCTCGGCGTCCTCAATGTCGTCGTTACCAACGCGGCGATCGGCGAGGATCTCGGCGCCGAGACCATGTCGACGCTCGACCTCGAATTCCTCGAGGCGGGCAAGCGTACCTATCCGACGGCGAGCTCGGCCAGCTCGGGGCTGTTGACGATCGCCAACCAATTGAAGGCGTCTCTCGTGGCCGATGGCGTCCGCCTGATCGCCGAGGCGGCCAGTGACGGGGCGCGCAAAAGGGATTTGCAGGTCACCGCGGCGACCTTCACTTCGAAGGCGATCGGGCTGGGCGCCGACGCGACCGCGCTTTATCGCGTCGCGGCGCTGTTGCCGGGCTCCTTTGGACGTTTCGCCGGCGGCTCCAACGTTGGTGCCTTTGGCGTCACGCAATCGCCATTCGACGATTCCACGACGATCGACGACCTAACCTCCCGATTGGCAACGCTGCGGACGTCGATCGTCAGCGCCGCGACCGCGGCCGGCGCCGCGATCGACGCTGCCGATCTTGGCTATGCCCCAGATGTGGGCTCAACGGCAGTGAAGCTGGTGGAGAGCTTGGCCGCGGCCTGCTCCGATCCGGCCGATGCCGTAAGGCTCCTCGCGCAACTGGTCACCTTTGTATCGCCGCGCCCCGAAGCGCTGACACCTATCGGCCAAGCTTATGCCGGCATGATCCGCCGCTCGGCCGCGGCCGAGCTGGTGAATGCCGGCGGCCGCTACCAGCCGGCGAGCGCGGACGACGCGGCCGCGCTGATCGAGCAATTTACGGGTCTATTCGGCGACCTGATCAATACCGCGTCGGATGTCGGAGACGACGACAGCTTCAGGGCACTAAGGAACGCCAGGACCGCGGTGTCGCGGGATCTGCGCACGCGGGCCGCGACACTCGCCGGTTTGCGGACCTGGTCGCTGCCGCTGAGTTTACCCGCGTTGGTGCTCGCGCAGCGGCTCTATCGCGATCCCGATCGCGCCGATCAGCTAATCGCCCAGGCGGCGCCACCGCATCCGCTTTTCATGCCGGCCGACTTCACGGCGCTCGCGGTATGACTCTTTCGCTGACGCAGCTGCCGGATATCGTCGTAACCGGCAACCACGTCCCCCGGGACGCCGACGACGTTTTCATCAACGTCAACGACCAGGAATTGGGCGGCTGGGAAGAGGTCGAGATCACCCTTCGTCTGGAAGGCTTTCCGAACAGCTTCACGATCGCGGCCAGCGACATCGCGCCGATTGACGGCAAGCTCGTCCCGATCGAGGGAAACGACTGCACGATCCTGATCGGTACCGACAAGGTCATCACCGGCTATGTCGATCGAAGCAACGAGACTGGTACGGCGAATTCGCACGGCGTGAGTGTCCAGGGGCGAGGCAAGACGCAGGACCTGGTCGATTGCTCGGCCGAGTGGCCGACTGGCCAGATCTTCCAGGGAACGGCGCTCTATATCGCCCAGCAGCTGGTGCTGCCCTACAAGTCGATCGCGGTCGAGATGGGCCCAGGCGCGTCGCCGGGCCCGGAGGCAACGGGCTGGTCGCTCAATTACGGTGAAACCGCCGCAGAGATCATTCAGAAGTTCGCGCGCAACGCCGGGCTGCTCGCTTACGAGGATTCGAGCGGCAAGCTGATCCTGGCCAAGGTCGGCGACAAGAAGGCGGCGAGCGGCGTGGTCTATGGCGTAAACGTCGAGGCTTGGACCTGTGAGAACAGCATGGACGGGCGCTATTCGGACCTGGTCTGCTCCTCCTTCGCGACCCTGAACGCAATCGCCGAGGTGAAGGGGCCGGGGGACACCTATTTTTTCGCTGCCCAGGATAAGCAGGTTCCGCGGCATCGGCTGCTCTATGTGGTGACCGAGCCGGTCGCGGCCGACATCACTGAGTTCACCAAGACGAAGGCGCTATGGGACATGGCGCGGCGATCGGGCCGATCGCACGTCGTTCACGCGACGGTCGACAGCTGGCGCGACAAGGACGGCGCGCTGTGGGCGCCCAACACGATCGTACCGGTAGACCTGCCGGGCAACCGAGCCGGGCCCGAGCTAATCCTCTCCGAGGTGACCTTCCGCCGCAATAACGCGAGCGGCACCACCGCTGACCTGTTGCTGATGCCGCGCGAGGCATTCGTGCCGGAGCCGTTCGTGGTGGCGCCGGTCAACTCGGCCGACGTGAAGGGGATATCCTCGCAATGAACCTCGGCCGGCTATTTGGCTTCGGCCGCGTCACCTCGATCGACGATACCGGCGACGCCCAGGTCCTGCAGGTCACGCAGGGCGCGAGTGGAACCGGGTTCAAGGACCGCATTCTCGACAAGATCTTCCGGCTATCGCAGTTCGGCATCGCCTCGGTGCCGCCGCTCGATGCGAGCGTGCTGATGATCCACGTCAATGGCGATCGCAGCCAGACGTTCGTCGTCGCGACCCATCATTCCGCTTCGCGCCTGAAGAACCTGCAGCCAGGCGACAGCGCACTCTATGACGTCCGCGGCGCGATCATAAAATTGTCCGCGGCCGGGCTCGAGATCGACTGCGCCGGTCAGGCGGCCGTGATCAAGAATTACAGCACCTGCACGTTCGAGGGCGACATCCATGTGACCGGCGACGTCGTTTCGCGCTCCAGCGGGACGCCGGTGAGCCTCAACGCTGTCCGCGATGCCTTCCATGCCCACAAGCACAGCGGCGTCGCGACGGGCGGCGGCCTGACCGGTCTGACAGACCACGACGCATAGGTCATCGATGAGCGACATTGCCACCGTTTGGAACGCCGGAGGATCTTTCGGCGACTGGTCGATCCTTGCCGCCAGCTCGGTCGCCTGGACGGATGAGGACGGCAACAGCGTCCGCGACCAGAACGGCAGGCCGATCGATGCCGAATTCAGTACCGGCGGCATCCTGGCCGCCAATGACGATCTCTTCACCGCGGCGCTGATCAGCCTTTTCAGTGATGCCGAGGCCGGGCCCGACGACCAGCTCCCGCTGGGCGAGGAGGATCCGCGCGGATGGTGGGCGGGTCCGATCGGCTCCAAGCTTTGGCTGCGCGCGCGATCGCGCCTCGACGACATCACCCGCGCGCTGATCAAGAACGATATCGAAGAGGCGCTAGCCTGGATGATCGACGACGACGTCGTCGTCGCGATCGATGTCGAGCTCGAGACACCCGAGCCAGGCAGGCTCTACGCGCGGGTCGGCTTTCGTCGAACCGACGGCACCAAGCGCGCGCTCGCCTTCGCCGTGCTCTGGGAGGACCTCTGACATGCCATATGATCGCCCAAACCTGGGCGCGCTGCGCGCCCAGGCGCAGGACGACGTCAACGCCAATCTGCCGGGCGTCGACGCGCGCCTTCGCTATTCCAACCTTGGCGTGATCTCCGAAGTCGTCGCCGGCATGGCCAACGAGCATTACGGCTATATCGACTACGTTGCGCTCAATGCCGTGCCCTTCACGGCAACGGGCGAGTTCCTGGAAGGGTGGGCGGCGTTCAAAGGCGTTAATCGCAAGGCCGCCAGCTACGCGATCGGCTCGGCCGCGTTCCCCGCTACGGCCGGCTCAAGCATCCCGGCCGGTACCGTCATAGCTCGATCGGATGGCTTCACCTACACCACGACCGACGACGCGGACGTCGCCAGCGGCACCATCACGGTCGCCTTCAGCGCCGACCAGGCCGGTATCGAAGGCAACGCGATCGACGGTACGACAATGCTGCTGGTCGCCGGCGTGTCCGGCGTGACCGGCGCTGGCGCCGCGGTCGGCGCGATCACCGGCGGCGCGGACGTCGAAACCGATGCGGATCTCCGCACGCGAATGCTGCAGCGCTACGCCGCGCCGCCCCAGGGCGGGGCTGTGACCGATTATCCCGCCTGGGCGCTCGAGGTGCCCGGCGTGACACGCGCCTGGCTCAAACGCAACGCGATGGGGCCAGGCACGCTCGCGATCCTGTTCATGATGGACGATGCGCAGGCAGCACACGACGGGTTCCCGCAGGGGACCGACGGCTGTTCGTCGTATGAGTTTCGCGCAACGCCGGCGACAGGCGATCAGCTGGCCGTCGCCAATTACGTGTTCCCGCTGCAGAGCACGATCGCGCTGGTCTATGCGGTCGCCCCGATCCCGAACGCTTTAACGATCACAGTTTCCGGCCTGAGCGCCGCCACGACCGCAACGAAGACGGCGATCTCGACGGCCTGCGCGACGGCTCTCCGCGGCGCCGGCGTACCCGGCGGCATCACCTATCTGAAGACCCTCGAAGTCGCGATCGCGTCGGTACCCGCCAGCGATGGATTCGTGATCACCGATATCGCCTGCAGTGCGGGATCGATCATCGGCGGCGGCGACGTCGGCAACATCCAGTCGAATTCCGGCGCATTAGCGACGATCGACGAGCTGATCTTCATCTGATGCTGCAGGAACCGATTTTCGACACGGGTCCCGGTTACGACGGCCCACCAAACTACACACCCATCGATCCTACCGCGCCGCCGCCACCGCCGATCTCGACAGCGCCCGCGGCGCCGGCGGTGCCGGCCGGAGTTGCACCTGGCACCGTTTTACCGCCAACGCCAAGGCCGGTACCGCGACGCGCGCCGACCAACCTGCCGATCCCCGACGTCGCCGGCATCCCACGCTACTCGGCAACCGACTATGCCGGTGCAGCGCGGGGGCTGATGCCACGCGGCCGTCTTTGGCCGCAGCAGCCCGGCACGGTGCAGGAAGCTGTGCGCCTGGCGATCGGCAAGACCTTCGAGCGATCGGACGGCGACGCGAACATGCTGCTCGAGACGTCGTTGCCAGGATCGCTGACGCCGCTGCTTCCCGAATGGGAGGCCACACTCGGACTGCCGGATCCGTGCGCTGGCGCCGCGCCCACTTTCGCTCAACGGTGCGACCAGGTCCGCGGTCGCTTTGTGAACGCCGGCGGCCAATCGCGGCAGCACTTCATCGATTTCGCTGCAGCGCTCGGCTTCACGATCTCGATCACGAACTACGCTCCCTTCCGCGTCGGGATCAGCACCGTCGGCAACGCAGTAGCCGGCGACGAGGTGATCTTCACCTGGGGTGTCACGATCGACGCGGTTACCGGGGATCTGCCGATCGCTGTGCTCAAGTGCGAGCTCGAGGCGATCCAACCCGCCGAGGGTACCCTGATCTTCCTCAACGCCTAGAGGTTCCATGAACAGAATTGATGGGCCGACCCGGTCGGCCACGCTCCCGGCACCCTTGCCGGTGGGCACCGGTGGCGCGTCGCCAGGCTATTTCGCACATGGCGATCTCCTGGGCGGCGTTCCCTACACCACGCTCGACCCCGACTGGGCAAATAATATCCAGGAAGAGCTCTGCAGCGTCATCGCCGCCGCTGGTCTCGGGCTCGACAAGAGCAGCCATACGCAATTGCTGACGGCGTTGCAGACGTTGTTCGTCCTATCTGGCGGCAGCTCGGGCGTAATCGTCGGCGCCAACGAAGTTTCGTTGCCGTTGCCCGGCGGCTTCATCCTCAAATTCGGCACGATCAGCGGATCGTACTCCGAAGGCACGATGAGCCACACTTTCGACAACGCGTATCCGACCAAATGTTGGGTCGTCATCCCGGTCTCGGTCAACACCGGCGCGGATCTCAACAAGAACATCTGGGCCCAGCGCGTGTCGGTCAGCACGACCGGCTTCGTCCTCTTCAACAATCTCAGCGGCGGCAGCGGCACCAACTCGATCGACGGCGCCGACTTCATCGCGATCGGCAACTGAGGGGCGACCATGGGTAACACGATCCCCGATTATCCGCCCGCGCAGCAACCGCTTGCTGGCGACGAGCAGCTCGCCGCATGGCAGAACGGGAAACAGGTATCGCTGTCGGTAAAGCCAATTACGGACGCCGCGGTTGGGTCGGCGAAAGCGTGGGCCCAGTCCGCGACGCCGCCCGATCCCTTGGACCCGACGTCCAAATCCGCCAAGAGCTGGGTCAATCTCCTGCTGAGCAACACCGGTTTCCTGGCGGTAGCGACTGACGTCCTGTCGGCTGGGGCTAGCAAGATCCTCGCGGTAGGTTCGGATTTGCTGCTCGGCGCCTCGAGCATGATCGCGATCGTCGCTGCCGACCTGGCACTCGGAGCATCGTCACTTATTGGGCAGGCTCCTGCCAATGCCGCTGCCGCCGCAGCGTCTGCGGCGGCGGCGGCGGCGGCCGCCGCGAGCGTGCCGATCGGGGCGGGAATGCTCCTGGCAGGGACAGGCCTGCCCGCGAACAATCTCGGGTCGGCCGGCGCCTATTACTACGACCAGGCGTCAGGGCTAACGTACGGCCCGAAGAGTGCGACGGCGTGGCCTCTGGGCGCTGTGACCGACGTGAACGCGGGCTGGTCTCACTACGACCTGACCTCGAACGCGACCTATCCATCAGCGCTCATGCCGGTGACGCGGGCCAACCCGGCGACAGCGCTGGCGACGAACCTCTGTTATCATGATGCGCCTGGCTCGGCTTACCAGACCTTTTCTGCGGGTCAGCCTATCCGTCGAGCCGATCTCGGCACGATGTGGATGCCGCAGTCGCGGAATGTGTTTCTCAATTCCACCGCGCCGGTCGACCAGCCGAGCATCGCTGTCCCTGTCGCGAAGGTTATCGTCTGGGCGCATTTCGCTCCCGGCGTTACCGTGACGACAGCCGCGAATGGGGCGGTGGGCACCGGATTCGGCCCGCTGACATCCGGTGTCCCCCAAGTGCTGAATATCACGACCGCCGGTAACATCAGCGTGACCCACTCTGGCGCGGGAACCTGGAACGTCTGCCAGGTCGAATATAACCCCAACGTATCGTTCATGCAGAACTCGATCGCGACGCCGCTGATCATCACGGCGGGCGCAGCGGTCACGCGTGACTGGGATTATTCGCAGACGGCTGGCGCTCTGCTGGCCGCCCTCCAGGCGTCGGCCGGGTCGTTTGTGTTCGAGATTTCTCGCATCGAAACTCAGACCGGCTTCGGACGCAATCCCGGGCTGGTGGCATTTACCACAGGCAGCTCGAGCGTCGCGATCAATGGCGCGGCGAGCATGGCCTACCGCGGCGCAGCCGTCGGCACGACCATGGCCAATCAGGCGTGGAATACCGGATCGGGCAGCAGCCAGAAGCTCGGCTTTGCCTGGAGCACTGGTTCATCGACTTTCGGCGCGGGCGACATCATTCCGGTTGCCGACGCAGTGGCGTTCAACAACGGCACGGCGGTCACCGCGGCCACGATCGGCGGCTTGTCCTCCGGCCAACAGTGCCTCGGTGGCTGGATTAAGCGCATCAAATGGCGGACTGCGAACGACCGCGTCAGCGACCGGGCGCTGTTCGATCAATATACCGCCACGCCGATCCCCAGCTACGCCAACTCGGCCGCCAAGCTTTACCGCCAGGCGCTGCCCGGCAACGCGCTGCCCAATCTCAAGACCGCTGTCGCCGCGGTCCGCGCCAACACCGCCGACGCGATCGCTCTCTTTGAGGGCACCAGCCATTCTGCCGGCGTCGAACCGGGCACCGCGGCCTCGGCAAACAGCTTTCCCGCCAAAGTCGCGGCACGCTTGACGTCCCAGTACGGTATCTCGGCACGGTACGCAGGCTGGTTCGGCAACAACAATAGCTCGCCGAACGCAGGCGCCAGCGCTTATCGACCAGAGCGTCTCACCTTCTCGGCCGGCTGGTCGCCCTATGGCACCCAGCTTGGCGGAGCGTCCATGAAGACGTCGACCAACGGCGCCACAATCACCGACGTGGTTCCCGGGATCAGCGACACCTATCATTTCTGTTATTGGACGTTCCCGGGCTACGGCGGGTGGACGTTCTCAGACGGGAACGGTCACAGCAAGAACGCCGCCGGCGAGACGGCCTACACGGCCTCGATCGCCGGCACGACGATGACGGTTTCGGCGTTGGGTACTGGCTACCCGCAGGTCGGTGACGTGCTCACCAACGGGCCAACCGCCGGCACGACCATCGTCAAACAGCTCACCGGAACGGCCAACGGCACAGGCACCTATCAGGTCAGCACCTCGCAGACGTTGGCGAGCACGACGGTGAAATCGATAGGGCCCCGTGTCGCTACGCTAGCGCCAGCAGATGGTGTCGTCCGTGGTTCAAACACCTTCACCTACACGAGTACTGATAGCCTTCCGAAGACTATCGCTGGCGGCCTAGAGCGCGACAGCTTGGTCCGGGCGGTCCTGTGCATCAATGGCGGAACGACGTTGCGTACTGCCGTCACGCTGGCTCTGGACGGCATGAACTCGGGTGCAGCGGAAAACAGCGTGCAGGCGTGGGTCAGAATGCTCGGCACGCTGGGCCTCGCGTTCACCCATTACGAGGCCAGCACGAACGACGAAGGCGGCCTCACCGACGAGCCGACGTATACCAGCTCGGTCCAATACGCGATCGCGCAGGCGCTCGCTTTTGGTGACGTAATGGTTTCGGGAGACCCGCCGACGGCGCCCGGTACGATCGCCCAGGCGACGCAGGATCGGTACGCCTGGCTGCTCTACAAGGCAGCCTATGCTTATGGGGTGACAATCAACGCCATGCCCGATGTCCTCGGCCCGCGCCTCAAGTGGGCGAATATGGGTTTCTACAAGAGCGATGGCACCCACTTCTCGGGTAGCGGCGTCCTCACTGGCAATGGCGATATCTTCGGCAACATCATCGCCGACTTTATTGCGGCCAACGTCTGACGCCTATTGTTCGTCATCCTCGGGCGTTTCTGGCGCCCGCGGTAGAAGCTGCGCCACCAAGAGCGCAAGGATCAGGATTGTCATCGACGCAATTGCTGCATGCCCGGTGAGAATGTGCGCCGGACCTTGGCCGACCTCGCTTATCCAGCCAGTGGCGTCAGGAATGCGGTTCACCATTGCTACCTACCGACCTGCTCAGCGATGCGGTCCTCCTCACCCTCGCCATTGTTTAATGACCGGCCCCACAAGAACACCCCTGCAAAAAAAGCAATGACGAGCGCACCAACAATAAGTAGCCGCTTGCGCTCCCGCTGACGATCGTACCGAGACATTCGTGTGATCCGCGCTTTCTAACTTACTGGGCTGTGATGCTCTGACACTCCGAGCATTCTCCCACTTCCGTGCTGTCGATCTTGCGACCACAGAAATGACAATGGCCGGGTGAACCCCAAGCAGCGCGGCATGATTCGGCGAGCCATCGGAATACCCATCCCATCGGCGACCAATAACCAGCCGCACATCTTTGGAAAAGACAAATATACCGTCCGATATGGACCTATCCCGTCCTTTGCACTCGCGAAGGGGCGCGGCGACGAGAGCAACGTCGACCGCCCACTAGTTCCCAACTGAAAGACAAACCTATGACCCTCGACGCCACCAAGGTGACGGTCGATGGCCTGTCGATCGTCGTCATCCTGGGCACGCTTGCCCAGGCGTTGCCGGCGATCGCGGCCGCCGCATCGCTCATTTGGACGCTGATCCGCATCTATGAGACGAAGACCGTCCAACGCGCGATCGCGCGCTGGCGCGGCCGTCCCGTGCAGGATCCGACCGATGGGTGAGGGCCGCTATAAGGCGCTGTTCGCCGCCCTGATGGGATCGGCCGCGCTCGCGGCCGGCACCCTGGGCGCGATCACCTCGGTCGAAGGCTATCGGCCTGTTGGGTACCGCGACATCGGTGGCGTCGCCACGAACTGCAGCGGCAACACCCATGCCGTCGCTATCGGCAAGCAAATGACCGACGCCGAATGCGCGGAGATCGACGCGAGGAACGCGGTGACCGCCGCCCAGGACGTGAAGCGCGCGACGCCCAAATTGCAGGGCAATCAGCTGAAGGCTGCAGTCCTATTCACCGTCAACCTCGGTGGACCGACTTATGCCAGGAGCACAGCCGCGCGGCAGTTCAACGCCGGCGAGCTCCGCGCCGGCTGCGATGCGTTGCAACGCTACGTGAATATCACGAGCAAGAAGCCGGTTCGCGGTTTGACCTGTCGCCGATCGGCGCGCGGATGGACCTGCGGCCCCGTGAAGGGCCTGCAGAACCGGCGCGCCTATGAGCACAAGATCTGCATCGACGGGCTGAAATGACCATTCGTCGCGGGCGCGAAGAGCCACCGATCACCGCCGGGCCACACGATCGGACTCGACAACTGGAATCTGATGCCGCGCCGTCGACGCGATCACGTCTCGAGGAAATCCCCGTCGATGTCGTGATGCGGCACCTGTCCCGCTTTCCCTGGAGATCATAATGGACATCGCCGACCTGGTCGTGCCCGAGCTCGGTACCGCGAAGGCGGTATGGGCCCTGTTCAAGCGCTTCTGGTGGGGATTGCCCATCCTCGGCCTGGTGCTCGCCCTCGGCGTCACGCGTCACACTTTGGCGGTACGTACCGTGGACCGCGATCGCGTCGCCGGCGAGCTGAAGAGCGAAAGGGCTTTCGGCGACCAGATCTGGAAGGCGACGATTGCCGCATCGGGCAATAAAGACCTCGCGCGCAGCCAGACGGCCGCCCAGGTCGACCAGCTGGCGGTCGGCATCGGCATGCTGCGAAGCAACCTCGAGAAATGCGATTCCTCGGCGCGCGCGGCCGCGGCGGCCGATCTGCAGCGTCAGCACGTGCTCGAGCAGCAAATCCAGCAGCTCGGCGGCGACCTTAAGGCCACGCGCGCGATCGCCGATCGGCTGCGCTCCAGCGCCGCCAGTACAATCGCGAAAGGCCCGCCGGCGCCGGGAATTTGCGAGCCGAGCGATACACTGAAGGAGATATGGCGATGAGCGACCATGAGCGCCCCGATCCCTGGTGGAAGCAGTGCCTCGACACGATCTCGCTCATCCTCGTCTTCCTGGCGGGCGGCGCGCTATCGAGCTGCGGCGCTACGGGCGCCGCCCGACCGATATCGGCTGGCGAAACCGTCGTCACCCATACCGAACGCGCAGTGTCGGCCGACCAGGTCAACGCGATCGCGGTGCCGGCGCCGCTGGGCCGGCGACCGGCATCCGCGAGCGCCGCGGCCGATCTCGCGGCCGCGAAGCTCTGCGAATATGTCGATCTGTCGAAGCAGCTGGATCTGCTCGTGCAATACGCAGCGGGGATGACGCCGGCGGCGCGGATCTCGGAACCGGTCTGCCAGGCGAAGAAATAGGCTGCGATTGTAGGAAACCGCGCGGCACGTTCCCGACTATGCCCAGCGAGTCTGAAAGCCTGATCATCGGCTTTTTCCACGCAATGCGTGGCGCGGCCAAACGCGCCCGTAGCAGGCCCGAGCCTACCCAGCGCGCCGCGATACCGCGTCCGATTTTTGGACGGGAATGGTGGGCGGCCACCGATCAGCAAGTCAGGGCCGGGCGGGAAGCCGCCGAGCGCGAAAGCGCCCTGAAAGCGTGTCGATCGCAGCAGCTCGAGCGCGAGGCTGATCTTCATTCCTGGGAACGGCAATTTGACTGAGTGGCGGCGCCCCCGATTCGAACGCGGGACATTCCCGGGATCGTGAGGTTCGATCCCTGCCTTACGGCGTGGGCGCAATACCATTTCTGCCAGCGCCGCCGGGTACGCTATAGCACTAGGCCAGGTACCTGAAATTGTCGCGCCGCGCGCTCTTTCAGGTACCTCGTTGTGCCCCGGCTGCGGCCCAGATCGCCGGCGGTCCTCCAGGAGAAGCGGTGCTCGCCGCTTGCCCCAATTCTCCGCCAGACCCGCGACCTGTGGGTATCACGCCCTAGTTCGTGGGTATCGGTATCGCTGAAACCCGCAGTTTTCTGCGGCCGGGGCGGAGGGTGCCTCCGCCGCTTTAGGTGGCGATCTTTACGCGCCAATAGCAGTCGGCGGGGTCGAATTCGATCGGCTCGGTCCGCTTCTCGATTGCGGCCACGCCCTGCAGGTACGCCAAGGCGCGACGGATCCGCAGCGCCCGCCCCGTAAACCGCCACAACATGACCTCGCCGGCTTCCCAGATCATATACTCGGGGACCCAGCGGTCGATCACGAACTGGGCTCGATTGTGGAGGGTGGTGAGCATTAATCGCCGATCTGCCTCCGGCACATCGGAATCGGGCGCCGGGCCGTATCGGCGCGCAAGGTTTGTTTCGAGTTCCCCGACCTCGCACCAGCCGTCGTAGGGCGCTCGGGTGCATTCCACCACGATCGTGTCGCCGATCTCGCTCGCCTCGATCACCCGGTGAAGATCTGTCCCGTCCCGCGTGACGATGTCGCCAACGCAGAATCGAACATCGCCCATCGTCTATCCCCCTTTCTGGGTATTGCTTATGCTGACAAACGCCGCGGTGAAAGCCGCGCGGCCGCAACCGGCCGCTTACAAGATTGCCGATGGCGACGGCCTGGTGCTCAATGTCGCGCCGACCGGGACGAAGAGCTGGCGCCTGCGCTTTCGCGTTGGCGGCCGCGAACAAACGCTCTCGATCGGCCAATGGCCCGAGGTCTCGCTTGATACAGCCCGGGCCAGGCGCGAAACCGCCAGGGCAGCGATCGCGCGTGGCGAGGATCCGCGCGCAATCGCCGTCGAAACGTTTGAGGCGGCGGCGCGCGCCTGGCACACGCATCAGGCCGAGGGCTGGTCGACGGTGCATGCCGGCGACGTGCTGGCCAGCCTCGAGCGCGATGCATTCCCTGCGATCGGCGCGATGCCGCTGGATGCGGTAACCCGGCCGATGGTGCTAGATCTGTTGAAGGTCGTCGAGCGGCGCGGCGCGGCCGAGACCGCGCGCCGACTTCGGCAGCGCATCGAGGGCGTGTTCGCCTTCGCGCGCGCCGAGGGTTGGTGCTCGATCGACAATCCGGCCGACGTCGGCGAAGCGCTGGCGGCGCTGCGGATCACGGCGCGCCAGCCGGCGATCGTCGATATCGGCGAGCTGCGCCAGCTGCTCTCCGCAATTGACACGCTCGAGGCGGCGCCGATCGGCAAGCTCGCTGCCCGCTTCCTGGCGCTGACGGCCGTCCGATCGGCCGCGGTGATCGGCATGCGCTGGGATGAGATCGAGGATCTCGACGCGCCCGAGCCAATATGGCGTGTGCCGTCCGATCGGATGAAGCTGGGCGTCGCGCGCAAGCGCGACCGCACCAATGATCACCTGGTGCCGCTCGCGCCGGCCGCCGTCGCCGTCTTGCGCGCCGCACGGCGGGAATCGGATGCCGACCAGGAGAGATGCGCGCGCGCGCGCGTCTTTTCGATCGGCGCCGGCGCGATCGGCGAGTTGCACGTTCGCGCGGGTTACGGTGACCGCCACGTTCCGCATGGCTGGCGCGCGGCCTTCTCGACGATCCTCAACGAGGCCTATCCGGGCGATCGCCAAGCGATCGACCGCGCGTTGGCGCACCAGCCTGGCGACATGACCAAGGTCGAAGGCGCGTACAATCGTGCGCAATTCCTGGAGCGCCGGCGCTTCCTCTTTAATTGCTGGGCCCAGCTGCTCACCGAAAAATGATCCGTTTCGGATCGATCACCTATCGAAATCTCGCCCAAGCGCCATTTAGACGCTTTGGGAGGTGGGCATGGTAAAGATCGGCGGGAAAAGGGTTATCCAGCAAGGTTCGTTCTCGTTCCCTTCAGGCACGCTATTCGAAGACGATGGGCCCGTTAAGCTGGAGGTTCGCGACGCGCACCAGGGCGTTGAACCGCAATTCGCCTTTTTCCCGACGCCCGACGGAGCCTCGATCGTCCTAGATGCCATGGTCGGCGGGATCGAGATAACCAGTTCGAATTCGGGAACGGCTAATGGCCTAGCCTGGCGGGGTATCTTCCAGCTGCGGACCACCGAAGGCGAGAAGAGCGGCAAGAATTATCATCTCTCCTACACAATATTCGAGGCATAGCGGCAGGCCGATCGCGTGATGGGGCGTGGCACGGTTCGTGCTCCTCCCCCATCGCCGAGCATTCGGGCGGCGCAGCCGCCCGTTCCTGACAGCCGGGTCTTGGCTGTCGGGTGCGTGGGTCGTGCCATTTCGGCCGGGGGAGAAAACAAATTGGCGCGTTGCGCAGCAACTCCATCTATTCTTTAGCCTTGAGAGCCAGCGGGCTCCGCAATTATGTCACTCGCGTGATTGCTGGCGGGCGAGCTCCTCGGCGAACGCGATCGCCCTCGCTTCATCGGCCTTGTAGGCTGCCGCCAACTGGGCCTTTGCCTTCGCCTGGGCTTCGATCGCGCGTGCCCAGCCAGTCGGGTTGAGTAGCGAAGGATGCCGGCGCTGAGGCCGCTCTCGTCGCACTAGAGGGCGCCGTTGACCGAAGAGCCCAAGTCGTCGCTCGCGACGGGCTCTTGCGGCGCGGAGCTCGCGCAAATTGCGAGCATAGATCTCGGCCAGGCGCGGGCACATGCGGCGGATGCTGATGTTGTAGCGACACGAGACCATGATCTGCTGGGGCACGCCGAAGAGCTTTTCCAGACCCGTCTTAACCGTGCGGCGCACCCATTCGAGCAAGCCGACGTCCTCGAGCTGCTTCTTAGCCCGGATCACTTGGCGTTCGGAAATGCCTGCGAAGCGAGCGAGGTCGCTGTGCGCGAGGTCGTTCGTCCCGCTATGTAGGTCGAAGCCTCGCCGCGGGTCCAGGAGCACTTCCAAGAGCCTTGCTCCACTGCGCGTGACGATTCCTTGGCGATAGCGGGTCTCGGCCGCCGTCTCGGCTTGAAGCTCCTTTACGGAGGAAACCAAAGCCTGGCACGTGTCGAGCGCATCCTCCACCGTCCCGTCGCCCAGTCGGACAATGGCACGAGCGCGATCGTCGTCGATATCGACGGATCCGCGCAGCACTGGGTTGGGTGTTCTGGGCCTGGCACTCAGTCCGGCGACCGTCTCCCGGACAAGCTTCTTAGCGGCGTTCTTCGTATTTATGCCGGCAAGGCCGGCCGCGACTCCCCCAATCGCGTGCGCTGTCATGCTGCGCCTCGCTGGAGCAGGGTTGCTGAATATGAACGCGCAGCGCGTGCGCGAACCGAGCGGGTAAACGACTTCATGTCGGCCTCCGGGTCGGAAGGACGATGGATGCACGAAACCGCCCGCCGAACCGGGGTTCGGCAGCGGTCCACACATGGCGAAAGCGCCGCGAGGGCGCGAAGTCGGCGGCGGGGGTGTCTGGGCGGTCCGGTGCAGTTCCGGTGTCGCGGTCAGCGACGCACGGTTTTCTGCGGTTTTTCCGCTATGCTGCGGCGTTCATCGAAGCCGGAAACCCGCAGAAAACGGGACTATCGCCTTCGTTGACATCGCAGGGGTCGCAAGTTCAATCCTTGCCACGCCCACCATCGAAAGCCGCGGACGTCGCTGACGTCCGCGGCTTTTGTGATTCTCAGCCAATCGATTTCAGCGACGGTGGGCGCAAGCTGTCGGTCGTGGCTCGTCCCGGCGCGTTCCGGCTCCGCACCAAAACATCGTTATTCACTATTGTGTGAATTAGTATTGCCAGGCGCCGCACATTGCGGCACTTTCCCGTCATCGGCGCCGGAGAGCGTGATCTGATTGGTGGGAGGAATGAATGAAGGCTCGTGCATTGTGGCTCGGTGCATCCGCGCTCGCTTTTGCCTGGGGCGGCAACGCTGTTGCTCAAACGGCGCCCCAGTCCACACCCGCAGTGGCACCGCAGGACGACAGCCAGACCGCGGCCGACAATAACAACCTGGCCGGTGACATCGTCATCACGGCGCAGCGCCGCAGCGAAGACCTGATGACCACCGCTGTCTCTGCGTCGGTGCTGAGCGGCACCGATCTGGGCAACAAGGGCGTCGCCAATGTCGATGCGCTGCAATTCGCGATGCCCAGCGTCGTCGTGAACAATTTCGGCCAGGGCAACGACTTCAACATCCGCGGCATCGGCAAGGCCGAGCACAACACCCAGACGACGACCGGCGTGATCACCTATCGCGACGGCGTCCCGACCTTCCCGGGCTATTTCCAGATGGAGCCCTATTTCGACGTCGCCAACATTCAGGTGCTGCGCGGACCGCAAGGCACGATCGTCGGGCAGAATTCGACCGGCGGCGCGGTGTTCGTCAACACCAACGATCCGATCGTCGGCGGTGAAATCCACGGCTATTTCAACGCCAATTACGGCAATTACAATGATGCCGGCATGCAGGGCGCGATCAACCTGCCGATCAGCGACACGTTCGCTGCGCGGGTCGCGTTATTCGCCGAGCGCCGCGACAGCTTCTTCAACGTTCATGGCGCCGGCGGCAGTGCCTACCCGTACGATAGCGGCAAGATGGGTTATCTCGCGGGGCGCGTAAGCTTCCTGTGGAAGCCGAGCAGCCAATTCTCCGCATTGTGGAAGACCGATTTCGACGCGCTCGATTCGGGCGCCTATCCGGCCTCGCCTTTCTGGCAGCACAGCAACGCCTATCCGACCTACAAGCGCGATCTCTACGACATCCAGCTCAACGCGCCGCAGGATGCCCGGGACACGTTCGTGCGTTCGGTGCTGAAGCTGGAATATGACACGACCGGCGGCGTGAAGTTCAGATCGGTCACCGGCTTCCAGAACGGCACCACGCTCTACCGTGCCGACCTCGACGGCACCGCGTCGAACGTCGTCGATCCGACCACCGGCACGATCAAGAACTGGAGCTTTTTCGACAAGGTCACCGAGACCCAGTTCAGCCAGGAATTCAACATCATCTCACCGGACAATCAGCGCTTCACCTGGTTGGTCGGCGGGTTCGGCATGTGGAACGCCTATTTCTTTCCAAAGCCGTTCAGCAACTTCACGATCAACCTCTGCTACCCCGTCACCACGGTTAACGCGTGCCTCTACCAGCTGACGGGGCGCAATCCGGAGCGTAACCTCGCCGCGTTCGGCCAGGTCGGTTTCCAGATCACGCCGAGCCTGAAGCTGGAACTGGGCGGCCGCTACACCGCCAGCCGTTCGACCAATTATGTCAACGTGCAGCAATATGGCCTGCCGATCAGCCAGGTGCAGGCGGTGTCGTCCGACAATTTCTCGTACAAGGCATCGCTCGGCTGGAAAGTGAATGCCGATCAGTTCCTCTACGGTTTCGTCGCCACGGGTTTCCGTCCGGGCGGGTTGAATGTTCCCGTCGGCCTCGGTTTGCCGGCCCCGTTCAAGCCGGAGAAGATCACTTCCTACGAAGCCGGCTGGAAGGCCAATTGGGCGGGCGGGCATGTCCGCACCACCGTCACCGGCTTCTACAACGACTATAAGAACTTCCAGGTCATCATCGGTTACCCAACCTTCCCGACCTTCGGGATCGAGCTGAACGTTCCCGACAGCACCAAGATTTACGGGTTTGAGGCGGAGGCGGAAGTTACCGTCGGCGGGTTCAAGTTCGACGCCGGCGTCAACGTGCTGCACAGCGAACTCGGTTCGTTCTACGCCAGCGATCCGCGCATCGCCGCCACCGGGGCGTGCGATCCGATCAAGGGCGGCACGCCCGCAGCCACCAACTGCATCAACCTGGCCGGCCGGCGCCAGACTTATGCGCCCAACGTCACCTTCAACGTCAGCGGCGAATATACGTTCAAGCTGCCCGACGGCAGCTCGATCACGCCGCGCGCCAATTTTGGCTATGTCGGCAGCCAGTGGGCGACCCTGTTCCAGAATACGAACCGTGGCGACCTGCTCGACGCGCGCAAGATCCTCAATGCCCAGCTCGCCTACGCCAAGGGCAGCTGGACGATCACGGCCTATGGCACCAACCTGACCAACCAGCATTATGTCGCGGCGCTCAATAGCGGGCTCTATTTCGCCGGAGCCCCGCGCCAATACGGCGTCAAACTGCTCAAGACCTTCTGATTCCCAGCCTGGCCGGACGTGCGCGCGTAAGTAGCGGCGTCCGGCCTTTCTTTCCCCGCTTTCTCCCAAGGTATCATGCAACCCTACGGCCTGACGGTAGACAAATTCCTCGATCACGCCGCCAAGTGGTTCCATGATCGCGAGGTCGTCGGCGCCGAAGCGGGCCATGTGCTCGCGCGCGCCACTTATGCCGGGCTCAGGGACCGCAGCAACCGGATGTCAGGCGCGCTAGCGGCGCTCGGCATGACCCGGGGCGACCGTGTCGCGACGCTCGCCTGGAACACGCCGCATCATCTCGAACTCTATTATGCCGCGATGGGGATCGGGCTGGTCTGCCATACGCTCAATCCGCGGCTGACCGTCGCGCATCTTGCCGCGATGATCGACGAGGCCGAGGACCGCGTGCTGGCGGTAGCGGCCGACCTGATACCGCTCGCGAGCGAACTGGTCGCGGCGTGCCGGTCGATCGACCATGTCGTCGTGCTCGACAATCCGGCGTTCGACATCCCCGCTGTCGGCCGGGCAGATGTAGGAGTGTGGGGCCATGACGCGCTGCTCGACGCGCACGGCGCCGAGGTGGCGTGGGGCGAGTTCGACGAGAATCTGCCGGCGGGGTTGTGCTACACGTCGGGCACGACCGGCAGCCCCAAGGGCGTGGTCTACACCCACCGCTCGAATTACCTCCACACGCTGCGCGCGCTCCAGGCCGATGCGATTGCGCTGACCGCGCGCGATGTCCTGTTGCTCGCGGTGCCGATGTTCCACGCCAACGGCTGGGGGCTGCCATTCGCCGCGCCGGCGGCGGGCACCAAGCTGGTGTTGCCGGGGCGCGTGATCGACGGCGCGAGCCTGGCGCGATTGATCCGAGGCGAGGACGTGACAGTGGCGGTCGGGGTGCAGACGGTATGGCTGGCGCTCGCCGACCATGTCGAGGCGACCGGGATCGCCTTGCCCAGCCTGAAACGCGTGGTGATCGGCGGGTCGACTTGTCCCGACGCGCTGATCCGGCGGCTCGAGGACAAGCTCGGTGCCGAAGTGCAGACGAGCTGGGGGATGACCGAGCTGTCGCCGGTAGGCACGATCGCCTCGCCCGGCACGACCGATCCCGCCCGTGGTTCGGGGCGGCCGCCGATCGGGCTCGATCTCAAGCTGACCGATGCCGACGGGACGACCTTGCCCGAGCAGCGCGGCGTCCAGGGCCATCTCAAGGTCAAGGGCGCGAGCGTCATCGACCGCTATTTCCGTGCCGATAGCGATGCGCTCGATGAGGAAGGGTATTTCGACACCGGCGACCTCGCGACGATCGACGAAGCGGGCAACCTCACCATCTGCGGGCGTGGCAAGGATCTGATCAAGTCGGGCGGCGAGTGGATCAATCCCAATGAGATCGAAGCGATCGTCGGCACGCATCCGGCGGTGCGCCATGTCGCGGTGATCGGTCGGTTCGATGCCAAATGGGGCGAGCGCCCGGTGCTGATCGTCGAAAGCGACGGCAAGGCCGATGCGCGCGTATTGCTCGACCTGCTCCGCGGCAAGGTCGCCGATTGGTGGATTCCCGATCGCGTCGCCGAAATCGCGGCGATGCCGCTCGCCGCCTCGGGCAAGATCGACAAGAACCGGCTGCGCGCGGATTACGAGGCGGGGAAGATCGCGTCTGTGCTGATGGGGCGGTAAGAAGCCGCGCCCGGCTCAACCGATACGCTTCCCCGGCGAAGGCCGGGGCCTAGCCGCAACGCACTATCGACGACGGGATGCCATCTCAACTTCGTCGAGACTGGGCCCCGGCCTTCGCCGGGGAGGCGTTCAGCGGGGAGGGTCGGACGCTCCCGCTACCCGATCAATCGCAGCCGGCCGCCCTGTGCGGAATCTTCGGCGCGGCCAGGCCGACATTCCAGTTCCAGGCGAACTTGCCGGTTGCTTTCTTGCGGCACATCACCGCCTCGTTGAGCGCATACATGCCGGGCATCAGAACCTTGCTCGGCTCCGGCGTCGCGGTGAAGTGCATGTAATTGGCGGCCGCACCATACGCCGGCCAGGCCGGCGCCTTGGCCGCGACCGGATTGCCGTCGCGCGCGAAGCTGGTCCAGTAATCGAGCATCGCGTCGGACAGCGCATGCTCCTCGGGCGTGTCGGGTATCTTGGGCCAATTAGGGCCGAGAGTATCGGTCGTGCCGAACACATAGGGCAATTCACTAGCGTGGAAGGCGTGCAGCCCAGCGCTGTCCATTGCCGGATAGCCACGGTCGAAAAGATAGAGATAGGCGCGCTGGCCGATCGCGGTCTGCTTGCGCGCCATCCGCTCGGCGGTCCAGCCGTAGAGCCCGTCGCGCGTGGTGGCGATGATGCTCTCTTTGTAATCGGCCGCCGGGTAGAGCTTGAGAAACGCGTCGGCGAGGTCGCCATAGCGATCGCGGATCGTCGCCTCATAGTCGGCCGCCGTCGCGGGCGGCTTGGGCGCCAGCATCATCAACGAGCGGATCTCGCCCTGGTTAAACCCGGCGAGCAGCGGGACGGGTGCCTGCTTGCCCTGGTCGAACGCCTCGACCATCTGCTGCGGTAGGACGAGGCCGTCGACCGTGCCCCAGGGGCCGTAGCCGAGCTTGGCGGCGCTATCGGTGATCGCCTGCGCGTCGATCCCGCGCAGTGCGGCGATATCTGGCGCCTGGAGCGTGCCGCCGAGCATTTGGCCGGCCGCTTCCCCCGATGGTGCGCCGTAGACCGCTTTCTTCAGCTCCGGCATCGAGATCATGTACCCGCTTTCGGCGATCGCCTTGCTGTAGAGCCCGCGCGCGAGCGGCGATTCGAGCAGGTACATGACGCTGAGCGCACCGGCGGACTCGCCCGCGATCGTCACGTTCTTTGGGTCGCCGCCGAACGCCGCGATATTGTGCTTGACCCAGCCCAGCGCGGCGATCTGGTCGAGCAGACCGTAATTGCCCGACACATGTTGCGGCGATTCCGCGGTGAGCCCGGGATGCGCCAGCCAGCCCAGCACGCCGAGGCGATAATTGATCGAGACGACGATGATGCCGCGCTCGGCCATCCTGCGGCCGTCATAGGTCGCCTCGCGGCTCGATCCGCTGACCAGCGCACCGCCGTGAATCCAGAAGAAGACCGGCGCGTTCTTTACATTCTTCGGCGCCCAGATGTTGAGCGTCAGGCAATCCTCGCTGACCGGGAGCGGCGCTGCGGGCGAATAGACCGAGGCCGATTTGCCCTGCGGCTGGACGCAGGCGGGTCCGAACGCGGTGGCATCACGCACCGTTTTCCAGCGCTGCATCGGCGCCGGCGGGCGCCAGCGCATCGCGCCGACCGGCGGAACGGCATAAGGGATGCCCTTGAACGCCTGGATGTCGCCATCGGCCGCGCCGCGCACGGCGCCCGACGGCGCGTCGACCACCGGTCCTGATTGCGCGGAAACCGGGGCAGCCACGAGCAGCGCGCCAAGCGCCAGCGGCGAAGGAAATCGGGTCATGCCGGGGTCCCTTGTTCGTGCGCCCGGATCACGCGGGCGAGCCAGACGAAGAGCAGGATCGCGACCGGATAGACCGGCACGAGTGTGTAGAGCGCGGTGCGCAGCGAATGCGTATCGCCGGCCGCCTTGAACCAGTCGCTCGCGGCGCCGACCCAGGTCGGCCCAAGGCCAAGCCCGATGAAGTTCATCACCAGCAGCAGCAATGCGCCCGCCAGCACGCGCTGGTCGGGCCGTACTTCCTCCTGCACCAGCGCGACGGAGCAGGAGAGATAGACGTAGTTGAACAACATGGTGATGGTCAGCAGGACGAGCGCGAGCGGCCAGCCCGGCGCCCAGACGAAGGCCGCATAAAAAGGCATCGCGACGATCAGCGACAGTGCCGGTGCGATCGCATAGACGCGGCGCGAATGGCGCGTGAAGCGGTCGATCACGCGGCCCGATACCAACATCCCCGAACACATGCCGACCAGCACGACGATCGCGTACCAGATTGCGATCTGCTGCAAGCTCATGCCTTTTTCGCGGATCAGGAACAGCACCGCGAAATTGCCGAGACCATAGGTCACGAATTGCGTCGCGCCGCTGCCCAAAGCGGCGAGCATCAAGATCGGATGGGTGAAGAACATGCCGATGGTCGGCCAGAAGCGCGCCTTGGCTGAAACTTCCTGCACCATGGTATCGGTCGCGCCGCGCACCGGCTCACGCAGGAACAGGCGGACGAGGATGGCCGTGACGACGCCGATGGCACCGATCGCGATGAACGCGTCACGCCAGTGGAAAAAGGCGGCGATCGACGCGCCGAACGCGATCCCGAGCGCCGCGCCGATCGGCGGCCCGAGATTGTAGATGCCGAACGCGATGCCGCGGCGTCCCGGCGGGAAAGTATCGGTGATCAGCGCGTAGGATGGTGGCACGCCGCCCGCCTCCCCGAACCCCACCGTCATTCGTGCGGCGACCAGCTGAGGATAGGTGGCCGCGAGCCCGCAAGCGGTGGTCGCCCCGCTCCAGATCGCGCAGGCGAGCGCGACGATGGTGATCCGGTTCGAGCGGTCGGCAAGCCAGCCGATCGGGATGGCGATGAAGCAATAGAAGAAGGCGAAATACAGCCCGCCGATCAGCCCGAGCTGGCCGTCCGTGATGTGCAGATCGTCCTGGATCGGCTTGGCCAGGATGCCGAGCAGCTGGCGATCGAGGAAATTGAGCACATAGACGAAGGTCAGCGTGCCGAGCATGACCCACGCCCGGGCCGAGGTGGCGGGGGCAGGGGAGGGCGCCGTCGCGATCGTCGCGGCCATTACCGGACTCGCCGGAAGGATGCGCCATACCGGGCGCGGCCGCGTGGCGGACCCAGTGCCGTCAGAAAATCCAATTTCCTCTCCCCGGCTTTTGCCCGTCTTTCCCGCATGATGGTGGCAAGGCGCGGCGGGAGTCAACATATACATTATCACGAGGGTGAATATTGTTGGATACCGCGAAATGCTTGACGCTGATGGACGAGGCTGGAAGGACCATGATCGTGACCAAGACCACCCCACCACCGCGCCGGTCGCGCAAGGCCGAACAACGCGCGGAAACGATGGAGCAGATTTTCGACGCCGCCGAAGGGCTGTTCGCTCAGCACGGTCTCTACGGCACCACGCTGAAGGACGTCGCCAAGCAGGTCGGCGTCCATCACACATTGCTCAATTACTATTTCGCCGACAAGAAAGCGCTGTTCGATGCGGTGTTTGCGCGCCGCGCGGTCGTGACGCGAGACCTCAGGATGAAGGTGCTCGACGATTACGAAGCGTCATGCGGCGGTAAGCCTACCGTCGAAGGCGCACTGCATGCCTTCCTCGATACCGATCTCGACCTTTACGGCAATGGCGGGGAAGGGTGGAGGAACTATGCCAAGCTGGGCGCCCAAGTCGCCAACACTCCTGAATGGGGCGCCGAATTGATGGACAAGCATTTCGATCCCGTCGTGCTGCGGCTGATCGATCTGCTCAAGAAGGCGCTTCCCGATTGCGCCGAGGCCGACATCTTCTGGGGATACCATTTCGTGACCGGCGCGCTGATGCTCACGCTCGCACGCACCGGCCGGATTGATAAATTGTCGGGCGGGGTGGCACGGTCGGATGATTTCGCAGCGATCAAGCAACGCATGGCGAAGTTCATGGCCGCCGGTTTCCGCGAGATCTGCGGCTAATTCTCTGGCGAATGCGCTTTGCGTGGCGCGTATCCAACTTCATTCCCAGGCCAGCGCGCATTCACCGCGGCTTCGAACATCTCATCCGTTGCGGTCAGCAAGCCACTCGCGCATCGCGCCAGTGACCTGCTCTGGCGCTTCCCAGGGGGCGAAATGTCCCACGCTCTCCAGTTTCCTGAGCGTCAGGTCGGGGACCAGCGCCTCCAGTCCCTCCAACTGCACCGGCAACAGCGCCTTGTCGTCCATACCCCAGATCACCAGGGTCGGCACCTTGAGCGGCGGGAACGGGCCGTTGAGGAACGCCGGGCGCTCGGGCGTCTCGTCCATCGCCGGCACGAGCAGGGTGCTCGCCCGGTACCAGTTGAGCATCGCGGTCATCGCGCCCGGCTGGCCCCATTGTTCGAGATAGACCGGCTTTTCGTCCTTCACTTTCTCGAAGTCCGTATGGCGCATGAAACTGCCGTCGAAGAACGCCGACAGGCCGATCGAATCGATATGCTTTTCGAGGTCGGTGTTGCGAAAGGCGCGGATGTACTGGCTCGCTTCGCGCTGCGCCATGTCGTCGAACATGGATCGCTGGAAGATGAAGGGATGCGGCGCGTTGATGATGATCAACCGCGCAACGCGATCGGGATGGTTGAGCGCCGCCATCCACGCGATCGCGCCTCCCCAATCATGCCCGACCAGGGTGAAGCGCTCGAGATCGAACCGGTCGGCCAGCGCGATCACGTCGGCAACCGGTTTGTCGGCGGTGTAATTCTCGACGCCCTCGGGCTTGGACGATCTGGCGAAGCCGCGCTGGTCGGGAGCGAGAACGAAATGGTCCTCGGCGAGGTCGGCGATCTGGTGCCGCCAGGTGCGATGCGACTCGGGAAAGCCGTGGAGCAGGATGATCGCCGGATTGGTCGGATGGCCAGCTACCGCTACGTCAAGCTCGACTCCCGTAGGCAACGCCACTCGCTGCAGCTCGAAATCCGCCATCGCTCTCTCCCATTGTCGCGGTGACCCTGCCTCCATACCGCATATTCGACAAGAGCGAGTGTCGTCAGGGGGCGACGGCAGGCGAGGACATGCCTGGCTCCCAGTCGACCGCTTCGATCCTTCCGAGCAACACGCTCCAGTACAGCACGCCGAACAGGGCGACAGCGGCGGCGATCCCGAACGCCGCGCCGAAATTGCCGTTCCGATCGACCAGGAAACCGGTCAGCGCCGGCGCGATGATTCCCGACAGATTGCCGATGCAATTCTGGAATCCGATCCAGCGTCCCGCCGCACTAGGCCCGGCGAGCGTCTGGCCGGTCGCGAACAGATTGGCACTGGTGGCACCGCTCGCGATGCTGCTGACGAACAAGGCCGCGATCGCGACACTCGCGCTGCCGATCGCTGCCGCCAGCATGCAGCCGGCCGTCACCAGCAGGCCGCCGACCAGCATCGTCTTTCGCGCGCGATTTGTGGTAGCGCCGGCCGTGATCCAGCGGTCAGGCAGATAGCCGAAGGCGACCGCGCTGACGGCGCTGACGAGATAGAAGAAGCCGCCAAGCGTCGCCATCTGGACGATCGACAGGCCGTGCACCTTGACCAAGTAGATCGGCAGCCAGGCGAGCATGAAATAGAAACTGTAATTGATGCAGAAATGCCCGATTGCCGCGACGATCGCCGGCCGGCGCCGTGCGATCTCCAGCAATGATGGTCCGGGCGCCGTCGAATCATGAATGCGCGGCGCGTCGCGCTTGAGCGACAGCCAGGGCACAAGCCACAATAGCGACACCGCGCCGAACAGGATGAAGCTCGCGCGCCATCCCCAGGATGCCATCATCAGGCCACCGGCATAGGTGCCGAACGCCGGACCGATCGACAGGCCGACAGCGGTCGACGCATTGGCCTGGCCGAACCGCTCGGGCGGAACATGGTCGGTGATCAGCTTCGAACTGCACGGAAAGGCGGCGCTTTCGCCAAGCCCGAGCACCAGCCGCAGCACCAGCAACGCCGCGAACCCATGGACCAGCCCGACCATCATCGTCGCGACTGCCCATAAAGCGAGTCCGGCGGCGAGCACGCGATAGCTGCAATAACGCTGCGCCAGCCAGCCGGCGAGAAGCTGCGAGGGTGCGTAGGTCCAGAAGAAGGCGGACACGAGCAGACCAAACTGGGTGTTGGTCAGCCCCATCTCGGTCTTGATCAGCGGTCCGGCGGTCGCGAGATTGCCGCGGTCGACATAGTTGATGAAGATCGCGACGCCGAGCAGCAGCACGAGTGCGCGGGCATGTCCGGTTCGCGCGGGTAACAGCGCGGCACTCGCCATGGCGCATCCCCTCCCAGGAAAGGGAGGCTGCGCCTGCCATTCGGACCCGTCAAACCAAAACGCCAAGGCAATGATTGTGGGGTGATGTCCAGGCGGACCTCAGCGTTCTTCCTAACCGAATTCGGGGAAGACTCGGGGAACGTCCGGAAGGCGCACGGGCCTGCCGTCAGGGATAGGTCGCGGTCTTCGGGATTTCTGGGATCGGGATGAACTCCTTCTCGTCGCCGGGAACCTTGGCGAAGCGGCCGGCTTTCCAGTCTTCCTTGGCCTGCTGGATACGATCCTTGCGCGAGCTGACGAAGTTCCACCAGACGTGGCGCTCGGTCGCGAACGCCTCGCCACCGCACAACATCACGCGGCCGCCATTGGCCGAACGCAGGGTCATCGCGACGCCCGGCTTCAGCACGTAGAGCGTGTTGATCGCCATCGGCATCCCGTCGATCTCGGCCTCGCCGATCGCCAGATAGACCGCGCGCTCGTCGGCGCCGGCGTCGATCGGCATGCTGGCGCCGGGCGCGAGCAGGATGTCGGCATAGATGGTGTCGGCATAGACGGTGGTCGGCGCACGCTGACCCCACAGCTCGCCCATGATGATTCGCGCGGTGGCGCCGTGCGCTTCGATCAAGGGAAGCTCGGCCTTGGCGACATGTTCGAACGCCGGGTCGATCTCTTCCTTGTCCTCGGGCATCGCGATCCAGGTCTGAATGCCCGATAATTCCGGCCCGTGCGCTCGCTCGTCACCGGGCGAACGCTCGGAATGCGCGATGCCATGGCCGGCGGTCATCAGGTTGACCGCACCCGGCTCGATCCGCGCGAAGGTGCCGATCGAATCGCGATGATCGATCGCGCCCGCGAACAGATAGGTCACGGTCGCCAGGTTGATGTGCGGATGCGGGCGGACGTCGATACCGGTGCCGATATCGAGATGGGCGGGCCCCATCTGGTCGAAGAAGATGAACGGGCCGACCATCTGGTGCGGCTTGGACGGCAGCGTGCGGTGCACCTTGAACCCGCCCAGGTCATGCGTCGTGGGGGTGATGATGCGGTCGATCAGATCGTCGTTGGTCATGCCGTCACCTCTGCCAGAATGTCGATCAGGTCTTCGGGGAAATATTGCTCGCCGAGCGCGGGGAGCTCGTGCGGCGCGACCCAGCGCCAGTGCTGCATCACGCGTTGCTCGAGTTCGGTATGTCCGCCCGCTTCGATCTCGCGAGCCTCGGTACGCACCAGGAAATAGCGCTCGTCGGCGGTCACCTCGACTCCCTCGATCGTCAGGAAGTCGGCGGTCCGCTGCAGGATTTCGGGGCCGGGATCGGCGATGATGCCGGTCTCCTCGTACAATTCGCGCCGCGCCGCCGCTTCGTAGCTCTCGCCCGGATCGACCGCGCCGCCGGGCGTGCACCAGAAGGGTGGGCGCCCGTCCTCGGGCGTGAAGCGGAACATCAATAGCCGGCCGTGCTGGTCGACCAGCAGGATGCGCGCGGCGGGGCGGGGAATACGGTGGGCCATCGCAGCGATCCTTAACCGCTCACGACGTCGAGCGGGAGTGGCGTCGCGGAAACGCTGCGTTCGCGTCAGGCGGCGTCGAGTTCGGGATAGTGCCGGAAGATGCCATCGGTGTTGAACGCGATGCGACGGTCGCTTTTCAGATAGGCCGCGATCCCCGGCAGCTCGGCGACGCGATCATGGAGCGCGACCAGCGCGGGATAATCGCCCTCGATTGCCTTCATCCTTTTGGGGAACATGTAGCGTAGTCCCTCGATCAGCTGGAAAAGCGACGTGTCGACATGGCTCCAGCGCGTACCCACCGTCCAGTCGCCGTCATTGTGGCGCGCGGCTTTCTCGAAATAGCCCAGGAATTTGGGGATGCGCTTATCGCGGAATCCCTTGGCGGCCCGCGCCGCTTCGTCCTTCTGGTCGTCATAATAATCGTCGAGCGCGACCGGGTGATGGACGTTGTGCACCTCGGCGACGATGTCGGTGACGGTCAGCTGGAGCTGCTGCGCCCAGAATCGGTCGGCGTCATTGACCGGACCGATCGCCTCGTGCCGGCTGGCGAGGAAGAACAATATGTCGGCGACCTGCGCGACGGTGAAGCCAGGCATCGACAGATAGGGTGGGGCGAAGGGGCCACGGCGATCATGCCCCTTCATGTCGTCGATCAGCGCGTCGACGCCCTCGTCGCGTGCGCAGTCGATATAGGGGACGTGCGCCGCCTCCATCGCCAACCGCACGAACTCGCCGCGACCCTGGATCGAGGGCCAGTACCACAGCCGATAAGGCTCCATGTCATTCTCCCGGTGCGCGCGCCCGGATCGCGAGCGCGTGGATGCGCGAGGACAACAGATCGGCGAGCGCATGGTTCACCAGCCGCTGGCGCGCTACGCGATTGAGCCCGACGAAGCGCTCGCTTTCGACGACGACGGTGAAGTGCGATTCGCCCGTCCCGTCATCGCCCATATGGCCGGCATGATGGTGACTATCGTTGATCACTTCGAGCTGCGACGGCGCGAGCTGGTCGGTCAGACGAGCGGCGATGATTTCGGCCAGCGGGCCGGTAGCGGTGTCGGTCATGGTTCTTATATAGGACCCTTTTTCCCCCGGAGACACCGTGGCTCGCACGCCCCCGCACGACCGACCCAACACCCGCTTCCACGGCCGTGTGGCAGGGACGGGAAGGCTGTGCGCGGAGCCGGGATGCGACCAGGCGGGCGAGTTCCGCGCGCCGCCGCTGGAGGGCGCGCCGCCGGGACGCGACGGGCCGGCCGAGTATCGCTGGCTGTGTCTCGACCACGTCCGCGCCTTCAATTCGCGGTACAATTTCTTCAACGGGATGAGCCCCGACGAGATCCACGAGGCGCAGCGGCCTTACGCCGGCTGGGAGCGCGAGACGCGCGCCTTCGCCGCCAATGGTGCCGACCGTCCGCCGCGCTGGGCCGATTTCAGCGACCCGCTCGACGCGATCGGCGCCCGCTTCCGCGAGCGGATGGCGAACGAGCGGCAGCGCCAGGATGGCAAGCCTTTGTCGGGCGCCGACCGCCGCGCGCTGAACGTGCTGGGGCTGGACCAGGACACCGATCGCCGCGGCTTGCGCCAGCGCTATTCCGAGCTGGTGCGCAAATTCCATCCCGATCGCAACGGCGGCGACCGCAGCATGGAAAAGGCGCTGCAGGAAGTGATCGCAGCCTACCAGCATCTGAAGTCGGCGCCGGCGTTTGCGTGACTCCTGAAATCCTCCCCGTGCCGGGGAGCATTTAAGTGGGGCGGAACTTGACCTACGCCCCCCGTCCGCCGCAAAGCCCGGAAACGATGAAACGCCACACCGGACAAGACCGCTCGATCACGCAAAACTGGCGCCCGGCCACCCAGGCGGTGCGCGGCGGGACGGTGCGATCGGAATTCGGGGAGACGTCCGAAGCGCTCTTCCTGACCTCGGGCTATGCCTATGATTGCGCGGGCGATGCCGCCGCGCGATTCGCGGGCGAACAGCAGGGCATGACGTATTCGCGCCTGCAGAACCCGACGGTGCAGATGCTCGAAGAGCGCATTGCTTTGCTCGAAGGGGCAGAGGCCTGTCGGGCGATGGCGACGGGCATGGCGGCGATGACCGCGGCCTTGCTGTGCCAGCTGCAGACCGGCGATCACGTCGTCGCGGGCCGCGCGGCGTTCGGATCGTGCCGCTGGCTGGTCGACACCTTGCTGCCCAAATTCGGCATCCAGACGACGGTGATCGATGCGCGCGATCCGCAGCAGTTCATCGATGCGACCCGTCCCGAGACCAAGGTCTATTTCTTCGAAACGCCGGCCAACCCGACAATGGATGTGGTCGACCTGGAAGCGGTGTGCGGCATTGCCAGGGAACGCGGCATCGTCTCGGTGGTCGACAACGCCTTCGCGACGCCCGTGCTGCAGCGGCCGCTCGATTTCGGTGCGGACGTCGTCGCTTATTCGGCGACCAAGCTGATGGACGGGCAAGGCCGTGTGCTCGCCGGCGCGGTGTGCGGCAGCGAGGAGTTCATCGAGAACACTTTGCTCGCTTTCACCCGCAACACCGGGCCGACCTTGTCGCCGTTCAATGCCTGGGTGGTGCTGAAAGGGCTCGAGACGCTCGATCTGCGCGCGCGCCGACAGAGCGAGAATGCGCTCAAGGTCGGGCGATTCCTCGAAGGCCGCGTGCCGCGCATCCTCCACCCCGGCCTGCCGAGCCATCCGCAGCACAATCTCGCAATGCGGCAGATGGATGCTACAGGCCCGATCTTCGCGTTCGAGGTGGACGGCGGACGGACACAGGCGCACGGCCTGCTCGACGCGCTCGCGCTCATCGACATCTCGAACAATATCGGCGATTCTCGCTCGCTGATGACGCACCCTGCCTCGACCACGCATGCCGGCGTGAGCGAGGAACGGCGGCTGGAAATGGGCGTGACCGAGGGGATGTTGCGGCTGAACGTCGGGTTGGAAGATCCTGACGATGTGATCGACGACCTCGACCAGGCGTTGAAGGCAGTCAGCTTGTGAGGAACGAGGCTTGAGCGACGCGATGAAGGCGCTGTTCCCCAATGTCGCGGAAACGCGCGGGGTGGTCGTGCGCGTCTCGGTCAGCTTCCTGCCCGAACAGTCCGAGCCCGATCGCGGCCGCTGGTTCTGGGCCTATCACGTGCGCATCGAAAACGAGTCGCCGGCGACGATCCAGCTGCTGACGCGGCATTGGGTGATCACCGACGGGCGCGGTGCGCGGCATTCGGTCGAGGGCGAAGGCGTGGTCGGCGAACAGCCGGTGATCGCCCCTGGCGCGAGCTTCGATTACGTTTCGGGCTGCCCGCTCGCGACCCCGACCGGGGCGATGCAGGGCAGCTATCACATGATCGCCGAGGACGGCTCGGCGTTCGACGTCGACATTCCCCGCTTCGCGTTGCTCGCGCCGGCGGTGGGGGCATGACGGTCGCATGAAGCGCACGCATCTTCCTCTCAACGGCCTGCGCGTGCTCGACGCCGCGGCCCGCCATCTCTCCTTCACTCGTGCCGCCGACGAGCTCGCGGTGACGCCGGCCGCGGTCGGGCAGCAGATTCGCGCACTCGAGGATACGCTCGGCGTGGTGCTGTTCCGCCGCACGACCAAGGGCCTGGAACTGACGCCCGAAGGCGAGGCCGGGCTCGACGCGTTGCGCCAGGGTTTCCTGCAATTCGAGGAAGCGGTCCGCGCGATGCAGGCCGGCCAGTCGTCCAAGTCGCTGACCATCGCCGCGCCGCGCGACGTGCTGCATTGCTGGCTGATGCCGCGCCTCGCCGAGATCAGCGCGGCCGATGGCGAGATGCGCTTCATGCTGATCGCCGCCGACGAGGAACTCGATTTCACCCAGGCCAATCTCGACCTCGCGATCCGCTGGGGTGAGGGGCCAGGCGAGCATGAGGGCGAGGCGCTCGAATCCGAGGGCATGATCACCGTGCAGCGGCCGGGCGGTGGCGCCGATACGCGGATTTCCTGGCCGGGCTGCCTCAACGACGATGCCGTGTCGCTGGTGCGGGTCGCCGATGCCGGGCTGGCGATCGACGCCGCGGCCGAAGGATTGGGACGCGCGACCGTGCCCGAACTGCTCGCGCGGCGCGACATTGCCGCCGGGCGCATCGTCGCGGTGGGTGAGGCCAAGCCGTACCGACTGGGCTATTGGCTCGTCGCCCCGTTGCCGCAGTGGCGGCAGAAGAAGGTCAAAGCGCTGGTGGAGGCGTTGGGCGCGTGACGCTGCCGGTCATGACGACCGAACGGCTGATCCTCCGACCGCTCAGGATCGAGGACGCCGAGGCGCTTCACCCGATGTATTCGGACGTTGAAGCCAACACCTACGGCTCGCATCCCGCGACCACGACTCTGGAGGAAAGCCGCGCCCGGCTCGAACGCGGCATCGCCGACCACACCTGGCGCGCCTGGGCGGTGACGCTGAAAGGCGATGACACGGCGATCGGCACCGTCGCCTGCTACGAGAAGCGCCAGGGCAAGGTGACCGAGATCGGCTATGTGCTGAAGCGCGCCTATTGGGGGCGCGGCATCGTCACCGAGGCGGTCGCGGCGATGATCGACCTGTTGTTCGCCGAAGGCCAGCGCCGGGTGTTCGCCGATACCGATCCCGACAACAAGGCGTCGACGGCGGTGCTCGAACGGTTGGGATTCACGCTCGAGGCGCGGCTGCGTGCCGAATGGGACACGCATATCGGCGTGCGCGACAGCCTGATCTGGGGATTGCTGGAGGACGAATGGAAAGCCGCCCGCCCCCGAACCTGAAAGATCCGGGCGAACTCGCCGCCTATCGCCGCGAACTGCGTGGCGTCGCCAGCGGCGTGCGCTGGGGCGGGATCGGGATCACCTTGATCGGCGCGGTGGTCGCCGCGCTGCGCGCCTGGGCCTGGCCGGCGATCCCTGCGCTGATTCCGATGATCGTTGTCGCTTGGGGCATGCTGCTGATGCTGACCGCGATCGCACTGCGGGCGGCCTATCACGCACGCCGGATACGCGGACAGTAGAGGGGCGATGGCTTCAAACCTTCTCCCCTTGTGGGAGAAGGATACCGCAGCTTGGCAGCTTGCTGCCTAGCGAAGGTTGGATGAGGGGTGGCGGCGCGCGGCGCCGCGCGACCGCTTCGCTGTCGCTCCCCTCATCCTCCCATTGCTGACGCAATGGGCGTCCCCTTGTCCCCAAGGGGAGAAGGGATTTTTCCTTCCTTCATTGCCCTATCGAAGTCGAAATAGATCGCTCGTCAGTTCGGCAAGGGTCCGTCCGCCAACAGTACCAGTGCCCGTGTCATCAGCATGATGAGCCGGTTCTCCTCGACGCCGGCATCGTTCCGATGCCATCCGGCGGCGATCGCCAGCCAGCGCCCGTCCTTGCGCCTGACTAGGAAATTGAGCGTGACGACGCCCGGTTCCGAGCCGCCCTTGAACCCGACATAATCGAACTTGCCGCGCGTGGCGGGATCGATCCCGGCATTGATCGCCAGCAACGCCAAAGGCGTTTCCCCACCCTCCTTGCGGAGCCAGTCGAACATCCCGGCAGTCTCGGCGGGACTGGCGAACCATTCGAGCGTATCGATCTTGCTCGGCTTCCCGGCGAACATCATCGGATCGACCGGCGTCGTCCGCAGCCGTTGAGCATTGCCGTCGAGCAGTTTGCGCCGCGCCGACGGCGTCAGCGAGCTCGCCCATTGTGCCGCGAGATCGGCATTGGCGGGACTTTTCAGCGCGAACATCTGTCGCGTGGTCAGGACCGGCGCGAGGCCGGGTACGCCCGCTTTGGTCACGAAGTCATCCAGCTGATCGCCTGCGAGCGACACCAATGTGTCGGTCGCGGTATTGTCGCTGATCGAGATCATCAGGGTGGCGAGCGTCTGGATCGTCACCGGGCTGCCCGCCGGCCAGTTCTGCGTAATGCCCGAGGGCAGCGACGCGGGACCGATCGGCACCACATCGCTCCACTTGCGCTCGCCTGCGCCCACCTCGCGCGCCAGCTCGCCGAGTACCCAGAGCTTGAACGCCGAGCCGAGCGGCAGCGCCTGGTCGGGCGCGATTCCGGCTACCAATCGGGGCGCACCTCCACCGAGCGCGTAGATGCCGAGGCCGGTCGTTCCAGGCAGCGCGCGAATATCGGCGGCGAGCTTGTCGAGCGTATCCCCCGCCACTTCCGCGCCGGTGAACAGCAGCCCGACGACCTGATGCGGCGGCGCGGGATCGATCGCGATTTGCGCATTGACGATACCGCGCTCGAACCGGACCCGCAGATTGGCCGAGAAGGGGGTGACGGCGGTCAGTCTGTCGATCGCCAGCGGCTTGCCCATCTGTGCGGTCATCGCCGTCACGACCGCGTCCCACTTTGCCTTGGGGAGCGCGGCATGGAAGCTCGGCGCGAAATAACCGTCAAAATCGCCGCTGCCGGCGACCACGCCGACCAGCTCCCGCGAACGGGCGGTCAGCGACGGATCGGCGGCAGGAGCAGTCGCCGCAGGGGGCGTCTGGGCGGCCGCGATGCCGGGGACGGACGCGATGAGAAGCGAAAATAAAGCGAGGACGCGCACGTCGTTCCGTACTCCCTAAAGCACCTGACGACCGGCCCGACGCCGGAGGATAATCAGGCGTCGATCGCTTCCTCATCGAGTCGCGCGGCATTTTCCTGGATGAAGGCAAAGCGGTGCGCCGGGTTGGTGCCCATCAGCCGGTCGACCAGATCCTTCACGCCCGCACGCTCCTCATATTCCTGCGGCAAGGTGATGCGGATCAGCCCGCGCGAGGCGGGATTCATCGTCGTTTCCTTGCGCTGGTTGGGGTTCATTTCGCCCAATCCCTTGAACCGGCTGACCTCGACCTTCTTGCCCTTGAACTCCTTGGCCTCGAGCTCGGCGCGATGCGCATCGTCGCGGGCGTACAGGCTCTTGGTGCCGGCGGTCAGGCGATAGAGCGGCGGCTGCGCGAGATAGAGGTGACCGCGGCGGACGATGTCCGGCATTTCCTGAAAGAAGAAGGTCATCAGCAAGGTTGCGATATGCGCGCCGTCGACATCGGCATCGGTCATGATGATCACGCGTTCGTAGCGCAGATTGTCGGGCTCGCAGTCCTTGCGCGTGCCGCAGCCCAGCGCCAGGGTCAGGTCGGCAATCTCCTGGTTGGCGAAGATCTTGGCGCTGGTCGCCGAGGCGACGTTGAGTATCTTGCCGCGGATCGGCAGGATCGCCTGGGTCTTGCGATCGCGCGCCTGTTTGGCGGAGCCGCCGGCCGAATCACCCTCGACGATGAAGATCTCGGTGCCGGCGGGATCGTCGGCCGAACAATCGGTCAGCTTGCCGGGCAGGCGCAGCTTGCGCCCCGAGGTCGCCGACTTGCGCTTGACCTCACGCTCCTGCTTGCGGCGCAGGCGCTCGTCCATTCGTTCGAGGACATAGCCGAGCAATGCCTTGCCGCGGTCCATATTGTCCGAGAGGAAATGGTCGAAATGGTCGCGCACGGCGCGCTCGACCATGGTCGCCGCTTCGGGACTGGTGAGACGATCCTTGGTCTGGCTCTGGAATTGCGGTTCGCGAATGAAGACCGAGAGCATCAGCTCGCATCCGGTCATCACGTCGTCGGCGGTGATGTCCTTGGCGCGCTTTTGCCCGACCAATTCGCCGAACGCGCGGATGCCACGGACGAGCGCGGCGCGCAGGCCGGCTTCGTGCGTGCCGCCATCCGGGGTCGGGATGGTGTTGCAATACCAGCTATAGCTGCCGTCGGACCACAAGGGCCAGGCGACCGCCCATTCGACGCGGCCCTGTTGCTCGCCCGGAAAATCCTGGCTGCCCGAGAAGAAATTGGCAGTGGCGCATTCGCGGTCGCCAATCTGCTCCTTGAGATGATCGGCCAGGCCGCCGGGGAATTGGAACACCGCCTCGGCCGGCGTGTCGTCGGTGATGAGTTCGGGGGCGCATTTCCAGCGAATCTCGACGCCGGCGAATAGATAGGCCTTGGAGCGCGCCAATTTGTACAGCCGCGCCGGCTTGAAGTGCAGCTCGGGTCCGAAAATCTCCGGATCGGGCGTGAAGGCGACCGAGGTGCCGCGGCGATTGGGAGTCGGGCCCAGCTTCTCGATCGGACCCAGCGTCAGCCCTTTGGAGAAACGCTGGCGGAACAGCTCGCGATTGCGCGCTACCTCGATCACCGTGTCCTCGCTCAGCGCATTGACCACGCTGATGCCGACGCCGTGCAGACCGCCCGAGGTTGCGTAAGCCTTGCCGTCGAACTTGCCGCCGGCGTGCAGCATCGAGAGGATCACTTCGAGCGCCGACTTGTCGGGAAATTTGGGATGCGGATCGACCGGCATGCCGCGGCCATTGTCGACGATCGTCAGCCGGTTGCCGACATCCAGCGAGACCTCGATCCGCGTCGCATGCCCGGCGACCGCTTCGTCCATCGAATTGTCGAGCACTTCGGCCGCGAGATGATGCATCGCGCGTTCGTCGGTGCCGCCGACATACATGCCGGGGCGGCGGCGCACCGGCTCCAGTCCCTCGAGCACTTCGATCGAGGAGGCGTCATACTCGTTGCCGGGCTTACCGGGGGAAGCGAACAAATCGTCGGACATATGTCACGTATAGGAGGGGGGGAATCCGCTGCAAGGGCCGCGCGCGCGACGGCACCGGCTATCCACAGCAAATCGCGCGCCCGAATGCTCTCCGGACGCGCGATATGCGTTCATCGATGATCCCGGATCAGCGGACGCGCGGTCCGCCGAAGGGCAGCGGCGGCGGCGGACGGCGATCGCGACGCGGCAGCTGCGCTTGATAGGCGTGGCCGCAATGCGCGACGCAATAGGGGAACCCCGGGTTCACCTTATCGCCGCAGAAATGGAAATCGGGCTCGCCGGGATGGCCGAGCGGCCATTTGCAGATCTTGTCGTTGAGATCGAGCAGGCTGGTCTTGCCGGCAATCTCGGGCGACGGCTTGGCGGGGACCAGCCGGCGCGGCGGCGCGGGCGCGATCGGCGGCTGCTGTTCGCCCGGGGCCTGACGCACGAAGCCGCCGGGGCCGACCGAACGCAGGATCGGCTGGGGTGGGGCGTCCGGGGCAGGAACGGCAGGCGTAACGGGGATTGCCGCCGCGGCGGGGGGTGCCGCCGGGACCGGAGCAGGGGCCGGTGCAGGACGCGGTGCCTCGGCAACCGGCGGCGCGGCCTTCTTGACCGGCGCCGGGGCAGGGGCCGCCGACGCGCTGTCGTCATTGGGCTTCACGGGCGACGGGCGTGATTGCAGGCCCAGGCGATGCGCCTTGCCGATCACCGCATTGCGGCTGACATCGCCCAGCGCCTCGGCGATCTGGCTCGCCGTCATGCCCTTTTCCCACATCGTCCTCAGCGTATCGATGCGGTCGTCGGTCCAGCTCATTCACATTCCTTCCAAAACGTCACCGG